>JACLAA010003401.1_pt1 | contig 23271 bp, 7 predicted proteins | sample 8027891 | NCBI WGS metagenome assembly JACLAA01 (sample SAMN15724900, study PRJNA655200) | protist metagenome | isolation source: fluorescence activated cell sorting (FACS) single amplified genomes of... | place: Spain: Blaines Bay Microbial Observatory, Mediterranean Sea | collected 2016-01-19 | reverse complement strand
AAGACATCGAGAGTATCCCCATCTTCGCCAGAAATAGGCGCGTTTAGCTTTAACGAGTTGAAGATGGTAAGGCGTTGCGTATCAAACTCGATTTTGTTGCTCTGCTTTTCTTCGCTCGGCTTCAGTACCACCGTTGCATTCGTATATAGTTTGATGGGCCAAGTGTTCAAAGCGTGCACTTGATCGCACATCGCATAACACAGTAACGACGCGAGAAGAAATACGTTTGGAGCTAAGAAAAATCTGCAGGTGCGGTGCCCATGGGCGCCGGCCCGACGAAATCCTAAACGCGACGCGAGAGGCATTTTCAAACCACCTATAATACTATAAAAGTACAAAGCAGAAGAATTGAGAGTGAGCGACTCGTGTTTCACCAACACAAAAATCAAAGCATCCGCAACACTCCAACCTCGCGCACGAGTTACGAATGATTGTAAAACTACGCCACACGACCTACGGAGAAACAAAATAATTTCCCTTTGGGAACGAAAAGGGCAGACGGAGTTTTTTGATTTCCTCCTCTCAGACGAAACTTTAGACGATGCGTTTTTTATGGGGGGAAGTACAAAAGACAAAGACGAACGCACAAAGAAAACGACGACGCACCAATACTCGATGGATCGAATGGCATTGCGCGCTACTACCAGGTGGTGCGCGCGCGCGCGGGGGGGGGGGGTGTTATGACTTCGTTTATTCGAGTGTTGGTCTCGGAGAACGCGTACAGTTCCAACGTCACACAATTTTTTTTGAAGGGCAAAATGCACACTCCTTTGAAATAATCCCCTGGAGCTCCTCCTGCCCCAGTCCGACTTCCAGGGCAAAAAAAATTTTTGAAGAAAAATTTTGGCCCTTTCAGCAGAAAATTTTAATTTGCCAGACATACAAGGAAAAAATCGGCCAGACGAAAAAAAAACAGGTGGAACAAAAAATATATTCCACCGGTGTTGTTTCGTACACAGACGTTAAACAAGGGACGACCATTTTCCGTTTTAATGGGCTCTTGTGTTTGTATCCCCACTCTTTCCCTTTTCCTTTTTTTTTTCCGTATTTTTCGACAAAATTGTCTCTCGTCGCGATAAAAAAAAAATTTTTCGTTCATATTCTCTCGCCCCCCCGCATAAAAAGCGCGCGGGTCTGGAGCTATCTCAGCAAAGAGCGAAGAACGAGCGCGGCACGATGCGAGATCGCGACGAGGAGGGAGAGAGGATGCGTCCGACGCGGGGTCGAAACTCGTTCCGTCGACCGAGGGCGGCAATGATGATGATGGGCGTGGGAGATCTTTTCTTCTTTTGTATGTGTTGTGTTTTTACAACGGTGGTGTCGTTCTCTTCGGTGGCGTCGTCTGCGACTTTACCTCGAATCGATGATGTGAACCCGAGCAAAGGCGGGATCTTGGGAGGAGGGAGAATGCACTTGAAGACTTGGAGTTCGTGGGGCGGAAAGTCGTTGTTACCTCAAAACAACCAAACGGGAACGGAGGTTTTCCAAGAACAAGTGGTGGTCTCCGTGATCGTGGACGACGGCGAGAGGAAAGCTGCCAACTGGCTTCATTATTTATCCGCTGCAAACAAGCTCGTCGTCATACCACCAGCACAGACGATCGCGATCGATGGTCTTTCCACCGATGATCTTTCCCGCGTGCTCTCATTCTGCGGTGATCGCAATCAAGGACTGCAGGTCTTCGTAGACAACAAAAAGGTGGACATATCTTCCCGGAAAAATTATAAATTTACGAAACGTCATCTTTCCATCGCGTCTACACCTTTTATCTCGGATGTTAGACCGCGGGAAGTTAAGGCGGGCGATGTTATCACAGTTTTTGGACGCACGTGTGTGGCTGATGAATGGGAGACGTCCCTCGAACGAGAAGAAAAATTCAACGCTTCTGATTCTGATTTCGACGACGCTCGAACGAGATTCGGACTCGTCGATATGATTCGTGTCATAGTTGGCGATTCGATCGTCTGCGAGACCCAAGATCCGGATACAGATATTTATTATCGTTCTTCGAACGGGAAAGAAAGGGATGGGTGCTCTACCAAAGGATGGTTCCAGTGCCGCATCCCCGATGATGTTCCAGCTGGAAAGTATAATCTTAAATTTGAAACAACGGGTCAAGGTAATTCTTTTATCCCGGCTGAAGGATATCGATGGTCCCAAGATAACGCGGGCGAGAGTTTCTCTCTCACTGTGCTATCGACCTCGGAACAACAGCCTGCAAAGCTTCATGACATTTTGATCTCGGACGAAGCTGAACAAATCAAAACTCTGAATGTCATTGGCACTGGGATGAACGCGTCGGATATCGATGTCTCATACGGAGGTAATCCGTGTGCAGTGCAATCTTCCAACTATACAAATGCCATTTGTAAAGTTAACACATCTACATCACCGATGATGCCAATTCTTGGACCCATAGGTTGGCTTCGAGAGCGCTGGGTGTTTCGAAAAAACGGAGAACCTCTGACTGGACCATCGTGGTATGAGTCACTTGGTTTGAGTCTTTGGAAGACTTCGGATATCATAATGGATAAGTTACAGATGATTCTCGACGGAACAGATCAATATGAGGATGCATATGATGCCGTGCGTGTAGCAACCCTTATACCCGGTGCGCATACAAGTTCGCCTTATGATGGCGAATCACCTTACTTGAATGGGCCTAGCAATGCTGGCGTTTCTAAAACCTCAACCCCTTCCGTTTTTGAACGCGTGAGTGGAGTTTTGAACGCCACATTGAGTGGTCGTATTCGCATACGAATAGAACTCCGTAATCAACATGGCATGTCCATGAGAGTTTGCAAAGGAAACAAACCTCCTCTTTCTAATAATGATTGGCTCTTACTCGAACATGTATTGCATGTAAGGGATAGGTGGAGAAGATACGCGCGTTCCGATTGGATCACAGTGGAGGAGGGCGAAGAATACTACATCGAGTTTGTCATCAAACACGAATTGTCGAACAGACAAGTTGTAGAAGGTGGCTTCGATGCTTGGTTCGATTTTTCATACTTTGCAAATGATACGAGAGGCGCAGTTAAAGTTCTTGATGATTCGGAAAAAATAACGCGCCGCGCTCGAAGTAATGGAGATTATATTTTGCGCAGCAGCGCAATTGAGACCGATCAAATAACAATTAAACACCGTACGTCTCATTCACGCTCATATGAACTGAGACTCTGGAATGGTAGCGCCCCCGTTGCGATAAATGCCAAAGGGAAAAATGCCGAGGTATCGATCAAAAGAAGTATCCGAGAGAGTTTGGCATGGGCAACATGCAACCCGACTGGGTCACAAATAGACATAAATCCGGATAGTATTCATGATTATCATCCTTTTGATGTCGAACGTCGCTGGATTTCAAAGGATAGTTCGAGTATGTTTACTTCCGGTAATAATATCTTTTCGGCAGACGTGCTCAAAGCCGGTGGTGCGCCTGGTGCTTCGATCGACTATAGCACAGCGTACTGCGGAAGTATGAGTCAAAGAATCAATCTGAGTTTGTTACCCGCAGGAAGAATAATAGCTCCTCCCCAAAAGAATCTTTTTTGGTCTGGTGATTCAGTTCCGTATTTGAACTTTGCAACGAAAATAGCCCCGGGTTCCAATGCAACTCTGATAATTCACGTCGCTAGTCGTGGTGAAAGCAAGACGTGTGCAATACTCTTAACTCACACGTTGGAGGATGAAAGCTCTGCTAATATTCGGCATCGTGCATGTATTGACTTGACAAAAGTTGTTAATTCAAACGGCGAGTGGCAATTTCATTCAATCAACTGGCGCGAAGCGCTCAGCGGTAATGGCGACTACGCTACTGAATATATGAAACAGACACCTTTATACGATACTTCTGAAACTGTAACCTTGAAAAGTTTTGGCATTGGTGCACAAGTTTTTCTGAGTGGATGTCCAAGTAGCCAGCGTTTGGCGGACTCGTACGTTGGAGATTCTGAAAGCGAATTGAGTGGAACGATGTGGATCGACTCCGTATCTGCAACGCATACACAGTTCCATCCGAACCGCACTTTAGTTGACCGAATACTCGTGGGTAACATGACGGAAGGAAACGGAGAGGGAATAAGTGATATCGACGTTTCTTTTAATTATTACTACCCGAGAAAAAAATGTGTGAGGGACTGTGATTTAACCATCTCGTTGCGTCGAATTGAACAATGCGTAGATAGTTCGAATACTTCAACTGCCGGGTCATTCGCACCTTATGTATCTACGGACACTACGGATAACGGGAACGCGCCAGATGTTACGTCGCAAATTCGCATTCCGGGTCAAACTCGTGCAGATGTGGGAAATTTGCACTTTTCAATTGAAGGACAAGAGGTATCTCTTGCAGCAAATGCTGACGCATCAGAAATAAAAACTAAACTTTTGGATGTAATTGGGGGAATCAATTCTACAGGTATCTCTGTAACGGAAGTTCCAGATTTGTTTGACGTTTGCGGCGTAAAGGCGCACCGCGTTCGTATTTCGCATGCTTCAGATTTAGAGAAACCACAATCGTTTCTTAAAACGGGAAGTCTTTTAGGGACGGCTGATGTGGCGAAGAAAGTGGCTTGGTTGTCAAGAAATGAGCATGCTCAAAAGATCCGTTCTGGAGGCTTGGAGGTTTCGCATTCTGATTCCAATGATAATTCTGTTCTTAAAGCTGATACATCGATGGATGGGTATAAATGTGGGGTGCATAGGTCCAGCGTAAGGTTATTCGACTTGAGAGGCGAGAATGCCACCGAGGATGATTGCGTTGATGCTTGTAAATCGCACGCTCAATGCGTAGCCTTCTCTGGCATCTTTGGATCGTGGTGTATTGGTTGCAGAATTGATCTCGATACACTTCATGGTCCTGAAGTCGTCGCGTATTCGAAATTTATTCGGACGAAAACTGTTGGAGAATTTGTCGCGAACGACGAGTCGCCTTTTGAAAACACCGGCTACGTACCGCTTGGAAGTTCTGCTGAGGAGCTCGGCGTTCGACCAAGATTCAAATCGAGCGAAGTAAATCTTACGACAGCTGTTGTGCGCCAGAATGGTATCGCGTTACCATGCGAGGTTTCAGTCGATTTTATTGAATATGAAAAATCGGATTTAAGTTTTGATGTTTTTGGCATGTTAATTGGGGATGTTTCTTGTGCCTTGGGTAAGATGGGAAACAGTACTTTTGGTTCAAGTAGCCTTCGAAGAAAACTTCTCTCTCAACTTGATGACGATAATGTTGAGGGCGAAGAGTTTGCTTCGGGTTCAAAAAGTTTCACAACTACAAACATTCCGTTTCCAGGTGAGGACACTTGGGCAAAGCGTGACCTTGCGATGTCAGACTCTGAGATTGAAAAACTCAAAGTCGTTTTCCCAGGAAACGACGGGGAAGTTAAGACGTATGGCGAAATATCTGCTCTCAAAAGAAGGAGTCTGTTAGACGATTCGATGTCCAATTCGACAACTGGAACATCTTCAACAAAAATAGGACGATTCAGTGACTCGTCATTTTGGGGTGGTACTGTTCCAACCAGTAATAGCACGAGCATCATTTACGTCCCGGAAGGTTATACACTCACCTTGGACGTATCAGATTTGTACTTCAGAGTATGGATCATCGAGGGTACGCTCGAATTTGATACAACAATGGACATAACAATGGAAGCTGAATATATAATTGTTAACGGCGTCAATGCGCATTTCACAATAGGAAGTTCCGATGCCCCTTATGAAAAAGAAGCGAAAATCAAGCTCCATGGACACTGGAGATCTTTAGGTCTCCCAAAATTTGGGGTTAAAGTCATTGCGATGACGAGTGGTCGTCTCACATTTTACGGCAAGCCGGTGGTGCCTTGGACTTTGCTCGAAGCAACCGCGAATGCAGGTGACAACACTCTCGTTGTTAGGGGGAGTAACCTCGCATCACAAGGTTGGACGGCGGGCAAACGCATTACCGTAACGTCGACAAATTACGGTCGGAAGGAGAGAAGTTGTAAAATGGCCCGAAATGACTCTTGTGAGCCTGAGGAACACGAAATAGAAAGCGTTACATCTGACTCAGCTGCGAACACGACCACTATTCGACTCAAAGAAACGCTTCAATACACTCACGAGGGCAAGTCTATAAATATCCCTGGCGCGCCCATTGATAAAACTGTGGAGCAGCGCGCAGAGGTGATGCTTCTCACGAGGAACATAAACGTGTGCGGAACAGACGTTGAAGGGTTTGGAGCTCATACGATGATGCTTTCAGGACAAATGGTGCTTGAATACGTTGAATTTGGGCCTAATGTTGGTCAGGCTTTTCAACTCGGAAGATACGCCGTTCACTATCACACTCCCAACGAGAAGATGTTCAAGAACGGTTTGACGGAATCGACCGATCCAAAAATGCAAGGTGCAAGCCAGGCGTTGAGTCACATGATGGGATGTTCCGTGCATCATTCCTTTAATCGTGCGCTGACTGCTCATGGGTGTTACAACCTCACCATTGAGAGCAACGTGGCGTACAACATTCTTGGACACGCTATGTTCGTCGAAGATGGTATTGAAATGTACAACACGTTCTCTAATAACGTCGTTTCATTGGTGCATCGTTCGTTTTCGTTGTTGAACACGGATCAAACGCCAGCTGGTTTTTGGATCACGAATGCAAACAATCGTTTTACTGGAAATCGCGTGTCGTCGAGTCACCAGTTTGGATTTTGGTACGATCCACCAGAACGTCCAACTGGTCCATCGGCTGATGTTAAGAACGGACCTCTAGAATTACACACGTTTAACACTCGAAAACAGCCTCTCCTTCAATTTGAGAATAACGTTGTTCACTCGTGCGGAAGTCACGGGGTTTGGATAGACCAAATTGATTTCCAAACAACGAAAGGCAGACAAAATATGAATATTGTTGGTACGCAGACGTGGAGAAACAATGGTCAAGGAATTGGCGTCATTACTGGTACTGGACACTTGCGGATCATTGACACTGTTGCCATGGGTAATTCTTGTGACATTGGCTACGTGAAGTCTGAAGCAGACAAGTGGGCAACTGAATCCAATGGATGGGAGGGTAATCTGGTTCTCAACGCTTATTTACGAGGAGATGAATCGCGTTCAACAAGAGCGATTGGAGCCCCTCACGGAGCGTGGGTTACTTTTAAAGATGTTTTGATCAGTAGCTATAAGAAATCCACACAGCCAATTCATCATTGCCTGAGTTGCAAATCGTGGAAGGGTGGAATGGAAGTTCGGTTCAAAAATATAAGTTTCGTCGACAGCGACCTGAAAAATGATGGTACACAAAGACCACGTATTTACTGGCAAAATGACTACCACTCGAACATTTTTTACGACGCAGATGGAAGTTTATCAAACTCTAGTGGACCGGTGTGGGTACATTCTCTCTCCGGCACGAATTCTACTACGCTGGGGCACTTTCCCCCAGAATATTGCTATAGAAGTGATGTTGTTGATGGTGTTATTTGCAATGCAACTTTTGTCTCTATGCGCGAGATCCAATTCCGACATATCAATCCCATGGACGGAATTCCAATCAAAATGAAAACGGGTGTGAACCAAGTTGCACCAAATGCACTCTTCTACCACTACGACCACGCGGGACGACGAGTTAATTGGCACATGACTTTGGTCATGATGAAGAACGCCACGACCCCACTAAAAATTGTTCACGATTTAACTTTCGACGCATCCGCATTTCATGCGGATGATCCCGATAGCTGGATTGCGGAAGTTCGTGAACTCCGCGAGGATGAGTGGGCTGTTTTACGTTTCCCAACGAATCGGAATCCATGGAAGTATGAAATAGCGGGAAGAAAAGATGCGGCGGCCCTTCCCGTGAACAGCTACGATAAAAAAAACTTAAATTATGATAATTCTTCCCTTTCGTATTCATTCAATCGTCACGGTTCTTACTTGTACGTACCAAACCCCGGGTCGGATTCAAGTGGAAATCTTGAAATCATGGTTTCTGGTAGAACAGGAGATGAAACATTGAATAATCTTGGTGGTGGATACTCAACGTGTTCGAATGTGAGCGATTTCACGTTAAAAAAAGTAAAATTTCACGGGAAATCGATTTCCAAGGACCCTCCATTTCCCGAGAGCTCCATCATCGTTGAACGAAATTCTTCTATCTCCGAGGTCAGGGAGTTCATAGCCGCGAAACAACAAGGACCACACTGCAAGATGGTTCTTTTTCGTATTCGGAGAGATGCCGCTTCGAGGTGTATTGTCGAACAAATTGAAGCTGGATATAAGACTACCCCGGAATGTGTAAGTGCCCAAATTGAAGCACATTGGAGTTCCAAAAGGTATCAACACCTTGCGCCAGTCAGGAACTGGGCCGGTTACGGCATAAATACATTATATTATACAAAAAGTGGCGACGGTGGTGAGAAATCTTTGAAGATTCTCCGCGCCACGGCAAATTATGTCCACAGAGAGAGTGCCGATATCCGCTACGATGGTACTACGGATGCTGCACCAGTTTGTGATGGTAACTGTGACAGCTCTACAAAATTGTCCATGGATATGAAACGTTTCGATTGTGCACCAGACGACCCCGCAGGTTGTCTTAGTGTAGCCGTACAACCGAGGAATTGCTTTGACGATTATTCACATCCCGCTTACGATCCGAAACCCAGGGAGTTCAAGTGGTGCGACACAGTTGCTGATGCGGAGTGGAAACCACCCGGAGAAGGAGAGGATGTTGTTATTAAGGCTGGCTGGACTGTAGTTTTAGACTCAGAATGTAACGAGACTAACATTACCAGACATGTTGATGTGTATGGTTCTCTCGTGATCCGTGATCCTGGTTTGGGTAATACTGCTGTGCTCAGGGCAAATACTATTCATGTCGCAGCTGTATCTGGATACTTGGAAATGGGAACCCTAGAAAATCCAATCTCTGATGGTAATGCTCGTATTGAATTATACGGTAATCGAAAATCACATGCGCGTTTTGGCTATGGTCTGGAGACCAAGTACATCGCTGTTTTTGGCATATTAAAATTGGTTGGGCGATCTCCACGATCAGCAGAAGATGATAAATCAACACATCCTCACACTTGGGGCACGCTTCAATCCGACGCTCGCTTGGGAACAAAGAATATAACGATTGAATACCAAGTCGCGCGTGCTTGGAGTGTCGGTGATGAATTGCTGTTAGGTGGAGGTACGCCTTTTGATACACCCGTTACGGCGGAAGTTTGGAATTCAACTGATACATGCGAGGTGATTTCGATTGATCACCGTGAAGATGAAGAGATTTCTGAGGTAGAGTGCAAAGACGTTTTCAAATTTGACCACGCAGGCCCTATGGAAGTTGCTGACGCTGAATTCCGAGGTTTACCAGTGACGTGGATGGGTAAAACGAATACGCAGAATAATAGAACTGGTCATGTTTCTGTAGTTGGAATGGAAGACGAGTCTAATGCTCTGAAAGATGAAAATTATGGTGCGACCGTTCACGTGTTTTCAGTCAAGCGTCGTGGAGCAGGACCTAGTAAAAGCGAGATTAAAGAAATTCAAATATCAAATGCCGATAATACAGAGAAAGCTACAGACGTTTTGGCGGCTGAAAATTATGATCCACCCAACTTATGTCAAGGCGACCAGGGATCTGCAGTTATAGCGAACACGCACTTTGCTCACTGCGGACAGCGCCATTCCCGTCGCGCTTGCTTAAATTTTGATCCAGGACGTGGCGCTCAATTTAATGTTATTGCAGTCATCAGGAATGGAGGAAGCGCTGAGGCACTTGTCCACAATAACACATTTACGAATACGTACAATTTCGGCATTAGAACGTCGAATGCACACGGCTTGGACATATACGGTAATTCAGTTTCGAATGCTTATCACGGCGGGTTCAAAATTGGTGGGTGGAGTAATTCCGTCGTCGACAACGCCGCCGTGCGCTTGTTAGATGATATACATATCCCTTTGCACGATGTTGGGGCTATTGGGATACAATTGACTGGAGGAGGTGGCGAATGGCGAAGAAACGTCGTTGCATCAAGTCAGTGGACGGGATTAAAACTTGATGGCTCAGTTTGCAACGAAAATGGAGAAAGTCAAAGTTTTGATCTGCGTGCCTATGGGGCAAAGATTGGCCTTACTCTGTTGGGTGGGGAAGTTTCGAAAGTCAACCGCCTTCCTTACGACGCCTATGGGAGAATTAGGTGTCGAAGATGGAATGATATTGAGCTACGTGGAATGCACTTTTATGGTATTCATGCCGGAACAAAATCCTTATCATATGCAGCTCACTTGCGGCGCGTTAATATATTTGACGCAGGACTCGGTGTTGCGCTTTGGTTGCATAATGGCGGTTCCAGTCGCGATAGAGGCGGTAATCGTGCACACCACGCGATGATATTTGACTCCGTTATCGTCGGCAACAATATGCGTTGCGACAATGATGGCGTTGGATTTCCTGCATTTTATGCGAAAGTAGAACCGTTCAGACCCGATCAATTCGTTGGAACACCATCGCGTTTCGGTGGATCGAATCTGAAGAACGTGACGTTTGCAAATTTCGGGCAATGCATGGGCGGTAGAAATTATGCGATCGTTAACAGCATGTCACGAGCTCGATATAGTTGGGTGTACGAAGACGTTGCGAATCCAGTTGAGGTTGAATCTTTAAGTTTTGTCGACACACCCGCGGCGAGTCGGTTGTTGATGGTGAAGCCAAGTAGAGGTAAAATTCAAGGTGCGGATCCCCGTATACATACGTGCGCTCAAATGTATTGCGATGGTCATCGGAATACTTTCGTGATTGACAAGGATGGATCACTGACATGGAGCGATGCGGGAACAGTGATTCCTGAGAATGAAATTGGATGGTTAGACAGTTTGGCATACGTTGATCCGTTGGATCGTGAAACACTCGAAGATCTCATTCCGTATACGGCGCAGTATTTAACCAATGGAACTAGAATCCAACCTCTGCGTGGTATTACACAGTTATACGATGAAGCTGGTTTATATCGCGGCGACGATGAGCGATGTACTTTCAATTCATTTTGGCAGGCGTACGTGTGTCCTGGGCTCAAGCATCGACAGATTGTAATTGAATCGATGGACTCCGACCAAATGAACCGTCGGATCGCACCGATGTCCCTCATGACGGAAACGCCCCATTTGAGTGGTTCGAAGCGTTACATGTCTCTTTACACTGGTCCAGCGCTATATTCAGCTGGTTGGTCGGGCAAAGTTTCCCGGTACTCAACCATATGGGCCACAGGACACGTTGGTGCGACGCACACAATACATTTTTCGAGCACGAACCCGAAACAAACGCGCCTGTCGATGTATGGTGCCACGAACTCGGAACGTGCACACATTAAATTGTACTATGGAACATCTAATCGAGTCGACGTTTTTGTTGACGGGAACTTGGTTCCTCCTCTGGCAAACATTACGTTTGAAAATACAGATGATAAACCCGATATTAGTTCTCAGGGTTTGTTGGAAAATTTAGACCATGGTGCAAACTTTTACAACAGAATCGAAGGGTACCTTGAACTTGTACTTCGAGGTTCCAGGTCTGTTGATATTATAATTTCGAATCAAATTGTTTTGTCGCTTGAAGTGACTGTTACGGATGATGAGTTTTACGCAACTGGAATTGATGGCCTCGTGAGAAACGTTGCTCTTTTGCTCGGGATCTCGGAGGATAGAATCGCCATTGCGGGTAATTTTGCATTGGGAGGTGATAGAAAAAGGCGACGCAGAGGATTGCTTTCTGAAACTAAAAAAATAGAAATCATCATTTCAGAGGATACGTCTTCTTCTATAATTCGCAAGGAATCAGACAGCGACGAAGATGATGTGGAAACATACGTTTCCGTGAATGAAGAAGTGAGCCTCAACTCAACTTTAGAGCTCGATAATTTTACGAGGACGTTTGAATCTGCGAGTGTTTCAGATCTCATGGAGAATGTTACAGGCGGAGGTTCCTCGTCTTCAAATGTGGTTGTGGAAGAGGAGGCGGATACTATAATCCCTGGATGGACCTGTAACGATCCGACGCCGGGTTACGGTTATGGCGACGGTCAATATTGCGATTGTGATTGCGGAATATTAGATCCTGACTGCGATTTCAATGCAGATGTCAAAACGAAACTTTCAAATATCGCGTTTGTTCGAGGTTGCGAAAGAACCGTTGAAATTAACGCGAGTTCTGGGGAATCGATTCTGGAATTTTGTGCGAACACGTCCAAAACTGTTTCGTGCCAAGACGTCGTGGATGAAGAAATGGAAGCGTGCGACGACTGGCCGTGTGTGGGTCTTCCATCTGACGAACTCAAGTATACAATCAAAAGTTCAGCTCGTCGCGCGGAACTTGTTTGTGCGAACAGAACGGTCACAAACTCGTCCGTGTTAGCCGGCACCAGCCACAAACAAGAAGGTGTTTGTAGCCTCGCTCTCGTTCCCATTGGTTTTGGAGTTTCTCCTCCTATGCCTTCTCCTCCCCCTCCTCCCCCTCCTCCCCCAATATTGAAGTACGGTTTCAATGCGGAGGAGGACGGAGACATGGAAAAGAATTATATGGTCTGGTTTGGTGCCTTCGTCATAACATTGATCGTTTCCATAATCGCGATAATCTGCGTCTGTTGCATGTGTCGCCGGTCCAAAGCAATCGAGGAGAGCTTCTGGGCCGCGATTGACGAGGAAGGTAAGAAAGATCCTGAGCTGGGAAGAAAGGTAACGGCAAGGTTCGAGCGCAACTTAACCAGAGTGAACACGAGAGTGCGTCCGCAAAGAACGTAACATTTTAAACATACAATTTTAAACATTTTAATGTCTTTATGGCGACGGGTAGAAAGTGAGATTTGAACTTTAAAGAAATATATTTGCTCTCACGACTGCATCCATGTAATCGAAAAGAAGCGAACTTTATACCGTCAACAGATGTGAACGTCAGCGCGTTTTGTTTGGATCTTTTTGAACTCGCTTCGTTTTTTTGCCGTCGGGCTTCTTCCTCTCTGCTCAAATATCAATAATTTACACTACGACGGTTTGAAATAAAAACGAAAAACAACGTTTTTGGTACTAGAATAATCGAATGGTTTCTAGAAAAAACCACGCGTCGAAACATCATGAAAACTATAACGGAGAAAGACCTCCAAGCGCTGTCTTGAACCATCCACTTTAAATCTTGATATCTGGACCAATAGATCCATCAAAGCTTCTTGGAAATCGCGTTTTTCACGAAATTAACTTTCCAACGAGGCAAACAAGGACGCCCAGCCAAGGGGAGGATTTTACGAAAAAAAAAAAAAGTGGGGGGGGAGACCCCTGCCTGTTGAGGGGATAAATTGTCTGGCGAATTAATTTTAGATTTTTTCCCTTTTCCCCCCATTTTTTTCCCTATAAAAAGACCATTTTTATCTCTTCGGCCCCGTCCTTTTTGAGAAGAAGAGAACGCTTCCGATTCCCGATCCCTCAAAAAAAAGATCCCGCACACGCTTTTGTAATTTTCTTCTTTCTTTTCCGATGACTTTCGCGCGATCTTTTACCGTCGCGCACGCGATCCTCCTCGCGTGCCTCTTCGGAACGATCGTCGTGACAGACGCGGCTGGGAGCGATATTTTCGGGGACAAGATCGAGGGCGATTCTATTCTCCATAAGGGAGATTTCGCAGACGTCGTCAGAAAATGCTTGGAAAAGGCCCCAATGGACGGGAAATGCACTGGTCATAAAGCTGGCGACGACATCGCGAACTGGGATGTGTCGAAGGTTACGAACATGAACATCGCATTCTCGTGGGCAAAGGACTTTGACGGCGACTTGGGGAATTGGAACGTGTCGAGCGTCGAGAATTTCAACATGATGTTCAAAAAGGCGTCCAAATTTACGGGAAAAGGCCTGGAAAATTGGGACGTATCTTCGGGGAAGACATTTAAGAACATGTTTTTAAGCGCGACCAAGTTCAATGGTGACATTAAAGGGTGGCAAACGCCGAACGCGGAAGACATGCGTTGGATGTTTGACGCGGCCGACAACTTTGAGCAGGATTTGACCACGTGGACAGAGCACGATGGCAACACAAAGTGCAACTGGAATACGGAAGCGGCACAAGTTATTTGCGACGGAGGTCAGGGAGCAGACACGAGATATATGTTTGATCGTGCGAATAAGTTTTTGGGAAAGTACGAGTGCGGGATCAACGGACCGCCAAAGGAGTGCTCGGTAGGGACAGTCATCGCGGACACTCAGGATATGGAGGCTTCTGTTGAAGAGGCTAATGGACTGTTTGCGGTGAGCGATTACGAAACGTTCAAATACTCGTACCTCGATGACATGACAATTTGGGGCACGCCGAGACTTAATGTCAACACGGGCGAAATTATCGAGAACCAGAGGTTTATTTTGGACCACGATTACGGATACATGCTTGCGGGAATAGTTCTTCCTGGAGTGCTCATCGCGGGAATTATCTTTGTTTGCACGTTGGCGTACTTTATGATTCGATTTTGGACGTGCTGCTTCTTTGTCATTACGGGTGGTTGCGGGGTTTGTTTCAAAAGCAGACCACCAACGCAGGGACAGAAAAAAGCTACCAAAATTCTAGTCGTGTTTTGTTCAGTAATTTCCGTCGTTGGAGCAGCTTTACTTTTCTACGGCGCATCTGAACTTCCATTAACCATGGACGAGATGATGGTCGATCTCACCGCATCTTTAACTTCTCTCGAACAGAATATAACGACTGCGGACGACGCGTTCTCTCTTACGGATCCTTTTGACGTAGACCAAACAGAGGGCGACAAATTGGACAACACTCTTTCGAGCATTCGGAAGGTAGTCGATAAATTCCAGGACACGGCCAAAACGCGCATCGACGAGACCGAGAAAGCAGCCATGGCTCTCGCGGCGTTCTTTGTGTTACTTTCGCTCCTCGCCTCGCTGGCTGTTTTATGCAACTTTAAAATGGGCTTAATCTTCACCGGCATTCCATTTTGGCTCTTACTCTTGATCGCCTGGATCATGTTTGGCGTGTTCATGGGGGTTGCTCAATTTTTTGACGATTTCGAAGCAACCGCGACATTTTGGCGTGGTATGGATAACAACCAAAAAGGAGCCCCAGGGTCGAATGCAATGAAAGATTTGGATGACATTTTGCCATGCTTTTCGGATAAAGTCTCTTTAGACATCCAAACTAGTGCTCGCAATGCTATTTACGAAGGAATTTTTAGCATTAATGAGAGTGCCAACCAAACCGACCCGTACATGCGTGTTAAACGTGTTAACGAGAAATTCGAACCGAGAACGATTTCAGAGTTGTGCGGCCCAAAAACTAACTTCTTTCGTAATGTTGACGACAATTTCGACAACTACGAGGCACTGGCATGCAATCTTTATGAACTCAATGAACTCGAGGATACTTATGAGGTGTATACGGAATTAAATGACATCGAAATAACGGAGACTATTGATGGACCGAGTATCAAATTAAATGATTTGGAGATGGTGTATTCGTATTATTACGATGAGTTTTACGATAACGCAAACTTTCCCGGTATTAATTTCAATTTCACAGAGTTGAATGCTACCGTGAAAGCTGTTGTGAAGATGCTTGAAGAAGGAAAACCTGCGGTCGAAAAAATTGTGAGATGCACGCATACAAAAAGCTTTATCCAACAACTGGTGGCTAAGGAAACTTATGTCAGGGCAGATTCGGGCAATACTTATATACCGCCAGGTGTGACAATCATAGAAAGATTGCGCGAATATTCCACTATTCTTACCGCAGCTTGGTTTTTGATTGCCATTTCGTACATGGTTACTTATGTTATTTTGATTAAATTCATGATGATGCTGCAAGCGGAAGATCGAGAGAAATTATCCGAAGAAGAGATGAACCAAGTTTGGGGGCGCTCTTATTCGAAAAATTTCTAACGACACGCGTTTGACGCGGTTTCTCCGTCTCGCACAAAATGTCCATAAAAATAGCGCATTTGTTTTAATATCATCATTTTTACCACGGAGTACACGTGAAAAGACGAGACTTTGTCCTTTCTAAACACCATTTCTTCCAAGATTTTTGTCCGACCTATATACGACGGTAGTTACACGCCCTCATCGCCGCGCGTCATTTTCGTTTCGTTCATTTTGTTTAAAACACACACACACACACGTCACTCTTTATTTTTTTTTATCACACGTTCAAATATTTCTTTCTTTTAAAAAAATCGCGTCGTCGTCGTGACAAATCTCCAAAAGTCCCCAAAATTGTTTGTGCACATCACAAACGAAAACGGATAGCGGTACTCTATATATTTAAAGTCCGTTTATACTGTGCTCGAACTCGCGACAACGCTACGCTCTCGGAGAGAACTCGTCCAAACGACGTTATACGTTTAGGTGAACACGGAAGCCTCTGGGAAGTCAGAAGACACAGAGAGAAGAATTTTTGTGTCAATTATTGTGTTGCATCAAGACAAAGAGGAGGAGGAGGATGCGCGCGACCAACACCCCCTCCTTTTTGGTCGCGTGCGTCGTGTACCACGTCGTCTTTGCGTTGATCTCATCGCATCATCATCATCGTCTACCTGTTTTTGTCCGCGCGAACCAACCCGTCGTGCGGTTTCGAAATAAAACCGTTAGCATCCTCGCGGAAGGAGGGAACGTCTTCGTGTCGTCCGACAACGTCACGATCGCGGGAGACGTGGAGGTGACCACGGCAAATGGTGGAACGGTCAATGTTACCGAAAAAATGGACCTTTTAACGGACCTCCAAAACGATATGGGAAAGCGCGTGGTTTCTCTCGCGGGACACGGGGATATGGACGTCGTGTGCAACCCAGAAGGGACGGAATATCGCGCGCGAGACTTTGAAACTGGTGCGTTTGGGGATTGCATGTGTCGAGCGTTGTATGCGGGAGAATCGTGCGATGTGAAGAGAGTCGAAACGTGCGACGCGGTCGTAAAAAGTAGCGATGGAGTCGACCCGAAGGAATGGATCTCGTTAGGGTCTTGTTCATTTACAGATGTGTATGAACCTATCTCGGTGAGTTTTGTGGGCGTTGGTGCATCTGTTCATTCTTTTCTAATTGTGGAACAACGCGAAGAAGAAGAAGAAGAAGAAGACGCAAACGCGAACGCGCGCAAATACGTGGCTGCGTATCAATCCACTGATGACAACTGTTACATGACGAGCTTCGAAATAAAGATGACCGAGCCTGAGTGTTCTTATCGTCTATTGGAGTCACGAAAGCACAGTCAGAGCCCTTGGAGTTATGACTCCACATGCAACGGGAAGAATAGAAAGGATTTAATCGACAACCACTGGTTGGCTTCAAACGCAGTCGATTCAACAATCGCAACCGCGTCGAGTGAATCTGGATTCGGTATTTCGTCTATTTCGTTTATGAAATGCTCGAAAACTTACGATGAACGTTGTCCAGTACTTTCAACGGAATTGAATGGGAAAAATTGGGTAGATATTGGCACGTGCAACAATCTTGACGACGTCAAGTTTGTTCGTGCGTATCAACAGGGCACATCAATGTACCCAAGATTTCCAACGACAGGGAATATTTTCCATTACAGTAGCACGAACTCCTCTTCTACATTCGTTACTGCACACCAATCACACAACAACTACTGTAAAATGGTTCAAATGGAACTTTCGCGTGATGATAGTTCGCAAATGTGCTCGGTAAAACTTTTAAATGCTGGGTATGTAAATTCTCAATTATCGTCTTCAACGTGCTATACACGGGAGCAGGTTGTGAACAATTGGAATAATAGACGAGGGTCGTCTGTTGCTACTACTCAGTCAGGTTCAAGCTACGGTGTACGAGAAATTGATTTCAAGATTTGTAGCACGTATGATTCGGTTGGTGGAAGTGTCATCGCGGACGAATCCAAAAATGGCAAGAAGTGTGGCGTTCTCGGAAACACGAATCGCGTGTTCGACCTTCGAAACGGAGACGCTAAAGAGGCCTGGTGCATCGATGCCTGCGAGGCCGACGACGACTGCGTCGCATTTTCTGGTGTATTTGGATCGTGGTGCATTGGCTGTAAAGTTGCGCTCGATACCGCGCACACGGGTGCCACCGCGTACAAGAAATCGTGATGAAATAGAAAAAATGTAACACAATAAAAATACTTTTGGAGAAAAAGAGACGCGAAAATGCCACATTTACTACTAAAATAATAATAAGAAGAATCTCTCGTCGCTCGCGGTTTGATATTTGTCAAAGGGCACGAGAGACCCCTCTCTGTATTCGAGCATGTTGTTGTTGTTTTCGTTGGTGAACTGATACCAAAACAAAAAAGAGACGCGCGGCGGCGGCGAGTCACTCGTACTTTTCTCATCTCGCGTCATCTTACCTCGATGATGTTCGTTGACGTCCTGAAAATCTCTTCTTTATTTTCTGGGTACGCGTACCTCGGAAGCGTGTGCGTCGCGTACGTGTACCAGCGAAAGCTTCAATATTTTCCAGATCGCTCGGAATACGGAATAGCCGATGACTCGTGCCGCTTCACTCATTTTGTAACGGAAACTGAAGATGGAGTTGAACTTAAGGGGATCTACGTGGCTCCCAACCCAGGAAAGCAATTCAGTTCTTTGACGCTGTTGCATCTGCACGGAAACGCAGGAAATATTTATCATCGATTACATTGGGCTAATTCAGTCCACAAACGGTTTGGATGCGGTATTGTACTACTTGATTATCGTGGTTTTGGAGGAAGTTCCGGTCAAATAAGCGAGTCTGGGTTAATTCTGGATGCGAACGCTGGCGTCGATTGGATTGTGAAAATATCAAAGAGCTCTTGCATAATAGCGCTACACTTAGAGTCTATAGGGAGTGCAGTTGCGTTAAATGTTTCCGCAAACGTGTGCAAAAGATCCGAAGTAAAAGGAAGTGTCGTGGAAGGCGGTTTATGCTCTTGTTTAGAGCTGGCGCAAGAATTAATCCCGTTTTTCCCGGTACGTTATATTTTGAAAGATAAATGGACGGGAGTGCGCGAGGCGGCAAGTCAACTTAGTCATTCGAGTTACTTTATGTCTTTACACGGTGCATTAGATGATATTGTTCCTTTGCGTCACGGTCGTGGCCTTTTCGAATCTGTTGCAAGTGGTTATAAAATTTTCCGCTGCTTCCCTCGCGGAGGACATAACGATCTTATTAGTCATCCCGGCTATTTCGGTTGTTTGCATAGCTTTTATTCAAAACTATTGTAGTAATATTGTTAAGCTGCTACATACATCGTAGGTACCGAGTTATTTTTTTTAAAATGAATATCTTACGATTGTTATGTGTACGAGTTACTCCTACCAATGAGCGTACGTTCCACGCGTGTTTTTCACTCGAGCACTCGCAAGAATTTTTTGTTGCTACATGACGTCAACCATCGATATGCATCTCTTCATGTCGGATTCAGAAAAGTTCCGAAAGATTGCAGCCAGATTAGATTGCTTCTCCGAAAGTATTACACTGCGTAATTCAGATGTACTAAATATCCCGCGCACGGCAAATGGTACGAGAGCATTGCGATTATGTGGTAGATCATGGATTTGCATCCATTTTGAAAGCTCCTTCATTTGCTCTCGAATACCGTTTGCATTCTGCGATAAGTCAACGTGGTCAGAGTGCAAATAATACTCTCCATTTCGGTATAAAACAGCAAGAGCAAATGAATACCAGATAGATCTCGCGTGAACATCGACTCCCTGAGATGTCAGAATACCTCGAAACATTGAAATAATACGAATTAACATGAAAACGTCAGAGTCAATTTCAGCAAGAGAAACAACTCGAAGTTCTGGCGGTAGCTCTGAGGTAAGAGGAGATATTTTTGCTTCCTTAATATCCATGCGGGTATCGAAAAGTATGTAAGCAATAAGCATCTCTATTTCCGTGGTGGATCTATCAAGTTTGAGTCCAATTTGCCTCATTAACTTGACACACTCAGAAGAGTTTCCTTTTAACGCAATAATCATTCTTGCAAAGAGCAGTTGAATTTCGTCGCGAAGAACTTTCATCTGACCAAAATCGAGCAAAGCACAAGCACCACTTTTCGTCACAAAGACGTTCCCTGGATGAGGATCGCTATGAAAAATGCCAATACCAAATAGTTGATACCCGTAAGAAGAAAATAAACTTGTACAGAATTCAGAAAATATTTTTTGTTGATCTGAGGTTGGCACGCGCGGAGCAGCCGCTGCAAACATAGTGTCACATCTGTCTCCATCTATAAAGCTCATGGCCAAAACCTTTCTCGAACATAGATATGGTTGCGATATCGGCATTTCAATATCACAGTCTACGTGAGACATATAATTTCCAATGGAATTCAGCATATCATTTTCTCTGATAAAATCGAATTCTTTCGGAACCTTTAAAAAAAAATTTATTAAGAAAAAGAACAAGTGGAACTTTAACGAGCGAACCTGTTGAGCATATTCTCTTAGAACTCCAGTATGGTCAAAAGGAGGTTTAAATCCCACGGTATCCATGAAGATAGATACATACAGCATATTTCTGATATCGCTGATCATTAAATCCGAGCTACCTGGATGCTGAATTTTAACAGCCACTTTTTCATTAGATTTTCGTAGTCGTCCAAGATGGACTTGTGCGATGGTGGCAGACGCTATTGGCCTCTTGGTAAATTCAGTGAACGTGGTTTCTAGAGTAATGCCCAACTGATGCTTCAATATTTTTTGCACTTTCCAATATTGAGTTTCGTGACAATCTTCAAACACAAAGTTCAGTGCCTCAACATACTGTTTCGGTAGTAAGTCTGGTTTCGTCGCAAATACTTGACTCACCTAGAAATAAACGAATAAAGTGAGTTAATACCAGAGCACGAATTATGGTTTCTCAAGAGAAATGATAAATTACTCACTTTAATGTAAAACCCGGACAGATCCTTGACCATTGTCGCCGTGCGTTGTGCTCCCCATGAGTGTCTTCTATTCCAGATAGACTTCAGATAAAAAACAAGTAAGTAATTTCGTCTACGTCTCGCTTGGATTCGTACCTCGATTTGCTCGTTCGTGAGCTTTTTGTTCGCGGACACCCTTCGAGTGATAAATTGAGTGAGTCATACATCTAAATCATTACCCCACGTACCGAAGAAAGGTCCGAAAATATCCGGCAAATATTGGAACCAGGTGATGATAGAATTTACACGTTCTGTAACACCCCGGGAAGACGTGTTTCATAAATTTCGGCGCAAACTATTATCGAAAACGTATAAAGAACGTCAACGTAGACGAAAAGTCGTTTTTAATCAAATACCTCAAAAATGCAATAAGGAACCTCAAAATGTTTCGTCGGAACGGGTAGCAGCCTCGACTCCCGGTTCGTCGCGAACGCGCAGAGTCGCTCCTAATGAGAAGAGAGAACGTGAGCCTTCCCAAAATCGAAGAAAAGTACATCGTAGTAAATCGCGTACCAGAACAAAGAGTCTTTCACACGTCTCGTACACTCCTGATTTGAGGAACAAAAAACAGGTAAAAAAATCCAAAAAGAAAAGAAAACGGTTTACGTCGACACTTGCGTCTGTTCCCATACACCACCAGAAAACACGCGCAGTGGAGGATAAACATGCCGCCGAAGAGCGATGATGTTTGCGATGACACTTCAACCGCCGCCGGTTCTCGCTTCGGAAAGGAGATGGATGGTTTCTTTTGTCTTCGCGTCGTTAACGTGGCATCATCATATCGTTTTTGGGGGATATGCAAATCGAATGTATACAGCCGAAGCCTTCTTCTTCTTCTTCTTCTTCTTCTTCTTCTTCTTCTTCTTCTTCTCGAGAAAGAGAGACGCGGTGCGACGAGTACTCCGCGACGCGGTGTTGTTGTTCGTGTTCTCTGTTGCCAAAGCTGCTGCCGTTTTTTGACGCGAAAAGCGACGCGACCACGCGAATGGTATTCCAAAGGTTTTCTCTCACTCGCAGGAAAAGAAACCCTAAACTTGGCGATGAACCCTAAACCCTAAAGAGAGGGCGTGTGCCCAAATATTCTCTTGGAATGATTGCTTGTCTTCCTTCACACATATTGTCGTCATGAGCCGTCCCGCGGAAGAAGAAGAAGAAGAAAACCCCACCACCAAAACCGATGAAACGCAACGCGCGCCAGAAGAGAAGAAGAAGACGCCGGTGACCATAATCACCGGTTTTCTCGGCGCCGGGAAAACGACGCTCGTGAATCACATCTTGAAAAGCAATCGCCACGGCTTGAAAATAGCCGTCATCGAAAACGAATTCGGGGCGGTCTCGATCGACGAGGCGCTCGTGGCGGAGAACGTGAAGGAAAAAGAAGACATCGTGAGCATGGATAACGGGTGCGTGTGCTGCACGGTGAGAGGAGATTTAGTGAGAGCGCTGATGCAGTTGAAAGATCGGAAAGATAAACGTTTCGATGCCATCTTAATCGAAACGACCGGATTGGCGGATCCGGCGCCGGTGGCGTTTACGTTTTACCTGAATCCAGAAATCGCGGATCATTACCAGTTAGATTCTATTTTATGCTTGGTGGATGCGAAGCACGTGCATTTACACTTGGAAGAGGAGAAGAAGGAAGGTGCGGTGAACGAAGCGGTATCGCAAGTCGCTTTCGCGGACCGGATTTTGTTGAATAAGATTGACTTGGTGAGCGAACAGAGATTGGAGGAGACGAAGAAGGTTTTAAAGGATATCAATAGCAGTGCAGAGGTTATTGAGACGCAAAATAGCCTGGTGGATTTGAAAAAAATCCTAGGCGTGAGCTCGTTTAGCGTAGAGAAGACGTTGGAGCACGACCCGAGCTTTTTGGACGAAAATAAATCAAAAATACACGATCTCACCGGAGTCGGCTCGGTCGGGATCGAGTGCGAGGGCGAACTGGATTTCAATCTAGTCAACGAGTTTATGATGAACCTGTTGCAAGAAAATAGCGCGAACATGTACCGAAGTAAAGGCGTGTTTTGCTTTCAAGGTCAAGGCGACACCAAGTTTGTGTTTCAAGGCGTCCACGAACAAATAAACTTCGGACCGAGCGAGACTCGGTGGAAGGAAGGCGAAAAGAAGTTGAATCGAATGGTGTTTATTGGGAGAAATTTGAATCGAGAGGAGTTGGAGAGCGGCTTCCGAAAGTGTTTGGCGTGAGCAACGAGAGACGTCGTTTTTTGGCGAAAAAAGTGTTTTGATGTACAAAGAAGACTACCACTACTACTCTTTGCGTCCCCGCGCGCGCGCGAAAGCGGCGCCGAGACGGAACGACGACTTGGTAAAAGAAACCGGAAACCGCTCCCGTTGTTC
>JACLAA010003153.1_pt1 | contig 23389 bp, 16 predicted proteins | sample 8027891 | NCBI WGS metagenome assembly JACLAA01 (sample SAMN15724900, study PRJNA655200) | protist metagenome | isolation source: fluorescence activated cell sorting (FACS) single amplified genomes of... | place: Spain: Blaines Bay Microbial Observatory, Mediterranean Sea | collected 2016-01-19 | reverse complement strand
CATCTGGGAGCTTAGGCGCAGCGCACGGAGGAAAACAGGTCAGTCCAGAGAGTCAGCGGAAGATGACGTCCGTGTGCAGAATATGCGAGAAACCTGTTCCATTATCAGAGCTTGTGGCACACTCCGCGTGTTGTGCGAGCAGTCCATTGAGTTCACCGCGAGGTGATAAGCACTCGAGGCAACGTTCTATGTCACCAGTAGACTATCTACGCACCTCTTCGCTTTCGTCATCCTTTGAGGAAAAAATGAGAGTCTCAGAGTTGAGTAGATCTCTGAGCGGCAACACGAATTCTTCGGATAGAGATGACTTTCTCGACTATGAAGGAAGCGGTAATAACACTGATATTGGCAACACTATCCCGCCGCAAGCACGAGTATCCGTGGAAGATTTCGAGGTGCTCAAGCTTATTTCATCGGGCGCCCACGGTCGCGTTTTCTTGGCGAAAAAGCGAGCTACGGGAGATATATACGCTATCAAAGCGATAAAGAAAAGAGATTTGGTGTTTAGAAACACAATCTCTCGCTTGAAGGAAGAACGGGATGCGCTGGTCTTAGCGGCGAACCCATTCGTTATCAAGTTGTTCTACGCCTTCTCATCGGCGCGACACGTGTACTTTGTGACGGAGTACGCCAACGGCGGCGATTTGTATAGCCTTTTGAAACAGCTCGGCTCTTTAGAAGAAAGCATGGCACGAAAATATGCGAGTGAAGTCGTTCTGGCGCTAGAATACGTACACTCAGTTGGCGTGACTCATCGCGATTTGAAACCAGACAACCTTCTGATCTCCTCAGATGGACATTTGAAGCTCGCGGACTTTGGTCTGAGCTTTGTCGGAGCGTCGCGAGACGATAATATCATCCCGAAAGCGAGCAACGAGAAATCTCCGCATCATCGCTCTGGGAGTATCAGCTCTGACGCGTTAAGTAGCGAGAAGAAGATGGCAGTGGGAACTCCGGACTACTTGGCACCAGAAGTTTTGCTCTGCGAAACGGATGAGATCTCCCAATCGGTTGATTGGTGGTCGTTGGGTATCATCGTATTCGAAATGCTTTCGGGCGTTCCTCCTTTCCACGCGCCGACACCGGCGGATATTTTCGATAACATTCTCGCAGGCTACGACGCACACAACGTTGTCGTCACATATCCAGAAGATATCTCGGATGAAGCTAAGGATATCGTGAAAAGCCTGTTACATTCCGAACCAGACGTGCGCCTCGGGTCCCTTCTCCTCGGCGGCGCAGATAGCGTGAAGACGCACCCATGGTTTACAGATATTGACTGGGATAATGGCCATTCAGAGGCTAATTTTGTTCCCAATGTTTCTAATATTCGTGACACGAGCTATTTCATAAAGCGTTCGTCCCAGAGTTCCTCGAGAACTGCCCGGCAAAGTTCCGAAGAGAGTTCAGACAGCGCTGGCGCGAACACCGTCGACAATGAATACGGAAGCTCCTCATCGCCGCTCCGTTCACCAAAGGGCGGTTCCACTCTGAGAGAAAGAAGTAGAGAACATACGTTCGAGTCGTACGATAGTGGCGAGGAAGATGACGTGGTTATCGATGATGACGTGTACGAGGAAGATTTCGGGGATTTTAACTTCATCAATTTAGCCGAACTCGCTCGCATGAATTTGACGAGCGAAGGAAGTGGTCACGCATAGCAAAAAAAAGTATAGTACCAAGTAGTTTTAGAATGTAATGTAATAGCAATGCAATTTGTATCACAAGTTACGCGCGTAACATTTGGGCGAACGCGCGATAACTGTGTTCATTATCAAACTACTTCTATCGTGTGTGCTAAATTGTGGTGTTATACAAAATGCTTTACTATTTTACGTCTCGGGCAACGCATTCGGCGAAGAGCTGCGAAATTTGTTCCGACGACTTCGTCTTTAAGCTCGAGGATATCTTCAAAAAGTCTCTCTTAAACCGTCTCAATTCGATAAGGGTAGGTTGTCTGACACAACGGATAGGTTTAAGACCCGTGCTGCAATCTTGTCCATGAATATCTTCAAATGTATATGTCGTCGGTTCAGAAACCCCTAGGGGATTTGCAGAATTTTGCTTGGCAATTGAATCTATGACGCGCTGTATAGCTTTGTCCAAAGAGTATCTCAAATTTGTTTCACTCAACCGAGTGGTTGCCGTTGCGAATGTTGGGCGCAAACTCTTTCTCGATGCACCGTCGATAGCAGCGTTTCTCGCGAATGACTCTTCCAGGCTCGTCATCGCCTCTCCGTCACCATCTCCGGTCGTTTCATCCTTGGAACTTCCCTCTCCCGAAACCATTCGAATGATTGCATCATACGTCATTTCACCATCAACAAATACATGTGCGCCGTCATCGTTGCTATTGCTTACATAATCCCCCTTATATATCTCGCCCGAGAAATCTTCTGACGCTATCGGTTTCGTTTTCAACGTAAACATTGGCTTATGCCACCGATCCCGCGTATCGGGAACCTCATACCTGTTACACAAGTCTTCAAAGATGGAATCTTCATACGCTTCAACCGATGCATCCACTTCCTTCAATGCTGCGCTCTGATTTCTAGATGTTGCAACCTCTCGCGAGTCAGCGCAGAATAGAGTCACGCAACGACACGCGTTTTCTCGCGCTATGCACCACAGTTGATATCGAAAACCTTTAACTAAATTCATAGAGTCTAAAATGACGTGCGGTCCGTTTGGTCTCACATACCTTTCCACCGTCGATTGCAACGTCTGACGAGTAATTTTTTCCATTCGAGCATCTTTGTACGCCTTATTTCGTTTCAAACTCAACGAAGGTTCGTCCACGAGGACGCATTCTTCACCGGCGTCGAGCAGACGGCGCAGAATGTCTTTCGCGACGAGTGACTTGTTCGACTTTGGTAACCCTGTCAAGATAATCAAGCACGACGGCGGTTTACTCGACATTACGCACTCTTTCGCGAGACACTTACATTCACTTCAAATCTTGTTCCTCTTTCATCCCGTTTGATGTGCGCTTGTTCTTCGCTCTCTTGTCTCGAGCTTTCAAATGTGTGTTGTGTAAATGTGGAATTTCTCTTATCTCTCTTTGGGAAAAGTGATATGCTCCCTCCCACATACCACGCGTTCGTGCGAGTAGCCACAGGATTTAGATTTGTATTTAAGAAATATATCAAATGAAAATTTAGGGGAACACAGGTTTCTTATATCTATCCAACGCTTCGATCTTGCGGGCGCACATAATCTAGCCCCAGTGCCGCGAAGATGTCTTGTTCGGTCACAGTCTCTACTCGCCTCGATTTGTTCCTGTCCATGTACAATCCTTTGTCGTCTAAATGCCAACCCATCATGTGCGTATACGTACGCATCGATCGGTTGAAGCGGCCACTACCCGTAAAATATAGCAACGCCGTCGCGAACTGTTTGGGCTCGTATATTTTGATGTCAAGTCTGCGGTGTTTGCGGTTTTCTTTGCCGTCCGGGAGCTTGCAGACACCCATGAAGTTATCTTGCCCGAACGTGCCTTGCGACAATCTCGCCGAAATCAAGCCTCTTCGATCGATATCGTCGACGATATTTTGCAACACACCATCTTTCTTTTGATTCTCTTTTAAACACACCAAAACGTCGACGTCACCGCACGTCGGCTTTCCTCGTCGATACGAACCAGCAACTTCAACTTGAGCGCCTTTCACAATATTCTCGACGCTTTCGCGGACGAAATCGCCAATCTCTTTCGCTTCTTCCCGCGGAATGCGATCTTCCAAATCCTCAAGATATTTCAAGCTGATGCGCATATCGTTCTTCAGAATATTGTTTGGATCGCCACTGGACAGAAGCGCGCGCAAATCCTCAACCGACTTCAAGTTAAATCGCTCATAAAATTTGTACGCTGTTTTTGTTCCAATTCCGTGCACTCGAGACATGTCTTTCACCGCGATGACGGAAGGATCCTTCAAAAACGCCTCATATTCCGGTAAAACTTTAAACGAGACGGCGTACTTGAGCTTATTACACATGCTCTCTCCCATGCCTTGACCTCCGCGCCTGTTCTTCTCAATGAAATCGTCGATGTTGTTTGGCGTCAACTCGTACGGCGTGCTCTCCAGCAAACGCGCGATTTTAACATACGCATTCCCCCGCCCTCTTTGTTGCTTGTTATCTGGGTACATATCCTGAAGCAATGCTCCATAATTCGAGAACATATCGATGAGTGACTTGTTGGCGTCCTGGTTTCCAACGCGTTCTGCAGGTTGACACATGAAATGCTTCTTGATTTTCTTCATATTTTCCAAGCTGTGATAGTAGTTCTGCCGAACGTCGCTTTCCATGGACGCTTGCTTGGATGCGTTTTCAACCAGCGTCTGCTCACCATTAATCTCCGTGAAGGAAACCTTGCCTTCCAGAAAAGCTTCTACTGCAACTTCTAACGAATATCCAAAATGTACCAGTGCGACGCGAGCCTGCTCGAGCGAAATTTGCGCGAGTTCCATCAGAGTCAAGATTTCTTCATCGTGATGACTTTCTTCTCCTCTCTTCTCTTTCTTCTCTTTGCTCTCTCCTTTCGGCATTTCTGGCGTTGGTTTCTCGATCGGCGATATCTTTGCGTCCGCAACTGCGGCAAAGGACCATTTCTCTTCGATGGGTACAATAATCTTCTTCTCTTTCAAGCACGCCGCGAGGTATTCCGGAGATACAAACTTGGTCACGCACTCATCCGGCACACTCTTTTCGTACTTGGCAAATCCTTCTTTCGTAGTAACTACGTGCGAGACGCCAATCTCCTCGTCTTCTTTCTTTCCCTTCCTCTTTTTCTTTTTCTTTGGCTCGATCTTGGATTTATGTTTTCCACCTCTTGTGGCGTCGTTCACAACGAGACTCCCAACTAAAAGCGCGTTTGAATCAATTATCGACTTTTCCACATGAGAAACGACTAGCCCTCCGAGCTTTTCTGGAACGTTTTTTGCAAATATGTCGAACCTTGTTTTACCTACGCTAGAATCTATGTAAACAACAAACAGGATTTCGTCGTCGTCGTCGTTGCCCGCATCCTTCAAAGACGTTTTCTTCCGCTTTCTTCGCTCGTCCCTCATAACGCTTTCGCGTAGCGTGCGATAAGGTTCTCTTGCGCTCTTCTTTCGCGACATATTCTCGTCCAAAACACCGTAAACAGATTTTTCATTCAACACGATGTCTGATGTTTGCATTGACGCCGTAACTTCTACGTCCTTTGATGTATTTATTGTTGTTGTTGTCTTCGCCGTGTTACTTATGCTATTGTTTCCCACCGTCGTCGGCGTCGCGTCGACACGAAACGCTTTTTGTTTAGGAAGTTTTACATCGGGCTTCACAGTCTCCGTATACTCATCATCGCCATCTTTCTCTTCTTCTTTTTGCTTCCTAATTTGTCGCTCTTTCGTCTTGCGCATAGGCTTGTCCCTTGCGAGATCATCGATGACCTTTAAAAAACTCATTTGTGAGCACTCCTTGTCTATTCTTCTTCTTCTTCCTCTTCTTCGCTCACGCCTTGTTCGTCTTCTTCCATAGCATTGCCACCTTCGGCGACGTCGTTATCTTCTAAATCTGATTCCGCTTGATTTGCGATGTTATTGTCGCTCCCTGCTCCGCCTTCTCCTCCGATGCTTCCGTTGTTTCCTCTTCTGTTCTTCGTCTTTCCTATAATCGGTCGTCTCGAGTGTAACGTTCTGACGATGTGTAAACGTTTCGCGTGCGCTCTTTCCAACGCCAACAAGTCGTCGTAAATTATCTCCGCTTCGATGGTACTTCTCGTCGCGGATAGAGTCGATATGGTTCTCGGGAAGCTGCTTCCTTGCACCGGAGGAAGAGACATGTATTAGTATTACTATTATTCAACTATGATGTTGTCGTTGAAGTTTTTGTTGTGACGAGTGTTCGTTGAACAAACCGAGTGAAAAGAAACTCGTCTCGTCACTTCATGGTTGCATAAAAACACGCTTTCAAACAATCGCGTTGTACGAGTGAAGAAGAGAGCATAAAAAAAGATGTATCCGACGCTCCCCGATCGGTACACCGAGCAGCAGAATCAGCAACACCATCCGCCATCTCATCATAATCATCATCAACAACAACAACAACAACAACAACAACCAAATCTTCAACAATTCATTCACACACAGCAAGGTGCCTTTCCTCAAGGAGGAGGAGGAGGAGGAGGAAGAGCGCAAAAACCGAACGAAGTTACCGGCGCGCCAGATGGAAACCAACGATATAAGGCGACGTTATTTCCTTTGAGCGATGAACACGACGTGCAATCGGTAATCGTACAAGTTGGAATCGATGGTGTTGTTTTATTCAACGAAGCGCAAACGGAGGAAATTCTCACCTCTCCTATGAATAAAATCTCTTCGTGGCAACAAATCGACGACAGCATGTTTCGAATCGTCTGTGACGATAACAAAAACGTTCCCAGTCGAGAGCTAGTCATTACTGCAGATAATGCCACGACCGGCGCAATGATTGATTCATTATTATCTGGGGCATTTCAATGGTGCGAGTTGAACAGTCACGAAGGAACGTCGACGATTGTGTGCGACGATTCAAACGAATGGACGAACTTAAGCTCAGACTTTAACGTAGCGAAAAGAAGAAGAGAAATATCGACGGAATATAACAGCGCGACCGCAGCAACGACAACTAACGGTGCGAGCGCGATGAGTAGCGGTGGAGGTATTGCGTATTGGGAGAAACCGCACGAGCATTCTGGTTGGCTTTGGAAGAAGGGAGAGACAGTTAGAATGTGGCGCCGACGATTTTTTCTTTTAAAAGATAACCACATATTTTGGTTCAAAACAGCTGATGTTACGGCAAAGACGCAGCCTCGAGGTACTATTCCATTATCTCGCGTTGATTCCATTTCACCAGCGGCGGCGCGTGATGCGGGAAAAAGTCATTCGCTTACGTTGGAAGGTGCGTTTTCCGAACGAATCGGGGCGAGGCATTTGGCCGCAGATAGCGATCGCGAACGCGATGAATGGATTTCTGCACTCCGAACAAGCAACATAGCTTTAACATCGCAACATCAACGCCAACCGGCCGTTATGAAATCTCCGCCGCCGGCTACAACTTCAGCGTTGGGGAACAAATTGAAGAGCGCGTACGGCGTCATGACCTCATCAGCTTCTCCCACCAACCAACCTTCGCCAAGTTCTTATAGACAGCAACCAACAACGTCTACAACGTCGCCGACTCTAGCGAGATCACCACCCACGATTTCAGTATCGACATATTCCGGAGGACAACAACAAGCAGCTCAACCTGAACTCCCGCCGTTGCCTTTTCAACATCCAGGAGTCGTCGCCAGTCACTCTCGAAACCCAGGACCACCGCAGCAGCAAGTTTTCTACACGCCGCAAGGCAGAGCGTACATTGTCGATCCATTGACTGGCCAGTCCAAGTGGTGTTAAAGTTGTCGTGTAAATTAGTATCGTTGTATTGTAAAATTCGACTTGTACTATGGATAGATATAAAGAAACCTAAACTACTGAGTGCTAAAAAAGACAAACCCCTAATTCCAACATCAAGATGACTTTATTCCCGCCTTTGCCTCTAAAGCTTTAATTCTATTGTCCTGCTCTTTTAATGCGTTCACGAGCATGTAAACTAAAGCCGTTGGATCCGTCGCGTGAGAGCCGTCCGCGTTCTTCACGAGCATTTCTGGTGCAATTTTTTCCACGTCGCTCGCCGCTATCCCAAACAGAGTCCTCGATCCGTCCGCGCTGACGTAAGATTTCGGCGCGATGTTACGTATTACTTCTGTACCTTTCGTATACAAGGAGCGTTTCCGGTCCTGTACAACTTTCTCGTCAAATACAAACATACCACCACCTGTTTTACGAACATCGTCGTGTTGCATTACTACTTGATTTGCATTCGTGCTCCGCGCTGAGCTGAGCGACGCGTCGCCAAATACTACCGAACCTTTGTGCAAAGCGCTGGACAACCGTCCCGATAAAACGGAAGAAAATTGACCGCTCGCCTTGTTGTTTTCACCACCCGCAACGTGCGATCCACCACCCGATGCTTCGTTATTGGAGCCACCTACAATTGTTGCGTCGCTCGCCTTGACGGTATTGTTGTAGCCTCCAACGATTACGCCGTACGTCTCCTCCACCTTGTTATAGCCTCCTCCTACTATCACGGTAAAATTCGACGTCGCAGAGTTTGCCAATCCACCAACAATTGCACCGTGATCATATGAAACGGAGTTTAACGCACCACCCAAGACGGACGAGTGTACCCCGTTCGCATTGTTGTACTCGCCGCCGCCGACGCAGGATCCGTCCCCAATTGCTTTGTTAAACACACCTCCGTTTACGACGGAATCAACACCCCCGGCAACATTATTCGCACCACCATTTGCGACCGAGCCTGCTTTTAAAGCCATGTTCAATTCACCTCCGTTCACCGTAGATGCAACTTCAAAGGCGCGATTTTGACCGCCGCCGTTGACGGTGGAATCATCTTTTGCGCCTTCGTTGTCGTAACCACCGTTTATAGTCGCGTACGCGCCTTTCGCTCTGTTATTCAAGCCTCCATTCACAGTAGGATGACCGTCGTTTTCGTTCCAAGCAATGTTATACGCGCCTCCGTTAATAGTACATCCAACACCTTTCGCGAAATGTCCGCCGGTTGCATTTGTGCAAACGCCGCAACCGGCGATGCCGCGCGAGCGCGTCATTGGCACTAAAAGCGCCGGATGCGGGACCAGCGGTTTCGTCATTGCCCCTTGCGCAGCTTCCTCCCTTTTCGCTTTGTCGATGGCTAATATTTTCTCTTGCGCTTTCTTCTTCATTGATTCGGTTAAACTTTGTTGACTGTGCGTATCCAAACCAAATCTCCTAAGTAAGCGTTTCGTTTCCGGATCTTTGAATTTCTCTTTGTCGCGAGCAGCTTCGCGAGCGAGTTTCATGTATTCGGAATCTTTCATCTTCACCGCACTTTTCGCTCCATCTACTCTTCCCATGTTTTTTTCCGCGATTTTGATAACCTCTTCGTTTCCAGTGTCTACTTCGACCCACATGCCGCCGACGTTCTCGTACGTCTTCCCATTTTCAACTTTTCTGTTTTCATCGATCGCGCTTTCGTCGTCTTCGTCCTCGTCGTTTTCTTTAAATCCAGCTTCAGCTCGATTGAACTCGAGCGTTCCTTTCAAACGTTCGTCTCTTTCGTCCAAGTCTTCGAATTGCTTCTCGAGTTCTTGATGTCGTTTCTCCGCTTCGCGCAACTTATCCGATCCGAAACTCGCCGGTCGTTCAACTCTGGGAATCATTTTCGGTTCTATTTTTGGGCTTGCAGATTTAGGAACTTCCACATCGCCGTTAATGTCGTTTACGTCGTCGTCATCCATTTCTGTGTCTTCGATGTCGTCCAAATCGTCGATGTCTTCGTTCTCCTCCTCGGCGGCTTTTTTCGTTGTTGTTACTTTCGGTGCCGAGGAGGAAGAAAAAGAGGATTTACTAGCTCCAACACCACCAGTACCGTGCGCATGCGTTGAAGAACTCGCTGAAGCTTTCACGTGCGCGTCGTGATGCGCATTCATAGAGTGTACGTTAATGGCGCCGCCTATAACGCACAGTGCCGCCGCGAGAAGCAGAATACACCGAGGTAAATCCAAGCCTAAAAATCCAAAGGATCGTCGTCGGTGTCGATTGTTCACGTGGAACAAACCGCCCCGTCGCAGTCCGTCTCGTCTGCCTCCACCGGCGTTGCGCATCATTTTCAAAGTGGTGGTGGTGGTGTGATAGTGTGATAGTGTGAAGGTTTGTATATCTCGTAACGTCTGAGAAAAACTTTTCTGCTGCTGCTTTTGCTGCTGCTCGTTGTGTTTGAAGGAGTGTGAGCGTGTTTTAGATAATAACCAAAAAATTACAATTTCTTTTTCTTCTTCTTCAGTTCTCCTTCTTCTCTCTATTATTGTTCTTCCGATTGAACGAAAAGCATGGCACCGTTGGAGGAGAGCTCTGAGACTTCAATCAACAGCTCGTCCGTTCGGTGAAACACTTTTCGAGGGAAATTCGATACTAGACTATATTTCGTTTCCGAAACGCATTCGAGCGTGTCCACGAAATCGTACACGTCGTTCAAAGTCGACTCTCTCGAAGCGAAGCGTCTCTCGACGCGACTTCCATCCGCCATACGAAATGCAATTTTAGTCACATTTTCCGTGACGCTCATCTCTGGTTCTGGTTTTAAGCGCGCAGCTTTTTCTTCCCGGCGATTCTTCAAAGCCATCGCGCGCTCTTCTTCTTTGCGTCGGTTTTCGCTTTCAATTCTTTCGTTTTCCAATCGTTCGTTTTCAGCTTCCTTCAAGCGCGCTTCCTCCTCTTCCATCTCTTGAACTCTTTTCGCCTCTTTCGCAGCATCAGCAGCTAACGATGCCCGGAATGCCGCGTCCTGCTCTTCCCTCAACAACCTATCGTTTTCGGCGGCTTCGTTCCGAGATCGCGCCTCGCTCATTGAACCGGATGCGTCTTCGATGGACTTTTCCAAAACTTCGAGAAGTTCGTCGCTGCCGCAATATCCTTCAACAGACACGACGAGCGAAACGCGCGAGCCAGACGAATTAAGCAGCGCACAGTATGGAAAGGACGAAGGCGAGACACCGAGCGCGAGCAATAGCGCGTCTGAATTCGAGACGTCGCCTCCCCAAGCCACGAACTTTTCGTTGACGAAACTCGCGACGTTTGGATCATTCAAAACGTCTTTACAGAAACCGAGCGCGTCGTCGTGTATCGGAGAGTGCAAGTAGACAAAACACAGCTTATATTCCGACTTTGCCATTCGCAACGCGTCTGAATGCGAAAGTTCGACGAAGTTTATCAAACAGTTTCCATCGTTCTCGTTCATAAACGTTCTTCGAAACTCTTTCGCCGCTTCGATCGGGTCGCCTCTCGTCGGTCCAACCGCCCCTCTTCCTCTGGCGCTGGCCGCTAAGTACCGTTGGTTGAGACGATGCGCTCGAAACGCTCGCGACAAAGAACTCAGCACGTTCGATGGTAATATCTTTGATAAAATCGTACTCGTAATTTTCACCGCCACGGAGAGAAGGCCAAACACCGCTCGCACGGGAAGCAAAGGCACGAGTTGTTGTTGTTGTTGTTGTTGTTGATTCGTAGCATTTTCGTGCCTCGTTTGCTCTTGTTCTTGTTGTTGACTACGTCTATTCTCGTTTCCTCTTCTTGTTCTTCTATCGGTTCCATCTCCATCTATCATGACTAAATCATCATCCTCTTCTTCTTCTTCTTCTCCGTCAACGATATCGATATCGGCGGGGAGTTTGATTGCGTCGTTCTCGGTAAACTGTAAAGAGCCATTGAAAAACGCATTACACGCGTTTTCCAAAGAGTTCCCGTAATGTTTCAGAGCGTTTCGAGCTTGCGTTGGATTCAGTTGCGCGATTTCTACGAGCGACTGTATCGCAGCTGCGTCGATGTCGTCGTTGTCGTCGACCATGGAGAAAAGGTTGTTGAGGAATGACGAGAAAGATTAAAGAAGGTTGAAAAGACACACTCCTTTTTATTCGATGTGAAAAAATTATAAAATTACAATGATGAATGTTTTGTACAACATGCAAAGAAGAGAGTTTTTTTTATCCATCGGTGGAGTTGTTTGTACCTTCACCGCCGCCGCTATTCGTGGTGGTATCGGACCCGTCGTTGTTGTTAATGTTGTTTGATGAAAATAACTCGAGCGAGGAGACGACGAACGGCTTCTCCACCTGTTTCAGGTCTGGAACTTTGTTGCCCGCGTCCTCGATGCACTTTGCAAGCACGCTTTCGTTTTCCGTGCGAATGTCGCGCTCTGAAGCGAGCTTTTCCACCGCTTCTCTCAGTTTCATATTTTCTGTCGCGTACCGTTCTAATATGTTACCTAGTTCCTCCGTTTCCGCTTGCTTCCGGAGTCTAGAACGTCTCGCCGACTCTCTGTTGGACTGTTTTCTTCTTTGCCGTTTCAACTCTCGGTCGTCCGCGGTGGGTGTTTTATTCGAGGTATCAATAGTGGCTATCGGTGATACTACGGTGGCTTGCGCGGTCTTGTTTCTGCTGGTTTTGTTGTTGTTGTTGATGATGGTGGCATCAGGAGGAGTAGTAGTGGTCGTTGTGGTCGTCGTCGTCGTCAACGAAGCGCTACTGTTGTTCAATCTCTTCCTGTCTTTAGTGATGGCGTTGTTATTGTTGTTATTGTTGTTATTGTTGTTGTTGGTTGTCAGAGGTGGGTGCTGGTTCATCTCTCTTTTTATATTTGCCAATTTTATTTGAGCACCCTGTTTTTGCGGGTGTCCAGTATTACCAACAGCGAGAGTTTTCGTCGGTTTTTGTGGATTTTGTTGTGGATATAAAGGAGGTGCTCCCATCATCATACCTGCCGCGGCCACCGCTGCCATGTCCGGAGAGAGCCCATTCGCTTGCGGTTGTAACGCGCTTGTTGCCATGAGTAAGTGTGCCGCAAATGCTGGGTTGTTTAAACTTGCCGCCAGGTGTGGATTGTGGAAGTGAGGGGGCGCTAATCCCGTCGGCGTTTCCTGCGTGACGTTTCCTCCTTTTTGTTGTTGTTGATTATACATCGCGGCGCTATACGCTTGCGCCCAGGAATTTTCCATGCTATTTGAGGCATTCATCATCGCAGTTGTCGTCGTCGTCGCCGTTGGTTGTTGGAGTTGCTGCTGTTGCTGCTGCGGTCGATGTTGTTGCATACCATTCGGCGCGGTTTCTCGAGAAAGGCTCGCATTTGGATTGTGCTGTTTCGTCGCCATCTTGAGCGTTCGATGAAACGCTCTGCTTCTTCCACGACTGAACCTCTCGTCGCGCGCAAAGGTGGAAACAACAGAGAAACTAGGAGAGGCTATTCGTGCTAAAAATACAGAGTATTCGGCCAGATCGGATCTAGACTCGTGCTGTTCTTTTCCCAAGCAGAAAGAAGTGCGTGCGTTTTTCTTTTGAACTCTGACGTCACACGAGAGAGAGCAAAGAGGAGACCACGACGACAAGCATTTGAAAATTGAGAGCCAAAATGCCATGCATGAGGAAAAAAGAAAGATTTTTGGGCCTTGCATGCATAAAAAAAAACAAAAGTCTTCCTCTACGCAAAGACCACATCATCACCGAGTCGTGGTACCAGTAGTACTCATTATTAAATTAAGTTGTTATCATCAACGCAAAAGTTGGTTCATCTCTCTTACATCTCGCTACAATTTTTTTATAAAACTAATAATATATTAATATTAAAACTCTTCTTGCGCAACCGATTCCGCAGTGCTGGCGTTGGCGGCGGCTTGAATTTTCAGTTCGAGCTTTCGATCTCGTCCAGCTTGGATCAACGCTTTCGTGTCCCCGGGTTTCAACTCACCTCTTTGCATAGCTTTCACCATTTCAGTCGCTTCTCCTCTCCGCAACAATCCCTTCACGTTTCTTTCGCCGGTACCAAAACACACCGGACAGACTCTCACGCCTCTGCCGTAACACTGCGGACACTCGGTAAACTCGTACGTGTCTTGCACGCGTTTTCTGTTCAAAGCTTTCCATTTACCGGTTCCGCCACACATATCGCACGGAACGATACCAGTGCCACCACACTCGATGCACTCGGTATCTTCCAACGCAAACGCCGCGTTATTGTTGATATTTTCTTCCGCCGCGCTCGCAAAAATCAAAGCACCAAACGCAGCGGCTGTTCTCGAAAGAAACGTGCGTCTCGATTTCGGTTTCGTCGTCGTCGCTGCTTCGTTTCTTCTTGTTTGTGTGTACTCCCCTCCTTCTCTTTTGCTGTTGTTGATGTTGATGTTGTTCTCGTTGTCATCTGTGATCGCGTTCTTTGCCGAAGCGATCGTTAAACAGTGGTATTTGCCTCGTCTCAAAGTCCAAAATGATTTCGACGACGACGACGACGACGATGATGATGATGATGAAGATGATGATGCGACTTTTTTTGCGGTCAACGCCGCCGCGCTTTGACTCGACGCAGATGAAGAGTGTTGCGTTCGTTGCATTGAGACTCTTCCTGTGCCTCGACAACACTTGCACGCGTGTTGGTGCGCGCGAGAAGAAGAAGTACTCCCCGTCGTAGTACACGTGAACGAAGACATATCTGTTTTCTCTTTTTTTTGTGTGCTGATTGTTGTTTGTGTGTGGTTGTCTTATAGATCTCTCTCGACACCGAAATGGGCGGAAGACTGGAAGAGGAAAAAAAATTCAAAAAGAAAAGTTGGCACTCACATCCCTCTCAACAAAAATTTACTTGAAGCGCGCAGGCAGAGAACACACACACACACACACACACACACACACACACGCAAAGAAGCAAAGAAGAAGAAGAAGAATTTAAGAAGTTAAAGAAGAAGAAGACAAAAAGAAGAAGGAAAAATGGCGAAAGGAAAATCCGTGGCCGATAAGAGAGCCATAATTCTCGGAATCTTTCACGAGAAGAAAGAGCCATTCCTCTTGAAAGAAATCGAGAAGTTAGCGTCAAAGAAAGGCGTGGTTTTGCAGAGTGTTCAGGAGATTTTGAAAACTTTGACGGACGACGATTTAGTGAAAACGGATAAAATCGGCACCACGAATTGGTTCTGGTCCTTTCCGAGCGAACACGCGACCAAGTTAGAACAGAAGAAGAATCAGTGCGACGCGGAATTGAAAGCGTTGGAAAAACAGCTGAAAAAAATCGAGGAAGATATTGAAAACGAAAAGACGACGAATAAAGAGAACGACGCATCGTCGTCGGCTCAGGACAGAAAGAACGCGGAGATGGCATTGCAAGCGGCGAAGGATGAAAACGCAAAGCTTTTGAAAGAGCTCGCGAAGCTTGAAGAGAGCAATCCAGAGTTGCAAGAACAAGTCGCTAAAGGCGTGGATGCTATGCGCGGCGCGGCTGATCGATGGACGGATAACCTCTTCCTCGTGAAATCATGGGTGGACAAGAAGATGGGAGATAAAGAACAAACCAAAGCTTTCTTTAAACAACAAGGCGTTGATTTGAACACGTTGGACTACGTTCAATAATTATCAGAAAAACGAACAGGAGGAGAAGAAACGCGCGAAAAGAGAGAAACACAAAAACACAGCTTACATAGAAAACTTAGAAGAAGAAGAAGAAAAATCTGTAACAACACTACCACGACGAGAAATACACACGATTACTAAGATACACCATTACTTACTGCTATGAATATGCTACAAGTGTACGAGCTATTAACTACGCAAGCTATTACTTATGGACTAATATTCTTCTTTAAGCCGCACCTTCTAAAACGAGAACATCTTTCGCGGACAACGGTTGCGATTTCGGAATTGGCGGTCGTTCGTTCACCACCTTTTGTATTTCTTTCGTCGCCTCATCCGCCGCAGTTGCTTTCGTTTTCTTCCTCAAAATGAAAGTCGTGTAGTATCCAGCGGCTTCCCACTCTTGCTCTGTTAACGCGGCGTTTAAAGATTTGTTCAAAGGCTTCACAGCGGTGGCGTAGAGAAGCGACTGACCGTCTGCGTTTCTGGGCACCAACGATTTTCCATCCGCCGGGCTACCGCCCGGCGGTTGCATCAAATGAAGCCACAACTCGTGCACGGATCGATACTTTCCCTCTTTGGGCAGATTTAGCATTTCGTGCACGTACTGGTGGAAGTTTGTCCACCTCATGATTTCCAAGTCGTACTCCTTCGCCAACTCGGCAAAAGTAACGAAAGGAACCAACGACTCTTTACAATCAGTCACAGCGTCTTCGAGCGTAAACGAATACTCGATGCCAAAACCGGGCGGTAAAAACTCTTTCTTACAATGCTTCTCGTCAAAATTGACTTCAATGACATCGTTACCGAATAATAAACCGTCCGTTTGCCTTAAATTTCGCACTAGAACGTTCGAATCGACCGTCGTTCCTACAAAGTGCCCGCCCGGGCGCAACGCTTTGCTTATGTTCTCGAACGCTTTGCGCGCACGCTTTTCCGTCGAGAACGAGTAGTGGATGGCAAACTGACATGAAACAACGTCAAAGAGACCGTTCACTTTTTCTCCTAAAACGTCTTCCAAGTCGTGGACGAATGCGTCGCCGGCGATAAACGTCGCTGGAAACGTGTAGTCGCCTTTGTTGTATCTCTGGATGGCATCTCGTCGAACGGATTCTAAGGCAATATCAATCCCACAATAATACCCAATCTCAGCCTTCTTAAACTTGCCCAAATCTCCACCCTTTCCGCAGGCTAAATCCATCACTCGGTCGTCCTTCTTTGTCACCGTTTGTATCAGAGTTGATTTCACAAAGTTGTTCAAACACCTCAAGTTATAAATCGGGGACTGTCTTCTCTGTTCTAAATTTTGGTTTTGTCTTTGGGAGTAGTGTTTCGCCACGAGCGTGGCCTCGTTGACATCGTAATGGTTCTTTCCTCCTCCTCCCTGTCCTCCTTTCTCTAGCTCTGCTGGATTTGCATCGTCGTCGGCGACGACGTTTCTCGTTCGTTTCATGATGTGTCGTCGTTTAAACAGAAAGAGAGAGGTGTTAAGGCATATCAGAACAAGTACTCGTAAACCGCTCGTTGTTGACAGAGTGAGTTGTGAGGAAAACAAATCATTGAAAATTTCTTTACAAAAAAAGTTCCTCCTCCATCACGGGCGTCCTCCTCCTCTCTTTAAGGTGGAGTACAAAAAACGATGATGTCTTCATTTACTATCTTTGCACGTGTTCTGGTGTTGATGTTACTCTCTGTTACTCTCTCTCAAGGCGCGAAATTACCCTCGAAAAGAGTCGGGGACAAAGCTACGTGCGTGGCCTGCAACGCAACCTTAACGGAAATCGGGAAGGATATCAGAGACAAGTCTAAGTTTATCGGTCCGGAAGAAGTAGTCATTGAAAGCATGTCGAACGTCTGCTCAGAGGTGAAACGGTTCATCACGTATAATTACCCACCGCCGGAGATGCAAAACGCGTGCAGAGAGATCGTAGGCACGTACGAGGAGAAAATAGAACGGTTGATGTATAAATACGCCAAGACTGTAGAAAAGAATAAAAAAAAGAAAGGCGAGGATAGCGAGGATAGTGGCGGAGAGAACGAAGCGCAAGAGGAAGCGATGATGGATGATATATTCATGAAAGTGTGTAAACGAGAGGCGTGCAAAGGGATAGATTTAGAGACGTACATGCAAATTGAAAAGTCGGAATCTGGTATGAGAACAAGCGGGATCGAAGCAACCGGTCAGTTTGCGGACCAAGACGAGTTATAATGTATTGTAGTTTGTGTTCCCTAGCATGTGCTCTGTAGCAAAATTTTTTTACAACACGCACGCGTTCATTTACTCACCAAATCTCTCTCTCTCTCACTCTTTTCTCCACTCTCTTTACATTTTCTCCTCTCTCTCTCCCTCTCTCTCTCTAACTATATTGATTTATAAAACATGACGATGTGATTTCTCTCTTACAAATTCACGCAAGCGTTTCTCACGATAAAAAAACTTAGTTGAAGATGTTCACGGCACCCGGGTTCGCGATGTGCGAGGTCAAGTTGGTCAACGGAGACACACCAGTCGTCGCGCCTTGGACGAAGCAGCCGGCAATGGCGACCATCGCCAAACGACCGTTTTTGATTTCCTTCAACTTCAACGTGTCCAAATCCTTCTTCGCGTAGCCGAGCTTGTCAAACAAGCCACCCGGGTAACCAACGTCCGTGTTCGTGTCGTTCGCGTTGTAGCCAAACAACGGATCCTTGTTCATGGACCCCGGGTCCTTCATGTCTTGCCAGCGTCTGACTTCAGCCCAGTTCATCATCGCCATTTGGATGAAGAACAACGGACCAGCCGGCGCCCAGTATTCAAACTTACCAGCCTCAATCCAGGACGGAGTATCCCACGGGGCCAAATCCGGGCCAACCATGCCGGCAACACCAAGCATCGCCCATCTGGCGTGTTGGAGTTCGGCTTGGACCATCCACTTCTTCATTTCCGGGTCAACGGACAAGCCCAACGGGTCGAAGCCAAAGTCGCCCGGCAAGGAGCCGTCCAAGTGCGCCGGCGCGTCGACTCCAGGCCACCACACGTCTCTTTGCGCCTTGACGACGAAAGAAGCGCGCGCGGATTGGCGAGACACCGAGCGAGATTTCAACGCGGAGGTGTTCACGCGCGAGGTGATTCTGTTTTTATGCGCGGAGAGAGAAAGAGAATATATATGTTAAGTCTTTGTTTTTTAAAGAAAGAAAGAAACCGAAAAAAACGACCCCCCCAACCATGCCAACCCAAAAAAAAGATCACACAGGACTCTCTTTTTCTGGTGGATTTTGAACCGACGACGATGAAAAAGAAGAATTCCTCTCCTCCTCTCTCTTGCGAAGATGATTTTTGATACGTTCTCTTTTCAGAGGAAGATCACGGCGTGATCATCCAACGCACGACGCGCGTCCTCTTCCTCCTCCTCCTCGTCTTCGTCGTCTTCGTCACTCTTTACTTTTAATCGAGCGCAGAAAAGAAAAGCGCGCGAGAAAAAAAAATCAATAAACGATCATCCAGAAAGGGGAGAAAAAGGGAGAAAAAGAGCCCTTCTTCTCTTTCTTTTCCTCCTCTCTTTCTTCTCTCACGTTTCTCTCTGTACGAGCAATCCATTCTCAAGAAGAAGGGAAGAAAAAGAATGATAGAGTTCTCTCTTTCAGCAAGAACAAGAGATGAACGACGACGAAAACACTCACCTCGCGGAAGAAGAAACAATAGCGGACATCTTCGATATAAGAGTAGTTGCTTTTGATGCGTGTATTTATAACGCAGACGTGAGGAGCGCGCCGATGGAAATCTCTTCTTCTCTTCAAAAAGCAAAGCCGTATCTTACGAACGCAGATTTGGAGTTGCTACCCTAAACACTTCGCTGCTCGAAAAATACACGAGAGAGGAAAGCAAAAAAAACAAAGAAGTCAACCCACACACTTCCTACACTTACTTATTTAAAAATAAAGAGACAAACGAAAACGACGACGAAGGAGAATCATGTCTGCCACCACCGTGGGCGTTCTCGAGACGACGACGACGACGATTGATGCGCCGGCGGCGCGTGGTGATGCCACTGCCGTAATCTCGATCAACGCGTCGGAGAGTATCTTGCAAGAAGCGATATTAGAGGAAGAGGAAGAAAACGAAGAAGACCAAGAAGACCAAGAGGAACTCTGGAGAGTCGCTCGACAACGAAACGCAGAGAAACTCCTGAAAGCTTCGTTCGAGAATAAACTCAACGAAATCGACGAGATTCTCACCTCGGAAGAAAGCATCATCAATGTTGCCGCGAATACCGCGGAAGGAGTTTGTGCGTTGCACGCTTGTACTTCCTCGAAGACGGTCAACTTCCTCCTCAAAAGGGGCGCCGACGTACGAGTTCGTAAACGCAATAATGACCAACCTTTACACGTGCAGTGCTACGCAAAAAACCTTAAAGCCATTCAATATCTTCTCGAAGCTGGCGCGGATGTGAACTCACGCGGCGATTGTGGGAATTCACCGCTCCATTTAGCAGTTTCTGCGGCATTAATATTTCCTCCGCAGACAACGACGATAGACAACGAGAACAGATTCCAAACTGACGAGAGCAATATGGGAAGAACTGAAGAGGAAGAGGTTGAGGAGGACGAGGAAGAGGAAGAAGAAAATGATGCAAATGACGAAGACGTAGAAAATAGCGACGACGCGCGTGCCCGAATTGTTATGGAGCTCATATCAAGAGGCGCAGACGTGCACGCCAAAAACGATAACGCGCAAACGCCTTTGCTTCTTCTTTCAAACACACGAGAGAACGCGAGCGTCGCAGAATTACTCTTCAAAGTTCAAAATCGCGGACAAAGCGCTCGAGAAGAGATTAGGGAAGAATTGGCGCGTTTGAAACTGCACGAGGCTATAGCTTTACGGGGAGAAAATTTGCACACGGCGAGGATGAAAAGAGAAGCGAGGAAAAACAAAGCTCTCGCGGTGAAAAGAGCGCACGAGAGGGAGGTTCACGAGCTGAAAATAAAGCTTGATTTGATGGAGCGAAAAGAACGCGAGCGCATAGAGGAAGAGCAAGAAAAAGAGCGCTTGCGACTAGAGGCGAAGAAGGCGAAAGCCAAAGCCAAGAAGGCTTCGAAAAAATAAAGCTGCGCTATGATGACTTCTCGAATACCTGTATCTCGTGAGAAAAAATACTCTAAGTCCTAAGAGAAAATCCATGCTCGATTCCTCGTGGTTTCATCAACTTTCGATCGGCAATATCCTCGAGTCTATCCGAGCCTAAAATTCGTTTTTCGCTTTGCACAGGTTTGCCCGTTCGCGCGAAGGTTCCACCATTACACCCGTGCTTCGTACACTTCAGAGGCATTATCTGGTTTAGCGTAGTAATGTGCGTGGCACATGATGAACAGGTAAACCATCGAGCCGTAGCCTTCTTCTTTTCGATCGGGTGCTTAGCCCCTTCGTCCCCACATGATTGCTTGGGATAGAAAGAAGTCCATTTGTTGCACTGTTTGCAATAATACGCGTCGACGTCTTGTTCGCGAACGTCTTCTAAGAAGGTTCTGATTTGGTCCATCTTTTCTAAGTCATCCATCTTATTAAAAACTGTATCGGTCGCCTCGTCCGCTGCTTCCTTTGCATGTAGCGAAGGACGCGATATATCTTCCTTCGTGACGATGTTCTTGAAAGCGTCTGAGAAGGATGACGTGGAAACCTTCTTCCTGGAATCGTTCCTAACCGTGTTATTATTTTTGTTATTGGTATTGGTTGCACGTCCCGTGCTAAAAGTGCTCCCGAGTCGAACGAGTTCGGCTTTTGCACGCGCCAACTCGTCTCTCGTTTCTTTCAATTCTCGAACCAAGCGACTATTTTCACCTTCTAATCGACTCACATATGCAGCACTTTCTAAATTTGTGCTACCACTTTTGCTCGTCGTCATGTTCTCCTTACCAAATCCTACTCCTTTTCCAGCGAAGAGGTCAACGTTAAGCAACCTATTTTTAAACGACTGCACTTTTGTATTGTTCGGATCCGAAGCTTTGAGCTCTTGGTTTCCTAATAAAGCTTTCGCTCGCTTTTGTGCCTCGGCAACTTTGGCTACGCGCGCATCCAACGCCGCATCACGCGGCGCTTCTTCAACGAGCAACTCTTCATCGTCTGAATCATCGTCGTCGTCGTCTTTGTCCTCGTTTTTGCTCATTTTCTTTTGAATTTTGTGAACGCTCGTGTTGTCATTTTTCCCTATCGTAAGTGAGGCGGCGTTGCGTTGAGAGACCCCCATTGTGCCCATCTGTTGTTGCTTTTGTGCGAGTTTAGAAAGAATCTGATTGCCCGCTCTCTGGTTGTGCATGCTATTGAGTGTCGACGTCGTGTTCATGTTGTCGGATGGTTTCGCGACGTTGCCGATACCTCCGCCTGGATTTACGAAGTGACTCGACCGAGAAGCATTACTTCTCGCCGCAAACTGCCCTCCTAACTGATTGATTGCCGAATTATTTTTGCTGTACGGATTGTACGTCTGCGACGAGGTAATTATTTTCCCATTGGCTCCGGCTAATTTACCTCGCCCCGAGGCTAAAGCGACACGTTCTGTTTGCAGCGCTCTCAACGCGCCGCCGGCGTGAAATTCACAGAATTCGCACTTGCTCAGATTTACGGCTTTTGTGCACGGTAACCCATCCTTCGCACGCGTTCCTTTACAATATGCAAAATCCGGAGACTTTCCTATCTTAATCATCTGCGACGGGTCTTCTATTGATACCGAGAATTTTTTCGTCTTTGGACAGAGATACGGCTTGCAGTCTAGAAGTGCGTACAACATTCCCGCTTTCGCTTCTTTCCAGTGCGCTTGGTGCGCCTCGCCGAAAAGTTTCACCGATAATTCCGACTTGTCCAAATTACCAAACGATATCGTGGAGAAGTGCTTCCCGTTCGCCGTGGTGAATGGCCGAGACTTTTCTAAACTCACTGCGACGGTGCCCCACTTTTTGGTTTCTAAATTTGCGTCTCCGCGCGAAGACGAAAAGATAGACGAACTTCCCGCAAAAACGTTCGACAAGGATGAAATCACATCGTTTGTAACGTTTTCGAGCTTTATAAATCTCCGTTCGCTGAATTTATCGTCCATGGACGCGCCCGAGACGACTCTATTTTCTACTTTTAAATTCGAAAATCTCTCGAGAGTTTGGAGTTTCTGCGCTTTTCGTTGAAGCTCTTCCATCGGCTTCCTTTTCTTGGTATTGTTGTTCATACTCATTGGCCCTTGTTTGTATATCTCGCTACACACACACACACACACACACGGAGAGAGAGAGAGAGATGCTTCTACAACGAACGACAGAAGAGATATATCGGCGTTTGAGTTTGAGTTTCTTTGGGAAAGAGAGTGTGAAGAAGAATGATGCAATTTGTTTGTTCAAAGGAGAGAGAGATTTTTGAATTTTTCGTAAAACGCTGAAATGCAAGCTTCCCACAGTCAGGTGTCAAACGACGTGAGAGTTGAAGATCCGTTTTTAACGTATATTTTACATTTCTATTATTATAACAACAACAACGACAACGAAAAATTATACTTACTATACCACCCAGGCCGTTTCGTCTCCTCCACTTCCAAACGTTTCTGCGTGACTGACCATGGAGTCGGAAAACATTGCGTTATCGAACCCGCGAGAAAACGAGCCGGGCAACTGTCGTCGGCGCATGGTCGCATCCCATGCCGCTTTCCACGCGTTTACACCTCCGTCCACTAATACAAGAGACGAAAATCCATTCGAAGAGAGTATCTCGAACGCCCTTTCCGCTCTCACGCCTCCTATACTATCCATAATCATAATCTTCGCGTCCTTCGTCGCTCCTGCTTTCGCCGTCACGCTCGATAGGAACGCCTCGGCGTTTACTTTTTCTTGCTTATATACCTTCTTCCCTGCGTCCGCATCGTACACTCTTTTCGCGTTTATTAACGGTACTTCGATAACGTTTGGTTTCCCGGAGCATCTTCCCTCGAAATCAATCTCATCGAGCGCTCGACAGTCCAAGATTATATAGTTATTCTCGAACAAAACTCTCGCTTCTTCTGTCGTAGCTTTTGTTGTTGAACTCGTCGATTGCTGAAACTTATCCAACGCCTTTTCCGCGAAAATAGGACAGTCAAATAATCCAGTCGACGACGATGCCACCACAATCGTCGATGTTACCCATGATGATGATGATGATGATGATGATCTTCTTCTTCTTCTGCTGCTGCTTGGTATGTTGTTAGATTTTGGACGAGTCACGGCAAAAGTTTGATGATGATTACTCTGATTTCTGAGTTTTAGAGTACTCGCGGCGATGATGGTACCGTTTTTACTGCGACTCACGATGCGCGTCTGATGGCCGAATATAAATTGACTCTGCATTAGCATTCTCGTTTGTGTGTGTGTGTGTGTGTTTGGTCGTGCGC
>JACLAA010004898.1_pt1 | contig 23428 bp, 21 predicted proteins | sample 8027891 | NCBI WGS metagenome assembly JACLAA01 (sample SAMN15724900, study PRJNA655200) | protist metagenome | isolation source: fluorescence activated cell sorting (FACS) single amplified genomes of... | place: Spain: Blaines Bay Microbial Observatory, Mediterranean Sea | collected 2016-01-19 | reverse complement strand
CTGTAGTCGCCTTGACCATAGTAGATATCTCTACACATAATATCATACGTACGTACTTTCGAAAGTATTTATTTACTTTCGAAAGTATCTTTTTAGAGAATTCCTCATCAGGTCGAGATTATTACTACAAGTTTAAAAGCACATCAGATTACCATTAGTATTTTTTTATGGTTGGTATTATGATATTGATATCATGTTTATTACTTTCGAAAGTAGAAGTTTATTACTTTCGAAAGTAGTCTACTTTCGAAAGTAATAATACCAAGCAAGGTCATAACAAACAAATATCATACTTTCGAAAGTACAATTAAAGGAGATGATTTCTTTTGAAAAAAATTTCTCGCGGTTTCAGCTTCACCGACAGTTGATAGGAACAAAATCGAGATTTGAAAGCGTTATAAAACTTGTAATCATGATTCTCTAAATAAATGTTGTCAAAATCAAAATCGTCAGCCAGAAGAGAAACGAAACATTTTTTCTTTTGCCCCGTGAACTGGTAGCTGTCACAAGCCGCCGGAAGTGGGTGTAGAATATTCTAGCAAGGAAGGAGACTGACCGAAGAGAAAGTTGGATACACCAAATGTTCAGTTATCTGAGGTATGCCGTCTTCTAATGTGCTTTCCTATCTTCATCGTTTTCTTCAATCCTGTTCATCAACGGACGGACGTTGACTTCGCTGAGTACCTTCAAATACTCGCAGTAAGAAAATTGCTATACCTTCTGGCGCTACGCTACGATGTGCAGCGTGGGATTCTCGGCAGGGTTGGATCGCATGCGGTGGGGATGACGGTTTACTAAAAGTGCTAAAACTTGATCACTCGAGTGTGAAGGTGTGGCCAGAACGACACTTCAACTCTGAAAGACGTGTTTCGCTCCCTGGCAGACGCCGAGGATCCTTGACACATTTGCTTTTTCTCAGGTGGGGCAACAGGGAGGGACTCTTTCTGTGAATCAGACGCTGGAGGGACACAGTGGTAAGTGACGGTTATGCGTTGCCGATGGCTTCATCTTTGACTCTCGATTTCACTGTCTCTTTTCCGTCGTTTGCCTGTACGCAGGATCTGTTGCTGTTGTTGATTGGAATCCTCACCACCAAAAGTTGACTACGAGTGACCAAAATGGTTTGATTATTGTTTGGATGCTTCACAAGGTGTGAAAGGCATGCAAGGCGTGCAGTAACCTCGAAATACGTTACGTTATGATTATTGGATAACTAGGTTTTCTTTTCCATCATTTCGCAGGGGATGTGGTTTGAAGAGATGATAAACAATAGGAACAAGTCTGTCGTACGCGATATGAAGTGGTCTGGGGACGGACAGAAAATATGTATAGTATACGAGGACGGCGCAGTCATCGTCGGGTCAGTCGATGGAAAACGACTGTGGGGGAAGGAACTTCCGCTGCAACTTGCAATGACGGAATGGTCGCCTGACTCGAGCTCAATTCTGTTTTGCTCAGTCCAAGGAGAGTGTCACATCTATGACTGCAGCGGGAACCCCATATCTGTGGTCAATCTGGTTGCGAATGAAGGTACTAGCTCATCGCCCCTCACTGGAATCGATTGGTACGGTGGAGCAGTGAATACGGATGGTGAAATCCCTCCCGCGTTAGCTATTGCTTTTGAAAATGGAAACGTGCAGCTGATGCGAGATTCTTGTGATGAGTCACCAATTGTTTTACGAACGGGGTTAAGGATCTCTCACATAAAATGGAACTCTTTTGGAACTGTCATCTCAGTCGCTGGCAGAATGTTGGTAGATGAAGGTAAAGAAATAAACGAAGTACACTTTTACAGTCCTTTCGGCAACTTAATGTGCTCCCTCCGCGTGCCGGGAACGACCATCAATGCGATGACTTGGGAAGAAAGTGGTCTTCGTATTGCCCTTGCTGTTGATAGTTTCATGTATTTTGCAAACATACGGCATGAACACCGCTGGGGTTTTTTCGGTGATACTCTCGTGTATGGGTTCAAGATGCAGGAAAGGGCGGAAACATGCGTCATATTCTGGAACACGCGAACCAATGATAGAATTGCGAAGAATCTCAAACATTTAATTGCCATTCGCGCGGCGGGGGAAAACTGTATTCTCGCCATGAAGGGTGAAATTTCTGGGCAATACATCCTCATATTGTGCAATGAGATAGGCTCACCTGTTGACAGCAAATACATCAAGGTGGAACCCCTTTCACTCGACATGACGTCGAAGTACATAATAATTGCTTCTGCATCTTCCGTGTACTGCTGGAATTACAGTTTCTCACCACGTCGACTTAGCAGGACTCCGACCGACGAGAAGCTCGAAGATATTGGACAAGAAACTACATTTCACGTCGATGATTGGTCCATTTTGTGTGACCGTGGCGGTCGTCGGGGACATTTTTCGTCATCTTCAACGAGTGACCCCATCGCTACAGTCGCTCTGTCTGACAAAATTCTTCTCATTGGTCGCCAATCAGGAGCGATCAACTGCTACACCTTGCCTCACCTGGATTTAATTTCACAGTATGTGCTGAAACACTGTCCTAGGGTCATGGCTGTCAATTGCTCCAGCACAAAGATGGGTGTCATCGATGCGAATGGAAATTTCTCGTTGTACGATATTGCCTTTGAGCCATCTAACTTCCTGGCCCGCGAGACTTCTGTTTTGGACGCAAAATTTGTGCGCAAAGGTACCTGGGACATGCATTGGAGTGATGATGACCCCGATCTTTTCGCCCTCATGGAAAGAACTCGGATGTACATCTTCAGGGGTACTGAGCCTGAAGAGCCCGTTTTGTCCTCAGGTTATATATGTAAGTTTCGCAATCTACAAATAACGGCTGTTCTGCTGGACGATATTATTCCGACTCCAGAAAAACAGAACAGGGACCTCCTGATCGTCTTTGAAACGAAATCGCTTCGCGATACGAGAACTTTGCTTCGAGATGTCTCGCTTCAGGATGCATATCAATTTGTTGAGGATAACAGCCATCCGAGACTTTGGCGGCTGATGGCTGAAAATGCCCTTGAGAAGGTTGAGCTCAGCATCGCAGAGAGAGCTTTTGTGCGTTGTTCAGACTATCACGGTATTCATTTTGTGAAACGTCTGCAGATGTTGGATGATCTTCACACCCGACGAGCCGAGATTGCAACTTACTTTAGAAAATTTGACGATGCTGAAAAGCTCTACATGCAGATTCATCGTGAGGATCTGGCTGTGGACATGCGAAAGAACCTCGGTGATTGGTTCAAGGTTGAAAAACTTGTGCGAGCGGCATCTGGTGATGACAATACGCTCAAGGTAGCTTGGAACAGTATCGGGGAGTACTTTGCGGAGCGACAGAAGTGGTCGAAAGCTGTCACGTACTTTGCCCAGGCAAAAAGTATGGAAGGATTGGTTGACTGTTTTTACGCTCTTGAAGACTTCCAAGCTCTGGAAAAGCTGATCGCAATGGTGCCAGAGGGAAATCAGCTCCTGTTTAGGGATATGGCAATGAAATTCTACAGCGTTGGTCTATGTGAGCCATCGATGGAGGCACAGATGCGGGCGGGAGATGTGAAAGCTGCGATTGATGTGTGCGTCGAGTTGAATGAATGGGATCACGCGATGAGTTTAGCAGAGCAACACAGCTTCCAAGAAATTGATGCCCTGCTCGGAAAGTATGCTTCGTATCTTCTCGAAAAAGAGAAGCGCATCGAGGCAATTGATTTATTTCGAAAAGCCAACAAGCACGTAGAAGTTGCATTTTCGTACGCGAACATCGCCAGGTCGGCTGCGGCTTCGAGGGCGTCTGCACTTCGTGTCAAGAAACTATACGTCCTTGCTGCACTTGAGGTTTCAAAGTTTAGACACGCAGCGCTCATCACAGAAAGGCCTATCACGAGTGCGCGCGGATCGAAAACAACATCTGCTGCGCAAACTTTGGACGGATTAATGTCTTTTGATCAGGCCGCAGATGGGAATTCTGTTATGGAAGGTAGTTGGCGAGGCGCTGAGGCATACCACTTTTTGCTGCTTGCACATCGACAGCTCTACGATGGACAGCTTGAGTACGCCCGACGGACATCACTTGTCTTGCAAAACTTTGAAGATCTTTTGAACCCGGTCGAACTATATTCATTAATTGCAACATCGTCTTATTACAGCAAGTACTATGGTTGCTGCTCTAAAGCATTCGTGAAGCTTGAATCCATTCCGGATCTACACAGGGATAAACTTGCTGCTTACGCAGATCTTGCAACTGCAGTCTTTCTAAGGGTGAGATTTTTTTTAACTTTTGCCCCCTTTCTCCTCTGTGTTGTTTTCTTCCCTTTCTAACTTTTTATCCTTTTACTTCTTTGTACGTTTCGAGAAGCATCCTCCGAGTGATCCGGCCTCAGCTCGCACAAAAGACAAAAATCAAGTTTTTACTACAAGTCACGCGTCGCACATTCTGGCACAAATATGTGTTGCAAGTGGTCGAAAGATAGGCACTGTAGACGAAGTCTGGTCTTGCAAAAGCTGCAATCATAGGTGCATAGTTGGAGAACTTCGAGGGCGATTGACATGTCCGCTGTGTCACTCACGATTTGCGAATACGACTGCTTCGTCGCATAATGCAGGTAGTGTCATCATGAGGAGCTCTTGAAGCTACTTTGAGCTAACACTTATCTTCTGATTAAGGTTGCGCACCCCCAGTTCGAAACAAACTTCATCTGGCGATAGGATCATTCGGGCAAATTGTTTGATGGCGTGACGGAAAAGTAACGGTTTTCAAACTATTTGCACATGCGATGCGTTCGCCAGATGATTTTTTTTTCGAATTGGGGGTGCACGACCTTAAAATACATTGAAAATGAGAACGAGTTTATCGAGTCTAAGCACCGAGCTTTCCAGCCGTGTTGCTATGGTTCTCATTCGCATCAAATTCTGACGCTGCACGGCCGTCAAAGGAACTTTTGATTTATCCTGCGCACTCTCTAGCAGCATCAGCGTATCTTTTTCCAGTGATAGCTCATGCATCAGGCGAGCCCGAAGGTTTGAAGTTGCATGGTAGAGCTCCCGTCCGACTTGCTCTACCACACTGAGGAGATCAACACGCCAAAGATAAAACGTTCTCGAGGGAGCGTGATCCGAGGTCCGAGCGACTTCCTGGATTCGGACATATTCCGACTTGAGCAGCTTGTATAGGAGCTCGCGCGTGTCCTTGACTGGAATCATTGCCATCTCGGCAATCTGCTTCTGCTCCAAGTTTCGTTTTAAAAGTAGCAGCCTGAATATTCGGCACGCTGGCCCGCCAAAACGTTCTCGAACAATCGCCTCAATTTCCTTAATACGTATGAGATCGATGATTCGTCGCATGTTCACGCAGTAGGTGGCGTGTCCGTACGAATCTCCCACACATGAAATGAGCTCAGATGTGTCGATAGAAAGGTTCTCTAAGGTCGATTTGATCCTCACAACCTCAGAGTTACCTTCTTGTCCGTGAGAAAAATTTAAGATGTCAGCCTCACATACTGGCGTTGAACGCTCCTCATTCAATATGCCCTCATGACCGCGAGAAATTTCAAGCATAGTTTGGAGTAGACGACCCGCTGACTCACCGAGCTTTTCGCGAACGAGAGTTGCACAGGCGATGTGCCGAAAACGCCGATTGAACTCATTCGCATTCACTCGCCAGAGCGTGTCAGCGTCGACCTCGCCTGCAGCATGTGAGATTTTTTTCTGAACTCTTGAGACCGTTTCAAGTTGATCGAGAGACTGCTGTTCGATTCCAGGTGCTGGAGACATCTCTCGATCTTTGCCCTTACCACGGAAAATATTATTTCGATTCAACTTGCACCCCACCGGCACACTCTCGACCAAGCGTTCCTCTATAAGTATTGTGAAAACTTTCTCAAGTGATTTTGTTCCTCCATATTCATGGCTCACAAGCGTGTGTAGGTGTTGCGAGCGAAGCCGACCATGTTCTAACAAAGTCTCCATGTATAACTCGTGAGTCTCGCCGATCAATTCCCGTATGTACAGCAGGAAGTGCGGGTATCGCAGGCGATGTAATATGTGGTCAGTTTCAATCTCGTACTCAACGTCGTGATCGGCACTCAGCAGTGGAAGTATGCAGTTATGCTGTATCAATATCAGCAACGCCTGCTGGCAACGGCTTGCTTTTAGTGCCTGCTGACCGTGACAAATGCACAGTGAGTGTAACGATAATGTCTAAGGCTTCTAACGCATGACGACGGGTTTCACTTCTACGTACCGTATCCCTCACAAGGTCGCGCAGTGTTCGAGGACCTTTTAGAAGGAGAGCTCGACACACCAGCCCTGAGTCGTGTCCAAACGAATCAACAACTACGTCACACGCGAGATGTAGTGCTTCCGGCACTCGCCCATTTTCTCGAGGTGGGGTTCTTCCTGCTCCCATCATCAGCCTCACCGGGACCTCGCGCGCGTACTGCTGCCTACTTAGGAAGTTTCGAGGGAAGAACCGATGAAAACAAAAAGGCGGCGGTGAGAAGGGTCAGACCTTCAGAGATCCCTAATCAAGTTCGAATTTATCCAACCCACAATATCGCTATAACATGCATGTACGAATCGAACTAACGAAGTTAGTAGTCTAGCTAGTAGACTATGTAGTCTATTGGAGCTGGAGCTCGAACTAGACTACTCTATCAACTTTAGCTACTAGTAGTACTACTGGAGCTCTATATAGCTAGCTAGCTAGCTAGAGCTACGAGCTAGCTCTAGAGCTAGCTAGCTAGCTAGATAGATATAGACTCTATCTATCTACTAAGCTACTAGAGCCTAGCTAGAGCTCCATCTATCTTTGGATAAAGAGCGTGGTTACACCCGGAGCGTATGTATGTGTAGTCGAGAGTGTTCGGTTATCAAGATCCTACTCAGATATCACCTCATTTCTCTGACCGACTGATTCAAGGCATGAAAAAATATTTGTAATTTGTAATCATGATTTCAGGAATTCTCTAAAAATATATGTATCTCTATCGTAGAATCTCATAGGTAATGCGATTCAATTGTGAGGGTAGGAGTACACTAATTCATTTGAATAGTATTGACACTATCTAGTGCCTCGGCGCTAGCTGGGGATAAATTTTTTCTCCCCAGATTTATCCCCATTTATCCCCAGGATTAACTCAAGATTAGATCAAGAAACGTCTCATATAAACAGCTTTTACAACACCTCTCGTGCACGTCGCGTCGCCTGTGGCGCCTCCGCACCGGTCTCCGGAATACTTTCTGACACGGTATCTCCCGAGACCATCCTAGCATGCGTGTCGAAGCATCCCCGACCAGTGCTCCGCCCGCAAATACCTTTTCGGCAGCGCGGACACCACCATGGCGACTTCACCTTCTTGCCGTGCTCCTTGTAACAAACATGGCATGGCTTCCGCTTGTCCTTGTCGTATCGGTCATCCACGTCCTCGATCATGATCAAAGTGCACTGTACATCCCCAGCATGCATCTGAGCCCGAGCAGGTGCGCTCTGCGGCCGCTGCAACGTCTCTGCATTCGCCGACAGACGCGGAGGCGGCGGCGGCATCTGTGTCGGAGTAGCGTTCGACGCGTTTTCACTGAAACCATCCCATTCGTTTTCCAGGAGCTGCATTGCCAGTAGCGCGGCGAAGGTGCGTACCTCCCTCCTGTCCTCGTCGCCGCGGCGGGCCGGCTTGATGTAATCGAGCATCTGCAAGGCATCTACGGTGCACATACCCACGAGTGTGGTGAAGAGCCGGAACCAACAATCTTGCGTCTGCCATTTGCCGAAGACCCGCGCCTTCTTCCGCTTCTTGAAGCCGGGTTGGAGGGTGTCCTACTCAGTGTCATGGGGGCGCGACACGCGCGAACCCTTGTTCCACGCCTGGGAAGGCATAGTGCGCGTTTTTGTGAGGTGGAGGCAGCTCATCTGCGTGGGAGGATCGCGGCAGATCCTAAGAAAAGAGCGGGGCGCGAGCTCGACAACCTGTCAACTTCATGAGCGGACCGATCGATTGAGCCTATTAAAAAATATCCCCGCGCATCGAGCTGACCGCGGCAGCCTTTCAAAGTCTGGGGATAAATGGGGATATTTATCCCCAAATATCCCCAAATATCCCCAGCTAGCGCCGAGGCACTAGCTAGCTTTTCCGAGACCTCTATGTATCCATCTAGAGCTAGCTAGCTTGCTCTGAGCTTTATCTCTGTCTCTACTACGAAAGTAGGTAGGTAGGTAGCTAGCTAGCTAGCTCTAGCGTACTTTCGAAGGTAGTAGAAATGATACACACTTTGCTTGTCTGTCGAGGTACCTTACTTCGTATGTATGTAGACTACATACGTAAACATGTATCGCTCGCGAAGACCGGCCCGCCGTTACTGCAGGCGCGATTTAGTGTTTTTGAACCGTGAGGATTTTTTAACCAAAAAAGTTAGACATGACAAATGTGGTAAAACCGGGACTTCCGTCCTGCTATCTCAAAAGCACAAACTCGGCTTTCTCCAGGCACAATTTCAGCTCTACTTGTAGTTCACGTAAACGCCGAAATTTAACTTCCTTCATGGTCTTGAGTTCATCAAATTTATTTCTTGAAAGTAGTAAGCGGCGAAGCTCGTGAGCGTGTGCGAGCTTTACTGTGTCATGTGCCTCAAGTGCTTTAGGGTCTCGTTTATTCTCGTGCAAGTTGCCGCGCGTGTCCAACATTTCTGCGGTGGGTCGAGACTCATACGTGTTCCTAAATAACTCGACGGTGTCCGCCGATGAATGAAGCAAGATTGATATACTTATTCTACGCTCAAGGCGATGATGGCGGCACGCACCTTTGCTGATGGAACACGAGTGCTCTGCCTTCAACACCTTGACTTGAAGTTTTGAGCTTATATTCTTCGTCTTATTAAGGAAGTTGAGCTCGAACCCTGGAAGCTGCGTCGCAGGCACGCTCAATGACTCTAAAGCTCCCCTCAGTAATATTGTCATCATCAATACATCGAGTGCCGCATCCGATGCATCAGAAAATGACGGGTGGAGATGGGCTTCGAGAAGACTGAGTGCGAAGGAAGCTAGAGCGGTCTCCCTTGAGTTGACCTTTTGCTCGAGCCTGCTCACTGCTTCTCGTCGCGTTTGAAGGGCGGCTTCTTTCTGTTTGAATAACCACAATCGTTCACCCCTGCAGCACGATAACGCCGTTCTGATAGACTCCACGCCTTTTTCCCGCACCATCTTTCAGAAAGTCAGGGCGGGTAGCGTGCACACAAGAGGACAACACACGAGAAAGTGCAGAAGCACGAGAAATAACTTCCCGCGAATGAGCAATCCTGACGTTTGCCGCTGTCCGCTAGCTAGCTAGCTCCAGAGCTAGCTAGACTAGATATGTAGATAGTAGCTAGCTATGGACTACTCTAGCTAGCTAGAGCTAGTCTACCTGTAGACTACATATGTACTTTCGAAAGTACGTAGCCATGGTCTACTTTCGAAAGATATCGAATATCACAAGAGCGTGGAGTGCTCTGTGCAGGAAACAATAGTCTGTGATGATGAGAATCTTTTTGCAAATTTTAGAAGCAAGGTGAAGCTTGCTGTTCCATCTGACAGCCTCCCTTGGTCAGTCGGAACAAATAGGCTTTCTTCCGCGCGGAACTTTTGTTTTTCCACGGAACTTTTGTTTACTCGTCGTTCGGGAGTCATTTTCCCCTTATACTTTTTGAACTCGATTTGGGCATCATGTGTCAGTCAGTTCTGGCTAGAGGAGGGCAAAATCATCAGGTCCCGCCCTAAAAACCACCCTAAAAACTTGATCTCAGGAATTCTCTAAAAACTTCCGCTTGGTTTAGTCCGAGGGTCGACCGGGAGTGCTTCAGAACGGCAGATTTCCCAAAACTTCCGCTTAGTTTAGTCCGAGGCCTGAGGAAAAGTTCTCAAGACGCCTGTCGGCATAAAGCGAATTTCGGTCGGTCGGCCACCACGTTTCGGTCGGACATCTGGGATTTCGGTCGCGGCGCCTTTTTTACGCTATGGCGCCCAGTGACAGAGTAGCGATGCCGTAAACCCCTTATCTCGTACACCATCGCCCCAGTGTCCCGTACAAAGCTTGTACTGGATGTTTCCAACAAGCTTGATGAGTCGTGGTTGCCCAAATCGCCGTGGAGAACATGCAGAGCTCGTGCGTAAACAGAACGCAGTTCCTGATGTTCTGCACGATACATAAGTATCATCTCTCGCACTAGGAGGATGACCGGTAACGTTTCGAATGCTTAATAAGTCGGAGAGACAAAGCTGAATGTGTGCGAAACTCGCAGTACAACCGAACTTGTCTAATATTGGTCGGTGAAAATGAAAATTGAAATGGACCTATGCGTGCGGTTCTCCAACGGTAACGTCCTTGTCCCTATCAGACACGAAGTTCGATCGGAACTGATCACTCTTCTTTCATCCCTGGCTGTTGGACCTGCTCGAAGGTAGTTCAGGTCAGCGAAAATATATCAAGCGCAACGTGAGCAAGCTACTCAAGAACACCAGTGAGCCGTATTACGTACCGCGCCCTTTCCGTTGGCAACCTTGTCCAGAAAGTGTTCCTTGATTTTCGAAACGTGAATGTCACACTGTTTTTTGGCTTCACCAAATGCATGATCGATTTCACTCTTAAACGTGGTGTACAACATGGGCCAAAAGAAGGCAAAACTCAGAGCTGTGGTTGGATTGGCAGAGTTGTATCAGTGGCGTCAGAGATGTGCGTGGAAAGTGAGATCTTACACTGCTCAGAAAAGGGCTAGGCTGACCTGAATACAGAGCGGTGAAAATGTGGAGCGTTCTACCAACTTGCGCCGTAACATATAAGCCAACGAGCACCTGTCGATTAGCAAGGATACAGATACCTCGCTTAGTTGTTGGATCTATGTAAGGAAGCAAGCAAGAGAAAACCTTTATGATATTTTCTTACACATACCTTCAAGATGAGCACCTTGTCGTTGCCAACGCCAACGGTGTAGACCAGGTCGCTGATGGTGTTTACACCACTGACAAAGTTATCCGCGACATTGCGAATGTTTGCTTCGTTCAGCTGAAGCTTTGGGGCTGAAGCAGGTGGAGCTCTGAGCGGAAGGAAAGAGCCAAGCCGTGATAAAGTCAGTGCTCCGAGAGACGAGTTGCGGAAGTCGAGAGTTGACGCGCTAGGTATGACACGGTGACTATCGAGATGCTCTAGCACTGCATGTTGACGGATACGAATAGCTCTTGCGACGGTGACGTACCTATTAGGCATGAAAGTAGCTGCTTGAGTCCACAGCGCGAGGGAAAGCACGGTCGCAAACGCGACGTTTGCGAAAACATGGATGACGTTGTATCCGTAGAACTCAAAGATCAGGTACGCGAGCGTCGCGACGATGTAACCCGCGGTGCTTGGGCAGAACGGAATTATAAGTACCATCTCGGTGTGCAATCGTGGCTCTTCTCAGGTTCACGTTGCACCACAAACTCTGTTGCGCTGCGGTGTCGATCGTTTCGTCTTCTGGCCGTTGGTCAAGTTTTTTTTCGAGCCTTATATACCGAGTGCAATATGAAACGAGCGTTTTTCTTGAGTTACAAACCAGAACCCGGAATCTCAGGCGCTATAGCTCGTACGCGCCGTCGAAACCTCGCTCTGGGCTAAAAATAACACTTGTGTTGTATCTGATGCGGTCACTATGGGCAAATAGAATAGACTAATATGTATGACAACAAAACGATATCGGTGGACGGCATCGCGCGACAAACACGCGCGATGTGCCGCCACCAGTGGTCACCCGCGGCAATCATTGGATGTGTATGATGCCTGTGAGGGTGCCGAACAAGCACCTCAAAGGCGAGATCCAGGGACGCAGCATGCACGTCGCTACGGGGCGTATCCGAGTGATTACTTTACATTCTGGTCTACTACTTTCCTCCGTTACGAAACAATAGTGGATTCGCCGCCGCGTAACGCGTGGATTCAATTTTGACCCCGGATTTCGATAATTTCCCAAAGTTCCCACCGATAAAAATCCGCCCCTGAAATTTCAGCCCCTGGGTCGAACCAATCGCTCGCCGGCGGAAGTTCAAAGTCGCGTTTCTCGTTCTCGAAATGGCCAGTTTTCCTCAGTTTCTATGGGAGATTAGTCTGAATCTGCAAAACGGAGCCGCGCGCGCACCGTCGCGCGCCCGGTCACGCGCGCGCGCGTGCAACCTCTCTTGGCCCAAGACACCAAGCGGGACAGCTTGCCTGTAACCATGCTCAAGCTCGCTGCTAAAGTGGCGAACTGTTACCAGGTGCATCCCGGCATGCGTCAGCAGGGCACTAACAACACGTTTTTGTTCCGGAGTCGGGCCGCGCTGGGGGCTCCAGTACATGCGCGGTTGATGAATATCTGGGATGGTCTTCATTGAAGAAAATGCTCGCAGGGATGTTTTAGAGATGTCGGCGCCGGAAAAACATGGTGGTCTCTGCCAAAGTATCGATGCTCTGCGCCCCCGAAGGTGGGATGGGGTCCGCTCTTTCTGCTGCTTCGCTAAATTCTCGAAAAATGGGTTTCGGGAAGCCGATTTTGGGGGGTTTAGACTGTTTGCCCATACGATTTTCGGTGGCGAAAATTTTCGAGTCGAGGGCATTTTGAGGGTTTGTAAATCAAGAGATGGAATCCACTATTGTTTCGTAACGGAGGAATAAGCAAACCTTCGAAAAATCACATCGTGACCGAAATCTAATTTTGTTTTCTTGAGTTATCATGAGACTTCGGGGTGTCCGCGGATACGCCCCGGTAGCGACGTGCATGCTGCGTCGCTGGAGCTCGCCTTTGAGGTGCTTGATCAGAACCCTCACATCCATCACCCCATTCAACGATTTCCGAGATTAACCACGGGTTCCGGCGCATCGCGCGTGTTTGTCGCGCGGTGCCGTCCACATACTCCGTTTTTTTTCCAAAGTATGGTAGTCTAGATATCTAGTCTACTACGTAGCGAAAGTAGCTAGCTAGAGCTAGCTAGCTAGATAGTCTAGTAGACTAGACTACTTTATTTCTTACTTTCGAGTACTTTCGAAAATATTTGTTACCTTCAAAAGTATTCCTTTCAAAGTAGTCTACTTACTTTCTACGAAAATATAATATCATATTATCATTGCATAATACTTTCGTATCATACTTGAAAGTAATATCATAAGCAATCAAGTCTATGAGATGATATAGACTATGTACTTTCGTACTTTCGATAGTGCGAACCTCAAGCCCGGTTCGCGGTCGATCGAATACTTGACGTGTTTTTTGTTTGGCGGTGGCGAATTGTTGTTTCCTGCAGCATGTTGAGACGAGCGTTCTCTTGTCTTCGGGGAGATAGCAAGGGCTTCCTCCCATGTAAAATCCGGCATGCGGTGTGGCAAAGAACAACTGATTTTCGGTCAGGTTTGTATGCCGCATGCGCTGCGTCCATCTTCGGATCCGCAGGTTGGGTAGCAATTGATTGCGAACCGGGCAAGTCGGAGACGTCGGGCACCTTCACCGCTAACCCTGTTTCCGTCGAGGCACGAGCAGCGTCTGTTTTTGAATGTTCGACCTTCTTTTTCCTAACGCCAGAATATCGTCGCAACATTTTTTTTATATACGAGAAACGATTACGCGTCCACAGCCCCCCGGAGAAGGTCTTCGAGTACTTCTCCTCCGTCAAGAGCAACGGCGGAACGTTCATGACTTCCCTGGACCTCATGCGGGCAGCTGTGCCAGTGTTTCAACCTTTCAGCTCGACGCACGTACGCAGTGGGTCACTTGGCGGGGAACATCGAGAAGATGAGGATCTGGATGCCCTTCGACTGGGAATTTCAGAGAAGTCGAACTTCTTTAAGCTGTTCGACACCGACGGAGATGGCCTCATATCCTTTCCAGAGTACGTCTTCTTTATCACTTTGCTCTCCATTCCTGAGAGCAAGGTCAAGGCGATTTTCCAGCAGTTCGATATCGACAGAAGCGGTCAACTTAGCCGAGGCGAATTTATGGAGATGATGAAAACCATGCGAAAATCCACTGGCCGAGGCAACGCATCTGGCATTCGCACCGGTCTAAAGGCAACAAATGTGGATGACATCAGTGTGGGTTTGGTCCAATACCTCTTCGAGGATAAGGGTAAAGAACGCCTGCTAAGTTTTGAAGAATTCATAAGTTTCCTGCACGAGCTGCGGGGCGAAATCGATCTTCTTGAGTTCGCGCACTATGATGTGATGAATATCGGATCCATTGGCGTTGAAGACTTCGGATACAGTGTCGTCGCAGGGGCGAATGTTCAGCGCATGCAGTATTTCATCGACAGAATATCCAAATTGGCTTCAAGCGACATCGGCGCTGCGGGACAGAGGGTCAGTAAACAAGAGTTCATGTCTTTCTGTCGATTGCTGAAACACGGTGACACAAAATTTCAAGAAAAAATACGAAAGCATGCCGGAGATGGCGGAAGAATTGATATGGCACACTTCTTAAAGCTTGCTCTGGATTGTGGGGTTATTCTGAGCGATATTCAAGTGCGCATAATTTTTTTCATTTTTGATGTTGACGGGGACGGAGAGTTATCTTCAACTGAATTTTTCGATGTCGTCTGCCGTTGGGCTTAGCGCAAAGGAAGCAAAAAAGCATGTGCAATGCGAAAAACGTTGATGCTGTATCTGCTGTATCCACTTGTCGTAACAGCATGAAGAATCTCTCGATGGTATCCTACATGGTGTGGTGACGCCCATTGAAATGATTGACGACCGAGTTTTCAGTCATTTTTGTCAAAAAATACCTTCAGTATATAAGCATAAATTTTCAGTTGGCAGTAGCCGCACTTCAAATCCTCATCAGGTCACATATGTGTAATACAGCATGTGATCCGCTTGCTTAAGTTTTTCGATTTCCTGAAAACTATTATTCATGCAGCGTACAGTTACCTCGCCTCAAGAGTGGAGTCAAATACTTTCAAAGTTTCTACAAACAAAGAACGGTAAAAGTGTACCACCTGAACTGCTTGCCTTCTTATTGGGGTTATGATGAGAACGTCGCGTATGCATTGATAATACTTTCTTCGAAATTTATATAAAAATATCATAAACTTGAAACACCTCTACATGCGCGCTACCTTGTTTGCTTCATTCGTTCGTACAGATGTTCGTTCGCTTCTACTTTCGAAAGTACATCATCTACTTTTGTTCAATCAAGAAGAGTTATTTGATGAACTATCGCTCCGGTGAATCTTAACAACAAGACACGGGTTTGGCTGCTTGTTTCCACCAATATACTTCCCGTCTTCGTCATAGAGTGGCAAAATTCTCACCCCCGAACGAAGCATACTCACAGGACAACAGTATTGAGCCAAGAAATCATCGGCGCTGACAGTATCTTTGTCGTAGACAGTGAACAGAAGTAAAGCCAAATCTACATCGAATATGTCAAACTTGAATGACTCATTGAAATACGGTTGGGCTCTGGGTCCAGTTCGCTGATCCGTGAATACTGATGTGGTGAATGTCTTGGCATCACTTACGCAACCGGTGATGGTGACACGAACGTAGGTGTCTGGTGCACCCATAAGCTCAGCGTCCTTGAAGTTGTCCCAACCAGATCCGGCAATCACTGACACAGATAGGGCACAGACCGGTTCAGAAGGCTTAGGAGCAGAAGGATCTAGAAGGTGTTTTGGTTTGAGGATGTATCCGGAACCCCCATTGGCAGAAAACTTGCCTCTGTTGATCCAGGTCGGCATGTCATTCGCCTGAAAGTTGAGTGCAACCATCTGAGCGCCAATAGACCAAGCTGGAGAGGGATCATAGTTGTCGGACATAATACGACGTCCAGCAGGGTAGCATCGCAGTAGATGTCGTTTGGTAAAAGATATCATCAACGATTTTTCTGTGCTTTGAGCGCGGCTCAGGAGTTTTGCCTCACCCCATGAACAAGATATACAGCGATCAAGAGCCATAGAATCATCAAATGATTTGAATTTTGCATTTTCGACGGTAACCATAGATCTCAAATCAAAATTGGGAGACCTCGTTCGCACAAGCTGTTCGGCAAGAGTTTGCTCAGCACGAGGGGTATCATGAAACAAGTCCTTTACATCTTCTTCTTCGTCGTCATGCATTCCTTGGGGCATTCTAACTTCCACAGGTGCTTTGCAGATTGATTCTGCCTTTGAAGAATCTTTCTCCTGGGAAGTGTAAGCGAGTGCACGAAAGCGATTCAGTCAGTTCACCAGGGTGCGTGTAATTGGAGTGGTAGTGCCAGAAGAAAAAGACAGGAGTGGAAGGAACATTGCAAGACTCTTACCCCGTGCTTCAACTTATCTCGTATAATGACGCGCCCTTTCAGCGAAGCAGGAGATGGCCATTGATTCACATTAGATCCCGCAGGGATGCTCAATTTTTCGCGAAGCTCTGCGGTGAGGATTTGCGACATTTCTTCGCGTTTCTTCAAGCTGCAGTGATTTTCAAGGGTAATTATGACTGGGTAATCCGAAACCGTGTGTGCTTCATCATAGATTACCTTGATGGCATCCCTAAAAGTTATGGGTTTGGTGGCGGTTCCACCATGCATGATAATTGGGCCATCTTTCCCACCGTCATAACAATCGAGTTCGATGACACGACACCCATGCAAAAGCGCGCGTTTGATAGCGTCAGTGGAAGATTTAGACAGAAGTTGATCGCCAGACAGGTATGTGTTGTGGGAACTGTTGACATAATAGTGGGACATTGGCTCGTGCATAGAGCCCTCATCAACGACAGATTCGCCCGCAGCAAAGTTGTTGCGCGCGAGGACAAATAGGTCGAAAGCAACATCGATGTTGTACTCGTCCTGCGTTAGAGCACACGGAGGCGCCTGTCCCTGGATCTCGTCGAAAAATCTCTGCAGAGAACGCTTGCTTATGACTCGCCTTTTCGTGTCGCACAGTTCTTCAAAAATGATGAGGGGGACGTCGCATTTGGGATGGAACACGCGTGACACGGTTTGAAAAAACAAGGCACCCTGTTCGCAAGAGTCGAGGTAGCGAGAGGTGAGAGTCGCTTCGTGCTTTCCGCAGAGGACGCAGTGGGCAGAGTTCGTATGGATGAGCTGCTTCAAGAGCGGATTTTCGGACGCACTTGGGGGTCCTCAAGGATATCTAGGCGAAAATCTTGATGATTTGAGAGACGCGACAGACACGGGCCCATCGCTCGGCGTAAAAATGCCAAAATCCGATGTTGCGATGCAGGGCACTAGACTGCAGAGTCAGAGCGCGCTTCAATTGCGCGTTCGATCCAGCGTTCAACAACAACCTAAGTTGTTTTGTTTGGTGTAGTCTACTGTCAGAATGATGTCAAGCTGCATCAGGCCTCGCACTAGCTACTTATAGCTAGAATCAACAGAAGATTTTCGAAAAAGGAGCGAAATTTCTGTTTCTCGCAAAAAGCGACCCTCTCACTAGCTCTAGATCAAAAAAAGATCTCAGGAATTCTCTAAAAAAGAAGATTTTGAATACACAAAATGCGCACTCATCTCATCAGTCACCATTTCACGTCGGCTTCAGCCCCGCTCAGACGAGCAACAAAATCTTCTCTACGGAGATTTTGAGGGTCTATTTACGAGTCAAAATTTTTGATCTAGCTAGTGAGAGGCCTCACCATAAACGATCGCCTGACAGAAATACGTCACGAAACAAAATTGGTCCCACAGAGCGCTCTACGCCCTGTTGATAACGTCCGACATCTACCTTCGAAGATGAACGAATAGACAAAGTGTCCGATAAGTTGATATCTTAATAAACGTCGATAATCTTGATAGACTATATGTAACTTAGCGGTGAGCGAGGATGTCAGTGTTGAAAATAAATAGTCTATTCTTAAAATATGTCGCCGGGCCAGGCGACCGGGCCCGACGGGGGAGTCGGGTTCAAAAATCGCATATCAGACCCCGCAGTCAAGGCTCACATGGTGATTTTCGCGCGCACGAAATCCTCTCTCATGGGCAGGATCCAAGTCGCACGAGTCAAGAGCATCGCAGAACGGATCGTGCGTATTACAACTCCGCACCCTAGAGCTAGATGCACCAGAGTTGCGGCAGTGTAAACTAAATCATCTCTGGGTAATCTCGTGTGCTTTAAAACTTGTAACCTCGATCTCAGGAATTCTCTAAAAATACCTTCGTAATTTAACCTGCCAATGATAGGCACTAGACTAGCTCTGGGCTACTGTCGGTAAAATACCTTTCGAGGAACACTTCAATTAGATCAATGGTCCTTCCGCCAACGTCGATAAAGTGACACGCAGTACAGCTCACAAATTAGTCTCGTCATCGAAAATCCGATGTTGATAAAACCACATCTGTATTACATGTCCGCCTGGTTTTGCCCCTTCGCGCATAGGGCGACACTTGCTCTGGAGCACCATTCTGACTTCCTGACGTACGAGTGGTACGTTCACATGGCAAAATAATATGTAGTCAGACATATGTGCTCGTACATATTTGCGTTTCGGAGCCCACCAGAGCTATTCTTAACTTTTGCACATTTCCATTCTTACGAGATATCACATCCCCATGCGTGCCTGATCCGTCCCGATACAGGATTGAGGCCCTTGGATGGGAAAAGCGAGCGGCGACAGGAGCAAGTCATAAACGTGGAGCTGAGCTCGCTACAAGTCATGAAAACTGGTACCACTTCAAGGCACCAGAACTTTTGAAGCACAATCCCTTTGGGATGGTTCCAACCCTCGTTTCAGAAGCGACATATAAGGAGGACCCAAGCCTCGGGCCTATGAAACCGCCGGTGAGAGAGTCCCTCGCTGCGATTGAATTTGTTGATGAGCTCGTCGCTGGTGGTGAACGACCTATAATGCCCACTTGCCCTTATGAGCGAGCGCTTGCTCGAGTTGCCGCTGAGGTCGTTAACAAGCAAATATGTTCAAAGTACTACCATGTCCTCGTACGTCAGAAACATGAGGAGCAGCAAGAGGGTTTTGATTCGTTGTGCAAAGGTCTCGATCGATTTGGAGAAGAGGTAGGAGACGGACCATTCTGGGGTGGTCGCGACACTCCTGGCCTTGTCGACTTTGCTCTGTTTCCGTGGGCGCACCGTTTGCCAGTATTTGAGCACTATCGTGGAAAAGAGTTTGCCATCCCCAGCAACACCGAAGGTCTGCGCAAATATCAAACCTGGCTTGGAAATATGCACGGGGACGAAAAGATATACAAGACTTGCCCACCTTGGGACGAATATTTGGCGCACATCGGTCGCTACGCCGACGGAAGCGCGCGTAGCAAGGTGGCAAACGCGGTTAGAGACGGCCGCGACGCTCATCAATACGACCACGAGAAGGATGATACTTCGCATTGAGCGACGTCCTAAAGGTATGGATGTTTTTATCTTGTATTGATCTCGTCTCACGATTGCTGTACATGGAAGACGAGCTAGAACGAGGACAACGACAATATCTACTCAGTATTGGATAAGGATAGGAACACGTATACTTCCTTCCTTAAAAATAGATCTCCTGAAGTGAGCATTATCTGATGCACGTTCAGCCAAAGGACAAGCACCTCGGTTGCTGCGAGCTGTCTCTGAAGCAGAGAATCCAAAGCAGTGACACCGTGTGACCGGGTGACTCTCTCGACTTCCTTTTCTCCATAAAACGCCGAACAATCAAACAGCTGAGGTCTCCCTCGAGGATGTTCTTCAAGGAGATAGGGTTTATTCAGGACAGGTACTTGTAGTATATCTTATCTATGTCCAAGCAAGCAAGCAAGTAGTCTATCTATGTCCAAACAAGCAAGTAGTCTATCTATGTACAAGTAGACTAGACTAGTCTGTGTGGAACAGATGCCTTGGTTTGCATAAAAATACCAACACTAGCCACACAGTGCTTGTTTCCACATGCCAATGCCCATGCAGGCCCAATCTTGGCCTTCATCATCTGCACGGTTGATTTTTTGTAAGCTTACACATTTTGCGAACTCGGGCTTCGCTTCTCCGTCGTCTTCCGCCGGCATTCACGAGAGCTTCTCCTCGTTTGCCCGGGCGAGGCTGGAAACAATTCATTAAAAGTCCTTGCTCGCGCACCCATGCGAGTTTAAAGCGAGTAGTTCGTACCTCGTGATGCGGATTTTTGGACCTGAAAAGTTCAAAGCTGCAGTGCAAAGCGCCACACTCCCGTACCGACGTTATATTCTAACAGGTCACCTCCCATGCGACGCGTTTGCTTGAGTACGCGCTCTTCAAACTTTGCCCGCGCAGCCTCACCTGTCTTCTTCGGCCGACATTCGTACAGCGTAACCTCAGCGCGCTTCTTGAGACCCTCCCCAGCTGGGGGACTGATAACGCCTGAACTTTCAGGATAGACGTATATCACACCACATTCGATGCGAACGACGCGGTCAATCTCGAGTCCACGGACGTCAACTGGCTCGAGCCACCTTATGGATCCAAAATTTTGGCGTGATACTACGAAATCTTGGACGTCTGCGAGAGCATCCTCTCCTTTTTCCTCCGATAGCATACGCAAAACCTCTAGGCTAGGCTCCATCGAGTAACCATCACGAGTGCATAATGTAGGTAAAGATGCACAACTTGGTTCCTTTCTGGCCGTCGTGACTTCGTGAGAGGTATTGTCAGTAGTGTTGCGAATGAACATCACATTCTCGTCAGCAGCGACTTCGTCCTTGAAGTGGACGTGCCTTGACTCCGGACTCCCACCAGTCTTTTGAGCAGCTGTGCGATGTTTGCTTCCAGACGAATTCTCAACCACAGTATTTGACCTAGACGTGTTGTCTAAAACTACCAAGGAAGCTGATGGTGGCGGAACAGCAGGCTCGGGCCGGATGAAGAGCTTGCGAGGGTTTTCTCGGGGCTTGAACATCCAATGGTCAGCAGTTGCTAGCTGTATAGGTGTGCGACCTAAACGAGAGGTTTCAACTTCTGAAACGTTTATAAGCTCTTCCCCTGAAGAGGGTGACACTGACTTTCCCCGAGGTTTCATTCGTGGGGAGATTCCACCACGTGAGGTGAGCCAGGGAGAACGAGGCGTCAAGGTTCGCACTGGAAATGAAACGTGCGATGTGTAGGCAGATGCGCTAACAAGCAAAGATTTCTTCAGCGGCCGTGCGGTGACAGTTGCTGGGGAAGTTGCTGGTGGTGGAACAGTGAGACAATTGCCATATGGTGCAGCATTGACGCTCGGTGAACCAGTGGAGATTCCCTCACCTTGCGATACGCCACCTGTGCTGCCTGATCTGAGTCCTAGAGTTTTACTTCCATATCCCAAAGTGACTCCTCCATCCGCGCCGGTCGGAACAGGTGCAACACCAAATAGTGACGCACTCGTTGCTGGAGCTGATACCACGGCAGGCGTACCAAAGAGTGATGTAGGGGCTCCCGCACCAAAGGAAGGTGCTGCCGCAGGTTGCGCTGCAGCACCAAATGTCCCTCCGCCACTCAAAGGACTCGACGCTGGCGCAAAGGAAAAAGCAGGAGCCGAACTGACAGTAGGTGTGAGAGAAGGTCCTGGTGTGGTAAGCTGCCCCCCAATCCCCCCAAAGATAGTGGGAGTTGCAGTTGGGATACTCGATAGTCCACCAAATGCTGATGAAGATGCTGGACTGGCACCGGAACCTGAACTGGTAGTTGCAGCCAGGGTAGCGGAGCCAAAGAAGCTACCTGCCGGTGCTGTAGTGGCACTAAACCCCAAGGCGCCACCTTGTGCAGAAGGCGAAGCGCCAAACGCGCTCGCAGAAGCTGCAGTGGATGCTCCAAACGAATTCGCTGCAGCAGACGTTGGGTTCAGGGAAGGTGTGCCAGGAGCGTTTCCGAAAGCAGGAGTTGAAACTGGTGCTCCAAAACTTGTTGAAGATGCACTAGCACCTGCCCCAAATCCGCTGGGTTGTGCCGGGGTTCCGAACGCCGCGGCCGCAACACCAAATGTCGGTGATGTCGCCGGGGCACCGAATGTCGATGTCGGTGCGGCAGCACCAAATCCACTGCCCCCGCCAATGGGGCTACTGCCAAAGGTGGGAGTTGAAGCTGGTGCTCCAAATGCAGCAGTTGCGCCACCAAAAGAACTCACCGGAGTAGTAGCACCAAAACTGGGGGCTGGTACACCACTACCAGTAAAAGCTGGTGTGGAAGATGGACCGAATGGGTTGGCAGGCGTTGCCCCGCCGAACGCCCCCGTAGAAGGAGAAGAACCACCAAAGGGCATATTACCAGCTCCTCCAGAGCTTCCCCCAAATGTTGACGTTGCTGCACCACCAAAGCTTGAAGCGCCATTTGGGTTACCAAAGGCACTACCCGTAGGTGAGCTGCCACTGAAGATGCCCGCACCAGCTGGGACTGCACCAAATGCCCCACCACCTTGAGGCGACGCTCCGAAGGCTCCTGAGGCTGACGAAGTGGACGCTCCAAATGGGCTTGCAGCTCCCGGAGTGCCACCAAAGGCTGTGTTGTTTGCCACTCCAAATGGGCTGCTCGCAGCAGGTACAAAAGAAGCGCCAGCGGTTCCACCGAGTGTTAAGGTCGAAGCGGGTGCACCAAACACTCCTGCAGAAGGGTTGGGTCCTCCTCCGAAACCTGATCCTGCCGCAGAAGTACCGAATGGTGTTCCACCACTGGTGGGTTGGCCAAAGGCTCCAGGACTGGTTCCTGGTGGCGCGGGCTCCCCAGCTTTCGCGTATGCCTCATAGCGAATCTCCTCCACAGACTTATGTTGGTTTTCCTGCATCGCAGATATAGAATGCATCATTGCGTAATGCTGGTTTTGCGTCAAGAGCTCTTTATCCGTCACTCTTGTGACACGGAACCCACCTACTCCAGGAAGCATCGAGCAATTGATAGCTTTATGTGCAGAGCTGCCACAAGTGCTGCAAGCGTGTTGGTTCCGGCATGTCGTACCAAATCTGCATGAACCCTTATTCCAGAATCTGCAAGCATTAATTGCTGTGATCAGCCGGGAATACGACGAAAAGGGGAAGAGGTCAGCCAGTTTATTGGCGAGTGGAGCGAGAGAATCTTGACAACGGAGGCGCGAAGCACGGTGCAGGTTGCCAAAAAGTATGAAGGGTCACGCACGCGCTTGGACCCCGGTCGCACCGAGCGCTCCGCCTCCGCCAAAAACTGCACCCTGTGGTCGAAGTGGACTGCTTGTCGCGCCGAACGGAGTTGCACCGCTGGGAGATGCATTGAATGCGTTAGGCTGCGGAGCCGAGCCGAAGGGAGACGTAGTCGCAGGGGCACCGAACGCTGACGGGGAGGTGGCGGGTGCGCCGAACGGGGACGCGGGTGCCGCTCCGAAAGCGCCGACAGGCTTCCCGAACGCATTTGAAGTGCCCCCAAAGCCGCCAACCCCTCCTCCTCCGAATCCTCCGGCGAAAGCCATCTCTTCTCAACAAACCTCGGCCTCCCAGCTGTTTGGGAGCTGTGAGGGGAAGAGGAGGTGTATCACAACACGAACGCAACACGAACGTGTCATCAAGCGCCCCAGGCATTT
>JACLAA010001071.1_pt1 | contig 23429 bp, 12 predicted proteins | sample 8027891 | NCBI WGS metagenome assembly JACLAA01 (sample SAMN15724900, study PRJNA655200) | protist metagenome | isolation source: fluorescence activated cell sorting (FACS) single amplified genomes of... | place: Spain: Blaines Bay Microbial Observatory, Mediterranean Sea | collected 2016-01-19 | reverse complement strand
TTTCGCGGCGGCGCGGGGGCGCGGCTATTGAGCGGTCCGACCTCGACGACGCGACGCGCTGGCTGACGGCGAAATAAATTCACTACCGCCAGCCTTTCTCATCGACGAGTCGTCGTCGCGGGGATTTGTGCTAGCGGTCGTAAGACACTAGGGATCTGGCAGCCAGTGCTCCACCGCAAACACAGTATTCAGCCGCACGCGTGCGACGGAGGCCAGAAAGACTCAGAAATCATGCTGATGCAGCGCCTCGCAGTGGTGCTCTCCCTGGCGCACGCCGCTGCACGGCCAGTCGGCCCGAGAGCACTGCCCCGGAAAGCAGTCGAGCAGCGCGAAGCGGTCGAGCAGCGCAAAGCGGGCGAGCGGCGCGCGGGCTGGACGGCCAAGCTCAAGTTCCTGCGGGACGATTGGCAGCAGGCCGTCCTCAAACCGCGTGGTGGCGCGTCGTCGAGCGTCGCGACGCCAGGGCTCAAAGCCGATCAAAAGCAAGCCGTCCTCCGGCCGCGCGGCGGCGCGTCGAGCCTCACGACGCTCACGCACGCCGCGCTCGGCGCTGTCTTCGAGGCCGGCGCGCTCCTCGGCGTCGTCAAGGCCGCGCGCGCGCTGCCGCCGGGCGCCTCGTCAGCCATCGCGAGGCTCAAGATCCTGCCGAGTGACACGGTCCGCGGGCTGCCGGCCGCCGAGTGGTTCGCGTGGTGCGTGATCATCTTCGGTTCCTCGGCGGTCGGCTCGGCGGTGGACGGGTCGCTGCGCGCGGCCACGAACCAGATCTTGATGCCCACGCGCGTGGCGGGCGAGCAGGGCTGGTACGCTTCTTTAGACAAGCCGCGCTGGGAGCCACCGGGTTATGTGTTTCCGGTCATGTGGTTGCTGGTCTCGAAGCCGACGCAGCTGCTGGCCGTGGCCAAGGTCTGCTCGTCTGGTACAAGCGAGGGCGAGGAGGCGGCAGCTTTACCGTGGGTGCCGCAGCTCGCGGCGTACTGTCTGCACCTGGCCCTGGGCGACGCGTGGAACAAGGTCTTCTTCGGCCAGCAGAAGGTCTTCGCGGGCGCGCTGATGATCTCCGTCTTCTACGGCGCGCTCCTCGCGTCGGCGTATTTGTTTGCCCAGGTCGACCCGACGGCGGGGTTGTTGATGGTCCCGACCTGTGTCGAAATCAACCAGTGAGTTAGGTTATCGTCGCGTCGATGGCGTGGGGCGCCTGCAATTTGATTTCCACACAGGTGCCGACGTGCCTCTGGGTAACGGTGGCCGCCGCGCTCAACTGGTCCATCTACTTCCGGCTGGGTGGCGCGACGTCGAGCGACTCAGATTAAGAGAATATATAGTTAGGAAGGAGACGGGGGATCGCGGGGGGTTCGTATGAGCGTTCAGGGGCCGAACGCCGTGGCCAGGAGCCACTCGAACGCGGCTTCGGCCTGCCACACCTGGCCGCCCGGCGCGAAGAAGCCCTGGAGCGGGTTAGTGGTGATCGAGACGTGGTAAGTCTGCCCGGGCACCAACGCGATGTCCCCGGCCGGCACGACGTAGTAGCCGGCGCCGGAGCTCTGGATGCAGTCGACCTTTTTGCCCTCGTTTTTGCAGTAGTCCGAGTAGGTCTGCTGCAGCTCAAAGACCGGCAACGACGCGGCCTCGTCCGTGGATGGATTCCCGAAAAGCTCGTCCTGCTCCGAGATGACCGAGAAGCGCTTCTCCGGGGGCAGAATGACGTCCATGAACATGCCAAACGGCGGCCCGGGAGGCGGCGGACCGAGCGGCGCGCCATTCACGAAGACGGGATGGTAGTATTGCGGGAGATCGACCCCCAGCGCGCCCGCGCCGAAGAGGGGCGCCCAGGCGAGGGTGAGCTGCGCCGTGATCGGGAGCGCGGGGATCGTGCCAAAGCTTAGAACCGGCAGGGTGCTCAACATCGTCGCTATTCCCGCTCCCCCGGAAAAACCGGCCACCGCGATCTTCGAGCAGTCGACGCCGTCGATCTGACAAAACCCATCTTTGATTGCGTCGTAGGCGGCGACGGCCACCTCGGTCCAGTTCCCAAGAACAGCGGCGGCTGCTGCCGGAAAGTTGGGCACGGGAACTGCCGGCGGGATGAACGGCAGGGCGGCGCTGGACGCTTGCTGGCGCGCACGAAACCTGGCAGCGTGGGCGTCACGCTCTCGTCGTCGGAGTCGTTTTGCTCCATTCCTTCCCTTCTCGTCGGCGCCGCGACGGGCCGGCTCTGGTGCTGCAACGTCGAGGACGCCGAGGAGGTCACAGCAGACAACGTCTCACTTATAACAGAAGTTGTGTTGTTGAAGTTCAAGTTGGATCTTAGTAGGTTTTTCGTGCCAGGGCCAAAAACAGGCAGCCCTTGGGCAGCCCTTGTTTGAGTCGCGCAGCGTACCTCTAACATACGCAGCGGCTGCGTAGGGCGCAGCAGCGGCCAGATGGCGACTCAATCGAGTCCGAGCGGCTCGGACAGCGTGTCCGCGGAGCCCACAACAAAAAAAAAGAAACGCAAAAAAAAAATGCCTAAAAAACAAAACGGGGCAGCGCGAGGTGGTCTTTTGTGCCTTCTCACGCTGAGTTCGCCGACGGGAGCCCAAGGACCAGCGCGACCTAGCAAAGGACTCCGAGCGACGCTACGAAGTGCCTGCGGCGCTTCGGAGGCAGCAGCAGCACATCTGGAGGGGCAGCAGCAGCCCCTCAGGCCAGCGCCTCCGCGACGCGCGCGACGATCGACGATGGGTGGTGGTGTTTCGGCGTACAGGAGAGCTGATGGGAGCGGAGACGACGAGCGCGAAAAGGCGAGGTTTGAAGCTTTGTTGCCCGGCTACGGCGCGGGCGGTCCGCCGGCGGTGGACTTATCGGGCGGCCGCGGGTCGCTCTTGTCGACGAGACGCGTGCTACGCGCCGGTCTTGCGGGCGTTGGCTCGAGAAACGCCTACTCGCTGAGTTTGAGACGCCACAAGTCCTCTATGGGGTCGTCTCGTGTCTTAGGGAAGGCCCTCCACGAGGTGCGCGCCGGAAGAGCGTTCTGTGGGGCCGAGAAGGCGCCGTTCAAGCCGGTGCCCCGGGTACTGGACGACGACCCGCCCGAACTTGCCTCGGATTCTGAAGACGACGAAGAAAGGGAAGACGACGGACCAGTGCTCGGTGAGGGCATGCCGATCTTCGTCAAGACCCTGACGGGCAAGACCATTACCTTGTACGCCACGGAGTCGTCGGACATCGATGCCATCAAGCAGAAGATCCAGGATAGGGAGGGTGTCCCGGTCGACGAACAGCGCTTGATGTGGGCGAAGAAGGAGCTCGTGGACGGCTGCCGCACGCTCTCGGACTACAACATCCAGGAGAAGTCGACGCTACATTTGTCCCTACGCCTCGCGGGAGGTATGGTTGGGGAGGCGCTGCAAAAGGAGTGCTTTCGTTGCGAGCAATGGAAGCCTCGCGAGGACTTCAATTGCAATCAGTGGAGATTAGTAGGCAGGAGGTTCTGCAGTGCATGCGGTCCGCCGCCACCCCCAGCGCCCAGAGCTCGTCCGAAGCGGAGCCAGGAAGCGACCACGAGGAAGCCCGAGATCGAGCAGAGTCCAGGTAGGAAAATGGCCAATTTTCGGCCAAAGAAGGGAAAGAACTTCGTGGAGACTAGAACGACGCTCGAGACCGACGACGAGATCGACGAGCAGATTGATGCCTACATGATGAACGCCGAAGGCGAAGACATGGTTGAGTCATCCACAATAAGTGCTGCGCTGACGAAGACGTTCTATATTCCAACCATTGGAAAAGGACGGGGCATGAAGCTAGGTTATCGCCGCGTCATGGACCGCTGCTACGCTCTGCGCGGCGAATACGACGAGCAGGACTCCATCAAAGCGGATTATCCGGACCGGGAGCGCATCGACGTGGAAAGGCAGAACAAGTGTTCTGGCCAATTGAAGGCGGTCGCCGATGCCACCGGTCAGAACATCCAGAACAACCAGTCGCGGATCACTAGATTAAGGAAGGAGCGCGCGACGGATGATATTCGAGTTTTGCGCCACACAGCGAAGAAGGGTCATAAACTAAGCAAGGAGGAGCTCGGATGCTGGGCGCAGCACGCCTTGTCTAAATCGTTGGAAGAAGTCTCAGTAGCGGACGTCCTCGCGCTGAAAGAAGTTCCGCCGTGGTTGACGATGGAGGAGTTCAAGGAGCTGCGCGCGGTCCTGAAGAAGATTAGTGACAAGGAGACGAAGTTCTTCCAAGTCGAAGGCTGGTGGGGTAGTGGTCGTGTCGATTTCTGGATCGCCATCAACGAGGCGATTGCTGACGAGTTAATCAAAGCCGAGACCTCCTTCGCCGAGGCGCTCAAGGCCAACAAAGACCGCATGATCGTGGTACACGGCAAGGGCGGCAAGCCCGTGCCCGGACCCGATTACGGGTCGGGCCTGTCACAGAAGCGCATCACGTCTCAACCCGGTGTGTTCGCGGATGTTTTTTGTGTTGCCGAGACGTCTTCCAACGACCGCTTCGACGAGTCCTTGAGAGTCCCGGCGGATGGCGCCGGCGTGTGGCGCGAGCACAACGACCCGGAGCACCAGGTCCTCCATGTCAACGAGGGTCTCGTTGCTCGCTACGGGGCGACGATCGAGGGCGGCGAGCTCGTGGCCGGCGGGCTACAAATTGGGGTGTCGTACGACGAGGACATTAAGAGTAAAAAGCCCGAGCTGCGATTTACGCGGTGGGCGCCGGACGCCGCTAAGGTACCGGAGGCCACGGCCGGCAGGTTTAAGCGGCGCGACCGCCGCGCTTGGGATCGCGAGGCCGTGTTTTTAAGAGATGACGACGGCGTGCCTACCGGTCCGGAGGAGAAGAACTGGGTCGGTTTAGTTGCAGCGGTGCTGGGCGCCGGTGGTCTGTTCGAGGTCTGCGCGATGCCGAAGCGGACTGCTACGAAGGAGTGTGCTCCTGCTTTTGTGGAGGCGAACTATGCGCCGACGAACAAGATGGAGGCGAGCCAGCAGGAGGTAGTCAAAGGGCTTGTGTTTGCGACGCTCCGTTGCGAGTACGGGCCGTCTTGTAGCCGAGACGAGTGCTCGATGAAGGGCGAGGAACGGCGTTGAATTAACCAGTGAGGCCGCTTCGGTCCGGATTTATACGCGTGCGTGCCGCCTTCGCCTGATACGGGCGTCGGACCTCAGATTTGATTTCCGCACAGGCGAGGCGTACGACGGCGACATAAAAGCTGGAGGGTCGACGTGTCCTGTAGAACTTCTGCGGGAAGAAGGAGCGAGCACAGAGCTCAAGACGCGGACCGATAATGTTGAAGCGAGACGCGAGACGCACAAGGTCACGCACGGCGGCCACGGCAAGGCGCGCATGGTGGCAGCGGACGGCCGCCATTGTAAGGTATTGATTGCGTTCGAGCTCTCATACGGAAGTGGCGCAGAGAAGACCACGCCGTGGTCCGTGCGAAACATCCGCGAAGCGTTGCCGGAGGTTCACGCGCTCGCGCTGGCCCAGCACGAGGCCGCGGACGACGAGGCGCGGCGCGGCGCGTTCTTTAAATCTATAGGCGAGAGCGAGTATCTTAAGCGGACGCGCATCGGCGTTGCAGCGATCGCCGGCGCGGGGAGCCGCGACGCCATGAACTGGATCGACCTGAGCACGTCGGAGGAGGAGATTAGAAGTGCGGCGATCACTGCGTTCAGCAGTGCACTCGCGGACCACGCTGCCTGGCTTGCCGAAGAGCCGGGGGTTAAAGAGTTGACGCACAAGGGCCCGCGCAAGCGCAAAGACAAGTACTTTTCTCTCGTCCTGAGCGGTGTGGAAATCAAAATCATGGCGTCGCCGAGTACCCCGGTTCACTGGTTGATTTGCACATAGGTTTTAAACAACAAGCTCCCGGCGTCCGTGTGCAAGACGGCGCCCAAAAAGACGCCGAAGCCCTGCAAGAACCCGAAGATGCCGCCGGGTACTGAACCGGACAAACCTCGAGAGCCGCCGTGGGCGGACGCGGTCGCCGTTCGCCGAGACCGCCTCGTCGCCGGGCACGCGGCGCATGAGGCGAAGGAATTACTCAAGATGCGGGAGGTTATGGCCGAGAAGGGCTACGACCTGTCCGTCGTCCCTCAGGACGTTGTTCAGTACGAGGACTACGAGGAGCCCTACGTGCCGCTGAGTGAACTGGAGCGCTTGGCGCGCGACGCAAAGGCCGCGCTGACGAAGCTTCAGGCCGGCCTGGAGGCGTCTGATGCAGTGGAGGAAGAGCTTGTAGTTTCGGCGGGAACGTTGATCAGCGGAACTGATCAACTTGCGGATGCCTTGGCCGAAGTGATGGCGCCTCGCCGGGAGGCTATCGAGAAGATGGAAGCCGATGCCGAGAAGCGGCGCGAGGCGCGGAAAGCCGAGGAAGAAGCGGCCGCGGAGGAAGCTGCTGCCGAGGAGGCCGCTGCCGCCCTCGAGGACAAGGAGGCGGCGGCGGCCGAGGAGGACGAGGAAGAGCAGCAGGACGACGAGGAGGAGGAGGACGAGGAGGAGGATAGTGATGACGAGTTTCAGCAGGTGGACGAGGACGAGGAGGACGATGATGACGAGGACGAGGATGATGATGACGACGACGACGACTCGCCCTCGCCCGCGGCCAGCGGCGCCGCGCACAAGAAGAAGAGAGGCCGGCCGGCGCCGTCCGACGATGAGGAGGACGAGGCGCCCGCGCCGGCGCCCGCGCCGGCGCGCGCGCGCAAGCCGGCGGCCAAAAAGTACAAGAAGCCCGCGGCGGCGGCGCCGATGGAGGTTGACGAGGCGGTGGCGCCGTCGATCGACGTCGACCTGACGGCGGAGGGCGTCGCGAAGATGAAGGTCAGCGAACTCCGCGCGGCGCTCGAGGCGCGGGACCTGCCGACCGACGGGCTCAAGAAGGTCCTGAAGGAGCGGCTGCTGGCGGCGATTGCGACGTCCATGGACGAGGGCGACGAAGACTCGGTACCAGAGGTGCCGGGGACGACTATCTGAGGTAGTCGTCGGGTGACTTCCTCAACTGCAGTGCGCTTCGAAAAAGCACAAAAACCCAGAGAAAATTCGTACGCCCGAGATGACGCCACTGCATAACTAAACAACAAAATATACTAGTAACTTACTTCGAGTTCTCCCGGGGCCCAGGAACCAGGACGCGTTCCTACGCAGCGGCGGCTTGCGCACCGCATCGGAAAAGAAGATTACCCATCCGAGTCCCCAGCAGCCTTAGCAACGGCGTCCAGGTCGATCGCCCGCGCCACGGGCACCACCTTGGAGGAGGACCCGAGGACCCACGCGTCGCGCAGGAACTCGAGCGCCGCGGTCCAGCCCGCGACCGGTACCAAATCCGCGTCGAGCTCCTCCTCCACACACCTCCCTTCGGACAGCTGCCGCGCGACGTGCGCCGCCTGCGCGCTCCGCAGCGCGTGGACCGCGTCGAAGGCGTCCCGCGCGCGGCCCCAGGCCCCGTTCATGACCTGGAACAACGCCACCGTGGACTTGTCCCCCACCCAGTCCTCCTTCCGGAGCTTGTCGAGGGCCATGTTCGCTTCGTAGACAAAGCCCCGCGTCTTTTCGACCTCCCCTTCGTAGCCCTCCATGAACGACACCTCAAATTCATCGAGGAAGTCCGCCATGACCTGCTGGTAGGCGTCCCACGCTTGCAATAACTGTGTGGCAGCACTTTGAGCGTCGAAGAACAGCTGCCCAGTGGCAGGGGCACTTCGGGTCCGCACCCACGCGCCGGACATGTCGCCGCGCGCCGTCTGTTCCAAAGCCGCGGCGCAGGCGGCCTCCTCGCTGAGCTTTTCCTTGACCGCGCCGCCGCCCTCGATGGCGATCAAAGCCTGACCATACGCACGGGCGTTCGCGAAGCGCTGCCTCTCGACCGCGAGGGCATCCTCGGAATCTTCCGCCACACCCAAGATGACGCGCGTCCGCGCGAAGCCCTCGGTGGACCGTAACGCCTCGGCCGCGCCCACCGACTGCGGCACGTCGCTGTCGTCCTCCTCTTTTGGTTGCGGAGGCTTCACGGCCTCCGCCGCCTTCTCGACGCGATCCTCGACGGCCGTGGCCCAGTGCCGCAATAACATGTGCAGGAACGCGTCGACGTCGCCCTGGTCGTCGTATTGTCTCAGTAATTCCATTTCGCCGACGATGATGTCCATCTCCCTTGAATTCTCTCCTAGTCTCGCATCTAACAACTGGTGCGCCGTCTTCTCCAGCAGTTCCAAGGGAGCGAGCCAGAAGCCGCACCTGTTGGCCTCGGTGCCCGAGGCGTGCGTCTCGGGGAAGAGGGGCCCGTCCGGTGCCAGGTCGCAGTTCTTTCTTATCAATAGTATAGCGTTGACGTAGAACTCGAGGGCGTCTCCCGATCGCCGTTGGATGGTGTTCTCCTGCCGCGCCTTCGCGTCGGCGAGGAGATCGAGCGTGCTCCCCAGCGAGCCCGGTTGCAAGAACGAGACGGCGGGCAGATCAGCCTGTCTGACACCAGCCAACAGGCAAAACACGCGGAGACGCGGCAATAGACCGCTACGCTCGCGGCAGTTCAGGAACAGGTCGTGGAGCTCCCTTTCGGCCAGAGACGCCACGCCGAAGCGCTGGAGGTGGTACCCGTGCACCACGTCCACAAAATTCGTTTGGAGCATGAACCACCACTCGTATATGAGTCCGACCCGGCCCAAGATGTCCGATGAAGGCCGTCGGATCTCCCGCTCCTTAATAGAACCACGGCCGCTCATGTAGCCCTTGCGCATCCGTAACCTGATCGACTGCGGGGCGCCGTTCTCTCTCTCCTGCCGCCGCTTCCAGCTCTTGTTCACCCGACTAACCGCCAAAGTCGTTTGTAAACGCTGGACCATGGTCCACGCTTCGGGCTCCTTGAAATCCACTAAAACCAACTCCATAGATCGCAATTCTTGCAGAATGTTCATCACGAAATCACCGGGCGTCATCTGGTTCGTGTAGAGCCGCTTCGCGAAGCCGCCGCAGCCCGAACCCTCCGGGTAGTCGCTTCCTAACTCATACGACCGCAACCGGTGATCAATGCATAACTGCAACAACCTCCGGTAGGCCGCGAGCGGCTGCATCCCGTCGACGTCGCCCACAGCATTATCAGAAGCGACTTCCAAGGCCGTGTCGAACTGCGCTCGTAAGAATTTGAAGCGCGACCGCGCGTGGTCCGCCAGCGTCCCTTCGACGCGGTCCATGAGATTAGACATCATGCGCGCGCGCATCTGGACGAGGCCGCCGAGTTGTCTGCGAGCTTCCAACGGCAGCGGGAAGTCTCTCGGGCTCCTCGCGTGGTGCGGCAGCGCCAGCGCCCGCGCGAAGAAGCGCTGCTTCTCGCACGTATCTAAAAATACTTCATAGTCGACATTGCCCTTGGAGGCCTCGTGGGCCTCTCTGTACAAGGCAGCAGCGTAGGTGGTGGACGCGTCCGGGAGTAAGGTACGAACGATCGCCACGAACTGTGGTAAATCGACGCAGGGCGGCGGTGCGTTCGGGTCGTCGTTGCGCTCCGGTGCTTCTGGAGTACGACCTGTGCCGTAGTCCGGCGCGTGGACCGCTATAGTACCAGCCAAAGCGGTTTCGAACATCAACCTCACCGCGGCCCGTCGGTGGGCCTGCTCCTCCCGATAGAGATGCGTAAGCACCCTCAACCAAAGAGCCATGTCCACGCATTCTAGCTGCTTGGCGCCCCACTTGCTGCTACGCCCTTCGGCCTCCACAGCGATATCTCGAGTAGCTTTCAAAGCGCCCTCCCGTAGCCGAGGGTTGCCCTTCTGGAGCACCTTCTCCGTGGCCTCGAGCGCATCCACCAAGGGCAGCCAGACGCACTGCTGGCCTCCTAACGCCAAAGCGTCGGCGTCGGAAATGGCCGCGAGGCGGTCCCACGGGGGATCTGCGGGATTTGCGCCGACCTTCTTCCGCATCTTCGCGTGCGCCTCGAACTCCTTGACTTTCTCCTTGAGTTCATAATATGTGTTCGCGAAGACGCAGCCCTGGGCATTTAGGACCACTCCGGCGGTGGTCTGTATTAATTCATTACAGTAGAGATAAAACGCGAGGAAGTCCCCACCATGAGACTCATCAAGTAAACTCCAGAATAACTTGGCTTCGTCCGATTCTCTAGAAAGCATCTTCGCGCCGTAGTAGAGGCCCCACCGGTCATCATCGGCCACTTTGATCGCTTCGCGCCTCTCAGTACTATGTAGACTATCAAGATATTTTCGAGGCGGCTCGAAGAAGGCATACGCAAATTCGGGAAACCTCGCGCGCCCCTCTTGCTGGGGTCCATGGGACGCGTGGTCTCGTAACAAAGCGCCGATGATGGCCCGCATGCAGCGCCGCACCCACGTGATCGATCTAGGTGGTCTTTCCCCACCAAGAGGAGGCAAGAGCAACCGGTACCCGTGACAAACTAACCGAGGCGGCTCCGGTTCGGGACCGACGATGGCTTCCCGTATATTGGCCATGTCCGACAACGACTTCCCACATTTAATGCATAAGACATTGGCCAGCGGATCCTCTTCTGCATCATCGAGCTCTTCCTCCGGCTCCTTTTCTAGATGTCCATCTCGTTCCAAGGCAGCCAACTCGCCCTCCTTCTGCGCCTGGCGCTCTTTCGCAAGTTCCTCTTCTCGTAACTTAGCGGCCTCCTTCTCCTGGTACATGGCCACGATCGCCTCCCGATCTTTGAGTTTCGCTTCCAACGCCTCTTGGGCCCGATGCATGGACTGGATCGTCTTCTCCAAGACAGGTACTCTCATACTATCCTTCTTGCAGTGTCGCAGCTCCTCGACCTCCTCTCTTAACGAAGCTAGTTCTTCCTTCTGGCCCCGCATGACGTTCCTCATATCACCCTTATTCACCAGGTCCTTGTCGCGCTGCATGTCCTGAAAAATACCATTCAAACTTTTGACGGTCTCCTTCAGCTTCCGGTTGGCTTGCCTTTGCTCATTATCGGTCTTCTTGAGTTCTAGTAGTTGATCAGAGTGGTTGTTGTTCGCGTCCTGGAGGGCCTCCCGCTTTTCTCTCTCAAGGTTGACCTTGTCGTCTCGTCGTAATTGCTCTAATTCATCAATTCTACCTTTCTGGGACGAGATCTCGCCGCAGGCCCGATCTAGTTGCCACAGCGCGTCGGAGTGCAGTCTACACACTCTATCAAACACGCTCCCGAACCGCTCCCGGAGCGCATCGACCAATCGCCCGTGTTCCAAGCACCCGACCGTCACCTGCGCCACCAACTCACTGCAGACCTGGTCGGCCCACTTCTGCTCAAACACACAAGCGCCGAGGTCGTCTTTCGCATGACGCCAGTGTTGGGCCGTGACGCCCATCGATTGTGCTGAAGCGGCGTCCGCCTCTGCTTCGGCGGAGAGCTTCTTCCGCTCAGCAAAAGCATTAGAGACGGCAGCGCAGCACTCGAGGTAGTCGCGCGCCGCCTCGGGGGCGTCGCGGTTCTGCCTCGCTAATCGTCCGAGCGTCTCACCGATCGTCTTGTCTCTCGGATCTCTCTGGTCGGCGATGCTCATGGCGTCCTCGAACTTGCGGGAGAGGGCCTTGCCCGCCCCCCGCGCATTGCTCGCCTCGCTCGCGACGCTGCCGATCGTCAATTGAGTCTGGGCCGGCCGCCTCGTCTTCTTCTTCTTCTTGAGCGAGCGCTGCAGGGCTCGTCCCGTATTTTTGGGGTCGACGTCGGGGAAGATGGTCGCGGCGAACTTGCCGTAGGCGTCGCTCCGACTTTCTTCATTGCCCTCGTACGTGAGTAGCGTGGACGGGATCGCCGCGGGCTCGACTACTGTCGGGCGCCGCTCGCCGAGAGGCGCGCTCGTCGAGCGCGGCTCCAGGTCCGCGAGCGTGACGGCGCGGCCCGCGTAGCCCGCGAGCTGGGACATGGTCTGGGAGGCTGCCCCTCTAGGTTGCTGCCCAAGCAAAGAGCAGCGGGCTTTCGCTAGTTCGTGGCTGCCCGCCCGCTTTCGCACGCCCACGCGCGTCTTTGGTACGGCTGGCCCGGCGCCGCGCTCGTCCAGGCCGCACCGTTTTGTAGCGCTGCCGGCCGAGTTTTGCAGGTTAAGTGGAGTCGCACTAGCCCAGCGGTCGCCACGCTTCTCCGGACGCGGTTGCGCGTTGGACGCGGTCTGCGCATTCGTTTGCTAGTATGCATAGCTAGCATTCATGGGCCCAACTCAGCTGCAGGCAGGCTGGGAGGCAAGGCTGCTGCATATAGCGTCTGCCACGGTAAACGAATGCACGAATGATTCATCGCTGCGAGATATGCGCTGCCGTACTGCTGCTTGCCAGCACCTCGGGGCTGCAGCAGCCATGGCCACTCTGGCGTGCAATCGCGCCTAGACTGCCCGGCGGCCGGATCGATGAGTGCCTCAAAAACGCCGCAGCGATGCAGGTGCCGCCCGCCGCGGCGTCAGGCACAGCTATCAAGTCGTTGTGCTTCGACACGGATTCTGGCGGACACGTCGTCGCCGTCGTGCGAGCTACTGACGGCGTCGACGCTGCGCGATTAGCGTCCGCCATCGGTGCGCAGACCGCAAAGTTGTCACGGCCTGACGCGGTCGAGGCGGCGACGGGCTTCGGCGTCGGCTGCGTGCCGCCGGTGGGCGTCGCAACCCCAGTCGTCGTCGACGAGGACGTCGCGGCCCTGCGCGGACGCATCGTCGGCGGTGCCGGAGACGAGGCGCGGCAGCTCGTTATTCGTGATGGCGCGGAGTTGCTGCGCCTTTCGGCCGGAATCCGGGCGGACATCCGGGGCTCGGGACGGCCAAAGCAGTCGGCGCCGACGTACAGAGCGCAGGGCTTCGACGCCACCGGCAGGAATGTGACGATCGTGGGACGCATCGCGTCGAAGCGTCAGATGGCGAAGAGGCTCTGCTTCGTGACACTCTCTCCGCCGGGCGGCGGTCGCTGGCGGCCGCTCGGGCGAATCCTTCCTTACCCGGACGTCGACATACAGGTCATCTTCGGCGCGACACTGGCCCGGCAACGCGGCGACGACGGCGCGGCGAACGTGATCCGGCGGCTCCGCGTGGGGCAGGTCGTCGTGTGCGACTGCGTGCCGACGTGGCGCGATCGGCCGACGGTCGTCGGTCGCTTCGTCGAGCGGTGGCGCCAGGTCCACCGACGGCGCCAGATTGATCTCCGGTGCGCGGACATCGGCACCGTCCGCGGCTTCGGCGGCGCCGGCGACAAGCCAAGAACCAGACGGAAGGACCCGGCGCCGCTTCAGTACCTGGAACTCCCGGAAGACGTCGCGTTGCACTACATTACGGAGCCGACCGAGGCGCCGGCCGCCGTCGCGGCCCTCGCCGGCGCGGCCGTCGTCGGCCTCGACGCCGAGTGGGAGCCGGATTCGCCGAGCGATGCGCCGGCGGCCACGGTGCAGCTCGCCACGTCCGACGCATGCGTCGTCCTCGACCTGGTGGCGCTCGCTAGGAACGAAGGAGGCCTCGCGGCCGCCGACGCGGTCGTCGCCGCGGCGCTTGAGAACGCGCTGCTCGTCGGATTCGGTCTGGAAACCGACCTCGCGCGGTGCCGACCCTTGTTAGCGAGCCTCGACGCGCCGGAGACGCGCGAACTCCAAGGCACGGCAAGTTCGTTGGCCGCGCTCGTCCGCAGGACGCTGGGCCGCGACCTCGACAAGCGCCTGCAGATGAGCGCGTGGGGCACGATGCCGCGGCCGCTGCCCGACGACTGTGTGCGCTACGCCGCTCTAGACGCCTACGCGTGCGTGCTGGCGTTCGACGCGCTCGATGGTGAGCCTGTGGAGCCGGCCCCTGTGTGGAAATCAACCAGCGTTAGGTCATCCTGAGCATAATTTCAGACCTTCGTCAACCTCCACGCCATCGAGCAGACGCAGTCACAGGACAATGACGCGTCGGTATGCGGGGCACCGTGAATTTTGATTTCCACACAGGCCGGCCCCGGCCGCGTGCGACCTGCGCGTTTTGGAGGATGTCGCGGAGCGGTGCCTCGGGCGCGGCCGCGACCGGAAGCGCGGCGAACATCCCAAAGACGCCTCACTCTGCTTTGTCACGGGCGAAGAGGCAATTTCCGGCTACGACAAGCGCGGCGGCGCCGTCCGCCTCGCCGACGGGTCGGTGCTCTTCGTCAATTGGCAAGGGCAGCAGAAGTGCAAGACCTACTTCGACCGGAAATATCCGAACACGCTCCGGGCCGACGGCACCGTGACCTGGTGGCCTCCGAAGAATTTTGACGAGGAACGGCTGTCGGAGCCGCTCCACCTCTTCGGAAGACGCGGCAAACAAAGTTTCCTGTATCTCGGGCGCTTGGCGTACGTCGGACCGCTGGCGGACGCCGGCGCCGCGCCCGGAGGTTTTGTATTGAAGCTCCTCGACGCGGAGGAGCTCGAGCGGCGCGCCGACGACGGCGACGCGCAGCCCGGGCTGCGAGCGCTGCTCGACGCGGCGACCGCTGTTGTTGTTTAAGACGGTACTGTTGGGGCAATCTGCCGTTGTCTAGGTCATAGTTGGGAACAAGATACAATTAAGCTGGGCGGTCGCGAGGCGGGCGCGTCGCGGTCGGGAGGCGGTAGGAATTGGGCGCGAGGTTTGTTTTTCGCTGCTATTGACCAGAGAGCACGGGCGCGCGCGTGTGCGAGAACCAGTAGGAGTCCTGTTCCTCGGCCGGGTCGAGGTCGAGGAAGTGGCCCCAGTAGTCGTCGTCGGCTTTCGTAGGAGGCTCGGGCGGGAGGAAGAGCGGCGGCGGCAGCTCGAGCGCGGGCGGCGGCGCCTTGGGCGGGCTCGCCGGCGGCGTCACGGGGTGGACAATATTCCGATTGGGCGCGTCGTCGTACGTCGAGGGGGCGGCCTTGCGGCGCCACGTCGTCCGGCGCGTCGGCGTGACCGGCACCGCCGCGGGCGGCGGCGGCGCCTTGACGACGCGGTGCGCGGCGTCGCCTCTATGCGACCGGCGCCGCGCCGCGGAGGCCGCGGCGCGGAACCGCGCCGCGACGTCCGCGTCCGGTTTGATACTCGCCGGGGGCGTCGCGTCCGGGCGCGGGGACTTGTACTTGGGCGCGTCCATGTCGCCGCTGTCGGACATGGAGACGACGGTCACGGCGGAGGACATTGTGGCAGCGCCCGCGGGCAGCGGAGCTCCCGGGCTCTTAGCTTGTCACTTTACCCCCGGAGCGGGGCTGCCTTTGTGCCGCCTTGCGCGCCCGCGGCAGGGTCTTCGGGCCGCGCGCGCGGAGGGCAGGTACCCTGGCGTCCCCCTCGACAACCAAGAGGTCCCCGCTTGGCGTCGGGCAGCGGCCAGAGCCACTGATTGATGCCCTTCTCTTTGTCTGATTGCAAGCCTTCTCGCGGAGCGAGCCACTACAACCTGGACTGGGCAAGGGCAACTGACCCTTGAGGTCTCTCTGTCAGGGCCCTCGAGGCGTCGGCGGGCCGCCGCGAGCTTCTCAAGCAGCATCTGGGCATTTGTGTCTGTACAGCAAGAAGCCTCGGGCGGATGCGGGTTCTGGTGGCGACTAGCTGTCCCGATGGACAGATTCTTTGGCACTGGCTCTTCCGTTAGACACTTTGCTCGAACTCGAATAAAACCCGTGCCTTAAGCCCCCGGGGCGCCGCTGCCCGTCTGCTCGCGCACTGGTGCCTCGGTGCATAGACGCACGTCGTCAAGGTTCACAGTGTTCGTTTTCCGACCGCTGCTGCAACGCGCATTAGGTGTCGTGCCGCAGACGCTGAACTGAGCAGCGGTGCTCTCTGGCTCTGCTCCTTGCAAAGAGTAAATAGGAGTGGCAGCGATGCTCACATTGACGGCGTCGGCGCGCTTCTTGCGAACAATAAAACCGCAGCGGTTCCTGGCGTCGCTGCCGCACGTCGTCGAGCACGACGGCACGCGGGCCGAGCGCAGCCTCATCCTGCTGAAGCCGGACGCGGTGGAGCGGCGCCTGGTGGGCCGCATCCTGAGCCGCTTCGAGGACCGCGGCCTCGCGATCGTCGCGCTGCGGCAGCGAATGTGCGACCGCGCGCTGGCGGAGGCGCACTATCACGAGCACCGCGACAAGCACTTCTTCGGGCGCGCCTGCGCGTTTCTCTGCGCCGGGCCGCTCGTGAGCGCCTGCCTCGAGGGCCGCGGCGCCGTCGCCGCGGCGCGCGGGCTGGTCGGGCCGACGGACCCGAAGGACGCGCCGCCCGGCACGATCCGCGGCGACCTGGCGACGCACTGGCGGCGGAATTTGGTGCACGCGTCGGCGAGCGCCGAGGACGCGGAGCGCGAGATCGGGCTGTGGTTCGAGAGCACCGACCTTTGTCCGCCGCCGTCCGCGCTGGACCCGTGGTTGTACGAGGTGCCGGGGGCGAGGATTGGGTTTGATGATGATGATGGTGACGAGGGGATTTCCTAATATTGAAGTAGTCCTTGTCGGAGGTTTGTCCGCGCACCAGCCGCGCCACAGCGTAACCCCTCTAGAGATTTTGGGTTTTTAATTTTTATCTTTAAGCCAACGCCACGCCGCGTGCCCAAAATTTGACAGGGTGGCCTCGGCTACCCTACGCGCCTCTCCACAGCTTTTGGGCCCCAGCGGTGCGGCGCGCGCAGCGCTGCGAGGCGGCTAAAAATAGGCCTCTTTTCGACAGCCCCATTCGGCGGCGCGCGCGGCGCGGTTCGGCGCGGCAGCGCTTGTGTAGCACGTTTACGAGGCCGACGGGCCAGGCGTAGCCGCTTTTGCACCGCTACGGGTCGGAAGGCGTCGCCGTGACGGCTCGAAGGTGCCGCGTCGGGACGTGGCCGGCGGATGAATACGTGCATCCCTGACCGTGCACGTCGCTCCGAGCGGGCGCCGTTACTATATCGTCGACGTTGGACCTCTAAATTGGGCGCCGGAGGTAGCTGCTTAAAAAATAATGGATTGGACGCGACGGAGACGGCCGAAAACGCACGTTCGGCGGACCGGTAGCACGTGAAGACAAATAGAAAAGTCTGAGGACTTTTCGTATATCAAGGCGGATCTATTGAGGCTACGAAGTCGGCCAAAGTCCCTCACCTTAGCGCGGTCATGACCTGAGATAGAGCCAAAAAAGTGGCCTCGGGAGGCCGCGGCCGACCGAGATCGAATGGCCCTCCTCGGACGAGGGCCAGCCCAGGAGCAGTACTAGCGGTCTCGACGCTCATCATAGGTCATGAGGCGCCTACACGACGCAGAGAGGCGTGTGTACTGGTCCGCAAAGCATCGAACTTGCATTTCGGCGCCTCCTCGAACGACGCCCGGCGGCACGTTTTTGGCACGCTGCGGGTATGCCATGAGTAGAAAAGTCTGAGGACTTTTTCGATTTCGGAAGCAAATGGCTCGTCGCTTCGCCTCCGGAGTTCACGTTGCGGCTCGTTTCATCGCCGAAATTCCACGGACGTCTGAAAAAGTTGAGATTTGGGGGGCTCGCCGCGGACGCCACCCCCTCGGCGAAGGCTAGCCATAAGTAGTTTACTCGCTCTAGCATGGGGTTTAGGTATGGCGTCGTGCGTGCGACCCGCGTTGGGCCCGATCAAGGCCGCTACTGCGGCCCTGTGGCCTCCCGGCTGACCAGTCCCCGCTCGGGAAACGAGCCCGCCCCTTCGGCCTCAGGCAGGCCCTCGGCAACCAGGTACCCTGGAGATCGGCGTCGGCATACATAGACCCCAGTCGGCAACGACGAGCATAAATACACGTCGTCTGATTGTCTGTCGAAGCCGTAGGTAATCGAGCCGACCTGCCCCGAGACGGGAGACCAGGTCCGAGCTCTTCTGGGCCAACCGAACGTCGCCGGACCGAGTTTGTGTACCGCACGTGGACCTCAAACAATTGCACTGCCATGTGGCCCCTCCAGGCGTCGATTATACCCTCGTCGAGTGTGCGCCTCGTACGCGCCCGCGGGCCTCTTGCGGACTGTCAGAGGGCGACCACGGACAAGAGAGCATTCCCCACGTCCCGCGACATCATGTCCGAGCTCTGGAAAGCGCGCGCGGCTGCAGGACGCGCCCTCGAAATCACTCCAACCCGTGCGCTGAGAGCATCGCAGCTTTGCGGCCACTTTGCGGCGCGGCAACCGCATCACGCGAGACCAGGACTGAATGGGAGCTTGCTTGGGTACCCTAGGCCACGCTGCAACCGGGCCGGTAGCCTTTGGCGCGCCTGTGCGGCCCTACGAGGCCTCAAAGCCAAAATCAGCAGATAGACCCTCTAGGGTTTCGGTGTGCGCGCGCACACAGCCGAACAAAACGGGTTTCGAAGTACAGGCCAGATTTTTTCAACTTGCTTGAGTTGCGTTGCGTGGACCGGCGCGCAAAATTGACCCGAGAGAAGCTGAAAAGTTGACTTCCAGCAAGCCGGAAAGCGCCGGACCTCTCCGCACGAGTTTTATGTGGATTCAACATAGACAAAGACAAAAGCTGTGTCAGGCGAGAGATTGCTACAAGCCGGCGCAGGCACAAGCGGCCGCACAATTCTCCCGGCAAAGGAAAGACCGCTTCGCTCGCCACGCACTCGCGCATGCTGGTGTGGAGACCTCTCGTCACGAACTCGTCTCGTTGTCCTACCTTCGCACACACAGGCCAAATGAGCGCCGGCACACCAAGGTCAACACCAAGTAGCGTGGAGCGGCTGGTTGAAGGACCCAAGTTCTACGGCATCATCTTCTTCAGCGCGGGACCGTCCTCATCATTTCCGCCGCCCGCTTCGTGATCTCCTGGAGGAATCAGAGACGAGTCCTGCCGCGTCCTGCCGCCGTCCTGCCGGTCGCGGCGTGAATGACCACTACCTACTTACATTTCCAGCTCGATGAGCGCCGACAGAATATCCTCGCCAAGAACTTTCTACAAACTCATCTTCTTCATCATCTTAGTCGCCCGCGTCGTGATAGCCTGGAGGAGCCCCCGTCAGAGACGAGTCCTGCCGGCGCCGGTCGCCGAGGACGTCGCTGCTTTACGACGGGCGCGGCGCGCCGCGGATAGACGAGCCGCCGAAGCCGAGGCGGCGCGGCTGGCGGCGGAGGCCCTGCGCGAGGAGACGGCGGAGCGGCGGGACGTGATCGAGGCGCTGCATCGACGCGTCGAGGAGTTGGAACGGGAGCTGGCTATGCGCGACGCGTTCCAGGAGGCGTGAATCGCGGCGGCCGAATTCTGCTAAATTACCCACCATTACTCCCGCCATTCGCCGCCGCGCCGGTCACCCGCTCCGCCGCCTCCTCCAGAAACTCCATGACGCCCCGCTCGACGCCCCGCAGTCGATCGTCGCGCACATACCGCGGCAGCACGGCGTGGAGCCGCCGGCCGTCCCGCTCGAGCTGCGCGTACTCGTCGCGCGTCAAAGAGCGCGTCCTTACGGACGCGGCGAGCGCGGACGCGAAGCGCGACAGCAGCGCCGCCGCGAGGCCGACGCCCGTCGTCACGTCGTCCTTGACATTCGCCACGTGATTCTCCTCCTTCGCAAACAACTTCTCGACGTCCATTTCCACACCAGAGCGCGCGGCCGCGCCGGACGCGCGCGGCGTCCTTAGCGACCGCGCGCGCCGGTCGACGGCGTCGTCGCTTAGTTGTATATCCGCCACGTGATTTTTTGAACGTAGGGCGGCGTCGACGCGTTTTGAGGCGGCCGCGATCATGGAGACGCAGGCGTCGATATATGAAGCGGGACCATCATTCACAGATATGGTGGCGATGGCGTCTTGCGCCTTTTGATCTAAATCTTCGCCGACGACCGCGACGTGCCGCTCCAAGAGGTCATTGGACAACACGTCGTCGCCCCGCAACCTACACAGCGCCGCGAGCGCCACGATCGTCGACGGTCGTAGCCCGCCGCGCTCCTCGATGCATGATCTTAACCAAGCTTCGGATTTCGCCGTTCTCTTAGAAACGGAGTCGTCCTTCGATAGAAACGGCTCCAATGGCGCGGCGCGCTCGCGCAGGGACCGCGCCGCTCGTCTCAAAGCCACGTCCGCGTTATTAGGTGCCGACCGCAGGGCCTGGGCGTCGTCCGATTCTGTAGAAGCGGCGAGGTCGTCGAGGGCCTTGGTCGCGGCGCCCTCGAGCTCGCGCTCGGACGCGTCGTGCGCCTTCGCCGCGACGGCCGCCGCTATCTCGGAGACGCGCGCCGGGTCGACGGCGACCGCAGCCTTTAACGCGAGGGCGACGTCGCCGTAGTCCGTTGAATTTGAGACCATTTTCTTCACCTGGTCCACGAATTTGACTGTAGGTGTAGAGGGCAGCTCCACGACGCCGTCCAACTGGCCGCGGACGGCGTCGCGCGGCCCGCAGAACTTATCAGAGAGCATTGTAACCCTCCTTTCCAGCGACAGCGATGCGTCGTCGTTTCGTAAAGCGTCATCGAGCACTCCACACAAATAACGATCAGCGCAGTCCGCCGCCGCGGCCCGAGCCTTCGAAGCGTCCTCCGCGTCGCCGACCTTCGTCAGCAACCGCACGCGCGCCGCGAGATGACCCGAAGCCGCCAGTGTGTCGTCGAAGACCTGCAAGTCGCCCTTGAGAGAAGTGACGATGCGCCGCGCATCGTCATGAATGTCCCGCAACGACGCCACGTGTCCATGGGACGATAAGACCGCGTCCGCGGCCTCATACATAGAGACAGCGTCCTCGTGGCGGCCTTCACTCACGGCGACTTCCAGCTTCTTCGGCAGCTCGAAGAGGAACTCCAGCCGCTTCAATAAGCGACGCGAGCGCACGAGCGTGTCTATTTGTGAACGCTTGTCCGCCAGCGAGCCGTTCACTTGCTTCGCTAGAGCGTCGACGTCACACAGCGTCGCATCTAAGCAAGCGACGCCGGCCTCCATGGCGCCTACATTACTATTCATTTCTTGGATCGTCTCCGTGGCCGCGATGAACTTGGAGTAGTTTTCGTACACAAGAGCTTGGAGGTCGGAACCCAAAGTTCTCGTTTCTCGTCGCAACGCCGCGTCCCGTTCTAACAAGCGATCCAAGGGCTGCCGCCTCAGTAATTCCTCGACATAGGTTTTGGCTTCGAAATCCGTTCTATCCAAGGGCTCCGCGGGCTCGGCGTCGTCGTCGTCGTCTCTTGCTGGTGTTTTTTCGATCCCATAAAAGCTCGCGAGCAGGTTCTGCGACGTCGGCGCGTCGCCGTCGTCGCTGCCTCCTAATGAGTCGTCGCTCGAGTCGTCGGACATTTGCTGCTCGTGCCTAGCCAGGGCAGGGCTGTGTAGCGAGTATCTCAACGCGGTTTCGCGATCGCTGCTGCAATAGTGAGTCTGAGGGCTACCAAATGAGCAGAACTGTGCAGTCTGCGCGCCCGTCCCGGCTCCTCCTGCCAAAAACACAGGTCTTGCTAGTGTCTTACATGCCGCTAGGTCTCGCAATTGACCTTCAAAACAACGCGCGTCGCAGCGGTAACGCGTGCGTTTTGACTATTTACTGGTTACTCGCATCACCGCTGCCACAGCGCAGCGCAAGCCGACCGCTTCGCGCGGCCAAAAACTCACAAAATGGCCGAGGCCCACCCCTGGCAGCCCGACGCGGCCCCCTTCGTCGCGCAGCTCCTCAAACATCTGGACGCGGGCACGCTGCCGAGCGAGGTGAATCCCTTACCGCACGTCGCGCGGGGCCGCGGCCACGGCGCGGCGAGGGACGCGTCAACGTTATACGCGCCGCACGTCCTCGAGGAGTGCCTCGCCGGCGCGCGCGAGGAGCGCCAACGACGTGAAAGGCGGCGCGTCAAGGTGATTGTGGTGGAAACGACGCCGATCGGCGACCACAATTTGCGGTTCGCGCTCCTCAAGAAGAAGGGGTCTGATGGAGACGAGCTCTTCAGCGACCGCGTCGCGTTACTGGGAAGGAGCAATCGAAATGAAGCGCACTGCGTCGTCGTGCCGACAAGGGAGGCTTCGAGTCTCCATTCCACCAAGAGTTCGGGCAAGACATGTAGGGTGGCGTTCCTGGGGAACGGCGTGTTTATCCGAGGCGCTACATTAGATGTTGAACTAAGATTGGACGCTCTACCAGCATTCAGGGAGAACAGTGCCCTGCAGACGCTCGAGAACATCAATCAAAGCCTGCTCGCGCCACTGTTAACTCATACCACGGAAGCCCCGAAGGCCGCGCCGCGCACGCCAGCTCCATTGTGGCAGGCCCTGCGGTCCTCCTCGAACGCGTCGCAGTTCGCGGCCATCGCAAGTGGTGCTGATGCTACACCCTTCGCGCTCGTCCAGGGGCCGCCGGGCACGGGCAAGACGCGCACGATCCTGGGGGTGTGTGCTGCTCTACTGCACGGCGACCTCGCGGAGCCGCCGCCTCCGCAAAAAGGTCGAAAGGGCCCGGGCATGCTCTCATCACAAACGTCGATGCGCGCGACGACGCGGATTAACGCCCCTGGTGGGATGCTCCAAGCCGCCGAACGCTCTCGAAGGATTCTCGTGACGGCGCCGTCGAACGCGGCGGTCGACGAGGTCGCGGCGCGGTTCGTCCGCGAGGGCGTGCCGGGCCCCGACGGGCGTATCAGGCGTGTTCGATTATGTAGAGTGGGCACCGTGGGCGGGAGCCACCGAACCGAGGCGACGCCGCACGAGGCGTTACTCAGGGGCTACACGCTGGACGTGCTGGCGGAGCGCCAGGCGGGACGGAGGAATGAGCGCGTCACGGCTGCCTTATTGCAGGCCGACATTGTAGTTGCCACTCTATCAGGGTGTGCGCATTCTTCGTTAGCGGAAGCGCAACAATCTATCGCCCCGGAGCCGTTATTTGATGCCGTCGTGGTCGACGAGGCGGCGCAGGCGGTCGAGCCGTCTACATACATCCCATTACGGTACGGCCCGAAGCGCGTCGTGTTGGTCGGCGACCCGGCGCAGCTCGCCGCGACTCTATTATCGCCGGCGACGGAGCGCGCGGGCTACGGGCAGTCGTTGTTTGAGAGACTGTGGCGCGGCGGCCACCCTACTTCTTTATTACGCACGCAGTACCGCATGCAGCGGGACCTCTGCGATCTTGTTTCAAGGCGCTTCTACTCGGGGTTGCTGACGAGCGCGGACCGCGTCACGAGCCAGTCTCATATGTTACCGCCCGCCTTGACGGCGCTCGGAGCCCCTTATGCAGCACCGCTCGCCTTCCACGATATACAAAGCGGCGCCGCTTCTCGCCCGGACGGCCGGTCCTGGGCGAACGCGGCGGAAGCGCGCGTCTGCGCCCGACTCTGTGGAGACGTCGTGCGGACGACGTCACTCTCAGTGGGCGTCGTCGCGCCGTACCGCGCGCAGCTCGCCGAGCTCCGAAATGCGCTGCGAGGCATTGGCGGCGACGTCGAGGTCTCGACGGTCGACGCGTTCCAGGGGCGCGAGAAGGACGTGGTTATTGTGTCCTGCGTCAGGGCGCCGACGAACGGACGCGACGTCGAGTCCATCGGGTTCCTCGCGGACCGGCACCGGCTGAACGTGCTGCTATCGCGAGCTAGACTGGCGTGCTGGGTCGTGGGCCACGCG
>JACLAA010000168.1_pt1 | contig 23436 bp, 22 predicted proteins | sample 8027891 | NCBI WGS metagenome assembly JACLAA01 (sample SAMN15724900, study PRJNA655200) | protist metagenome | isolation source: fluorescence activated cell sorting (FACS) single amplified genomes of... | place: Spain: Blaines Bay Microbial Observatory, Mediterranean Sea | collected 2016-01-19 | reverse complement strand
GCTGATGGCCCTGAGTATGTTGCTCCAATGCTAGGAGAAGATGGGTTACCGTCGGTTGGGCAGAAGATTGGACCAGGAGATCCGCTGTGGTGTGCATTCGTTGAGAACTGCAATGAGCACATCATTGGAGCACACAAAGACACGGAGAATGCCTACGTCGACGCGATACGCTTTCTAGGGCGCCTCCCGTCGTCATTCCTGGGCGTGTTAGAATTGACCCTCCGGTCCCAGGTGCAACGAAAACAGGAAAGATATTACTCAACACAGAGCTAGCATCACATTGCGTTATCCTCGCAGACCAGTCATTGGGGACAAGTTTTCGTCACGACATGGTCAGAAAGGTGTTCTCTCTGTTCTATGGCCTGAATGTGATATGCCGTTCTGCGAGTCAGGACTTACACCTGACATCATCATAAACCCACATGCGTATGTTATTTGTATCTACTTCTCTAGCAGTATTTTTGCGACTCAAGGTTCCCATCGCGAATGACTATTGGGATGCTCATTGAATCAATGGCTGGGAAATCCGCTGCGTCATGTGGTCGTTTCCACGATGGCACGCCATTTGCATTTCAAGAACATCGTAAAGCTGTAGACTTCTTTGGTGCATTTCACTCTTCCGTTTCTTCTAGATCCCACTTCCCAGGTTCCCAGCTTTGTGCGGCTGGCTATGAATATTTTGGATCTGAACCAGTCTCAATAGCTGCGTGGAGATCAAGATCTATTGGAATATATAATTTGGACAGGTTTACTCGGGACTATCTGGTCTATTAATGCGCATGGAGATATTCGTGGGGATTGTATACTATCAGCGCCTGCGTCATATGGTATCTGACAAATCGCAAGTTCGTGGGACCGGTCCTGTACATCCACTCACACAACAACCCGTCAAAGGTCGGAAAAGACATGGTGGAATCCGTCTGGGTGAAATGGAGAGAGACTCATTGCTTGCACACGGCACTTCTTTCCTTCTACATGATAGGCTCGTAATTTGTTCTGACAGTCATCCTGCTCGTGTTTTTGTCGACACGAGGTGTGGAGCAGTGCTCGCTCTTCACCCGCCCAACTCGTCTGGCAAAGGACATATTCTGACTCTTGCATCCATCACCATACCCTACGTTTTCAGGTGATTTGCTGCAGATCTTAAATTATTCAACTAAGGAATGTAGGTATCTGAAAAATGAATTGGCCGGGATGAACATCTGCATTGGACTTTTCTATGAGAAATGAGTAGTGCTGCTCGGCCGGATTTATACAGCACACGTGGTGCTGAGTCGTGCACCACGGGCGCGGACAAAGGGCCCAGTCGTCTAATCGTCACGAGAAATAAGAAAACTACGTGAGGTGCCTGTTGGTATATCCGAGGTGATCCCTTGTCGTTACAACTGGAAAGCCAATGAGCTAGGAGTTGCCTCGACGGCGCTTCTCAAAGCCTCCCTTGCTCCAACAGCGGCTAGCAGCCTTGAAATGAGCCGTGCCCCAGTTTGCGACCGTGTTGGATCGTGGCCTTCAACGGCCGTTTTCGCTGAAACTCGGCGTCAGAGGAGCTCATATGGCCGTTTCGCTACCATGGCCGCAGACAAGTCTGACCGGCAAAAATAGCCTAGACAACCGGATGGGCGTCCCGGGACCCATCCGTCGGGCTAGGGCGAGTAAGGCGGTCGTGCACATCCCACGCGCAACGTGCGGGTCAAGGGACCTCTGACCATACCTGTCGTCAAGGCTCCTAGGACTTCATGCAATCATTCCAACGCATTCCGTCGAGTCAGCACCGATGCTGCGTCGAGCTGGTTTCAAACCGGGCCGAATAATATTGAGATTAGCTCACTAGTGCAGTAGGCATCGTCTTTTCGGCGGTCAAAGACACGTGACCACATTCCAAAAGATGCTCGCTTTGCTGCTGGTGCGGCACTAATCGTTAGAAGTCTCGATAGGGAAGTGGGTGTGTTCGAGTGGACTGCTGCTAATGCGCACCTCATGGCAGTGCGTTCCTACTCTCTAATGTTGCCTTATTTGGCCAGTCAAATGTGTCTCAGGCTGCAATAATTCGTACAGGCGAAGGGTCCCCGTCAAAGCTCCGTGATCTATCAGCAGAAATGCTTGCAAACGCTATTAATCGGGGGGGGCACGTAATTCTAATGTTGGAGCCATGCATGGTCTCGTGCGCTGGTGCATTTTGCATGGACCAAGATAGTCTAACAACAGTTCACGATGCATGCGCGGTACTTTGCATTGCGGCAAGAAGAGAAGCCTGGGGTTCATGTCTTGAGCTCAGGTTGGTCGTAGAATGTTTGGGTATCCGCCTTTTTCAGTTGTGCTGTTCCTTGAATGGCCCCGAGGTAAAGCGGACTTACGGTGAAGAGCTGCTAGTTGCAAAGATGTTTGAGTTGGTTTGGCGATTGCGACAACATCGCCACTGCAGTGCTTTTGATAAGCTCTGTGAGCTTGATGGCCACAAGTGCATCTTAACAGCTGCGATCTCCTATCTATATGATGCGCGTGCCACGGACCACCGAGACCTTCGTCACTATCGTGATGGCCCCATTTGTGACTTACGTCCATCAGCCCTTGACTGCTGTCTCCGCATGATGGAGGGTATGGTGTTATTTGATATAAAGCGAAATGACGCGATTGGTCGATCTAGGGTTTCGCGGGTAGCCGATGCCTCTCGTGGCCTCTGCGCCAGCCAGGCTTTGAGTGGAAGTGAACGACTATCTTGCGAGGTACTCCTTGTGACGACAAAAGGTGTCATGGGACATTGAGCCTCCGTCCTAGCAACCCGCCCGGCCACGATTCCCAAATTTGATACGTGACCGGAGGTTTATCCTGGGTAGGATCCCCCGGGTGACCTAGCTCAGCGGCTCTTGGATATACTTGTAGTAAACCACCTAAATTTTTTTATGACAAGTTAATACAACTGCTCTCTTTCTCAAGTTTATTTATTTATTTATTTATTTATTTATTTATTTTATTTACTGAAGTATTTATTTATTTATTTACTTACATCATCATCATCCGGCCTAGCCCCCTAAGGTTAGTGGCTGTGCTCACATACCAAGACTGCCCGCGCCGAATAATCGCATACCAAGACTTTCCGTTCATATCAATAACTCAATAACTTTCCTCCTGAAAATCAGATGCTATGAAGTTACTGTGCTGTCTCCAACGGTATTGTGAATCCACCTGTGAATGTGTTGGACCAGCAGGACCAGTCGCCCTGCCCTTTACCATTGTAAGCAGCCACACGAAATATATACTTCGCAGAGGGCTCGAGATTCTCTGCTTCATATTTGTTCCTGTAGCCAATATCCAGCGAGGAGACAATACCATCAGTCTCGCGATCCGTGTTGCTGGCGGCATCATTTCTTTCAGTTTGAAGCATCTCGTGTGTATCTAAGAACGCGACCTCTCTGCGGAGGCGCTTGAGTTCGAGAGCATGGCCAATTATCGGACACCCTTTAGGGTCTGGGGCGATCCATATGAGGTGTACACTTGCAGGGTGTACCTCTGCAACTCTTGGGTGCTGGGGCGCAGCTGGCGGTTGTGCTTTGCAGGTACGTATCCGGAATGATGGTAGCGACCAGTCTGACTGCCCGTGCGCATTAATTGCAGCACATCGAAACTGGTATACCGTGTACGGTTCGAGGGGGGAAATAGTAAAGATACAAGCAACTCCGGTTCCACCTGGGTTAGGGGGGAATCTCGTTTTGCTTGCCCATTCTGACTTGACGCCGCCAGGTCGGAGCTCGCGCCGCTGAACGACAATCGTCGAGATTATCTTGCCAGAGTTATGTGGTTTAACACAGCGGAGTGTCACCGCAGTAATGGTGGCTTCGAGGACTGTGGGACGCTCCGGAACCTTGGGGAGAGCTGTAAGTGTTGATGTAGGCTCACTCCAGGGGCTCCAGGTGGATGGTCCTATCTGATTGAAAGCACAGATTTGAAACGAGTACTTTTTCCCTGGTTCGAGACAGTCAAATACAGCCTCTGAGTCGTGTCGAGTATATTCGGAAACATCATTTGTAACATCCTTGCGTCGAATGAGGAAACGCATGATCGCAGACCCATTCTCAAGCGGTGCCACCCATTTAAGCTTGAGCGCGGTCTGAGAGAGCGCTTTGACTACGGGACATCTCGGATTTGCCGGATAATCTGGAGGGGTCTTGGCATTGTATGTTGGCAATGAGAATGGGCCCTCGCCAACAGATGAGATTGCAGATACACGACAACGATAATCAAACCCGGGTTTGAGCTCATCAAATGCGGCGGCCATGAGAATTCCCTTGTTCAATTTAGCAAATCGAAGGTCGTCTCGTCTTTTCTGCTCATTCTGAGGAACACATTTGATAGTGCGGCGCCAACGCCGATTGATGCTGGGGAGTCTAGGATTGCGCTCCTCGGGCAAGAACTTTTCGTCATTGGCCATAGCAGTCGTCTCATGATTAAATTTGACCAGGGCACACTCTGGGACCTCGAAAGTCTTGCCCTTAGTGGCAGGTCCTGATCGCTGCCAGATGTTCACATCCTCTCGAATCTGGTCTTTCAGGGCAGCCTCGACGTGCTGTGCCAATGCACGACCCTCCTTCCACGTAATGAATTTTTCAAAGTCAGGCCGAGTGGCAAAGGCGCTACCTTCGCCCGCACATTGGACCCGGAACCGATGGATTGCTGTACCCTCGACTGTAGCAAGAGGCGCATGCCAGCAAAAAACAATTCTACGCGGACGGAACCACGACCGGATGACAACAGGCTGCTCGAGGGGCTCGGGGATGCCAACCTGGGTGACGTGCTGTGCCGATGGTTCTGACCAGTCTCCTTGGCCCATGCGATTAACAGCACAGATGCGGAACTGGTAATTCTGGCCCGGCCTGAGGCCATCAACTTGTTTTTTGAAAGTTGAACCATCAACTGTTGTCTCGTTCTTAAATGACACACGGAGACCGACACGCCATTGTATCTTGTAAGCAACAATATCGTCATTGTAAGCTGGTGGGGCGCGCCAAGCAACATGAGCGGCACGTTGGCCTGCATCTGACACTGCTGGTCGAGCCGGGGGATCGGGTGGCTGTGGTGTGAGGAACCAAGACTTAAGCGTTCTATCAGATGAGCACGAGAGCATGGCTGATGAGTTACGAAAAAGTACACAACGATAGATAACGTCGTCGTGACCAAAGAATCTTCGTAACATTTCGCCGTTCACAGTGTTCCACAGTATGAGGAAGTTATCCATACCAGAAGAAACAAGACGGAGGCCATCCTCAGAAAACGCACATCCCATAACAGCGTCGTCATGACCAACAAGCGTACGTACACATTGGCCTGTTTGGGGCGCCCAGAGACGTACAGTCTTGTCATTTGAACAAGATGCGACCCGTTTTTCATCAAGTGACCATACGACTTGGTTAACCGTGTGGTGATGAGAATGGAAGTCACCATTGCTGGCCCAGAACGTCCGAAGGCAGCCGCCGACAACGCGAGCAAGTGCAGCGAATCTAGTCTCATCCTTTCGGTCTAGTAGCTTTGACTTTGGCTTGGCTGTAAGACCCGGAAGGGCTGGGAAAGAATTCCGTCGCCGCAGTAGTGGCTTTTCGTTCTTTGACAATGTCCCTCCTCTAATATCATTATTATGCCTCTGCCCATCTTGGATGACCGTTTGGTGCATCAGGAAAGCAACACCACCGCGGCGTGAAGTAACTGGAGCCATCTTTGCCACGAGCTGAAGTTGACAGAGTCGTTTGTACGCAATTCGGTCCGGAAGGGGGTGGAAAGAGAAACCTGCAGCAAGCACTGCTTTGGCACGGACGTATCCTGCCGTTCCCAAATCGGAGCCTGCCTTCTCAAAACTAGGAAGAACAACCTGGGCAGCACGACGTCTAGAGGAATCAGCTCTCTGCGCAACGCCACGTAGCTGCGCAAACTTCGAGAGGGCTAGAACCTGGGCTTGGCGGTCCGAATTAGACCGTTGCACTCTACCCAGTCTCCCAATTCCGTTGTCATCCTTACCTAGGCTGTCCATGGCCTCAATACCCTTGCGAGCAGCATCGTGCGTTCCAAAGCCCCTGGCGTTGATGGGGTAGAGAAATGGCAACGGCATCTGCAAATGCGGCAAGTTGCCACCGTAACGACCATCACTAATCAATGAATCAGACGCAGCGGCTGGCTTTGGTAGCTCACTTACCTCTACAGATGGCTCCCACATCGATCGCACCTCTTCAGAGCATTGAAGCCTTCTGTTGCGCCAGTCTTGTCTGCGTGAGACCTCTTTCTTGGCTTGATCAAGGTCCTGAGAAATCGGTCTGGCACTGGTCTTCGATAGAGCTTGCTTGATTGGTGGTGGCAACTCCAGGGGCACGCCATGGAGCAGCACGCCCATACTTTTACCTGGCGACAAGTCCTTAGCATCCTTGAGAATTGAAACTCCATTAGCCATCCACCTATCCACCTATAGTCCATTGTTTGCGAGTCAAACACGATATTACTGAGTGGAGTAGAACAGAAGACACTTACCTGCTCCATGACAGTAGCTTTGCCTTTGTAAACTGCCGTGTTGGCACCACGCTTCAGGCCTTCACGAATCTTAAGCCGACTCACCGGACTGACCATATTTGATGCCTCAGCAGTATCGCGATTGCGAATAAGCTCAATGAAGAGCTGGTGGAGGATTGAAGCTGTGAAGTTGAAGATGGTAGCATGGCCTCCTAGCGTTGTTGCCTGTTGGGAGAGGTCAGAGAGAACACTACCCTTCCTCGGCGGCTCAACCTCCTTAAGTGTATATGACAGTGCAATTCGATTGATTTCGTTATTGCTCTCGGCAGCAGCTGCGACGTTTGCCCGCATGATGAGCGTCCCAGAACCACAGGAGGGCGCTTGCCAGGATAAAATGATCTCAGACTTAGCGTCAAAGCGCCTTGTATGTATGGCTGCCCTATCGCATGAGTGGCGAATTCCTAATGGCAAGCTGCATGAAAATTGACCGCTGCGCCGACCGCTGTTTTCGATAAATGTGTCATGAATCGAACTCTTTATGTATGAGCCGACAAAAAACTCAGCTATAGCATTGACACCTCGCAAAATTATTTGCAGAGTCACCCCACCATAGTATTGTTCCACTTGTGCTGATCGCCCAAATCGATCAACCGACGCAACGCTCAAGGTAAATCCACCAGACTCTTTGACATCAGGGGCCGTCTGTATGGAGCACTCTCGAAGTCGAGGTTCTGCATCACACTGCTTCCGGCTCTCCTCTTTCTCACGCTGGCGACGTTCGTGCTCGCTTTCTTCGTCTTCGCCGTCGGTCAGCAGATCCCATGGATCCTGGCGCTTTTCACTAAAATGGTCTGACAGTCGATCTTTCTGGGGGGGCTCAAGAAGCGCTCTGGGCGGATCAGTGACAAGGGTGATTCGGGAAATGAGACCCTCAAGCGTCCATTGGATACGCACGGTGATTGGCTTCACGCTTCTGGTTGCGGGCACATCTGCGTCCCACAGCTTGACAGCACGTTCACCATAGTCAGAAGAACTCGCAATATAACGTCCAGATGGAGCGTAGGAAATGGATACGACAGCAGACTCATGACCATAAAAAATATAGTTCAGGTGGCCCTCAAGGGCATCAAAGAGGCGAACGGTGCAGTCGGCAGATGCAGAGCAAATTTGACGCCCGTCGGGCGAAAAGCGTGTTGCATAGACCACATCGGTGTGCCCCCGTATCTCCTTACGGAGTCCGCCGGTTCGCGCATCCCAAATGCGCAAAGTTTTATCAGTTGAACAGGAAACGGCGAGACCAAGTCCACCGCGGTTGTTTATAGAGAACCCTGGCGACAGATCGCAGTCGCGTACAGCCTTGCCATGGCCCTCAAAGGTACGGACACATGTGCCACTAGTGAAATCCCAGAGCTTAAGGGTTGTGTCCGCCGACGCAGAGAGGAAGCAGTCTAGTGACTCGGACATTTTGAAAGCATAGACCTGGCCCTTGTGTCCGTGGTAGTAGCGGAACAACGCTGGTGAGTCCCGCCATCGCGAAAACTCCTTCAAGACGCCATTGTGGTATGTGAAACCCTCCTCCTTCAGTCGAACTTCATCCTTGAGACGTCGAAGCCGTGTTTCCTTAGCTTGACGTTGTGTGTCCAAATGTCGTTTGATCAATCGCATTCGGTTGCGCAAAGGTAGTTCATATGCATTCCAAGAAAGTTGCTCTTCACTCTCCATCAAGTCACGCTCGGTTGCTTGGGTGAGCCGTTCCTGTAGGATTGAGTCATTTTTCATTTCTTCCATCTTCCTTCGTTGCACCCCTTCGACGTACTCCTGGTAAAAATTGAAGCGTGATTTCTTCAGAATCGACTCAACCTCAGGCTCATCATCATGCTGTGGCGCTGAGCGAAACGTAGCTTTGAGCTGACCCAACATTGACTTCACTTGGCTTCTCTAATTTCCATCACGTGCTTATCTGGTTTTTTATCTTTGTTTGTCCCATTATTCCGGCATTTGTCCGATACGACGTGATATTCTCACCAACTCTGAGCCTCCCACTCCAGCCCTGGTGTCATAAACTATCAGCTGCCGGCCTTGTATCACTCGCGCGTTAACGTACCTGGTACCAGCGGCGTCAGCGGCTCGAGTCTTAGCGCCGCATAACCAAATGATAATACCAACAGCGCCGTGACGACAGCAAGATTAATCCCGGAGATTTCACTGCTCGAAATTCCTATACATTTCAACAAAGATGGCAGATACGTGCAGCAGCGTCACGGTCACGGTCACGGTCGTGCACTGGCAGGCAGCATTGACAATGTACCACTGGCATTGTCCGGAAATCAATCAGCTGCCGAATCAGCCGCTGAATCCAATTCTGCGACTGGACAGACTACTAGGAACGAATCAAACTCAAGTTCCCCACTTGAACTTGAACTTACATCGGAAATCAAAATTTTATGCTTTAGCCTGAGCGCGTCAATTGTCCATTCATTGCCACAACGCACATTTCGATAGACGAAGGACCAGGATAGACGGGTACTTTTCATAACTTGAAAGCCGCCAAGACCCGGAGACAACTTCAAGTTGGCAACTTTAAGTGCTTACCGTGACCCTTACTTGTAGTATAAAAAGGGTGACTGTGATTTAATACCGTCACGGTAGGTACCCCCTATCCCCTATCCTTATACCCTTCCTATCTGTTTTCACATACACCCGGGCCTGGACTTGGGCCTGGGCCGTTCACTAAACTAGATAGTGTATCATTCTTAAGGCCCAGGGTGGCACTCGGGTGGACTGTCTCCGCCGCTTTAATTCCGAGGGTTCGTACTACCCTTCGAATTTGCGTCATTCGCAGAGACTGCAAGTGAAGTCAAGCCGGACCCTCGGAACCCCCCTCACTCACATGCACCTACCTTAGACTGCAACAGAAAGTCCTGTTGTGTTGCCGGACCAGAGAAAATCTTTGATCACGCCCCGGCGCCCGACCATGGCCTAACCATCGCCGTTGTGCCTTGATAATTGCACCAGCGAACTAAGATGCGCCGCCCTGCTAGTAGCCGAGTCCCTACTTGCCAGTTCTTACACTGGCACTACACCTTTGTAACACCATCCTCACATCACCGGATTAGTTTTCCGCGCTATCTGATTGTTGATCCTCGAGGTCATAAAGGGTAAGGAAGCTCGGATCTGCGAGGACGCAGGCAACGCCCCGGCATCCAGAAACACAAAAATGGCACGAGCGTGGCCTGAAAAGACTAAACTTTCTAATATCATTTGATTGCAAGCATCTGATTGGAGCTGAATGGTGAAGGGCATAGGACCAGTTTGCAACATTTTTTACCAGACACAGTGCCTTTGACTGAAAACTGCTTTGTTGTGCGCCATACTGGTCAAGCATAGATTTTCCGTCAATGAGCCAAATCTCATCCACATGTTCACGCCGTCTTGCGAGCACTGCAATTCGATGAGCGTTCTTGGAAAAATTCCCCTGCTCACTAGCATAGAATTGCGCCTGCACAATACTTGTGTCGTTGGAAGTTCTAAGGCCAAGCCAAAATCGGATGCTATCGTGATGCTTCGATTTCAGTAACCATAGTGTTCGGGAATTTGCCTGAATTAGTGCAGACACGCCCTCTAGACTATCGTGGTCAGCCGCTGTCGCCATTGACTTGTCACAAATATCAGGAATGTGGGCAGTAAAGCTGCATCGACGTTGGTGGCGTCCATCATTGAGCACTTCTGCTGGGAACTCGGTGGATGAAATAGCTCTCACCGTTGTTGCTAGACGGGACCGTGTCTCTTCAAAGACCTTATCCATGGCCACACCAACCTGCAATATAAAATAACAATATACATAGTAAAAATGGATCTTCACACTCTGGAAGCTCACAGCCCCAAGCCACTTGTGGATGACAACAGAGCTGTCATCATCGCTCACATCCACAGCATGGGAACTAGTCGAATGCAAAGGAAGTGTTCCAGAGGGTGAATCTACACCAGACAAATTCGCCTCTTCCAACCTTTCTGTTTCAAGGACGGCTCGAATTGCAGTAGCAACGTCTTTTGGGTCGGAATAGTCAGGTGATCTGCAAATAGTGTCCCCAGATTCCCCTACTTGTTTTGTTACAGAGTTATTAAGAGAATCTTTTAGACTGCATCCCAGGAGCTCTTCTGTTTTCGACAATATGCCGAGATCATCCACAGGTCTGGTTTCAAGAAGAGTTGCCATATCTTGTTGATCCTGGAATTTCAGTTGTAGCTTGACAATGTCAGCCCTCTCATTTGCGTGAAAGGTCTTCTTCATGGTTGTACCCATCGTGTGAATAATCTTGAACCATCGGAACAGCCCAGAAAGGGCCAAGTGCGCCCTCCGAATGCTAGAGACAACATCCTGAGTAGCGAGCACCAAGCCCTCGGCGGTTGACAGCAACTTTCGACACAGCCCCAAGTTAAGGCCGACTTGATTGGGTTCGAACCCAGCATAACCAAGGCGACAAGAGGCGACCAGTTCTCCAGCATAGTGACACAATAGTCGCGATGAGGCCAGTAGTCTGTTGCTCAAAATGGATTCCACTGAATTTGCAGCTGTTTCCACAGCATTGTGCATCCGACTGAGTGATGGCTCTACTAAAATGTCTTCAAGAAAGTGTGCAGTCGCTGATCCAGCCACACCACGCCTGACCTAAAATAAACATGCTGAAGGGCGCATAGCTAGTAACTTTTTACCAAGGCAAGGAATTCGGCTCTTGCTGATGGACATGGCCCTGTTTTACCTGCAGACCATTGTCTGAGATCGCTAGTATACAGAGCAAGCTTGCGGTCCAGAGGTAAGAGAGCATCGTCCCATGCCTTCGAGGCTGTTTCACGAGCCTTTTCTGCTGTTTGGAGAAGCACACAAGCCTTCAAATAAGTTTCAATCAATGGCAAAACCTGGTTTAAAGAATGATTTGGCTATGCCATAAACGAATACCTCAGTCTGATCTGTGGCGAGGAATCCCAACTCATAAGATTCAAGCTTTGGGCCATCCACAGTCTGCACCCACATATAGAGGGTTCGAAGGTCCCCCGATGTGCAGCAAGTAACAGCAACAGCGGCAGGGCCGGATAATTGCATTCGCACTATAGGAAAAAGCCCATTTATAGATAAAATGATAGCCCCCGCATCATCGCCGGTGACAAGTAGAGTGAGTGGAATTGGGCCATCTGACTCGCAGTCGCGGGCGCTGAAGTATGGGTGCCTTGCTGCAGTTAGGTGCTGTTCGACGCGGCCTCTATAGCCCGCCTATTGGAATGCCACAAGTCAATTGATATGTACAGTAAGTGACACAGACGCCAACAGGAACACCTGTGCCTTTAGCAGTGACTTGTCGCGCCCAAAACATGAGCGAGATGCAACTGTTGTGAACCATATGGTCACTGTAGCATGTGCGGGATACTAACGCCCCCGCCTCTACATCAAGGATGGACAGCCCGCCCCGGCGATGTCCCAATGCCAGCTGCCGACCATCAGGAGACCAGCACAAAGCACTGATTGCTCCTGCAGCAACAGCATCCGTGGGTGCTAAAAGGCACTGCCAGGATGTCGTGCGGTTGACCATTAAGGTACCGTCCAGTGTAAGGAGCGCAAGAATGTCCATTTGGGGAGAGAGGCATACCTCATTCACGGTGACGATACAGTCAACCAAGACTGCCATCTTTTTATGACGCCTCAATTGTTTAGCTGCGGACTCGTCGCAAGATCAGTCTAAAGCACAGTTCTCATCAAGTCCTGGCCGGACTTGTAGTGCAGAACCCTAAAAAAGAATACATAAAAAGACATGTTTGCTTTCGGGATTCACGCACATGTCGCGGGCTCGTCGCACCCCGTGACACTTCGATAGATCGCGAGCTCCGGGCCCACTTCGCAACTTGAAGTCACGGTGCCAGTGGGCTCGTGGTCTAACTCGACGATTTCAGGCCGCCAGCCCGGCGAGATAGCCGCCCGGGTGCGGGTAAGAGCCGGAGTGCTTACCGGACTCGGAGGAACGTGAACTTGACTGGGAAGCGTTTGCCAGTGGCCGGATAAGTCACGGTGTGTTGCACTGGCAATCATCATGATGTACGCCCAAACTTGAACTTGAACGCCTGGGTAAATGCACAATGATGGTGATGCCGCAACCGTGACGGGCCGCCGGGCTAAGTATGATCGATCTAGCCTATGGCAGCAGACCTGCGTACCGTCGGCATGCTCCAGGTTATCTCTTAGGTCACACCGCCGTGGATATAAATCAAAGGATATAATTGCAGACTCGATAACGCGTAATGAAGAGAGCAAAAAAAAAATCCACTCAGAGACGGTTGCAATCGAACGGCCATATTGCCCCACAGAGCGGCCATATTGCCACACAAGAAGATGATGACATGTACCAGGAACCGCACCGTGTCATCAAGATTCCGGTAAACCAGCTCAAGCTATCAGAATTGGATTTGAAGGAAGAACACACACGTGTCCTGACGGCAAACGACCCCAACGTCGCCAATAACATAACTAAGTTTAATTACCACAGCCATTGCTACAAGATTGACCCGCCGGGAGGTCAGGATAATCTGGCTATTCATTTGAACTTTGAGGGATCTACATTACGCAAAGAAGGTGCCGAAGCAAGAGAGCAAGCAGCATACTACTTGAAGTACAAAGAAGATCTGGCCGAGGCAAAAAAAATGATTGTGGAAGAACATGGGAAAGCTGAAGATGAAAACGACCCCTTTGAGAATCGCAAAAACCAGTTCAATTACTCCGAGCGAGCAGCGCAAACTTTTAACAATCCTTTGCGCGAGCGCTGTGTTTCTACAAAGCCGCCGAAAGTCATCAACTTTTCGGGTTGTGTTACCCAGTGGGAAATCTATGATCGGTACATGGGCGACTACGTGATGCAAGTGGCAGAACAGGAACTATTAAAGGGCCAAGAAAAAAGAGGGGGTGGGTCCGGTTCAAACATTAGCGATGCCTCCCAGAATACGGGTGCCACCAAGAGTGATGACATGGTACACTCTCAAAGGATGGGCAATGCGCTCAAAAAAATTGAGCGGATGTTAAATCAGAATGTGGACGATGAGATATTCCAAGATTTCAAATACTGGGATGACACCTCAGACGCATTTCGCGATGGTGAAGGATCATTGTTGCCTCTGTGGCGCTTCCACACTGAGCGATCAAAACGCAAGCAGGTCACTGCTTTGGCTTGGAATCCAAAGTATCCTGACTTGTTTTCAGTTGGCTATGGATCTTACGACTTCATGCGCCAGGGTGGTGGGATGATATGCTGCTTTTCCTTGAAGAACACGAGCTATCCGGAGTATACATTCACCACGGAAAGCGGAGTAATGTGCTTGAATTTTCATTCTGAGCATTGCTCTTTGTTAGCCGTGGGCTGTTATGACGGAATAGTGATGGTCTATGACGTCAGAAATAGGGGAAATAGACCCATTTACTCGTCTTCAATTAGAACAGGTAAGCACACTGATCCAGTATGGCAGGTTCAGTGGCAGATCGAAGATATTGCGAAAGAGCTAAGCTTTTTCTCCATTTCTTCCGATGGTAGAGTTGCAAACTGGACAATGTCAAAGAACGAACTGAAGATGGAGCCAGTCATGCAACTTAAGGTCGCAAACGCGTCAAACGATGACCCGGAGGATACTCTGCTGCCTGGTTTGGCAGGCGGATGCTGCTTTGATTTTAATGGAGTCTCAGAACATTTATTTATCGTCGGGACCGAGGAAGGAAAAATTCACAAGTGCTCCAAAGCGTACTCCGGACAGTATCTCGAGACCTATCTTGGACATCACATGGCTGTTTATTCCATTCGCTGGAATCCCTTTCACGAAAGGATTTTTATTTCATGTTCGGCGGATTGGACTGTGAAACTATGGGATCACAATATTTCCACTGCAGTCATGTCATTTGACTTGGGAAATGCTGTTGGTGATGTCGCGTGGTCCCCTTATTCAGCAAGTGTATTTGCAGCTGTCACTTCGGACGGAAAGGTGCACGTATTTGATCTGGCCGAAAACAAACACGAGCCCCTGTGTGAACAGAAAGTAGTTAAGCGCGCAAAACTCACGCATATAACATTCAATCAGCAAGATCCTATCATAATAGTGGGTGATGATAGAGGTGGGTGCAATTCTCTAAAACTCTCACCAAATTTAAGATTGAACCATGGGCATGTAAATGTGCAGCAACAAGCAGAAGTTTTGGAGAGTCTACTTGCCTCGGCTAGTATAAAGCCCATTGAATGAAGAGAGTCGCCTCCCTTTTTGCGACGCTTTAGATACTTTAGGACCGACACCTCTGTTCAAGCTGAAATGCCCAGTAGAGAATGCACGTATCGGAGACCAGTGAGAATGCACGTACTGCTTGATCTTCGACCCCCACCAACAGCGGCGCCACGATCTCTTCGGGCCGCGATCTCTACGTAGATCGGAAATAATGGATGGAATCGACCTTCGCTTCGCTCGGCACACCCTTATCTGTTTCAGAATTGTGCCAGTCATAAGAAGGCCGTTTCGGAGCCACCCGGCTTTGCCACTGCCAGCGCCAGTAGCACTCAGGCTACCCAACCCCTGCTTGTCTTACCTCTTGTAGGCTAGATAAGGACGCTCATTTTACCCCGGGCCCCTTTTTGCACAGTGACCCGTCTAAGTGACCCGGTGGCCTGCTACTAGTACTTAGTAAGTACTAGGCTACTACTCAGCGGCTTTTGCTGAGGCGGCTAGTACTAGAACTTGAACCCCCAAGTTAGAGATCAAGTCAGGCTCACTCGGACTCAGCCCTGAGGATAGTAACACCCGTGGTTCTTCTGCTTATTTCTCATTTCAAGTTAATTCTCCGAGTCCAAGTCATGATTTTACTCCAACTTGAAGTTGTAGTATTTGTAATCATGACTCGGATAGTTTCAAGTTACTTTCCGAGTCTGCCATAGTTTATTATTATTTAATTGTGGGTTGAGTGGTCCTTCTATTAATCGGGTTTGTCCGCGGTGTTCGCATTTCCGCCTTTACTAGTAGGCCCCGCGTGCGCCGCGACGGCGGCCCCATTCATGGATGTAGCGGGTGCGATCGATGGCCCGCTGCAGCACCTTCCAGCACGTATAGTATAGTAAAAGACCCCAAGAAGCCAAGACTTCGCCCTCGGGCTAAACTTACTTGGTGTCGGCTCGGCTTTCCTGGGACGCTCCTTGGCTAAGCACTAGGTACTGTCATGTAAAAGCAGAGTCAATGGAGTTTATCATCTGACAGCCAGTCAGAGGGCAGTCAAAGTTCAGAGGCAAGCTACACCGGTGGCACTTTGACCCTTTTGCACAACCGTGTGCTTCTAACTGGGCACTAGAAGATTGATTTACAAAACCACTAGCATAATAATTAAAAGGTCTCATCAGAACAGGGCACCCAGAGAGCACACAGCGTGTGCCAGCACAGAGGCGTATCTGAAGTGAGACCAGAGTTTGCGTTTCACGACATAGGCTTTTTGCGGTGTTTGCCGATGCCGCCATACAAGTCCGGGTAGATATTATATGCTGATCGGATTCCTTAAGAGACCCTTCTATTTCAGTTTTAAAGGTATCGATGACAATAAAGTCGGGGAAAACGAACAACATGTCTTCTATTGAAAGAAACTGAGACTCCTTGAACGCACGACCAGACTCTGAAATTGCTAACCTGAGTATGTGATGGTGGAATGGCAGCAACTGCGACGTACGCTGTGACTAGCGATCGGTCATTGATGATGTGTCTTACGACCCGCAACCAAAGGCGCCTATTATCTTTATGAAATGAGATATATTACAAGTAAGCTACGACCACTTACTTCCTTAGAGCCTGTGGGACCTCGAATAAATTGGCTAGGTCCTTAGCCAAAGTGATGTCGAATTCAAGTGCCAGATCAACTGCGTCTTCATACAAACCCAGCTTTAGGAAAAGAGAAGCACCGAAGACAAGTAATGATTTGGAAGTAAATGCACGCAAAGCAGATTGAAGGTCATAAAGGCGCATTAACCAGGTATCGAGGTAGTTACACGCAGCAGCAACATCATGGATTTTGGTACAGAGCAGAATAACAAAATGGGCGAACGCAGAATCGCTACGGACCGGTGTGTAATTCATTTGTTTCAAGACATCTGGTTGGCTTGCAGAATGTGAAGTGTACAATTGAATGTCGCTTCGCAACAAACTGGTGAATACCCTTGATACCTCCAATCTAAAATCACCTTCCGCAGCCATGCATGGCATCATTGAACTGTCAAGCAGAGAAATTGAAGTTTCAAACAATAAATCCTCAACTTGTAAGTTAAACGAGTCATAAATAGTTCTCCAACCTACGCAGGATTTGTCCTTTCTCAAAAAAAAAATTAGCAACACCACTATCAATACTATGTTTATCAATGAGATGCAAAATGACGTTTTCAAATGCTTTCACCGCCCCAGCAATGCTAGCTGCTCCGTCACGATTGTGACTGGAAACTAGCTGGAATGCTGTTCTGATATGCAGCATATTTATATGCCCGAGAAGGAACGATTGAATATTGCCTTTCAAATCTGGATAATCAGCGTTTTTCGCCAGGAGCAATTCCAGTAGCCAAAAGCACAGAATCACCCATTGCACTGTGCCACCATCCTGCGTCGCCAATGCTTCCCTCAGGTGTGCGACAAGCCCAACTGCATTGCCAGCGGCAAAATGTCTCAAACTTACCTACGACAGACCCTCTAACATTTAAGTAGCTGACATACTCTCTGGCGCAACATCCTCCCAGGAACTGCGCCCTTTCATGGGTTCATCGCGTTTTCATTAAGTATGCGCCCTGGCTAGAAGGCCGGGTTGCTCCGGCTGCTCGGGGTCCGTGCATGGCCGAGCTCGCGAGAGTGGCTGACATACTAGCACGCCGATACTAGCACTCTCTCTCTCTCATTGCGCGCGATGGCGTCGGAATCAAAAGCCGGCCACTTTCGGTACGCATAGCAAATGTACACGAGCTACGGGTCGCAAAAGAAACGGGCTGCTAAGGCGAGGTAAGGTGCGAACGGACCATCTATACGGCCGCGGCGTCGCAGCCGATTTCTCGACGCGAGGCTGTTCGCACCGCACCAAACTTTGCACAGCCCATTATTTTATCATATGGAACCTGCGCCTTAGCAAAATTTCCCGCGAGGCCTCGAAAGGGCGCCGCGCGGCCGCGTATACGGCCCCTCCCACGTTGCGCCACCAGTAGCTCCTAGAAGTAGCTCCATTGTGCACTGATGATGAATTTACTGCACCGGGCCGGGCCCAACTGGCAAACTTGAAGCTAATATCACTCAGGCTGAACGTAGGGGGGGAAGTGTGACCGGCGTGACAGCCATCGGCGTGACTGGCGGCACCGTGACAGCCGCGGCAGCTGACTCGGATAAGAGAAGGACCCTCAGGCTTCCCCGGCCTCCCTTCAACTTGAACTTGAAGTTCCTCCGAGTCAGGCGGCTATATACTATGATTCTAGTCACAGTCAAGGTGTCACTTGCACTTGCCTCTAGTGACTAAGTTACATGTCCATTGGCATGTATAACACTACAGCGTACCGTACCGTAAACGGTATATACTATCTCGATGCATGTCGGCTACGTACGGTACCGTAGGTACGGTAGGTTGAGAGTTGCATGCCTACGGTTTATCGAAAACCAGCACCAATGCCGGAATCACTTGTGTGTCATTTTGAAACTTGTCGTGTGATCATACCATTCGAATCTAGGCATCAAAAAGTGACTTCTCAGCTTTCTTTGTCGTGGTAAATGGGCAACTGGAATCAGGTGAATTTCCTTATGATGACCTTTATGTGCGATATGGATTCTCATTTGGCCCGGATTGGACAGTCGTCGATGGTATCGAAAACGGCTTGTCGCAGATTGCGCGGAAGGCTCCAGGCCGTGATAATTCTGTTGTGTGGAACTTTCCTGTGGATATATCTTTTAAAAGCACAAACGCCCATGGTTGGCCACGCATGAGTGTATCAATCTATGGCGTTGACAGCCTTGGGCGAGACGTCGTGCGCGGCTATGGCAGCGTGCTCCTTCCACCGTCCATGTCCAGAGCTCCTTATGTAACCTTGGGATGTTCCGTACCGCCTATAATGCCATAGGTTTGCAGGAGACTATGAAAGATATATTCACACCTATATTCCCGTGCCGTCCTCACTCTGGCAACGCCTTGTCTCGTGGCTCACAGGAACGTATGCTGAGTTCTACGACTCAAAACTAGTCGCTCAGAGTGACAATCGTGAAGTTACGCGTGTAGAATCAACCGGTGTCGTCAAGGTGAAATTTTCTGTGCTTACTAGAGGAATGGCCGCCCTTGGTTACTCTCTTGCCCCGGGTGCTTCTATGTAACCAAGCATACGATGCACGGACTCGCCACAATTCTCAGGAGCAGCTCTTCAGGGCGGAACAGACGCGTTCTTCTGCCAATGACGGTCTTGGGGAGTATTTTTTTGAGGGAACAGTCCCTCTTCTAGGTTGCAAATCATGATCACCCGTGATTTGCCCATGAATCACCCCCCCGTCCAGGCCCCCGGTCACCGTGACCTCGAAAGATTTCGGGCGAATCACCTTTTAAATCATCTGGCCCGGCGGGTAAAGGAGTACTAGTATTGGTCGACTCGGGTTTTCTAGTAAACAGCGTACTAAACATGCTAGTGCGCCTTAAAATTACGGCCCCGGGCATCCCCTAGTAGTCCTCTAATCTGAGTTTCGAGTTCCTAGCCACTTGTGCGGGGGCGATTTTGGCTGTGCCAGTGGGGTCCAAAAAGGGACCCTTTTGTACGCCCGACCGGGCTGGGGGGGCCTAACATGCGGGCATTTAGCTTATCCTTCGACACGACGGATACTCAGAGGGGTTCCGGGAACGATGGACTGCCAGCAAGCGCCAGGCTTTGTTTTTAGTCCCCTGGATCATAGCGCGCCCAAGGGCACGTCGGGGTAGTGACACGAGACTCAGCAGGACTCGGAAAGTCTAGTGTCGCTCTAGCCTGAGGGCCATGTGTTCAGTAGGCAGCACCAAAGCGTCGCCTCAGCCACGCCGCGGCCCGGGGTCTATGGCCTAGTAAGCGCTCGTGATACGGTGCAGCCTACGAAACTAAGATGTCCTGCCAGCTTTTGGGGAGAGCCTGAATAAATAAATTAATTAATTAATTAAGGAAGGAAGACCTAAAAATAGGTATAACCACAACGAACCTTTAGAACCTTTAGAACTAACTAAGCTACTAGTAGCCTGATTGTGTGGGCGGCCCGTTTAGAACAAATAGCGATTTGTGTGGCGTGTGGGCGGCCCGTTTCTGCCCTTGGCGGAATTTCGGACGTCAGTCTGCTCACGAAGGAGCGGGCACACGAGAAATTGCCTGTCGACTAGACTACACAATTGTGGGCGTAGATAGGTTAAGTTTGTGCTGCCTCCTGTCAGACTCGACAGATAAAAGCTTGGGGACAGCATGACGCACTTGCCGTACTACGCCATTGCAATAGCTAGCAACGTGACGATGAACAGGTTCGTCAAAAAGCCTGGAAACAGTGACCTCGAATTCACCATCATGGCAGCGTGCGAGGTTTAGTGCAGTCTTGGCAAAATTGATGTAGTGACAGAGGACAAGTTTCTCAGATTTGACATGAATGCACGCGTGGCGCTCGTTGGAGAAGGGAGAAAGGGCATTACTGGAGATTGCAGACTTATCAGCTGCGAGGGAACGTGGATACGCTTCAAGCATTGACTTGCAAGTATGCTTGAGGAGCGATAATGCGGCACATTCATTCCTGAATGAAACAGGAACATGGATATCAGATGCTGTGCGATACGTGCCATAGGGATTTTGGCTGAGAATACGGTCAAGCTCAACTTCATCAGCTGCCACAACACGGAGGAGCGAAAGGCATGCGCGGAAATTTTCATTATCACTTGCACATAAACGGATTCGCTTGACACCCACGGCACCGTCACGAATCCAGATGAGCCGTTTGCGCGCAGTGAGTGGATCCTCTGGTGCCAGACGGACAAGAAGCGCAACTTCATTTGGACAATAGCCGTCAGATTCGTAATTATCTTCGACGGCGAAGCCATAATTGAGTAGAAACCGGTGATTGCACTTCTGGCCATAGGAGTCATAGATCTGCCCACCAGAAGGAATCGACTGGAGTGCTGTTATGGTAAAAGCACCTCGTGTGTTGTCAAAGGTCCACTTAGTCTCGCGCGGCCGAAAGTGGTTGAGCATGTCAGCGTAAGGAACCATTGCTGATGTGCGAACTCCGTTGATGACGATGCCAAAATTGCGTGAGCAAACACACATACGTGCCCAGGAAAATTCGTCCAGAGTGCAGATTCTCTTAAAGGCAGGCCAGGCGTCAACTATGGCCTTAAAATCGTTCTGTATGGCACACTTACGTTCCTCTATCTGCACAAGCAAATACGAACCCTCAAGCCAGGTAAGCTCATTTGGTTTCCAAAATATAGGCATATTAGACAGACTCCCGGGAAGAACATCATAGTACGGTCGGAAGAAGCTGTCCGAGTTGCAGCGATCGAGAAGGAGAAAGAGCATCAAAAAAATGTGCTTGGGTGCGTCTAGCTCAAGTCCAGCCTCGAGAACAGCCCTACCGACATCGGTCGCTTTGCCCATCTCTACAGTTATAAGACATTTCAAGGGGACTTCAATAATGATTTCCTCTGCTTTGAGGTCGCGCGCCGCATGAACTCCACGTACATCGTTCTCGTAGCAACGTAGCAACGCTCGGTCAACGAATTTAGCGCCATTCTCACTGAGCCACTTAACGAATACTTCCTCTTTCCCAGCCGACGACACTATGCCAGAGTGCCCCTGGAATTTGTCTCGGTCTGGTCTATTTGCACTAGCGTTCACGTCTCGGTCTTGCATTCGAATGCTGAGCTATGCAACTGCTGATGCGTCGAGTAGAAACCCGCGAGCTCTGAGGCTCGGGGCTCAATCGCCGGTGATTTATCTCTAGCTTTGTCTTAGACTCCACAGCCTATGTGCTCGTCAGGTTGCTCCAAACAGCGCAAAAAAACCCGTACAGCATATTATTGCGCACGTGGCTGCCAGTTGTCCCCTTGATCATTGCAACATCATCGATCGAACAATTCGCTGCTTCGTCGGTATGCGACAGCCGCTTCTCAGCTTAGTGCTGTGCATTTACGCATGCTGCTTAAACGACGAACGGGCAATTGCGGGCCAGGTTTGGGCATCGACAGAATTGCCGCAAGCGCAGATTAGGACAGGCGAAAACAATCCACGACTCGAGGAGCAAACGTGGCAAGCGCGGCAGATTGAACTTGGATGTGGCCGCGATATCACACTTGATTGGGCGGAGCTGCGTCGTCGCGTATCAATGACAGATGCGCGCCTTCTGCTTCGTACGACGGCTCTAGACCTGGCGATCCGTGAGAAGTTCGTGGTTTTCGACCTTGGCGTTCTTAGAGGTTATGTTGATCGTGATCGCTGTGTTCTCCTATTACCCACGCTTGCTGATGCGCAACTTAGTATGACAGTGCCGGAGGGACAGAAGATTCCTGCATGTCGACTGTTCTTGTCGCGGGAGCACATTACGCGCGTTGAAGCTAATATCGTCGAAGCCCTATCTCAACCCGGTGGTCGACGCCTGAGTTTCACCATGGTCGTGGTGGAATGCATCCTTGAGGAAGTGGGGACCCCACCCCCAGATCCTCCCCACCTTATGTTGCACCTTATTGTTGCCTTTTTAGGCGTATCGGCATGCTCTCAAAGAGTTCTCACGACTTGAGCAGACTATTGGCTCTGAGCTTGAAGCACTCTGTGACTTTGGAAACTCGGAGACGACGCGGGCGGGCACGCTCTGTCGACTTTTGCCATTGGAGACAAAGCTCCAGGAGGAAGCAGTACGTGGGAGGCGTGTCTACGCGCTGATCGGCGATGCATTGGAATCAGATGTTGAAGGTATTCGCACGAATCATGTTCTACTTGCGAGTAGCACGGTGCCTTACGAGCGCTCTGACGAAGTCAACGAAGTTCCAACAATGATTGATGAGTTCGAGAGGTATACTAACAAAGAAGTCGTGGCATCAGTCTTTGAAAATTACCTCTGTCGTTGGGAGGAAGTTAATGATGGCATTGAGAAACTCGTTGGGGCAATCGATTCCACACGAAAACTCATAGAGCTCACTCTTGATAATGAACGTAATCGCATAGAGCGCATGGAGCTCTATCTGTCCATGGGAGGACTCAGTTTTGCAATGATGTCAGCGGTCGGCGGTTTTTTTGGCATGAATCTTCTTTCAGGCCTTGAGGACCATCCAAAAAAGTTCTGGATAGTAACCTATGTCACCCTTATAACCTCGGCGTCTCTCTGGTATGTTACATGGCAACGCTTCCACTTGGGACGCCAGATCCAACACCAACAAGTTTCTGGCTTTGTTGGCACCCTGCGTCGTGCGGTTGTTCCCCAGTTGCCCCCGGGCTTCTTCTAGGCAAGACTATTGGGTATTCAGCTTACCTAGAGTGCCTTACGTGATAACACAGGGGGATTTGGTAGCTATGGACAACGTAAGACAGGCAAACAGTTTCTCAGCCTTATGTCGCGTCCGACCTATCATGAACTCGCCCTCGGATATCACGCTACTGTCGGCCCCTGTCCTGGGAGGAGGATCGTGAAATTGCAATGGGTATAAAGAAGACGCAGCCTATAATGCCTGAGACTATCCTGAGCCTGAGATGGGAGACTTCGCTACTCATCCTTAGCCGAGGCACGGGGGGCTGAACTCAAATATCCTGTAGCCTGAGTGCCTGAGCGCTGATAGCGCCTCCCATTGGCAAATCATCTACTTGATCACTCGAGTCTGTCTGCCGTTGGGCTCTGTCAGACTGGCGGACTGATTAATTATTTTGATGCTACAAGCAAGCAGGTCGTTCGATATAATACCTG
>JACLAA010002569.1_pt1 | contig 23474 bp, 13 predicted proteins | sample 8027891 | NCBI WGS metagenome assembly JACLAA01 (sample SAMN15724900, study PRJNA655200) | protist metagenome | isolation source: fluorescence activated cell sorting (FACS) single amplified genomes of... | place: Spain: Blaines Bay Microbial Observatory, Mediterranean Sea | collected 2016-01-19 | reverse complement strand
ACCGTTTCTTAGCTCGAGCGTACCGATTGTTTGAGAACGAAAAAAGCGCGATTACGAACGAAAAAGCTACCGAAGAACAACTTCGCGACACGAATAAAATGATTGCTAAAGTCACCGAAGCGACGGAGACGCTCTCGTTTAACGTAGCCATCGCGGCGATGATGGAATTCACGAACGCGGCGACGAAATGGGAAACGAAACCGAGAGAGTGTTTGGAACCCTTCGCGTTGTGCTTGAGTCCGTACGCGCCGCACTTGAGCGAAGAGTTATACGCTCGATTAAACTCTTCTGAACAACTCTCATCCAACGCCTACGTCGCTTGGCCAAATGCCGACGCGCAATACTTGGTCGAGGATACCATCGAAATGGGCGTCCAAATCAACGGTAAAACCCGCGGATCGATTAAACTCGCCTTAGACGCTACCGAAGATATCGCCGTGCAATTGGCCAAGAGCGAACCGAGCGTGGAGAAGTTTCTGGACGGGAAAGAGATTAAAAAAGTCATCTACAAAGCCGGGAAGATTTTGAACATAGTCGTGCCAAAGTAAAGAAATCAATATATACCATACATAACTAGTATTACACAACCTAATAATTAGGCTCTAAACACACGGTAGTATCCTTCTTTGATGTATAATGTTTCATCTATTATTACGTTTGATAAAACTTGAGAAATTTAATGTTTCTATTGTTACGTTTGATGAAAATCGAAGTTTTGTCTGTCTTTTCTTCTTCAGAATTCTTCAGTTTTTCGTAAAAAAACAGTTACACACTTACACACACTCTCGTTTACGTCGGCATGACGACAGCGGCGATGAGAGATGTTTTCTTTTCACCCTTTTTAATGATGATGAAAACTAAACAACCCAACAAAAGCCGGGGTAAAATCACTCTCGCTGTCGTTGTTTACGTCGAAGAGGAAACGAAGAAGAAGAAGAAGAAGAGAAACGTCGGGGTAAAATCTTCTTTCGCTTCTTCGTCTCGAGAAGTGGATAAAAGCGACGACTGTTTTGTCTCCTCCTCTGTGTCCTCCTCCGCAAAGAAGGAAACCTTGTCGTCTGAATCGTCAAAGTTATTATTATTAGAAAATGTCTCGATTGCAATCAAGGACAACATCGACGTCAAAGGATTGAAAACTGGGTGTGGGAACCCAGATTTTCTTCGTGATTTCTCCCCAAAAGCGAAGACTGAAAACGCGCCTTTAGTGGAACATTTATTAAGAGAAGGAGGACACGTGATAGGTAAAACGCACATGGACGAACTCGCGTGGTCGTTACAGGGAGAAAATTATCACTACGGAACACCGAGAAATGAAAGAGCTCTCGGGCGAATCCCGGGTGGAAGTTCGAGCGGGAGCGCGAGCGCGGTTTCGCAAAAGTTGGTGGATTTAGCGGTTGGGACGGATACGGCGGGATCCGTGCGCGTGCCGGCGTCGTTCTGCGGCGTTTACTCGATACGAATGACGCATAATTTCGACGAGAGGATGTGTCACGAAGGCATCGTCCCTCTGGCGAAATCGTTCGACGTGCCGGGTTTCTTCGCCAACGATTTAAAAATGTTACTCAGAGCGACGAAAGCGGTTTTGAAAGCGTTTCCCGATAATACTAATAATTCGGATGAGGAGGAAAGTTCTAATACTAACAGTGATGATGATAGAATCATCAAAGACGTAGTAAAATTCGTAAAACTTGAAGACGCGTTCGCATTAGCGACGGATGAGGCGAGAGGAGCGATTGATACGTATTTAGAAAAAAACGGGATTGAATACGAAACCGTGAAATTAAAAGAAAACCAAAACATTCTAGAATGGTGGGACGATTTTCGGGTGCAACAAACCGACGACGTTTGGAAAGCGCACGGCGAATGGATCCGAAAAAGAAACCCAAAGTTTGGTCCGGGAGTACACGAACGATTCTACGGCGCAGAAGAAGTGAGCGAGGATACGAAAAACGTCGAAAGAGCGAGAGAGATGAACAGAAAACGCGCCGAAATTATTCGGAATGAAGTCTTTCGCCGGCGAAAGAGTAAAACCATTTGTATCGTTCCCGCGGCCGCGTGCGCGCCGCCGAAACTCAACGAAGACGCCTCAGTCGTCAACGACTTGCGCGTGAAAACGTTATCCCTGAGCTCTATATCTGGTCTCACTGGATTACCTGAAGTCGTCGTTCCGTGCGTCTCGAACAAAAACGAGTTACCAATCGGCGTCGGCTTTATCGGTTGGGAACGCAAATGCGACGTCGCTTTACTCCAAACGCTCCTCGAGAAGAGGTTGTGAATGAAGAAGGAAGGGTATGTATTAGTATCTTATTTGTATAATATTATAGTAGTAGTAGTAGTATTAGTATTATTTAATATCAAAGTACGTGTTATCTAAGTGATGAATTCTCGCGTACCCATCTTCTCCGCCCGAGGTAAAACTCTTCCCGTCCGGGCAAAACGCCAGAGCGTTGATGGGACCGAAATGCCCTCTAATCCCGCCAATTTCCTCCTCGAAAATCTTATGATAAATCTTCGAATCAAATTTCCCTGCTTTACTCGACGTCGTCGTGACTGCCATCGCATCTTGGCCACCACCTAATATGATGTGCTCTCGAATTGGCGAGATAATCGCCGCGTTCACCGGTCTATCCGCGACGTACGTCTTCAAAAGCTCTAAATTCTGCGCGTCGAAAATTTTCGCCGTTTTATCCAAGCTCGCCGTGATCGCGTGCGTTTTATCCGCAGACAACTCCAAGTGTTGAATCGGTTTCCCTTTGTGCGCGTCTCGAGCTTCGTGTAAAACCTTCCCCGTTTCCACGTCCCACACGCGTAAAACGCCGTCCTCCCCCGCGGTTAAAAACGTTTCGTTGAGCGCGCCCCACGCGACTCTATTTAACCTCCCGTTGACGATCCCGTCCCCGCTAATCGTTTTTAAAATCTTGCTCGTTTGCTCCTCTCTGTTCTTTGTAATCTCCACGATGTGTATCGCCGCGTTCACGCCCATAAACGGATCCGTGGTGATTAACATCTTCTCGTCGCCGATTGCAAACGACACCGCTCGTACCGGTTGGTCGAATTGAAACGTCTGGAAACACACTCCACTGCCGACGTCCCAGAGTTTACAACTCGTATCTGCGGATCCAGTGGCTAAAGTTTTCGAATCTCTGGTGATATCCGCGGTCCACACGGCGCCGTTGTGTCCAATGTACGTTCCGACTCTGTTCCCTGTATCTGCGTACCATAACGTCGGGTGGTGATCTTTCGCGCACGTGACGATTAAATCCCCGTCGGCGTTGTATTTAATAAACGTCAGAGGACGCTCGTGGCCTTTTAACAGGATAGGTCTCATTTATAATAATTCTTCTTAATAAGAGTACAGCGATAACAGTTGTAAGGTCTTCTCTCTCTGATGTGTGTAGTATAGAAAGCGGCGCAAAGGAGTAGAGTGTTCTTCTTCTTCTGAGACTTTCAGGTCTTTCTTTTCTTTTTTTTGGTGAAAAAACAAGCAACAACACAGAGAAAAAGTAAAAAAAGCAGACAGAGAAAAACAAAAGGGTGAAAAACTCGATTCTCATCAAAAAAGTGTCAAGAATTACGACGACGAGTCTTTTTGGTGTCTGTGTTGTGCGATGGTTTTATTCTTTTATTTACGACTCGTAGTAGTAATGAGCTCTGTTGGCTATGTGATCGTATTATATAGTGTGTGTTTATAGCAGTATCTAAATCTATTGTTACTATAGCAGTAGTATCTCGAAACGTTTCAGTCGTCGTTTCAGTCGGTATTGTTTTTTTCTTCGCACTCGTACTCTTCCTCGAAATCGTCGAACGCGCGAGAGAGGAGTTTACCTTTACCGCCTCTCTTCTCGGCGATGCGATCGAACGCGTCTTCGAGTTTGCGCCGAGTCGGAACTGGTTTCTTTTTATTACTAGTATTGTTCTGCGGGGCCCCCGACGCGGCGGCGTTGAAGTACACCTCGTCTTCGCTCTCGTCTTCTAAATCGTCGTTTTCTAAATCGTCGTTTTCTAAATCGTCGTCTCCTTCTCTTTCTTTTTCTCCTCCTCGTCCTCGTACTCCTAATCGAGCGGAAGTTCTTCTCTTCCTTCGTAAAGGTTTCATCGGCGTCGGCGGCGGGTGTTTCGGTGGTGCCATGTTCGGCGTCGGCGACGACGGCGCTGCGTCCATGTTGATGGTGTTATTGTTATTGTTGTTACTATTATTATTATTATTATTATTGCTCGTCGTTCTCCTCGCCGTCGTCGTCGTCGTCGATGTTGTTTTCGCGCTTCCTCTTTCTCCTCCTCCTCCTCTGCGCTGTTTTCGTCCTGATGATGTCTTTTCGTCCTCCTCGAAATTCATTGTTGTTGTTGTTGTAGTTCGTTGCTTTTGTTTTTTCTCGTCGATTATTTTCGTCCGGAGGAGATTCGAGGACGATGAAGGAGGAGAACGCGCGGTGAGTTCGTTTTTATTCGACTTTCCTTTATTCTCGCTTAAAGTTCTTCCGCGCATTAATAATTCTTCTCTCTGCTAAAAATATCTGTATCTCAATTGAGAGATAATTCGCGCAATCAGTCAACGCTCTCTGCGCAATTTTTAGACTCTACTGATTCTCTCTCTTTTCTCTCTCTCTCTCTCTTAGTATTAAAGAGAACGGTCTCTCTTTGTAAACTGCGCTTTACTGCTACTCTTTTAATCGTTGTTTTTGCTGAGTAGTAGTAAAAAAAGGTTTCACCCGCGCGACTTTTAAGAGAGTATAACAAGAGAAAGCAATTAATGTGAATTGTGGTGTACGAGAGGATGATGAATTCACTTAATGTGTGAGGAGAGAGGAAAAAGTGCGACCTGTTTTGGCGGTAAAACCATCTTCCTCTTTTTTTGCTTTTTTTTTTCTCCTCTGTCTGAGTTAAAAATCAGACTGATAAAATCAATGAAATCCCCCTCTCTCAATCAAGAGCAAAACAAGACAAAAAAAAAGCAACAAACACCACAAAAACATTTTAAATACACACTCTCTCTCTCTCCTCTATCTCAATCTTCTTAGTTCTTCTCTCTCGTTTCAAAAGAAGACGGAGCATTTTTATCAGAGAGTTTGTTTTGTATTTCGAGAGCGACGAAAAGAGGAATAAGAGTCTGTTTGTTTCGATTGGTCTTTTAAGGCGAAACTTTGAGAGCACAAATAGTATACATAAGAAAAGATGATGATGATGAGAATGGCTGCAAATCATCAAGCCCTGACGACGGCGAATTCGACGACGATCGGAAACAGAGGAAAGACGAATTACAATAAAGCGTATTCGACGAAAAAAAGATGTTCTTCGATACTCATCAGAGCATCGTCCTCGGTTTCTCCAACATCCACGGCAGCAAAAGCCGCCGCTTCAGACGACGAGTGGAAAAAGCTCGGCCAAGTCTGCGCCGTTCTCGGCTCGCAATGGGGAGACGAAGGCAAAGGGAAGTTGGTGGATATTTTAGCCCGAGAGTACGAGGTGGTGTGCAGATGTCAAGGCGGGGCGAACGCGGGACACACGATTTACGACGACGAAGGGAAAAAATACGCGTTACATTTAGTCCCGTCGGGGATTTTGAATAAAAAAGCCCTGTGCGTGGTTGGTAACGGAGTCGTTGTCCATTTACCCGGGATGTTTGAAGAGCTGGACGCGTTGGAGAAAGTCGGCGTAGACTGCGCGGGGAGAATGATCGTCTCCGATCGAGCGCACTTATTGTTCGAGTTACACAAAGAAGTGGACGGGTTACGAGAAGCCGAGTTGAGCGGGAACATGATTGGAACGACGAAGAGAGGTATCGGTCCAGCGTACGCGTCGAAAGCGACGAGAAACGGGATCCGAGTCGGCGACATCAAAAACATGGAGACGTTCGCGGAAAAGTTGAAAGCGTTAGCGGCGGATGCGGGGAAGCGATTCGATGGGTTTGAATACGACGTGGACGCGGAGATTGAACGGTATGGGAAAATCCGAGAGAGGATTTTGCCGTTCATCGCGGATACGGTGGAGATTGTCAACCAAGCGCACGCGGATAAGAAGAAAATTTTGGTCGAAGGCGCGAACGCGACGATGTTGGATTTGGATTTTGGCACGTATCCGTTCGTGACATCATCGAATCCGAGCTTAGGTGGGGTATGCTCCGGTCTCGGTTTGGCACCGAACAAGTTTGAAACCATCATCGGCGTCGCCAAAGCGTACACGACGAGAGTCGGAAGCGGACCGTACCCGACCGAGTTGTTTGGCGATTTGGCGGAAGATTTGAGAGCGATTGGGTACGAGTACGGAACAACCACGGGAAGACCGAGACGTATTGGATGGTTGGATATGGTCGCGTTAAACTTTGCGAGTAAAATTAATGGATTCACGCATTTGAACATTACCAAGTTGGATTGTTTGAGCGAGTTGGATGAAATTAAAATCGGCGTCGCGTACAAGTTACAAGACGGTACGGTCACGACGGCGTTTCCAGCCTCGATCGAGGAGTTGGAAAAGGTTGAAGTTGTCTACGAGACCTTGCCGGGTTGGAACTCTGATATTTCTGGAGTGAGAGACTGGAAGGATATGCCGGAAAATGCGAAGAAGTACGTGCAAAGAGTCGAGGAGTTGTCGGGCGGCGTCGAGTGTAGATTTATCGGCGTCGGACCGGGCAGAGACGCCATCGTGATCAAACCTTAACAAAGCACTTAATATTATAATACGATAGAGTAAGTTCTTCTAAGAATGTTTTTAATGTACAACGTTGACTTTTATTAAATAATGATAAATATACTAAACATAATGTCTCTTCTACTCCATTCGAGTGAGAGTTGATTTCATGAACGCGATTGTAACTCCGGCGGCGAAAACCCCCGCGATTCCCGAACCCGCCAAAAAACCGGCGGCTACCAACTGCGATAAACTCTCGAACGAGTCTTTGTTTCTTCGTCTCCACGACCCGGATAAGAACGCACCGAAAAAAACCATCACGGAAAACTCCGGAGGAATGATGAATGCGATTCCCAGCGCCATCGGACTCGGGACGATCTTTTCCGCCAAAAGTCTCGCGCGCGCCGTACCTTTGTATTTCATTTTGAACTCCAAAGTTCTTACGAGAACGGCAAACAAGGCTGCTAAGACGCTCAAAATGACCGCTTGGTGTGGCACACCAACGGCATTACTCCCATCTTCGCTCGATCCAGTCAATACTTCCGCGACTGCTTTCCACGCGAACGCCGAAGGCGCCGGGTATTCGTCGCCGCCTAATTCGTACGTTCGCAAGAACAACAAGAAAGAAGGCACGGCGCCGAGTACACCAAACGGGACGCCTAACATTTGCGCGATCAACTGCGTGCGAGGTGGCAAACGCAAAATGGATCCACATTTGAAATCGTGCATTAAATCTCCCGCTTGTCCGGCACCTCCGCACGCCACCGCAGCCGTGACCAAGTTCGCAATCAATTGTCCGGGATCGAGAAACGCAAAGATGAGTTGGATGATTTTACCCATAGGCCCGATTGGATTTATATCGGTTTCTCCGGCGCATCGGATCGCAATGTATGTCATGAACAAACCAACTGGAATAGACATGATGGAAGTCGTTAATTTCAAACCGAAAAGAATTCTTTGCGAAACCATGGAACTGAACACGGCGAAGAGTAAACCGGTTATCCACCAATTCCGCGGAACGTTTTCTTCGATAGAAAACGGCGTCGCCGAAAGTGTCGCGTCGTTGTCGACTTCTTCAGAGTCGTGTTTAATATTATCCGAGCGCTGCTGCAACTCGTTACTACTAGTGGTAGTAGTAGTTGTTGTTGTTGTTATTGTACTACTATCGTTTGAGGCGGCAAATTTAGCAATCACCATCGCTTTAAACAGCTGCGAAAACGAATCAACCGCCATAAACGTCACCCCGGGCCATAACAACAACCCTCTCGCTCCATTTTTCATGTTAAATACGTTTTCGGTATCGGAAACCCACCCCTTGGATTCCGCGAGAGGACCAATCATCCCCCACGCGATAATCGCTCCGGCTAAAACCGAGTACCCTACTTTCTCGCCCATCAACATCCCTCCGCCGACCAAGGCAAAATCTAATCGAATCCCGAATCCACGTCTCGCTAACTCGTGCAAACCTAAGAACACTAGTATTGGTGGCTTTAAAAACCTCGGGAACTTCCACGCAACCATCGCCGTCGCGAACGAGATGAGCGCGGCGCAGAGAAGTGATTTAAACTGTTTCCTCGCGCGATCTTCTGGTTGTTGTTGTTGATGATGAAAATGTTCTTCGTCCGCCGTTGTTTTCTTGGAAGAACTGTTACCGTTACCACCACCTTTTTCCCCCATTTCCACGTTCAAACTACTACTATTACTACTACTGTTACCACTGGGCAACGCGAACGCGGCGCGTATGCACTCCGCAGTCGCCGTCCCGCTGGGAAACTTTAAGCGATGTTGCACCAAAAAATGGTCTCTCAGCGGCACCGCGAGAAACACGCCTAAATACGCCACCGATATCGACCAACTCGCCAGGCCTAAATACGAAAATTCATACCCGAGTAACGCCAACGCAGGCATAGGTCCAATCAACCCCGCGGACATGGTCATCGACCCCGCCGCCGAGGCGACCGTCTGCGCCACATTCGCTTCCTCCATGGAAAATGCAAGTTTTGGTTTAATCAAGGCAAACAAACCGATGGATATGCACGCCGCTAAAACCGACCCTGCTTGCGACCACCCCGTTTTTAACCCGAACGAAACGTTCATGGAGGCGATGATTATCCCTACCATCGCGCCGGAGATGATTGCTCGCACCGTTAATGCCTTATTCGATGATTTCAATGTTGTTCCTGAAGCAGTTACTAATGTTGGTGTGGGTGCGTGATGATGATTTTGATGATGATACATTTGTTCTTCTTGTTGTTTCCAATCGAAAGTTTCAACAGTTTCAATCGAACAACACAAAGCGCAAAGAATACGTCCTCCGACTCCGACGCGCTTCTCCCTCTCAGTTTTGGGCGATCGATTCGAGATCGGTTCTTTTTCAAGGAGTAGCACTACAAGTAGTACTTTCCTCCATTTTGCTTGATTTTTTTTAAGGAAAAGTGGATAAAATTCTCCAAAATTAAAGAGATACACTCTTATTGCGCACTGCGAATACTCTAACACTACGACTCACACGCAACACATAAAATGTTGACTTTGATGCGCAGCACGAATGCGACAAAAACCAGTTTTGGTGCGATGATGCCACAAAAGCCTTCAAGAAGAAGAATGAACGCTTTTAGGACGACGACGACGACGAAAATTGGCGGCACGGGGAACAGTAAAAGAATGAGTAAAAGAGGTGGAGAGGACGTAATAATCGTTCGTTCGAGCGCTGGAGCAGTTTTAGGAGGAGGAGGAGAACTAAACGAAGAAGAGCGAGCGAGGAAACTTTTAGGCATCAGCGTGAGCGACGACGCGTTAGCCATTCAACAAGCCGTGAACAAGAAAAAGATGTTGTACAAAGGCGATAACGAGAAACTGCGAGAAGTGGAATCCGCGTACGACACGATACAACGAGCGAGTTTACAAGCGAGAATGTCCGGGAAGAAAATAGAGTCCAAATCGGTGTTGAACGCGGACGTAATTCGATCGAAATGGCAGCCGCGATGGTGCCCGTCGCCGAACAAAGATTTGTTCGTGAACTACGGCATCGCGACGGCGTGTTTTTTAGTCACCTGGGCGCAACCGCACAACATGAGATCGTTGCAAGTGACTATTTTTGGTGCCATTGCGATGGCGTTCCGCATGTTCATTAAGCTCGTGGACGTGGACCCGGGACCTAATCCGAAATTGGACCAAGCGGGCGCGGTCAAACATAACAACATGAGATTCGCGAGGTCGTTCGTGTTTTGCATCGGCGGGTTCGCCGCGTGCGTGTTGGCTTTTTACTGGTTGCCAAACTTTATCATTGAAACGTTGAACATTAAGGTGCCACTGTGGGCGCTGTTGGAACAAGAGTTGGGGGTTTCCTTTTTGACGTTGAGTTCGTTGGCAACTTTGGTCACGTTTTACCGTTAATTAATACAACTTTTCACGTACGTAAGTATTAAATATATTAAAAGCAATACTGATCCAACCGCGCGCGTTTTCGCCGTGTTTGCGGTAAATACAAATTCACGTCGTCTTCTTCTTCTCTTCCTCGTTTTCCTGTCGTTTTTCAACGTGTTCTTTTATCTTGTTGTTTTCGTCGTCTTTCTTCGTTTACAGAAGAAGAAGAAGAGTTTCTATTTTAGGAAGGATTTTGTCAAATTTAAACGCTTTTTTTTCGCTTTTGATGTAAAAAAGTTGGTCAAAAGAAGAAGAGCGATGCTGACCAGACAAAAGACGAGGAAGAAGAGGGATGATGATCTCGCCCCGTCGACCTCCGCGTTTGGGAGTTCGTTCAATCTTCGCGACGACGATGTAGACGACGATGTAGACGACGATAAAAATAAGCAGAAGAAGAAGACGTTCTTCGTTCCCGGGGAAGAAGAAGAGACAACAAATCACATGCGAGAAACGTTCGTTTTACTTTTCTTGATCGCATCGATATCGTTTTCGTACGTGTTCGCGTTTAGCGCGAAGCTCGGGTACGGGAGAGAAACGTATCGCTTCCTCGCGAGCGAGAAAGAACAGTACGAGCTGGAGTTGGTATCGTTGTCGGTGGTTTTGCTCTGCGTTCTTTTCGTGTTTGACGGTTTGTTTCGTTTCGAAGGCGAGAGTGAAAATAGCGCGAGAAGTATGAGTAGCGACGATAGTACTGTTGCGGATGTAAAGAAAGCGGATGATCGAGAGAACGACGAATTAAAACCAAGTTCGTTTAAACGAGCAATCAGAAACGGTGCGCTCGCTTTCGCCGCCGTGCTCTTTGTCGCCTCGGCGACTTTATCGGCAAAGACTTACCCGCAAGCGCCGCCGACGATGTTCGTGTGTTGCGCGCCGATATTCGTCGCTCTGTGTAAGAGGTGGTTTCGCAGCTCTACGTCAAAGTTTTTAATGAAAACAGCGTCGGCGTTGATATTTTCTGCGCTCGGTATTGCTCTTTGGTTAGCGTTTGTGGTTTACTACTCCGAAAAAGAAGGAGACGACGGAAACGACGATGAAAATGGATTGTATTGGTCCGAGGTGAAGAGCGAGTACATGGAAGACGCGGGATGCCCGACAGACACGGAAGAGAACGATGAGTGTCTCGCCGCGTATATCATGTGGTTCACTCCTATGCTTGCAATCTTAGCGTGCACTTTGTTTTCGTGTTTCACGTACGTTCTCGGTCTCGCCGTTCGAGAGGAAAATAGTACTACCGATACTCGCAATAAGACAAAATTTGCCGCGAGAGCGTTTGCGTTCACATTCGCCTTGGCGGGTTTAGGCATTTGGATCTCGGCGTCGTTATCCGGTGGCGCAGAAGAACTATCCACTTTGCTCTTATCTTTCTCTATGGCGGCTTTATTCGTTCTCGGTGTTGGAACCGTCTTCGCGCTTGGCGGCGCCGAAAACGCTAAACAGAAGGCGTTGGAATCCTCCTCGTTCCTCCGAGCGACGTCGAAAGTGGTCACGGAAACGCACGTTGACGCGTTTCGAGCGATTGTATTATCCACACCGTTGACGCTATTGATTCCGATTATGTTATTTCTTTCCGTAATAAATCAGTTCGTTCGGAGATTTGTGAATACTTCTCAGAGGGGATTTTCGATGGACGAGAAATTGCACCGCGGTTGGTTCACTTATCGCGTGAGCGCGTTTTTGTCCTCCGCTTCGGAATGGCGATGGACGGCTATTTTCATCAATTTACACTATTGGATATGTCTGTTAGTCTCTTTGAATGTTCTAGCCGGGACGTTTACGGTTGTATTCCTGTCGTGGTTGCGAGTGAAACTCGCGAAAGCTGGGTTTGCGTTCACCTACGTCGTCTTCTCCCTCGTCGGCTTGGCGATGTTTTTAATTCCAGTCATTCCGGGCATCCCGGTGTATTTGACTGGCGGTATTTTGTTGACCGATGAATCGTCGGTGAATTTTTTCAAGAAAGCGTTGTCTGAAAGTGGAGAAACGCCGAGCGAAACGAAAAGTTACGTCTGCGCTTTACTCGCCGCCTCCGGCGCTTGTTTCGTCGTCAAACTCCTCGCCGTGGCCATGCAGCAAAAACTCATCGGCGAACGGCTCGGGAAACGCGTATGGGTTCGACAAACGGTCGGTATAAACACAAACGCTATGCGTGCGGCAAAGTTGGTTCTCTCTAAGAGAGGATTCTCCAAAGCTAAAGTGGCTCTTTTAGTCGGTGGTCCGGATTGGCCGACGAGCGTGTTGACTGGCATTTTGAATTTGAACGTGTTTGAGATGTTGTTAGGGACGGTTCCGGTGATTTTCCCGGTGATTACGACGGTGTTAGCTGGAGCGTTCATGTTAAAGCAAGGTACGAACTCGATGTGTGGCAATAATGGTGATCAATCTAATACTAAATCATCCTCAAATACAAGCGGCCTGTGGAGTTCCATCGCGGACGTCGCGTTACTGGTCACCGCCGTCGTCCAAGGCACGTGTTTACTCTTGGGCATTTATTACGTTGAAAAAACGTCAAGAGAGTGCAAAGAAGAGCTCGCACAGCTCCCGTACGACGAAGAAGTGATGCACATAGAAGAAGAGACCAAAAGAGAAAAAGAGATCAAGGAAAATATCGGAAACTTTTTCAAGCTCGAGCCGCGCGACCGAACGATGCTCGTATTTTCAACCGCGATTTGTTTACTTTCGTTTTGGGTCATTCAGCTCGGACCGACGTTCATTGGCGAGGACGAAGCCGTTTTAAAAGAGTATCAGTTGACAGATTGCGTCTCGCATACGTTGAAAGGTCGAGTGTGGACGGTAGTGACCAGTATCGGATGGCTCGCTATTCTCGCTTTTATTTTTTCGATGTTTACGCTGTGGACGTTTAACGCGCGACTGAATGGGAAGGTGCAAGATGTTCTCGATGAAGAATACGCGATTGAAAATGGCATCGAAGATTTCTCGGACGGCGATGATGAGAACAACAGCGACGCCTGTGATGGTATTCGTATGTAATTATTGTTATTTAAGCTTCTCTACTAAAAATATTTATACTCTTCAAGATTGACTCTCGGAAAATTCGCTCCCGAAGGATTCGCTCCTCGCTCTTTTCGCTCTTTTTGGCGAAGCGCTGCGACTACCAAAACTTCTACTCGGACTGGCGTTTCTGCGTGTGCCTCGTTGTTGCCTATCTCTGCTATCGTCTCGTTTTCGTCCTTCGCCTCCTCCGCGTCTTCTGGGTGGCGATCGAGACCGAGACCGAGACCGAGACGCTCTTTTTCTTTCTTCTCCTCTCGCCGCTCCTCGAGGCGGCGGCGGAACCTCTACCTGTCTTGGAGGTGGTGGAACCTCCTGTCTCGGAGGCGGCGGGACGTTCATCTTTTTTCTCTCTCCTTCTTTCTCATTTTTTCCATCCTCCGAATCGCTATGTTCCTCCTCTTTCCTCTTCTTCGAGTGGCGTTTCTCTTCTTCATTTTCTTCTTTTCCTTCTCTCTTCTTCTTCGCCTCTACTTTCGCATTCGGTTCCAATTTCTCTTTCAGCGCCATCAACCCGCCTCTCTTCTCAATCTCTCTCTCGACCGCGTCCAACTTCTCTCTCAATTTCGGCAACCCTCTCTTCGCCTTTTCGCCGTTCCGTAAAACCTTCTCCTCTTTCTTCCTTTCCTTTCTCCTTTTCTTCTCCTCTTTCTTCTCCTCTTTCCTTCTCTTCGCCATTTCTTTCTCTCTGCGTAAAATCTCATCCTCCCTCTTCCGTTGCTTCTCCTCTCGCATCTCTCGCTGTAACTCTCGATCGAACGCTTCGCCTTCTCTTCGTTCGTCGTCTTCCCTCGATATGCCAAACGCCTGGCGCAAATTCGCCATCTTCCGCCGCTGTCGCTCGGCGACTTCGTGCGTTTCTTCTTCTTTTCCTCCTCTGTTAAAGTTTTTCCGCTTAAACCCTCTTCTGTTGTTTTCTTCTTCTTCTTCTCTCTGTGATTGTCGTTCTTGGTCCTCTTTCATCTTCTTCGTCAGCCGCGTTCTTTCTTCGTTCACTTTCCTTTCGATGTCCTCCTCTTTTCCTTCACCCAAATCCTCTTCCAACTTGTCTCGAAACGCGACCAAAGAGACTTCGATTTTCCGTTTCTCGTTGTGTTCTAAAATTCCTCTGTTCCCTTCTCGTTTCGAGACGTCGTCTCCGCCTCGTTTCTTCTCGCGATCGTGTATTGTTTTCAGATCTTGAGAATGAAAATCGTCTCTGTGCAAACGACTGCGCTCTCGGTGGAATTTGTTCGATTGGACGTAACCGGACGTCCCGGAACCGCGCGCGGTGGTTAATCCGATGCCGTTGTACATTATTAGTATTAAGAGCAATAGTAGTAGTAGTAGTTATTATCTTCTGTCGGGGTTTTTTACCGAAGGAAGTACGTGCGTTACCGACAGAGAGAAAGAGTGAAGAAAATTTCATTGTGTCGGCGCTCTTTGAAAAAGGTTCGATTTTGAGTCTATCGAAGCGTCTTAGTATTAACGGAAGTTGGTATCTATAATCTGGTGATATTAAAGAAAAGATACATACGGATACTATTACTTAACCATCGTCCACTGGTCGTACTATTTCTTCTCGAACAACCCTGTGTGAGTGTCTGTGGTGCACATGAAGAGAGGGTTTTCAACCGTCATCACTCTCGTCTCGTTTTCGATCATCTTTCGCAACTGCTTCGGCGGGCTAAACATGCGAGCGTGCGAAATAGAGTCGTAAAATTGTAAAACAGAATCCAATTTGCGCGCTTTTAATCTCGCGTCGACTTCGTTCATGCCTTTTTCGCGTAAATCTGGTTTCGCCGGGTCCGTGCTCGCGACGTTAAACCCCCACTCGGAGGTGAAGGACGGGACGCACATGGTGTATCCGCTGACGTTGTCGAAAACCTGTTTCAACGTGTTGTGAATTGGCGACCACACGAACTGCGCGTCTCGCACGGACGCGCACCCGCTTTGCGTGACTAAAATACCGTTCGGTTTCAATTTCGATTTCGCGGTTTCGTAAAACGACGTGGTGTAGAGTTGATAACACGGACCGCCGTCCAACGGGTCGGATAAATCCATGATGATCACGTCGAACGATCCTTCCGGGTAATCCTCTAAACCTTTCTTCGCGTCACCAATGACCAGCTTCGCTCTCGGATCATCGTACGCGTTCGCGTTATAAAACGGGCAGTGTTCTCTGCACTGCTCGACCAAAACGCCGTCGATGTCCACCATCACGCACTCTTCCACCATCGGGTGCCTTAACACTTCTCTCAGAGTCGCTCCTTCGCCGCCGCCGGCGATGAACACTCGCTTCGGGTTTTCGTGTAAAGTCATCGCCGGGTGTACCAACGCTTCGTGATACACCACCTCGTCGCACTCCGAGGATTGCATCAACCCGTCCGTGATTAATAACTTCCCGAACGCGTGCGTTTGCACCACCTCAATCTCTTGAAACTCGCTTTTTCCCCGGTGGTACACTTCGTCCACTCTGTAGGATAAAGCTAAACCGTCCTCGATTAACTCGTGGTACCAATTCTCTCCCTTCCCGTTGAATATGTCCTTCCCGTACTTCTGTTGTTCAGTCATTGTTGTCGTTTAAAGTGCGTTGAGTTCTCGCGCCGTCCGCGCGAAGAGGTGAGTTGTTTTGTGCGGAAATCCGATTGGAAATGATTTTTTTTTGCATCAAGCTGGTTAAGAGAAACACACGTTGTGTGATTGAAGTGTAACGTATTGTATATTAATTTGTCTCTCTCTCTCTCTCTCTCTTTGTGTATCCGTGTATCCGTGTTTATCACGTGCGTAACGTTCCATCTTCGTATCGCCAACCGGGTGGGAGAGGACAGTTGTTGTCGAGGAGGTATTGTAAACAGTCGGAGTGTTTGTTGTAGTGCGCTCCTCGTACGGCGTGATAGTTCCAAGGCGCTTTGGCGGTTTCGTGCAAGTACTTCAAACAGTCTAAGTGGTCGTTGTTGGCCGCCAACTGACACGCACCTTCGTGATATTTATCATACTTACGCTCAACAAGATATTCGAGTATGTGGAGATGACCATTTTCAGCCGCCCACGTGGCAGTTAAAAAATCCGAGATCTCAAATCCCATGCCGCTTCTGCTTCTTCGCGTAAGTATTTGAGTATCTCGAGATGACCGTTTGCGGCAGCATATGCACACGCCCACGTACTGATAGGACACTCATTTGCAACGCAATACTTTACCATTTCCAGATTACCTTGACGTACGGCCACATTAATCGTCCATCTATTCCACTCACACTCTTTCTCCTCTCGCGCCCACTCGAGCAACTCGAGTTTATTCGTTTCAGCAACTTCCCAGCAGAAAGATCTTTCGGTCCAGTCACTCGGCCACAACGATTTATTCTCCCACGCAACTTCCAAAGTCAATATCGACGACATCTCTCTCACTTTAAACTTCTTTGTCAAATCCCTTGCGCGAGATGACCTCTTCACCAACTTTCTCGTTTCACTATTCACCTCGTACAAGAATTTCACATCATTCGAATTCAATCTCGGAAGAATGTGTTTAAAACAAATATCGTCGTTATTCACAATCAAATCCCACACATCTCTCTGACCAATCCGTCTTTTCTGCGCTCGCGTCGTCACCCCACTCGACATCGCTCCGCTCTCTTTTTTATCTCTCTCTTCCTTTCGCTCTCGGAAACAAACAACCCGCACGTGGTTCTTTTTTTTATGATCTCGCATGTCACATTCAAAGCTTTTTTTCTTCTTCTTTGAGGGAGAAAATTTCCTTCATTTTTGTCTTCTGCGCAAGATTAAAATTTCTCTTCGCCTTTAAAGAAGAACACTTTACGCGATGGGATATTATTGAGAGAGAAAAGAGAGGCGCAAAACAGCGCGACAGGTAACCCTTTAGGTCTCTCTGATCGTCGTTGCGTTGTTCTTTTCACGACGAGAGCAGTTTTGCGTTGTGAAAGAGCGCGAGAGATGATGGATAAAGAAGAAGAAAAACGTCCTCCCAAGACGACGACGATGCATCCGATGTTTACGACGAAAGAAAAGAAGAAGGAGGAAACGAACGCGTACAATAATAATAACGTTGAGAATGTCAACGACGCGAAGAGAGTCGCGGAAGCGACCATTGACTTGACCAAAGGAGGAGAGCAGACAGACGCAAAAACGACGACGAATTTGAACAAAGATATTCAAAAATTCTGTTGCACAAAACAAGAAGAAGAAGAGTCGTCGATTGTCGATTTGACGCAAGAGAAGGACAACGACGACGAAAAGGAGAAGACGAAAACGGAAGAGCAGCCTCCTCAGAAAGTGCACAGTTTTTTCCAAAAGAGGAAACCGCAGGCGAAGAGTACCGCGACGGCGACGGATGTTCCGGGCGCGTCTCGTAAAACGCCGTACGAGGAAGCGGTGAAGCATTTACCGCCGATTCACGTGAACTGTCCGATTCGGACAGTGGTGGGAGCAGATGCAGAGGATGTAATGAAAGGATATGGGATTGCTTTTGAAAACGCGGTGGCGTCTGCGGCGGAGAGACGACGTTCTCTGTTAAAGTCGTCGTCGGCATCGACTGGGGCATCTTTTCAGTGGCGATACGAAATCAAAAGCGACGATGAGAAAAAAGACGAAGAAATGAGCATAGAAACGGAAGAAGAAGAAGAAGAAGAAGAAGAAGAAACAGAACCAATCGATGAGTACTCGCGAGCAATCATAAACCGACTCGAGTCGCAATTTCGCGCGGCGAGTAAAGGGACTCCTTGGGTGGAAATTTGCAAACCAACGCGCGCCTCGGAAGCGCTCGGATCGCAAAACTCGCAACCGGCAGATCTATGTCGCAACTGGCTAACCAACTGGAAAGCGAGGATTGAAAGCAACAAGAACGCGAGCAAACACACGTTTAGAAACGCGCGAAGACAACACAAGAATAATAATCACTCGGACTCAGAAGATTCCGACGCCAAGTGGGAACGCGAAATGGGCATGGAACTCAGCGACGAAGAATACGACGAAGAAGGAGAAAAGAACGACGGTTTCGGCGACGGTTCCGGTGCGAACATCGCGAACGGGTTAATCGTTTTCGGTGACTCGGGAAGTGGGAAAACGGCTACGATACGTGCCGTAGCGAGCGAATTGGGATTTAGTATTTTAGAAGTCAACGCAGGGCAAAATAGAACGGGGAGAGATATTTTAGAACGATTCGGAGAGTCTTTACAATCGAAGAATTTGTTAAACAAGAGAAAGAAGAAGGAGACGGAAGAAGCGACGATACCAACGGATATCAACGTTGATGCGAAGACTACGACGATGACGTCCGAGGAACCGAAGAAAAAGAAGAAAACAGCAAACGGAAAGAAGGCGCAGAAAGCCATCGGTAACAAAACGCTTTTCGGGTTCGTAAAGATGAAAGAAGCAACGAATGGCGGCGTGGATGATAGTATCGAGAAGAAGAAGAAGGAAGCCGCGGAACAAGAAAAGCACCAGGAACAACAACAACAACAACAACAACAAAAGGGTGCCATCAGCGCCAACAACACCGTAGTCGTATTCGAAGACATCGATTGCCTCTTCAGCAACGAAGACGAGGAGGCGAAAGACGTCGATCGCGGGTTGATCCCGGCAATCGCAACTTTACTCGAAGCCGCGAAGCGGCCGATCGTTGTCGTTTGTAAAAGCGAAGAGATGCTGGACGGTGACGATGGACAGCTTCGTCAGTTGACGTCTTTAGGCACGTCGACGACGAGAGTTGGATTCGAGAAACCTACCGTGGAAGAGTTGGCGAAATATTTGCGCTTGTGTTGTTTGGCAAAGGCGAAAGCTTCTTCTCCTTCAGAAGAAAAAGAAAAAGAAAAAGATGATCTTTATCCTCTGTCGACATCGAAAGGATCGCTGTCCATGTCGCACTGTTTGAAGATTGCGAAATTAAGGAAAGGTGACATTCGCGGCGCGCTGAACGATTGCGAAGTTATGAGCGCAGCTCCTCCCGGTTGCGGGAAAAGTATCGCCTTCAAAGAAAAAGATTTGTTCGCGGCGGGGGATGACGAAACGACGGACGATTTTCTCTTTGACGTCGCTTTGCCGCTCTTGAACGATGCGTATTCAAACGGTGCTTTGCCCGTTGCGGCTGTTGCGTTCACTGAGAAGATTTCGAAAGACTACGAAGCGAAGGAAAATGCATTCGTGGCGAAATACGCGGAAAAGTGCGACGCTCGATTCTTGGAATACTCGTTGAAAGAGAACGAAAAGCGCGAGAAGGCGAAAGCAGAGCGCCGGAAGAAGAAGCTTCAAGCGCTCGGTTTGAAAGAATCGCAAGTGGATCCTGACATTACCGCGTGGAAAGACTTGGAAGAAGAAGGAGGAGAAGAGAAGAACAGTGAAGATCCATCGGCGATGGAAAAAGAGAAGGAAGAAGAAAAGCAAGAAGAACGAAAAGTTGACAGCGTAAAGTGTACGCCGGTGAAAAACGAGCAAAGAGAAAAAGGTGCGATGGTGATTGTAGAGAATGAGGACAACAACGACGGAGAAGGAAGAGGTGTGAAAGAAGGCACGTCGCCACATTTTTCGCAGCAGAATCTTGACATCCCGCCGTCGCCGTTGACGTCTGCGCCTGAAGTTGCCGAGGCTTCTGTAGAATCAGCCGAATTCTGGGAAACTCACGTCCAAAGAATGAACTCAGTATCAAACCTTTCGAGCATTCAAACTAATTTTGACGCTTTAATGCGTCCAAAACCGTTTGGTGCGAACGGAGTGCCGTTGTCGGTGAAACCCGGAGTGCTCGCTCGATATATCGATTACTGCGATACCTTCAATAGCGACACGAAGGAAACGCAATTCATCGACGAAGATTTCCTCTTGACCGGTGGCGAGCCTCGAAAGCAGTTTGGGGACGAGAGAAAACGAGTATCGTCGCAATGCATCGACGTTGGTTTACAACGATTCAAAGAAAACGTCGTTGGTACTGTTTTATGCGAAGGGGGCTTCACGGATGCCGCAGCGATAGACTTCACCGAGCGCGCTCGAAAAGAAGGAGAGAAAAAGGCGACGTCGGACGAAAACGATATTCTCTTCCGCCAACGCGAACACGCGACTCTGTTGAACCCGAAACTAGCACCTTCGAACAGTGTTTCGTTAGCGACGTACGTCGGGTTCGCCTCTAAAATTGCCAAAGCGAGGTTTCAACCAACCGCTCTGGATACTCCCGGTAAAACGCGCACGAGAAGAGCGAAACTGAGCATGCATTTAGATAAGGTCGTCGGCGTGCGAGAACAAGAACAAATCGCAAACTTGTCAAATTTTAATAGATAGTAATAGTAATAGTAAGAATTTAACACGCAGTAAAATTAGTTCCACTCAAAAAGTCATAGAAGAATAGATACGTATTACCACAACGGTCCGACGCGACGACTTCGGGTCGAACTACTACTCGAACTGCTACTGCTATGTCCACTACTCCCGCGTCGACTGTCCCTTTCTGCTTCCCTCGCGGCTTCTTTCAAAACCAAAGCCGCTTTCATCTTCACCTCGTCTTCGGGACAATCCTCCCCGGGCGTACAATCCGTGCTGTCTTCTAACCCGGCGTAATCGCCTTCTAATTTGTCCAGTCTGCATTTTTCTATGTTTGCGTGTTGACACCCGCAATTCCAGTTTCTATCTCCGCCGTCGTCTTTGTACTTGCAGAATTCCCACAAACTCGCCGGCGGTTGCGACAATGCCTCGAACGTTCGTTCTTCGTTATCGAAGCAGTGAACGTCGTTGCCTTCTTTTCGAGCGCCTAAACCGTGGAAGTAATGGTAATTTAGTTCGGCATGTTTTTCATCCTTCGCGGTTTCGTTGACGCCGATGCCGATACCTCGAGAAAACTTTGCTAAACCTTCGACGCCGAAACCGTAGACGGTAACTTTTGAACACAACGAGGTGAGCATGTTCGCGCAAACCCATCCGGAGGAAGGGACATTCAAACCTTTATACGGCCCAAAACCGCTTCGACACAATCGTTCTCGGTAATGCTCTAATATCGGCGCCGCCATCGACGTCGCTCTCGAGGAGATTCGAACGGCTAAGATATCTTTCCTCGTCTCGAAGAGTTGCGAGGCTAAATTGCCGTACTCTTTCAAAGTAGCTCGGGATATCAACAAAGTTAACCCTTGTTCTAGTGGATGTTGTTCGACCGCTTTGTTCCGTATTTTAGAGGCGCCAGAATAGTAGTTTCTCGTCCACAATCGATTCAAAACGCGGTGCGTGACTTTCAAACCAACTCGGCGCGAATACCCTCTTTGCGGCGCTTGGTTCAATCGAACGACGACGTCGTGTGAATCGATTGCCTTTCCGTATTCAGAAAGACGCAACAACCCGCTGTTACCGACGACTGCACACGTTCCCCACTCGCCTTTTTTCACCGGCGCGCGTTGTCTCGCCGATTTTTTATGCGCTCGCATGTTCGACGAAACCGCCGCTTCCAACGCGATCGGCCCGGCGTCAAATTCCTCCGTCCCTGGAATCGGATTCGAGTTCGGTTTCCACATGTAATCTTTCACCGGTAAAGTTGGCATCGGTATACCTTCCGTGCTCGGCATTTCCTCTTCCTGCTCTTTCTTACACTGCACGAACCTTTTGTGCGATAACTTGGCTTTAATCGACGGTCGATCGAACCACGTCATTTCTTTGTTCGGATCTTCCTCGCCGTCGTCAATCATGTCTTGATCGGCAACGCCTTCAATGTCCGCGATTTCGGCTAATCTTTCCGCGCGTAAACGCTTTTCACGTTGAACGAGCTCATCCACGGACATTTTCCCGCCTTTCATGACGTCCGACATTCTACCGTCCGCAATCGCCATCGCCGTCGCTCGCGACAAACCGGCGTTTTCTAATTTCGAAATCAACCACTCTTTCCTATCCTCTTTCGCCTCTTGCTTTTCAGCGCGTTCGTATTGCACGACTTTCTTTTCTTCTTCGGACCGAATTTTGGAATCTTTAATCTCCACCGCGATCCATTCGCCGCCAACGAATTCGTATTCGGTGTTATCTCGCCCTTCTTTCCTGATGTTTTGTTGCGCGTACTCTTCGCTCGCGTCCCAGGGGGCTTTCTCGCTTTCCAACAGATTTTCAGCGTCGAGTTGTTGCATCTTCGCCTCGGCATCCGCGGTAGCGTCTACATCATTCGCTAAACCTTCCGATTGCGAATTCGTGTAGGCGTTGGCAAACCGTCTTTCAATCATTACTCGCGCTTCGGCGTCGGAGATTTCATCCGACCGTAATCCTCCGGCGTCGCGAATGCCGTCCACGACTTCCGGTTTCTTCGGGAAGACGAGATTCGCCAAGGCTTCGTCTTCGGAGAGTTGTTTCTTAGCGAGCGCGATTTCTTCGGACAACAACTTTGGCAACAACCGTTTCAATATCTTCTTCTTCTCTTCGTCGTCGGCGTCGCTCTTCTCGAGGTAGTTCTTTCCGCTGGAAGTTTGCCCGGTCAAAACCGCGTCGCCGCTGTCGCTCCCCACAAACGCGGCTTTGAAAATCTGGTCGATCACCGAGGGCGAAATCGTGTCTTTTGCATCGTCGTCGTCGTCGCCTATCGCGCTCAAATTTGCAACGACTTCGGGCGAAATCTTTGCAAACACTTCCAATAATGGATCGTTCAATAATTTCGCGCGCGCGCGCTTCGTGCTTTCACTCTCCTCTTCGTTTTCCTCATCACCTCCTCCATCACTACGACTATTCCCTTCCTCATCGTTACCTCCATCGTCGCCGTTCTCGTTTTCGTCCTCCTCCTCCTCTCTTCCTTCTTCTTCGACGGCGACGACGGGAAGCTTCGCGTCTTTTTCGTGCGGTACCAAAACATCATCATCTCTGACCGCTCCTCCTCCTCCTTCATCTTCTTCTTCCTCGGCGCTCTCACTACCTAAACTCGTTCCCATCGCTTCGTCTCGATTGCTCAAACCATGGTGTTGATGCTTTTGCAACCTCTTCAAAGCGTCGAAATCGTTCCCAAAAACCACGAGCTCAAACGCTCGTACGATTTGAGGAAGAAACACAGCCACGAAGAATAAAGCGCAGACGAATACGCGCATTTTGCGTCGTTTCTTTTTCTTCGCATCTCCTCCTTTCCACTCTTTATCGTCGGCTGATTTTTCCGCCTCATCATCATCATCACAGCCTCCAAAGAAGAAGAATCCAAAACGCGAAGAAGAAGAAGTCCCTCCTCCTCGTCTGCTCTTGAACGGAGAAGAAGAGGGCATGAGTATCAGAATAGTACGTATATAACTCCAATACTGTTAATAAAAGGTTGTTGTATTGCGTGTTATTCTCCTCCTCTTTTGCTGCGCATGATGATGGTACAAATTTTGAGGTTTTGTGGCAGTCTTGTCTCTTTAAAATACTACTCTTGATTATGCGCGTCGTATGCGCTTTATGTCTCTCTCTCATTCTCTCTCTCATTCTCTCAGAATTCTTTCGCTCCCTTGGCTTCC
>JACLAA010004651.1_pt1 | contig 23476 bp, 14 predicted proteins | sample 8027891 | NCBI WGS metagenome assembly JACLAA01 (sample SAMN15724900, study PRJNA655200) | protist metagenome | isolation source: fluorescence activated cell sorting (FACS) single amplified genomes of... | place: Spain: Blaines Bay Microbial Observatory, Mediterranean Sea | collected 2016-01-19 | reverse complement strand
CTTAGGGTATAACACCCTAAATATTTGTTACCTTAATTTTGGCATATTTTTGACGGACGAAAAACGACAGACTTTTGACGAACACGAAAAACGTATATGTTTCCGACGACGACGAAAACGACGACGAATGACCGCGACGCGACGTTCACCTCTCCTTTCTTCGCGTTCCACCAAACGTCTATGCATTTTCCGCAGTCGTTTTTCCAAACAGGACCATTATTCTCGGACGAATACGACGAAAACTTTAACGAAAACGAAAACTTTGACGAAAACAACTTCTTTTCGACCCAAACGCTTTTACGCCGGAAAAGAGTCACCGCGAAGCAGTTTCACTTTCCGTCGCAAACGTTTCTGCGATATTTCTGGTACGCGCGATTCGGGTTGATCGTGTGCGCCGAGCCGTGTGGAGGAAGAAACGACGATGTCGATGGCTTTTTGAGGAATGTACGTTCGATGGGGACGACGATACCGACGGACGACCACGGAGGTTTTCGACGACGAGGGCAACAACAACAACAACAACAACGACAACGGGAGGAAAACTCGTATTATTGGTACCGACGCGGTAGTGGAGGAGGAGGACGAGGGAGAATTCCGAAACCGAGAGAAGGAGGAGGAGGAGGAGGAGGAGGAGGAAGAGGGGGAGCGAAGTTTTATCGGCACTTTTCTCCGTCGTCGTTCCGCGGCGACGCTACTCGAGGCCTCGGCGGGGGCGTCGGCGGTGCTGGGTTTCGACACCACCGAGATGAAGGAATATCGAGCGGAGAAGACGGCGGCGCGTGGTCGATGGTTCCTTTGATTTCGGCGTCTTCTCGTTCGTCTTCTTCGACGTGCTCGTCTTCGCAAATCTCGTCGTATGGAGGAATGAATGTTCCGTATTATGGTTCTCCGTATGATTTTGAAGCGGCGTTCGGACTCTCGCCATCTTTTCGAAGAATCGGCGGCGGACAAAGCTCGACGAAACGAAGATTAAGACGATTAGAGGAACGCATCGCTTTGGGGATTAACTTGGACGAGAACGGAATCCCGTTTGATCGCGAATTGACCGAGGAGCAACGGGAACGGTTGTTTGAGTTTCGAGCGTTCAAGAAGGAGTTGGAGCGGGGTGATCCTTTCGTGGAGAACGCCGAGGCACTCGGTTTGTTTTTGGAGTACGAAGAAGAGAAGAACGTACTTTTGCTTGGATGTGGGACTTCTTCTTCTTCGTCGTCGTCGTCGTCGTTGTCGGGGTCTCCGAGTAGTACTACTACTGCTGTTCACAGTAGTAGCAGCAAAAGCGGGAGCGACAATACCAACGACGAAAATACGGACTCAACCGACGACGACGACGACGAGAACAAAGAGGACAACGACGAGGACGAACGAGAGAATCGCCACTATCAAAACGACAAAAACGTCAGCAACGACATTGAAAACGAACATTCGTGTTTCGATCTGGAGACGTTCGTGAAAGACGTCGCCGAGCGCTTACACGTGGATGATGACTCTATCGACTCCGAGACGGAATACAAAGACGGAAATTCAAAAGGTACTTCGAGCGGCGTTTCGTCGCTAGATGTTTCGCACGAACAGCAATAAAGCGATACGACACGATACTATACTATACTAACGATATTACTATTCTTGATACTACTACTCATTTGAAATGATATGCTCCTTTACTACGTTCTCTAGGAAAATTCTTCTATATTTTGTGTATTTTCACCAATCGTCGTCGTCGGAATTGCCCTTGTTCCAGTCGTCTTCGAACTCATCATCGAGTAAGTCTACGATCACAGGAGGTACTGGCACGAACGGAACATGCGACGCCGGCATCTTTCGTTTGTGTTCTCCTCTTTCCTCCTCCTCTTCTTGAATGTTGTTGTTCGAAGGTAAAGTCGATACGACGCCGTGGCGAGACTCCGAAATCTTCGCCATCATCGCCGGGTCGCTCAAAGACATGCTATCATTGCTCACGCGTTTCTTCGTCGCGTTATGCGTTGATTTTTTAACCAGAACTCTCTTCTTTCTTTTCTCTTCATCAGGTTTTCGAACGCTCGGAAGTGCACCATCATCTTCTTCTGTGTCGTAATCGATTTCGTCGTCGTTGATGAACGAATCCTCGTACTCGTCCGTAGTTTGAGTGTGGTTTTCCATCGAAGAATCTGGCGGCGTGTCCTGGACGTTATACCGTTGATTTCGCGGACCAAACCGAGCAAAATTATCACCCAGATTCACCATAGGAGTCGGTTGCGTGTACGGATTCCCACTCTTATTTGTAAATGGCACACTGCGGTTGTTCGTATCGCCGTCCGTGTATCCAGCCGAACTAAAGTATTGCGGATGATGACGATGTCCATCACCTCCAGTCTCTGGAGACTCGTCGTCGATGAAACGGGCATCATCAGAGTCGTAATCCTCTTCGTTCGCGTCGTCGTCGTCACCTCCTTCGCCACCGGCAATATCGTCCAAAAATGCCGATTTTTTCTTCAAAGGTTTCTTGCGTTGCTGTTGCTGTTGCTGTTTTTGATGTCTATTGTTTGCGACGACATCAAGAGCGGAAACGCTGGGAGCTACTGGTAGCACAGGAGACGGCTCTTTCGGGACTTTTTCGCGTCGTCGTCTCTTGAAGCGCAAACTTTCATCGCTCGGAAACGAGCCTTCCGAATTTTGTTGTTGTTGTTGAGTTTTCTTCTTTTTGGAGGAGTTCGTTCGCGGTACGCGCGGATCGGGAGGTGGCATCGAGACGCTTCGACGTCGCTGTTCTTCAGCTTCCTCCGCGTTCTCTCTCGCGATCAGCACGTGCTCCTTCAAAATATTTAAAGGCATGTGATCCAGCGTCTTCTCGACTAACTCTTGGTTTTCTGTTGCCAGCGAGACGCGCGAGAGTATCGGTGCAGCGTCAGCAGAATTTTTGCGCAACGATGGTGGTACTGACGGTTCACGAGAAGCAGCCAAAGATAAGCGCATTCGCGCCGCTTCTGCTGCCGACGGAGATCTTTGCGGTCGAGGTTCGGGAACTGGTGACACCTTTAGGGATTCTTTTTCTTCGATTACGATGACTTCATCATCGTCATTCTCTTCCTCTTTCTTTGGTTCCATGGTACCGATCACCGGGACTTCTTCCTCTTGCTCCTCCTCCTCCTCCTCGTCTGAGAACATAATCGGCTGATCAGCGCGAGTACCTGCCTCGGTAGAAGGCATATCTTGAACTGCTACTACTTCTTCTTCTTCCCTGAGTACCTCCGGTAAGAGCTCATCCTCGTCATCGACGTCGGAAGAGATGACAACTTCATTATTCTCGAACGAATAGTCTTCATCGTCATTTATTATCACCGGAATATCATCATCTACACCATCTACACCAGCGCCGTAGTCATAGTGTTCTTCGTTTTCTGCATCCGTGGGATAGAGAGGGAAAATTTTTCGATCGTATTCGTCGATGTCGACGCCTTCGTTTACGCGCAAGTTCACGCCATCTCGAATCCTCTGCGCGTGTTGTCTCTTTTCGTTCACCGCACCACCAGCGATAGCATCTCCACACCACAATTCATCGTCAAAGTCATCGACTGAAGTGTTGGTTGAACCTCCCGGTCCCGATGGACTTCTCTCGATGCCTTGTAATTTCGACATGGAGCGAACAAGAAACTTAGTCATCGCACCGTGTTCAAAATTGTACACCTTTTGGTATTGACACTGGTATGGCAAGCTTCCCGCGAAACCTTTCTCTTTCATCTCTTGCAGATGCGTTCGCTGCTCGTCTTCTTCAAAAACGAGCGATGAAGATGCCATCGTCGCAGTCGCCGCTGCCTTTCCTCTCATCTCGTCGGCCTCTAGGCGGTAGGCAATGAGGAGGGATTCGTTGCCAACATCCAAAGCTTGATATTGCTTGGCCGGATTGGAGTCAAAAATGAGCGTCGAAGTGGACGTGTACTTCCTCGATTTACTACTGTTTCCTACTTGGTTCTCTTGCAGTAGTTTCGTTCTCTTCGCAAGTGACGCCGCGGTTCTCGATTTCGTGCCGTTTTTCTCCTTCTTAGACGTACTCTCGATGCAAATCAACTCGCACGACGGAAATATCTCGTCCGGAATCATCCGCGGAGTGTCTTTGCACATCACGACGTATCGATCCGGCGTTTTCATCTTACCTTGTAAATCGTGGTATTTTTTCAATTCCGAGGTAAATTTGTTGTGTTCTTTTCCTTTGGTTGCTAACACGACAACTTTTCCGTTTCTCGCGCGACCGGTTCTACCCATACGCTGCACGGTTCTAATAACATCAACCACGTCGTAAAAGACGATTAAATCGACCGTTGGAATATCGAGGCCTTCTTCGCCGATCGATGTCGCGACTAAGCAGTTCAAGTTGCCATTTCGAAAGTCTTCGAGCACCGCTTTTTGTTCTGCTTGTTTCTGCCCTTTTTGTTTCTCGAAAATCAAAGGATCCGCGGCACCCTCTCCTCCTCCTGCTTTGATGTTGTTATTATTCTTGTGTTGCTGTTGCGCTAAAACTTGCTTTTCGCGATTGCGCCTATCTCGAGCGTTCTCTCCAGAGCCTTGGCCGACAAAAGGTGCAACTTTTACTCCACACGCGTTCTCGCCTCTCGGTTTGATTTCTCTCAACTGTTCGACGATATCTCGAACGGTGTCTCGATAACTGCAAAATATCATCACGCGCGTATCGTTACCACTGCTATTGTTACTATTATTACTAAATTGCTCCGCGACAACTTTTACGAGCTTCTGCAACTTTGGTGAGTGCTTTGCGCCGTTCGAGGCTAACGATCGAATCAGCTCGCATGCCTCTTTAAACTCTATGTGCTTGTCGCTCAAAACCTTCGCATGCGAAAGATTACGTGATATGAAATCGTACGCTTGAGAGGCACCAAATTTTGTGAACAAATCGATGATGTGTGTGATATGCTGTGCGTGTCGCAAAGAGTGCCCGCAGGCGTCTTTATTTCTCGTCGGAATTAGACCTCTTTGTACGAACGTCGACATTTGCTGCAGTAAAAATTTTGCCGGTGGATCAGCATTTGGAAGGTCAAGAAACCGTTTCACGTTATATGCGAGTCCATTCATCATTGATACCGGTATCCCGTGATTACTATTGTTATCAACGGGGTTAAACGCGCCAAATCCCGTGGCTTGTTTCAAATGCGGTTTCATCGAGTCCTTCAATAAAGTCAAAATACCCGCGGAAACATCGTCCTGGCTAATCGGCTCGACGACAAGATCTTTTCTGAACGTGTATTTCGCCACATCTACATCTAATTCGGATCGAAATTCAACTCTGTTAATATCTAACGCCGACACGATGTTTTGAACGCTTTCAAGCTCTTTCCCGGGAGTCGCCGTGAGCGCTAAAATTCGAAACACTGCGCCGCGTTCTTTCAACTTGGCGACAATTTGCGTGTACGCGTAATTCCCAACCGCCCTATGCGCTTCGTCCACGACTAAGCAGACGACATCTTTCGCGTTCAAATCGCCCGTTTCGATGTCGTTGCTCACCACCTGCGGTGTGCAAAAGAATACTTTCTTCTCCTTCCAATGCTCTCTGCGCGAATCCGAGACCGTTTTCCCTTTCTTCTTCGTGCTACCCATTAGCACGACGGTTTCTTCCGACGGGATGCCACAAATATCGTGGCACGCTTGCATTTGCTGATCGACCAAAGGTCTCGTCGGCGCTACGAAAATAACTTTCCCGTTTGGAAACCATCTCTTATAATTCAACATGACCACGGCGGCGATGAGCGTCTTGCCGAGACCGGTCGGTAAACACACTAAGGTGTTGTTCAAGAGCGCATTCGCGGCGATGGCGTATTGATACTCTCTCCGATTGACTTGTGCTGGGTAAATGTATGTCTGCGCGGCGGCTAAATCAATTTCAGAAACCGGTTGTTGTTGTTGTTTCTGCTGCTGCTGCTTTCGTTGCAAGTTTGTCGTCATCGCGTTCCCTAAAACGCTCCCGCGCGAAATATTATCGTGACTCGTATTAAACACTCTCGGCGCGTACTCGCCGGGATTCTCAAACGCGTTTGGTCGATACCCGGACGGTAACGTTAACTGCGTCCCTCCCCCTTTGGCGACGGCGTTGTTGTTTCTCTTGGTCGTTTGCGTTTGCGTCGCCTTTTTCGGATGCTGCGCGCTCACGTTATTCCTACTGTTATTAGTATTATTAGTATTATTAGTATCACTTTTAGTAGTATCCATCGTCGTCGTTACGAACATCCGCGCGATCGATTGTTGCTTCATCGTCGCCGGCGCGTTTGAATTCGAAATGTGTGCACCTGCTTCCCCAGAGACGACGTTTTGCTCGCCTCCAAAATTTTCTTTCCGAATCATCATCTGCGTATTATTCGTCGTCGTCGTCGCGCTCCTTTTTGCGTTTTCGGCGGTGGCAGCGCTTTCGACTCCGCGCACTTCCTCTCCCTCCTCTTTCTGCCTTCTCTCTCGCAACGCGGCGGCGGTTTCAACCATGGAATCAAACTTGGCCAAGTCCATCAAATCGTCCCCGTCGTCGCTGAAGAAACTCATCTTTTTACTCGATTTTGTATCTAAAAAAAAAGGACTCAACAAAAGACCACAAAACGTGTCACTCCTCTACCAATACCACCATAAAAACCACCGAGACGACGACTCTCAACCTCCTCTATCTTCTTCTTCTTCTCTCTGTTTGTTTGTGTGTTGTTCTCGAGCGTGTTTATAAAACGGCGAAAAAATGACGAGTTGTCTGCTTGTTGAAAAATTCAAAAATCTTCAAAAAAGAACTCTTTGGGGGGCTGGTTTTTAGGTCATTTTTAAGCACAAACGCACACCAGACAGAGACGAAAGAAGAAGAAGAGAGAAAGAAGAAGAACACACATTAGAGACACAAACGCTCTCTTTCTTAATTATATATATATAAACACGCAACAAAAAGAGAAAAAAATGGGCGCCTCGGTGCAATTCATGATCACCTCCGCCATGCGGGAAATATTAACGAACGAGTTGCAATTTTTAGACTCGGAAGTGGACGAGATGAAACCAGAGTTAGCGGCGAAGATGATCGAAACCGGGACGAAAAGGCCGTTTGGCGACGGACGGGAAATGCCGGAGAGTTGGAAGCGAGGGGCAATGCCGGAGAGGAAGAGAGATGCGTTGGGGTTTTTCAGGAATGTAAACTCGTTGCAAGTGATTGTTTTAGGGGCGATTGGTGTCCTCGCAGGGTTGGTCTTGACGAATAAAATCGAGCTCGAGACGCTGTTAGGAGGGGCGAGCACGGCCTTGCCGAAGGAGAAGTTATCGTCGCACGTGAAAAAGAAGAAGAAGAAGAAGGGAAAGAAGAGAACGATTCCTAAACGTACGAACGTGGTTGAAAATTAAAACGAACTCTACTAAGTATTTAAATTAAAACGCGCCCTTCTTGTACGCGTAATAGCCCGCGACGAGGACGAAACCTGACCCGTCGGTAATCATGTACAGATATCCAATCCCACACATGACGAATACTCGTCGCGCCATAAATTCTAAGTACCTCGGGTCTTTCGGTAACACGTTCCAAGAGTCTCTGTAGCCTTGGAGAAGAATTTCTCTGGCAAAAACAAATTGGCACAACGTGTCCCAACTGTACGTGCCGACGACGGTGAAGAGTAAGAGACCTAAAACTTTGTATCGAAACGCGTCGTCCGGCATGGAGACGAACTGTAACTTGTTGTTCAAATACGGAACGACTTCGAAGGCTGCCATGAACGAACCAATGAACAAAGCTGCTAAGGAGAGCAACAAAGTTTTGTTCTCCAAGGAACCCATCATGAACGGTCTGCCTTTATAGTTGACGAGCATGACGCAGACGCGTTGAACGGTTTCGATGAGAAAGATGACCGTGTTTAACAAACACGGCTCGAACGGCGGGCCTTGTTCCCAGAACGATCTCTGCGCTTCGCTCGCGTTTTTCTTCTCTTCCTCGGAAACTTTCGCGATTGGAATCGCCTCCGGGAACGCGGCTTTCTCACCTGTCGCCGCGTGGACCAACTCTGTGGCGTAGTTCATCACAAAGACGTGGATGACGAGTTGGCCTACGATGGACAAGAATAACGCCGGGTGAAAGATGGAGCGCAACGGTCGAACAGGGGATAGCGTGTGCACTGGGGTGGCGTACGAAAACGCTAAACCAGCCGCGGTTAAACACAAACCGCTCGCCATCATTTGATTGTCCGAAGATCGAATGCCGTCGGTGTACAACACCGACAACGAAAACGCGGAAATCAAACAAGATAACACGAGCACTTGCTGCATCTGAATCGAGGACACCAACGTGCACCTGCCTTGTCGAATAATATCTACCGCAGACCGAATGGTCGGTAAGCGAGACGTGAACGGAGCCGCCATGGAAGCGTCGCCGAGTTTCACTTGCGGAAGTTCGCCGTCTAAATCGTCCAAGTTTTGCATCATGTCGCTCATGCTCGGCGCTTTACCGCCTTGTCCGCCTTGTCTTGCCTTAGCTCTTTCCATCGCTCTGCGTTTTGATTCGCGAATCATTAGTTGCGTAGAATTTTTCATGGCGGTAAACTGCGCCCACTTTTCGCCTCGCGCCATTCTTTCCTTGAACTCTTCCTCGAACCAGACTTTTTGCAACGCTTGGAGTTCTTTCGTGTCTTTTTGCTGCGCGATTTTCTCCTCCATTTTCGCCTTCTTCACTTTTTCCGCTTGCTCTTTCACTCTTTGCATCTTCTCTTGGAACGTTTCCGCCTTGGCGAGCTTTTTACCTTTTTCTCCGTCGCCTTCTTCTTCTCCTTTACTCTCGTCGCTGCCTTCTTGTTTCAATTTCTTTGTGTTTGCGGACCCAAAGCCGGAGAGGAGCGCGACGCCGACGTGCGCTTGTTTTAACGCGCCGACGTCGTTCGCACCATCGCCGCACATGTACGTGTGTCTCCCCTGTTGTTTCAAACGTTTCAGGACCCTCTCTTTATCGTCCGGAGACATTCTGGCAAAGATAGACACAGAATCCAAGTAATCCCAAAGCTCGCTTTCTGATGAAGTGCCGCTCTCCGTCGTCGTCGTCGCGGCATAGCTGGCCGCGTTCAAGCTCTCCCCGGTGACGCACAACGAATACTTCTGAGCCAATTGTGGAATGTTCAAATTTTTGTAACTCCCGATGACTTGAATGCCTCCATCTTTATCTCTCTTCGCGGAGACCCATCGAAGACTGCCACCAGTTTTGTTGTTCGTTTGCTCGAGCTCGAGCACTGCCGCGCCGGCTAACCCTCCTTTCGCGATGCCAACTTCATTCCCGACGTGAAGGGCGGTTAAGGTAGCGTCCCCAGTCGCCATCATGACGCGATTACTCGAAGCGATGAGCGCGTTGATAACTTCTTCCGAATCCGTTCGAACGCGACAGGCGAACGCTAAAAATCCGGCAAATTCCAAATCGCATTCGACTTCGTCTCGAGATAACGGCGATTTCGCGTCGTTGACTCTTCTCGAATCCCCAGGTGATAACACTTTGTGCGCGAGCGCAATCACGCGCATACCTTTTTCCGCTAACGTGCGATATTGCGAGTCGAACCCATCCGGTTTACTCTTCAACAGCGTAGCAATTTTCTCCGGCGATCCTTTCACCAGCGCCCACGTTTGTTCGTTTTCGCCTTCATTTTGCTGAACGGTGGCGACGACGGACATGCGCTGTAAAGAACTCGCAAAGTGATTGCGCGCTAAAATTTTGGCGCTCGGGGTACCTTTCCACGTTCGTTTCTTGATCTCCTCGGAAAATTTCGGTTTCGATTTACTCGATTTCGGATCGTACTCCCATTTGACGGCGAACAAGGCAGCTTGCTCCAACGGATCGCCGTACGTTTTCCCATCGATTTGGACTAAAGAATGACACCCGCCGATGATGATCGCGGACGTTTTCGAGCACTCGATCGGCGTGGCAATTTGCGCCGACGACATATTTTTACTCAAATCCGACGCGTCTATGACACCAACAGCGACAAGTTTATCCGAAGTAATCGTCCCGGTCTTATCGAATAAGCACGAATCAATCTTCCCCGCCATCGGTACTCGAAACGGTTCCGTGCAATACACGCCCGATTTCATCAACGCTAAAAGTGCCGTGTTCACCGCCATGGCAGTTTGCATGGGAAGTTCCGGAGGCACGACAGATGTCAAAATTAAAATACATCTCAACACTAACTCGTACTGTGAACGTTTGCCGTCCTTCATGCCAACCGTGAAGACGTGATACGAAGCCATGCACGCGAAAACCAACAAAATGAACAACAGAATCATAGTTTCTTTGGTATCTCCGGTGACTTGCTCCGAAGAAAACTCCATCATGCGCATTAACTTACCTTGCGTGGAAGAAAACCCAGTTCGCAAAACGTAGCACACGCACCCGTCGTCCGGCGTCGGCGGCACTTTTACCGGCCCATTAATACTACTACTACTATCCGAAGACTGTTGCATTAAAGTCGTTCCGGAGGATAACACGTGCGTTTTGTGAAGATCCTCGATGTCCAACCTCGCGTCTTCTTTATCGTCGTACGAGATCGCCTCCTTCATTTGCGGTACCGATTCGCCGGTCAAAGACGCTTCGTTCACCACCGCCGAGCCTTGCAAAATCAAGCAATCGCACGGAATGGTCGTTTCACCTTCCGGCTGTCTCTTCACGCTGACTATATCTCCGGGAACTAAATCTTCCGTCGAATGGTCCTCCCAGATGTTATTTCTAAACGCGTAAATTCTGCCAGTTTTCACCGCGATGCCTCTCAACGCCGTAATGTTCCTCTTCCTGGAAAACACCGTCGTCGCTTCGAAAATCAACATCGACAACATGTTGAACAGGGCGTACTTCCAATACTCGTCCATCAACCAAAGCATGCACGTGAACATTTGAAACACCGTCACTGGTCCGGTCAATTGTTCCTTGAACATCTCCATAAAAGTCGGCAACTCCACGTGCAAACAATTATCGCCGTACCGATTCATACAATCCTCGATTTCATCCGGCGCCATTCCAGTCGCGGTCTTTTTGAAATAACTCGAAATCGGTAAATCCACCGGACAGGTCAACTCTCTCAACTCTCCTCTCGCCTTACCGCTCTTCGCGTCTCGTTCCACCTCCACGTACTCGTACCGTTGCCTTTGAAACGTGCACCACAACGTCGACGTGTACGTAAACCCGTCCTCTTTACTCACCGAACTCAGCAAACGCATCTTCGTAATCTCCGGTTTCCCTTGGTGCGCGTGCGGCATGATTTCCAAATACGTATCCTCGTCCACCTCCGTAGCGTTGCGATACCGGAAAAACCGTCTCATTCTGACCGACCAGTGCTGCGCGAACATGATCAGCGCGTGCGCGAACGCGACCGAAGCAAACTTAATCACCGCGACAAAGTCCGGCAACCACCACGCCGGCAACGTCGGAGGAATCTCGTACGTCACCGTTTGGTTCACCGACGACAGATCCTCTCCTAACAATCCGTTCTTGAATACTGACGAAGCTGATGCTTCTCGAGATGGTTCCTCCGCTCCATTTTTTACCTCCTTTTCCTCCTCCTCGAAGCCGCCAAATCCATCGTCCTCGGTCGCCCACTCGTCCTTCACTTCAAACTTTTGCTTCGTCATCATCCCATCGTCTCCTCCACCAAATCCACTCTTCTTCGTCACCAACTTCCCGTCCACGAACTCCGTCGGTTCGTACCCTTGACTCTTGTGATGTTCCATCGCGGTTCGGTACGGTTTCCCGCTCGTCTCGTAACACTCGCGAAAGAAATAAACCAGTAACGCGAGAAACGGGAGATGGTACAGACCGACGCGTTTGTTGTTTTTAGAGAGTGTAAAACTCACGCGCGGTTTGATCGCTCGAACCGACGCGATGGTCGGTGGGTAGGTCACGTAAACGCTACCTAAAGACGATTTCGACATTTCGTTCTTCTTTTTCTTCTTCTCCCTCTTCTTCTTCTTCTTCTTCTTTTGAGGAGTATTCGTTGTTCTCTCGCGATGAAATGATTCGATCTCGAGATGATTTTGAATGAAGTCTCTCTTTCGACTGCTTTTTTTTTTTTTCTTTCAAAAAAGGGCAGTCGTTTTGGGAATCAAATTCACTTCATCACTTCATTCCATTCCCTTGCGATTGTTTTTCTGCGAGAGTGTGTTTGTGATACAACAAGAAGAAGGAGAAGAAGAACAACAAGAAATGAGAAAAAAGAATCCACATCCTAAACGCGCGGTGAACGCGAGGACGGTTTTGAAGTGTGATAGGGAGGAGAAGGGAGGAGAAGAAGAGGGAGACGTGGAGCGATTGCGGAGGATGCTCACGTGCGTGCCGTGTCGTGATGTCGTGGTGGAGCAGAATCAGAAGCGAGAAGAGGAAACGACTTTTGTTGCTCAAGGAGTGAAGAGAAAGAGAGGGGGGCACGAGTGCGATGTTTGCGAGAAGATGTTTGATAGACCATCCAGTTTGGCCAGACATATGCGTACTCACACGAACGAGAAGCCGTATGAATGCGATGTGTGCAAGAAGCGTTTTCGTCGATCTGATTATTTGAAAAGCCACACGCGTATTCACACGAACGAGAAACCGTACGAGTGTGATGTGTGCGAGAAGCGTTTTCGTGAATCTGGTAAATTGAAAGTTCACATGCGTACGCACACGAACGAGAAGCCGTATGAATGCGATGTGTGCGAGAAGCGTTTTAGTAATTCTAGTAATTTGAAAAGGCACGTGCGTCTCTGGCATTAGCTCATCATTTGTAGTTCTAAATCATCACATACACCACTGACATACACATCGCAACAAGTGCATCATCGCAGATAATACCGAACAAAGAATCCAACAACCGAAAATTTTCCTTCCTCCTGCGTTTGAGAGAATTTCTATAATCGGCACAAAATACTCCGCGCGCACACATCAGAGCGCGAGAGCAGAGCGAGAGCACGACCACCACATCAACACCACCAACACTTTACTACTCGAGTAATACTACCACATCGCATCCGAATTGAAGACAAAAAATGGGTAAAATCAAAATCGGATGCGCGACCGATTTGAGCGATAAAATCGCCGTCGTCACCGGGGCGAACACGGGCATTGGTTTTCACACGGCGAAACTTCTCGCAAAAGCAAACTTAAAAACAGTCGTTTTAGCCTGCCGGTCGAAAGAGAGAGCGCAATCGGCCAAGGAGGAGATTGAGAAGTTCTGTAAAAGCAGCGGTGGTGAGAATGAATGCGTCGTGGAGGTGATGGAATTGGATTTGAGCGATACGGATTCCATCAATCGATTCGCGAAAGAGTTTCACAAAAAATTCAAAAGGTTGGACGTCTTGGTGAACAACGCCGGTTTAAACATGTCCGCGGGGTACTCGGGGCCGAGAGTCACCAAGCAAGGGTACGAGATGTGCATGGGGACGAACTATTTCGGGCATTTTATGCTGACGAGTTTGTTATTACCGGCGTTGCAGAAAGGGAAAGGGACGTCGCGAGTGGTGGCGCTGTCGAGCGTAACTTCGTGGTTCGGATCGAATAAGTACCATTATTTCGTGAAAGGACCGTCGAAAACGAAAGGGAATTACTCGGCGAGTAAGTTGGCGTGTTTGGCGATGACTAGGGAGTTGCAAAGAAGGCTGGATAGGCAGGATCCGGATAACAACGTGGAGTGTGTGGCGGCGGATCCCGGGTTCGTGGCGTCGGATATTTGGAGGAACTACAACGTCGTTTGGCGAATGGTAGCCGGGTTGTTGGCGTTGACGCCGGAGGAAGGGGCGATGACGAGTGTGCACGCGGCGTCGTTGAAATCGGTCAAGAAAGGTCAGTTGTACATGCCGTTTTCGATTCGTTTGAGTAAGGTTTTTAAATTGAATAAAGGGTTGGGGTATAAGTGCATGGCGTTGCAGAGGGTATTTGCGGGTTTTTGCGCGGACGATTGCGCGCCAAAGGCGAAGGATTTGAAATCGAACGAAAAGTTGTGGGATTTGAGCGTGGAATTCTGCAAAGAGAACGGGATGTCTGCGAGCGCGATGGGAGTATTGAATGCGTTGTAATTTATATTTACTTCGCGGACGCGGACGCTTGGTACCGTCGTCGTCGTAGTAATTTTTATCGATGTTTTACGATTGTGTGTGATATTATTAATCGAATATTTTCAAGAAGAAAAAAGCGCTCGCTCGCTCGCTCAAAGCGTGGACCACGGAATCTTCTCGCCGGCAAAAAACGGCACCACCACGTCTCCACCAAACTCGTACGTTTCTGGTACCTCCCACTCTTCTCGTTTTAATGTGATTGTCCCAGAATTCCTCGGCATTCGATAGAAATCCGCGCCGTTGTGACTCGCGAACGCTTCCAACTTGTCCAACTTCCCGACCGAATCAAACGCCATGGCGTAAAAACTCAACGCCGCGTGCGCGCTAAACACCCCAGCGCACCCACACGCGCTCTCCTTCGCGCCTTTTGGATGCGGTGCAGAATCCGTGCCCAAGAAAAACCGTTCGCTCTTCGGTCCTACCGCGGCGTTTAATACCGCTTCTCGATGTTCCTCTCGCTTTAAAATCGGCAAACAATAGACGTGCGGTCGCATGCCTCCTTTAAAAAGCGCGTTTCGATTCAACAAAACGTGCTGCGGCGTAATCGTCGCCGCCAATCTACCACTCTCGGGAAAGTTGGACACAAAATCCGCCGCGTTCTTCGTCGTTATGTGTTCCATCACTACCCGTAAATCTTTCACCTCTTCTAACAACGGCTTCAAAACTTCCTCGATGTATCGCGCCTCGCGATCGAAAATGTCCACCGATTGGTGCGTCACTTCCCCGTGCACTTGCAAAACCAACCCTAATGCGGCCATTCTCCTCAACGCCGGCATCACTTTCTTCACGTCCGTCACCCCAAAACTCGAGTTCGTCGTCGCCCCGGCTGGATACAACTTAAACCCTCTCACGAATCCAGATTTCGCGGCGTCTTCCACCGTCCTCTCGCTCGTCTCGTCCGTTAAATATAAAGTCATGTGCGGTTCAAACTTCGCGTTCGTCGTTTTCGCCGCGTCCAAAATCAACTTCCGGTACGTATCCGCCTCTTCCGCCGTCCTCACCGGAGGTTGTAAGTTTGGCATTATGAGCGCTCGATCGAACGTTTTCGCGGTGTGTGGCACCACGGATGCGATTTTTGCACCATCTCGCACGTGTAAGTGCCAATCGTCCGGTTTGGTCATGGTGAGCGTTTCGATAGAATTCTCACTGCCAGAGCTCGAAAACGACACCACTCTTCCTCCTCCACGCGTTGGTATTCTTCTGGACGGCGACGATGCTGTTCGTCGTTTACGTCGTCCTCCTCCTCTGCAACGGTTTCCCGTGGAACTCTCGACGGCGAAAGAATCCAAAGAAGAAACAAAAGAAACGCCTCCTCGTCGCAAAGAAGAAGAACAAGAAGGGGTCATCGTTCCTTTCCTCGTCCCCTTAGTTGTCGTCTGAATCGTCGTCGTTCGCATCAGGAGCGTCGTCATCATCGCTCGCACGTTCATATCAGAGAAACAATCGTTTCTGCTAAAATGAAGCATTTTTCCCGCAGAAAGAGTTGCGTGTTACTAACATCTTAATAACACATCACACGCGATGTCGCTTTCACTCTCTTCCGCGAATAATCACTCCTCCACCGCAGGTGCTGCTGCTCTTTGTGCTGCTGGTGGTGGTGGACCGAAAACGACTCCGACGTTGACGCTTTTCCGTCGTCATCAAAGACGTCGAAGTGGTTTTCCAATGCGCTCGTCGCTTACGTCGACGCAATCGAACGACACGTTTTCCGACGTAAACGACGACGAACGGAAGAGGAAACGAGCAGCATTGAAAGAAAAACTGATCGAATCCTGTCGAGGAACCTACCGAGGCGCCATTGGGTTCTCCAACGACCGAGAGAGAGAAGACATCCGCAAAGCGAAGGAAGCTTTGGAAACGTTTGGTGCAAAGGAGGAGGAGGAGGAAAAGGACTGGATGCGAAACCGCGTAAACGGACGATGGAAATTAATCTACACGACCGCGTTAGACGTGACCGGATTACTCGTATTTTCGGTACCACCACCACCGTTGCCGTTTTTTCCACCGCCGCCAATCGTGGTTGGCGACATCTTTCAAGAGTTTAAGACGGACGCGAAGGAGATTGTGAACGAGATTCGAGCGTCCGTGCCGTGGGTGTTAGAGGAGAAAGACGGGGTGATTTTGAGGGTGAACGCGACGTATAAAGAAGTTGATGATAGCAGTAATAATAGTAAGAAAGCGTTAGAGTTGGTGTTTCAAGAGGCGGTGGTGAGCGACGTGAGGATATCGGAGTTTACGGAGACGTTGTTAGCGCCGGCGATTTTGCCGCGAAGCGAGTTGAATCAACGCGCGTTGTTATTTTTGAGGGATTTCGAGGTGAGGTTTCCGTTGTTCGGAAGAGCGGCGAGAGCGATGGGTGGTAGTGATGAAAACGGAGTTTCTGGCGCCGCGGTGGGGAGGTACGAGTTTAGTTATTGCGACGAGGACGTCTTGATTGGCAAAGCGACTGGTAGCCAAGGGATTTTTATCTTCACCAAAGATCATCAATCGCGAATGTAATAGTAATAGAAGCGGCGTATTGTTTAGTTAACTAAAGATTAGGTTTGGCATTGCAAATATATATCTATTCTTTCTTAATTCTAAAATTTATTCAGCCGGTCCGCGACCGCGCATGTTCACGCCGGCTCTTAACACTTGATCTACCAACAACAACTGCGTCGCGACAACCGGCGCGCTTTGCAAAATTTGCATCTTCACCAAATAGTTATCGTACACGCCACTCGTCGTCGGGTCGAACGGCTCACCGGTCGTCACGTCAATACCGACGATGTTTCCGTTTTCGTGTTCGTCCGTGAGCGAAATGACCGCGTCTTGCGCGTCGTACCCCGAGTTCTCCGCTAATGTTTTCGGGATGACGAGCATAGCTTCCGCGAAAGCCTCCACGCCTCTCTTGGCTCTTCCTTCCACCGTTTTCTTCGTCACTTCGTTCAAGTGGACGAACAAACCAGCCTCGAACGCCCCGGCTCCAGGGATGACCGCCTTGTCGATTAAAGTGTTCTTCACCGCGCGCAAACCGTCTCTCACGGCGTCTTTCAACTGAATGATCGTGTGTTGGTTCGGACCTTTTAACAAAATCGTGCACGACGTCGGGTTCGAGACGTCCTCGATGAACGTAAACTTTTCATCTCCTAATATGTGTTCATACACTTCACCCGCGTGGCCTAAAACTTCCGGCGATAACTCCTCCGGCGAGTTCACGCACACCCCGCCGCACGCCAAAACTAATCGTTCCATATTTCTCCTCTTCGCTCGTCGTAATCCTAAAATATTCTCTTTCGCCAACATATCCAACGAAATCGGGTCGATGCCTTTCTGTGTGATCACCACGAATCCTTTATCGTTCCCTTCGCAAACTTTCTTCTTCAACGCGATGACTTGTCTCACGACGTCGTCGGTAAACTTCCTCTCCGCCTCGACCATCTTCTCTCTTTGCTCCGCGTCCGAGTACATAAAACTCGAATTCACCTCGGACTTTTCGTACTCCATGCTTATGTTACACGTCAAAATATACGCATCAGCCACGTGTTTCGGCATATCCGGATGTCTCGACCCGTGATCTAAAACCAACCCTTTAATCAACTTCGTCTCCGAATCTTCCTTGTGCTTCATCGTCATAATTTCCACCATGTGCAAATCAATCGGCATTTGCGGTCTGGAAATGCACAACACCGCGTCCGTGACGATAGTCGTCAACATATCCGCCAAATGCTCTTCCAACTTTGTCCTCAACGCCGTCCTCGCCACGCATAACAACATCTCTCGGTCCGGATTCTCCACGCCTCCCGTTTCCACGCGAAACTGTTTCAAAAACTCAATCGCGCTCTTCTTCGCAGCCTCCAAACCTTCTACAATCACTCTCGGGTGCACGCCTTCGTTCAAATACCGCTCCGCTTGTTTCATCAACTCCCCGGTGATTAACACCGTCGACGAGGTCCCGTCGCCGGAAATGTCGTCTTGCGCCACCGCCGACCGCGCAATCATAATCGCCGTCGGGTTTTGAATCTGCATCTCTTTCAACAGAACGTTGCCATCTTTCGTCAGCTTCAAGCCTGTTCGTTGTGTTCAAACAAAAACGCGTTTTGTAGTGAAATGGAGAAACAGATCGTTTGCATTTCGATGTTGTGTTGATGTTGATGTCAGTATTACGCACATAATAATAAGCCTCGAAATATGTTTTTTGATGAAAAATTTCCAAAAAGTCAAACAAAACGGCGGCAAGTCTCTCGCATGAGATCGATCGCCTTTTCCGACGCGGGTTCCCCGGTGGGAGGAGGAAACTCTGCGCTACTTTCATCGTAATAACGAGCGCGAGAGATCATCCTTTCCACATAACGACCAAAAACCGAAAGAAAAGAAAAGAAAGGAAAGAGAAAACGAGAAGAGTTTGTGTACCTCCGGCACCGTCGACGAGCATCTTAATCGTCCCTCTCGGCCCGAGATTGGTTCTCATGACGTCTTGCAAACCTTTCGCGGCGTTGATGTTCATGAACAAAGCCGCGGCTTTATCCATGCTTTCGGCGTTTGGGTTCACCGAACGGAGAGAGGAGGACATTTTGATGGGAAGTTTTGGTCGGTCGTTGGTGTTGGTGTTGTTATTAAAGGTCGTGGAGTGCTTTTGAAATTTGTGCGGCGACGGCTCCGAAGTGCAAAATGTTGACTTTACGACAAAGAAGAAAATTTTCGCGTCCAACAACCTCTTTCTTTTTCCTTAATACAAATATTTACATCTGATTGCTTTTTGCGACAAAATCTACTCTCTATCTGCTGCTGCTACTACTACTGCTACAATTACTGCGAAAAGTTGCGTCGAAGGCCTTGAGTGTCGATGACTCCAGCCTCCGATTTTTTGAGCGCTACGTAAACGCGTCTAGTCCTCGTTGTTGTTCTCGTCCGGGCCTTCAACAAACATTCGGTTGACAAACTCGTAGGAGAAAAAAGTCACCCCGGTGGACGGTAACATCCGCGCGAGATTTGGCACCATGCCTTTATACATGCCAGATATGCCTTCTCTTCTCGATATCGTTCCGAACGATTGGAGTAAGCTTTTATATTTAATCTGGTTTCGTTCGATTTGAAGTTTTTGCATTCGAGCGCGAACGACTTGTTGCGGGTACGTGATCAGAGAGGCGACTATTTTTGAAAGCATGCCGTAGACACCGCACTCGGCGCTGGTGAGCTCTCTTTGTTCGCTCGTTGGAGCGATGCCATCGTCGTTGTTCTTTTTGCCACCATTCTCGAGTGCAAAAATCGCTCCTCCTTCTCCTCTGGCTAAACTCTTCAGATTTTCGTAACACGTGAACTGAATGGCGCCGTGCGACACCAACAACAAGCTCGGCGTCAATCCTTTATACAATCCGGGAATGCCCTCGGTTCGTGCGATTGAATACAAACAATCGATTAACCCTTTATATCTCACCACCACTTTAGTAGGTTTTTGAACTTTAACTCCTCCACCCCCGGCGCCGCCGCCACTGCTGCCGCTGCTACTACTCTTCGCCTCCATTCCTCCTCCTCCGCCTCTCTCTTGCAGCGCCAGCCTCGTCTTCGCTACCCATATCGGATTCGTCAATAAACTCACGCAAACGCCCGCCTCCGCCGCCGCCAATAACGTCTCCCCCGAACTAATACTCTTCTTCTCCTTTGTCTTCTTCTTCTCAACCTCGCCGTCGTCGTTCGACGCTTTCTCGTACCGTTTCCGCGCTCGATCGTAAAACGCGAAATACATCGCCCACGATGCCGTGTTCCCGACCACTGCCGGTGAAAGTCCCGCGTATAAGCCTCTCGCGCCTTCGTTTTTCAGAATCGTTTTAAACGCGTGCAAAGTGCCGTTGTATTTCGTGGCGATTTGTAAGTCTTGCACTTGCAATCTGGTCTTGATGACATCGAGCGGGTGTAACGTTATCGTGGCCATAAACCCAGCCGTAGCGCCCGAGACGGCTTCTTTGTTCATTCTTCCTCTGGTGGTTCTTTTTTACTTCATCGTCTCGAAAAACGAGCCTACGTATACGCATATACTATATACAGAGAGAGTAGTGCGTCTCTGTCTCTGTGTATAAGTTTGGGGAACTGGATACACCAACAACCGAAAAAAGAGAGGCAGAGAGAGACGTGAGAGAGAAAAACGTGAGAGAGCGAGACGTGAGAGAAGCAGACGAAGAGGAAACGAACCGCCGGGGTCGTCCTCTCAGTGTTGGTTTTTTCAGATTTTCTTTTTTGTCTGTCTTTTTTATATTTTCCGAAAACCATTGTAATTCCTCCTTTTATTTACACGGTACGTTCCTGCATCTATATCGCGGCGCTCTTTTATTTTTACCCTCCTCTTCGAACCGAAGCTGTTGTATGTAACCTTCGTCTTCGAAAGGTTCTCGTTCGATCTCTTCGCGCGTGTTTTGCGAATTCCTTTGTTCGCGTCGCGTCTGCTCTGGCGCGATTTCGAGAGACAAATTGGATGGACGGCGCATAAACATTCAGAGAGAGAGAAAAAAAAAGCGATTTTGGCGGCAGTGTCCAATTTTGAATCCGATGACCGCGCGATAGTTCCAGCCAAAAGCGTACGCGTTCAGATCAGAGACGATTTTCTCATCAACGCGTTCGCATCGCGCATGATTTGTGCGAGATTTTCGTCGCTTCATATTCGCGTCGTGGTGCCGGGCGGCGCGCGAGAGGTGAACGCGAGAAGTCGAAAAATCATCATCTCAGAGAGAGAGATGCGAGCAGGAAGCGACGGCTGTCCGCTCATTTTTCGCCTGAAAAGCCCCAAAAATACAACAATTTTGTCACTGACTTTGAAACGCTTTTCTCAACCCTCCCCTCCTTTTTTAATCGACAACTTTACAGAAAATCTCATAAATTAACAATGTCTGAAGGCAAAGAGCATCTCTCCATCGTTATCTGCGGTCACGTCGATTCCGGCAAGTCCACGACCACGGGTCGTTTGTTATTCGAACTCGGCGGTATCCCGGAACGTGAAGTCGAAAAGTTAAAAGCCGAGGCCGATGCCTTGGGTAAATCCTCTTTCGCGTTTGCGTTCTATATGGATCGCCAAAAGGAAGAGCGCGAGCGTGGTGTGACCATCTCGTGCACGACCAAGGAGTTTTTCACCGACAAGTGGCACTACACCATCATCGACGCGCCGGGGCACAGAGATTTTATCAAGAACATGATCTCTGGCGCCGCGCAAGCCGATGTTGCTTTGTTGATGGTCCCGGCCGATGGTAACTTTACCACGGCTATCCAAAAGGGTAACCACAAGGCTGGTGAAGTCCAAGGCCAAACGCGTCAGCACGCGCGTTTGCTTAACTTGTTGGGCGTCAAGCAATTGATTGTTGGTATCAACAAGATGGATTGCGACACCGCCGGCTACAAGGAGGAAAGGTACAACGAAATTCGCGACGAAATGCGCAACATGTTGTCCAAGGTCGGGTGGAAGCCTGACTTCGTCTCCAAGTGCGTCCCGGTCTTGCCGATCTCTGGCTGGATGGGTGACAACTTGATCAAGAAGACTACCAACATGGGCTGGTGGAGCGGCGTCGACGTCGAAAGTTTCGACGGCAAGGCGGAAAAGCACCACATCGAGTGCTTGTTGGACGTGTTGAACAACATGGTCAACAGACCGGAACGTAACCCGGAATTGCCGATGAGATTGCCGATCTCTGGTGTCTACAAGATCAAGGGTGTCGGGGATGTCCTCGCCGGCCGCGTCGAACAAGGCGTCGTCAAGCCGGGGGAGGAAGTTGTCTTCTTGCCGACCAACACCACGTCCAACCCGTGTGGTGGTAAGGTTTTCACCGTCGAAATGCACCACAAGCGTGTCGAAGCTGCCAACCCGGGCGACAACGTTGGTATGAACGTTAAGGGTCTCGACAAATTGAACATGCCGAGATCTGGCGACGTCATGGTGTACAAGGCTGACAAGTCTTTGGCGCCGTGCAAGGAATTCACCGCGCAAGTCCAAACTTTGGACATTCCGGGTGAATTGAAGACTGGCTACTCCCCGATCGGTTTCGTCCGATGCGGCCGCTCCGCGTGCAAGATGACGGCGTTGAACTTCAAGGTTGGTAAGGAAACTGGCGGCAAAAAGCTCGAAGGTCCGGCCTCCTTGAAATCCAACGAAGTCGCCGAGGTCGTCTTTGAACCGGTCCACCCGATGGTTGTCGATTCCTTCAAGAAGTGTGAGGGTTTGTCCCGTATCGCATTTTTGGACGGTAACACCGCCGTCATGCTCGGTAAGATCACGAAAGTGACTTACAAGGAAGGATAAATATGTGCGAGTGTGAAGTGTTTGTACGTGTGAGAAAGTTTGAAAGAAAATTTTCGCATGTCTCTTCTTTCAAAAAAACAATCGTATCATAAATCCATTTTTAAGCGTGTGTAGTGTGGTGTAAGGTAGTCTATAAGTATATAAATAACTTTAATAATAATACTATTAAAAGAAATTTGAATGAATGAATGTATGAAATCGTTTAACCTCGTTTGTTCTCTCTTCGTGTGGTGTTATTTACAACTGCATTTGTTTGTTCGTTAATTAATTATTCGCGAGAAATTTTCGCCGTCGCCTTTTGAAGCCACTCCTTGACTTCCTCCTTCTGCACTCTCGGGCTTATTTTCTCCCAGACTTGTTCGTGATATCTGTTCGCCCACGCGATTTCATCATCAGACATGATCTTCAAGTCCATCAATTTGGTTTGGATCGGAATAAACGTCAAGCACTCAAAGCTCAAGTAGCCTTTCCCTTGGAAGTTGTGTTCAGTTTTCGCCTCGCGGCAAATGAGAAGATTTTCAATTCGAATGCCAAACTGACCGTCTTCGTAGTACCCAGGTTCGTTGGAGACAATCATCCCATCTTTAATAGGCGTCGTGTTCCCCCACCGCGGAGAGATACTTTGCGGGCCTTCGTGTACGTTCAACGCGGCGCCGACGCCATGCCCGGTGCCGTGTCTGTAATCTAATCCGGCGGACCATAAGTGTTGTCTCGCGAACGTATCGAGAGCCATGCCAGGAGTACCCACCGGAAACGTCGCCGAATCCAACGCGATGTGGCCTTTCAATACTCTTGTGTAACACATCTTTTCGTACGCAGAAGGTGTTCCGAGATGGTGCGTCCTCGTCACGTCCGTCGTGCCGCACAGAAACTGTCCTCCGGAATCTAACAAGACCATGGAATCTTTTGTAATTTTTCTCGCCGACTTCTCCGTGGCTCGGTAATGCACGACTGCACCGTGAGGACCTTCACCGACGATGCTCGGGAACGATTCTTCGACGTACCCGTTTTGCTCGGCGCGTAAGGAGGAAACTTTCTCGCCGACGTTGAATTCGTTCAAATCTTTGTTACCTTCTCCCGCCTGTTTCTCGAGCCACCACCACAACTCGCTCATGGCCACGCCATCCATCAAGTGCGCCTCGCGCATGCCTTCCAACTCTGCTTCGTTCTTGATCG
>JACLAA010004566.1_pt1 | contig 23541 bp, 17 predicted proteins | sample 8027891 | NCBI WGS metagenome assembly JACLAA01 (sample SAMN15724900, study PRJNA655200) | protist metagenome | isolation source: fluorescence activated cell sorting (FACS) single amplified genomes of... | place: Spain: Blaines Bay Microbial Observatory, Mediterranean Sea | collected 2016-01-19 | reverse complement strand
TGAGAAAATTCCAGTTGAGGGAGAAAAGAATATTCTGTTAGCCTTTGCCTACATCGCAGGCGACCAAGAAGACAAGAGTGATTTACCGCGGATAGAAGAGTACACGAAAGAAATTCACGACGAGAAATACGTGCCAAAAGGCTCGCGACCCGGGTTTTGGTAGAAGAAGGAAGTTTATATATAGTGTAAAATAATTGTCATCACCTACCTCGTAGTAGTTTAAAACCGCGTAGAAGAAGAGTACGAGTAAAGTTTGACGAGAGAGGAAAAAAGCATTCGAGAAATCACCTTCTTCGTTTACAATCCTAATACCTAAACATCCTAAACCTACACGCGTATACTATCTCTATCTCCTCTAAAAGTCCTCCTCGTCCTCCTCGTCCTCGTCCTGATGTACAAATCCTGGCATCACGCCGACTTGACATTCCCGCATCATAAACTCTCCGTTGACGTATTTGTGAAACTTATCGAACAACGCGGTGCAGTCGGTCCCAAACGCTTGCAATAAAATCTTCGCCCCGCCCGGGTGGAAGTGAATATACGGCGTTAAATTGTACACTTTCCCTCGAAATCCAATCCAAGCGTCTTCTTCGGTGTTGTGTTGTGCGATTTCTTCTAAAGTAATCACTCTTTTCGAGACGTTTATTTTCTTCCCTCCTCCCAAACCGTTCAAGTTGTTGTTTTTGGTCTTTGTTAATCGCATCCAATCCATCTGAGAATATCCAGGCGCTAACTGCACTTTGCCCACTTTCTGTTGTTGCTTTGAAGAAGAGGACGCGTGGGTCCCCGCGCTGACGGGTGCGACGACGACAGGCATCGCCCGTTTGCGCCCGTCTTTGTCCACGTGAGAAACCGTGGCGTTTTTCAACCCCCCGTACGAAGAAGAAGAAGGAGATTTTGTCGTGTTGTTGTCGTCTCCACTCGTCGATGTCGTCGTCGTCGTCGGGTTGTTCGCATTACTATTATTATTATTCGGTCTCTGATAGTGGACGTTTGTATTCCTCAGAGGATTATTCGCGTCTCGCGGGGACGACATCACAACAACGTATTTTGGCTCCTCCTCGTGCGCTTCTCAATGGGGAAGAGTTCGGGGAAAACGAGAACAACATTCTCGCGTCATTATTATTTTGTACAACAATGACGACGACGACGAGTAGTATAAATCATCGTCAGGCTGCTGCATCTCGCGCTTCGTGTAGCGGACGACGACGACGAGCGCTGCGTTCGTCCTCTTTGTCCTCTTCGTCGCCTTCGCTTCATCTTCATCGTCTTCGTCGTCGTCGCGACAACAACGTTCAGATAACGACGAATGCGACAACATCATCAATCACTGCCGCGCAAAGAGAAAGAAGAAGAAGAAGAGGAAAAACGAAAATAAGAACGCGTTTATCAAAACTATCATCATCGTCATCATCATCATCAGAGGATACCGTGGTGAACGCTGTTACGGTGGAAAGCGCGAGCAATGAAAGAGGTTGGGGCCCGACCCGAGAGGAAATCGAAACGATAGAAGAAGACTTGGAGTATGATTCTTTAGACCGAGTTGGATGGTTCGAACTCTTATCGTTCGTCAGCGAGTTTACTTCTACGGCTTTAGGGAAAGCGCGGTTGTCATCAAGTGAAGGCGAGAGTTTGATTTCGGAAGTGTATTCGCAGGAAATGTCGGAGTTGCTTCTGGATGAAACAGAATCAGCGATGTACATGGAATCCGTCGCGGGCGTTTCGTTGGATTTTGGCGGGATGCTCACAATCGAGACGAGGAGAAGCGTGCACAAAGCGTCGCAAGGAGCACCATTGGGTGGAGATGAATTGATGGCAGTGGCAAACTTTTTAGAAAACGCGCGGCGATTGAAACTTTCCATCGAAAATGTCTCCCACGAAGACGACGAGACGGGCGAGATTGAGGTACCGAGAGCAATGATGCCGCTGAGAAATATTGCGGTACAAATGGAAACATTTTCTGAGGTGGCGGATATCATTAAATCAAAAGTTGATGACACTGGATCGTTCAAAGGTAACGCGAGTCCCGAATTACGCAGGGCGCGAGCGCATTTGTCCGGTAAAGAAACGCAGTTGAAAGAGTTGTTATCAAGGATGCCGGGGAGTGCGGTTTCGTTTCGAGGACGCATGTGTTTAGCGGTTTCGCCAGAGAGTGCTCCCAAGAATGCGCTCGTTTTAGGCACGCAAAGTGGATTAACTCTGATTGAACCTCCATCAGTGGTTAATTTGAACACAGAATTGGCAAAAGCGAAGGACGACGAGGAGTCAGCGATTGATGGTATTAAAAGAGAATTATCGAGAGTCATCATGGAAGTCGCCGAGGAGATTTTACGGTGTTTGGAATTGACGATTGATTTAGACGTTATTGCGGCGCGATGTCGTCATGGACAAGCGTTGAATTCGGTGCGTCCGACGTTTGCAAGAGAATCTGATTTAGAAGACGCCATCGAGGAAATATTGAGAGAGGAAACGGCGAGGAATGAAATGAACGACGGAGAAGGTGAGGAGGGTGAGGACGACGACGAAGAAGAAATTTTAAGCACGAAGAATGCATTCGTTCAAGCCGAACTCGAAATTGCGAAATCAAAAGTCTACCTTCCCGGACTCCGTCAGCCAGTGCTGGCGTCGCAAGCGGTGAAAGCTGCGAAAGATAAACGTCGCGAGGCAGCTGAAAGGGAAAGAAGGAAAGAAGAAGACGATGCGAGTTTGCAACCAAGATTTAAAATCGCCACGAGAGAATCGAAGAAAAAAAAGAGTAAGAAACTCCAGAACGAATTGAATTCTCAAGATGAATTCGATTTCGACGACAACTTTGATTGGCTTTACGACGGCAAAAACGAAAACTCAAGCGACTCGAATCCTTTCAGGGTGAAAGGACCGGTGCCGGTGGACGTTTTCGTGGAGGCGAGAACAAAATGCGTCGTCATTACTGGTCCGAATACGGGTGGTAAAACGGCGGCGATGAAAGCTCTCGGATTGAGTGCATTAATGGCAAGAGCTGGTATGTTTGTACCCGCGGAAAGAGCGCACTTGCCTTGGTTTGACTACGTTTTATGCGACATTGGAGACGACCAAGATTTACTCACGAATTTGAGTACATTCTCAGCGCGCTTGACGACGCAGAAAGCTATTTTGAAGCGTGCTACCCCTCAATCTTTAGTTTTGATCGACGAGGTCGGGACAGGCACATCGCCTTTAGAAGGTGCTGCGATAGCTCGCGCGTTCTTAAAAGCTTTGGCGGGATTACTTCCTCGTCGACTCGGCGTTTCGTTGGCGTTTGCGACTACCCATCAAGGCAGTTTGAAAGCGTTGAAGTATGAACACAAAGATTCCGGTGCTTTTGAGAATGCCGCGGTAGAATTCGATGAAGCTGAATTACGTCCAACGTATAGGCTCTTATGGTCTGTTCCTGGTCGTTCAAGAGCTTTACAGATTGCGCAGAGAAACAAGTTAGACGAAGATGTCATCAACTCGGCGAAGGAGGTCATGGGACAAAGTTTCGCAACGCTGGACGATGTCATCGCAGAACTCGAAGGCGCGAGAAAAGATGCGGATAAAGCTGTTGCAAAAGCTATGCAAATGCTGAAAGATGTAGAAAAGCGCATCCCGCAAGCACGAAACGCTGAGCAAAAGGTCTTACGAGTGAAGGAGGACGTAGCGATGAAGCAGGCGACAACCATCGTAAGAATCTCGAGGGAGGCTAAAATTCGCATCCAAGGCGAAGAGCGATTGAAACGACAAGAACTTTCGGCGAGTACGAAAAAGTCGATGATTGCGAAAAGTGCCGCCGGAGAATCAGATCGAGAGCGTGAAATTCGTTTAGCTAAAGAGCGTAAAGCAGCCGCGAGGAGTGGAGAAGCAGGCGCAGAAAAAACTCATCAAGAGTGTACTGAAATGCCCGCAGTTGGAGACCAAGTCATTTTGAAAGCGAGCGGTTTAGCCGGGAAGGTGACGAAAGTCTCTGGCGAAATCGTAACGGTCGCTGCAGGATTTATTGTCGCGGAAGCTAAATTGAACGAGCTGGAGAAGTCGTCATCTTCTACTTCGTCGGTGAAGACGAGCTCTACTCAAACTTTCGCTGGAGTGAAAAAGAAGCCCACTTCGCCTTCGAGAGCCGCTCGAGAATTCGACGCTCTCCTAGGAAACGGCAAAAGTAATGCTTCTTCGAGCGATGGCAGCAGAAGAGTTTCTGGTGAAGATTACGACGTCTGGGATAACGAGCCAAGTAAACTCGCCCAAATAGGAGACTCAGTCCAAATTTTGAAAAACAACTTTAAAGGCAAAGTGGTCGAAGACGAAGACGGCATGTTGACAATCCAAGCCGGTCCGACGCGAATGGTTGCCCCAAGTCACGGTGTTAAAGTTACGAAGAAAGCCAATGTTGGAAGTGAGATGAGCGCGGGAGCTGTTAACGTCCCGAGACCGACAATGAGTAACAAAAAGAAGAAGAAGAAGCAAAGCGCTTTTCCTTCCGGAACAAATATTACAACAAACGCGCCTCCCACGGTGCCACAGAAAGAGGAAGCCTCCATCCAAGATTTGATGAAAAAGTTTGGAAAATAGCAATAGTATCAGCGAAAATAGCAAGATGAATTACATGTAGCCGTGTGTAATAAAAGTAGTATTAATAGTAGATTTGTGTTGAATTTTCAAGTTGGATACCGAGTTCTCTCTTTTTTTTTACTGAGGAGCTCGTCGGTCTTCGTATCTGTTCCCGCCGTCTCCTCCCCTTCTATCTTCGGGGTAGGAACTTCTTCTATCGTCGTAGCCTCTTCTATCATCATAGCGTCTTTTATCATCGTAGCCTCTTTTATCGTCGTATCTTCTTCGATCGTCATGACCTGCTCCAGCTCGTCTATCGTCGTAACCCGCTCCAGCTCGTCGGTCTTCATACCGGCCCCCATACCCGCCTCGGCGGTCATCGTAATCTCTCCCTCCTCCGCGAGAATATCCTCCATCTCGTCTGTCGTGGCCACTGTCGTTCCTTCGATCATGATACCGGTCTCCTCCTCCTCCTCCTCGATTATAGTCGTCTCTCCTATACCCGCCTCCTCGATAATAGTCGTCTCTTCTATATCCACCTCCTCGGTCGCCGCCGCCGCGATGGTATCCTCCCCTATCTCTGGAGTGATACGGCCCTCTCGTATCTGGTTTCTTCTCTTCTGCCATCCCAACGCGAATAATTCTTCCTGCAATCTCTTTCTCGTGCATCGCGTCAATAGCCGCGTCCGCGGATTGTTTTTCCACGTATCGAACAAAAGCAAACCCACGCATTCGTTGGGTGTGATGGTTTCTGGGCACATACACATCTCCAATCTCGCCGTACGACGCAAACATGTCCGTAATTTCCTCTTGGGTCAGATCAAACGATAAGTTATCGATTTTCACAGAGTGCAAATTGGAAATATCCGGCGGACCTTTCTTTTCTTCTTGTCTGCCGCCGTGGTCTTCGTTCGAATTTGGTTGTTGGGAATCGTCTTCTCGATTTTGTTGATTCGTCGGTGCGGCGGCTGCTGCAGCTTCAGCTAACCCGCCGTCATCCACGTCTCCTTCGTTGGTGGTCATTATTCTTCTCACGTTTCTCGAAGATGCGAATGAATGAATTCTTTTACCGCGAATGCGAGAGATGTGTGTGTGTTTGTGTGTGTGTGTGTGTGTCCACTTACGCGCACGATTATAATTTTGAAGAAGAATTTGATCTGCTCTTTTTCGAGCATTCGAGATCAAGAGAGACCACAAAAATACGCGAAAGAAAAAAAGAGAAAAAAAAACAGACCTTTTCTTCAAACAAAAACGCGATCGATAATGATGTTGAGACGACGACAGTCGCATCCTCTTCTCTTCCTCTTCTACTTATTCCTCCTCATTTCTTTCCTTTTTCTTCCATCGTGTTCAAACGCGCAGGAAGAGGAGGGAAAATGTCCTCTGGACATTGCGAAAATCGATCTGAGCGGGTTAGGAAACGCTTGTAACGCCGACGATCCGGGTACTTTTTTTATATCTCTTTTCTTACATGTTTAAACTTCCATCGCAGAGTTATGCGCGAAAGGCATCGCGTTTCTCGGTCAAGCGATCGTAGACGCGGGGTACACGAGGGAAGAATTGAACGCGTTGCCATTAGATACGTGCGCGACGGAGAATCTGTCGACGTTGTTGGCAAACGGAGCGACGATCGATTCGTTTTTGAAAGTTTCAGCCTGCCCGCGAGACGCCTCCATGTACGAGAACGTTACTTTTCCCGAAGAAGAAGGAGAGGGAGATATTGGAAGGGCGGTTCAAAGTGCCTTTGCGCCCGTCGTTGAGAAAGGAGACCCGGTAGATGCGACAGAAAAGAAGAAGAAAAAGGGTGTTGATATCGTCGGCCTGTCTGTATCAATGGCCGTTATTGTCGTTTGCTTTGCTGGAATTATTCTGTTCGCGCTACATCGAGACAAGAAAAGACAGAAGCTCAACGCCCTGTATGTGCAAAGAAATCACGATGCAGAGAGAAACGTGCCAGTTGCTGCGCGACCAGTTCGCGAAATTCTATCGTTTCGAAACATTACTTGTCAATTGAAAACCAACGGAGGTGGTGGTGGAGGAGGAGGAGGAGCAAAAATATCTGCCGCCCGACGAACCATAATAAGTGGTATATCCGGGATAGTTTGTGAGGGATCTGTGTGTGCAGTTATGGGACCTTCTGGATCTGGAAAGACCACTTTGGTGAAATCTTTAATTTCTGCCTCGGGTTTCCACGTCGACATCGATTTGAACAAAATTAATCTCTCTGGAAACGCTCACTTTGCCGGTAAAAATAGAATTGGCTACGTGCCGCAACATTCCGATTACCTGCTCAAATTCTTGACGACGAGCGAATCAATTTTATACGCAGCTTCTTTGCGCCTTCCGTGGTATGTTTCAAAACAAACGAAGGAGAATAAATTAAACGCACTTCTTGACGAACTCTGCCTTATCGATGTGCGAAATACTCGTGTATCTGATTTAAGCGGCGGTCAGCGAAAAAGGCTATCCATCGCGATGGAGATGGTTATTGATAGCGACTTACTCATCCTAGATGAGCCGACGTCTGGCCTCGATTCGAAAACTGCAGATACGATATTGGAACTGCTAAAAAGTATCGCTTCTCGTGGACGTGCCGTATTATGTACTATCCACGCACCATCGGCGAGATCTCTTTGCGAACAAATTGATACTGTTTTGTTACTTTCTTCAACTGGTGATCGTTTACATTTTGGCTCTGTTTCTCTCGATTTATTAGAGTCCTTACAAATGCCGTGTCCAAAAACTTTTTCGTTACCGGAGTGGTTGTTGGAAATAGCGAGCGACGAAAGAATGTCCAAAAAACTTCTTCTCAAAACAACAGAATTTGAAGAGAAAGGAGACACAAAACAAGACAGCAGCTCATCGGAAACCAACGAAACTCTTTTTGTCGTTGATAATCAATCCTCGCACGACTTTTACGAAAAAAGCGAGCGCTCGTTCGTGACGGAGCTATCCGTCCTCTGTTGGCGAGAGTTTTTAGAGGTGAAACGGAACATCTCTCGCTTCATTACGGACTCGGTCACCGCTATTTTGGTTGGAATTCTCATCGGCTTGCTCTATTTGGACGTGCAAAAGAATCTTCGCGGCTTCCAAAATCGATGGGCAGCATATTTTTCGTCCTCTTTTTTTTCGCTCTTTCGAGCGTATCGTGTTGCGATGCCTTTCTCTCGTCGAGAAACGTCTTCCTGCGAGAGAAAAGAGCGGGTTACTACAGAGCCGAAACGTACTATCTTTCAAAGATGATCGTTGAGATAGTCGTTTTGCGTTGGACGTCGGTCGTTTTGACTTCAATAAGTTACTACTGGCTGATGGGCTTACGCGTCGATCCTGGCGCGTTTTTCATCTTTTTGAGTTTCGCGTTGTTATTTTCAGCGACATCTACGGCATTAATGAGTTTTATCCAGACGCTCTGCGCATCCACGGCGATCGCAACGCTGGTTGGAATAGTTTGCATTCTGCTTTCAAGTCTTTTCGGCGGGTTCCTCATAAATATTCCCACCTTACCAGGATTTTGTAGATGGATTCGTTGGTTTTCAGCTTTTTTCTACGCGTGGGGCGGAATGCTAGCAAGCGAAATGAACGACGGGAAATACGTGTTCGATGCCGACTTCGATGGGACAGACGTCGCCGTGACTGTGAGCGGGGAAACATATCTACACGTCGTAGGAGTAGATCCAGCAAATATTGGAAGAGATTTGGTCGCTTTGTGCATCGTAATTGGAGTCTACATGGCTTCTGCGATATTCATGTATCGCCGATTTCAATGAGCGTTTCGAGGCTGGATTTGGGTTCGAGAATACGAGAGATCAAAAAATAAAAAAGGGTAGTAGAGAGTAAAGAGTAAAGCGTACAGTACACACCATTTCGTTCACGCTAGAATACATACAATTACAATGCGACTATTATTACAACTTGGCTTCTTCTTCTATTTCTTCATCGCATCTTTCACGAGAGGAGCGAAGGCGCAAACGTTGCTACAGGCGTGCCCGCTCGATATCGAGCGCCTCGATTTCACAGGCATCAACGAAACTTGCAGCGATCCGAATGACCGAAATCTCTGCACCAGTTGCCCGTTAACCATCGTACAGAAAATAGTCGACGGCGGCTACTCCGTCGAGGAAATCAACGCGCTGCCCATCGAGCGATGTTTGCTGGAAAATCTCCCACAATTGTTAGAAAACGGAGCAACGCTGCTCACGTTTATCTCGCTTCAAAGCTGCGATTTTACCTCCGGCAACTTGGCCACAGACATTCTGAATAACGTCACGTTCCCGCCTCCATTTCCAGGATTACCCACGGAATGGTTACGAAACGAAGAAAACGAAACGATGCCTTCGTTATCGCCTTCATCTTCCTCCTCGCCCGACGACGACGACGACCAACAAGACGACGCTTCAGTTGTTGCGAAAACAAACGGACCTCCTTCTTCAGAAGAAGGAGGAAAAGAAGAGGAGGAAAAACTCTCGTCGCCGTCGTCGTCTGCGAGTTCTTCTTCGACGCGCCGAGTGCTCATCTCCTGCGTCGTTTCCGTCCTCGTCCTTCTCGCCACGACAACGATGACTTAAAACAATGATGCGAATAAAATACTATGCATAATACTTTAAAATCACTCTTCGTCCGTGTATTTTTTTCTCCTCTTTTGCTCTTTCTCTCCTCCGTCTCCTCCGTATCTTCTTCCCCTCATTTTTATTAATATCTCTCTTCTCTCTACTACTACGAAGAATATGTCAACTTCATCTGGTTTAGTATTACTCTCCTCGCACACCCAAACGACGACGACGAGCGCGCAAAAGCAGCAAAAGAAGATCATCAATAGCATCTTTAAGGCGAAGAAGAAGAATAAGAACAACGCGTGGAGACGACGAGTTGGCCCCGTCTTTGCATTCGCGAAAGAATCATCTGTAGAAGTTGAGTACGCACCAGCCTCATCATCATCATCATCATCATCATCAACGTCAACTTCCTCTTCTTCGACGTCGTTGAAAAATGCCGGTGTGAAAATTGGTTCATTAGCGGCGTCGTTCATCACGTGCTTGGACGCGCACGCGGCAACTGCGCAGAGTAGCAATCCAGAAATGATCGCTGAAGTTGCCGAAGCGGCGAGCGCGTTGGCGACGTATTCTGTTATTGGACTGACTGTGGCAGCTATCGGCGTCTCCCTCTTCAAATCTTTTGGCTCGTTCGTATTACCCGGTCCTAGAGCTTCTGCGTCGCATATTTTAGTCGCGGACGAGTCCTTAGCCGTCTCGTTGAAAGAGCGCTTGTTGGAAGGGCCTCAAAGCACGTTACTGGACCGGTTCGCGAAAGAGGCGTCCGCGTACTCGACGTGCCCTTCAAAATCTAAAGGCGGGGATCTCGGGGAGTTTAAGCCGGGTCAAATGGTTAAAGAATTCGATACGGTGGTGTTTGAAGCGCCTTTGATGGAATTGCAAGGTCCGGTGAAGACGCAATTTGGCTATCACTTGATTTTAGTCACCGACCGAAACGAACCGTCGGCGTAAAAATGCCATCCTGACCGTGACAAAAGAGCTTTAAGTCGCACGCCAAGGACGAGAAGTATTGGAGAGTGAAAACACGCTCCTCAAAACGTATCGACGAATATAGCAGCCGCATAAACATGTATTATTTAAATTATTATTATTATTATTATTATTATCTTCCTCCTCCCTTTGTTATTATTATTGTTGTTTATCCACACACCAGTTTTTTGTTTTTTTTTCTCGAGGCGAAGCGAAGCGAGAAGCGATTTCTAACCGCTAACTGCTGAGCTTTATCTTCTTTTCACGTCTCGAGACGGCCGCTTTTACTCCACAAAAAAATTATTCTTCGCGCTAACGGGAACGTGTGCACTACTTACTCGTTGCGATCTGATTCATCGATTGTCGAGCACACATTTGCATCGCAGAGAATATATTTGTCGCAAATACACGTCTTCGATATCGATTCGTACACACTTTTGATCGTTGTTGTTTAAGCGCGCGCTTCATCTTTCCGTTCGGATTGATTATACCACTTTTAAAGCAACGCTTTAACGAGTCACACTTAGGCGTACGCTTAGATAGAAAACAAAAATGCACGGCGTTTGTCTTCAACAAGGGATGACGCGAACGTCGTCGACGGTCAATTTTACTCAAGCGAGTACTTCTTCATCGTCGAGAAAGACAATCGCGATACCATTTCCGAGATCGCGAGGCAGAGGAGGGAAGGCTTCAACGACGCGCGACGCCGTGGCTGAGCCATCGCAACAAGAACAAACGTTCCAAAGACGACCGGAAGATGTCGTTCGATCGAATGGGAAAGAGGTTGAATTATTCGCCTTAGAAGCGTGCGTGAAAAGGCAGGAGAGCGGCCAGTTGGCTCCGAAAGTGAACGTCGTGCCGTCTATATTAGATCCAGCGTTTGAGCGTTGCCGAGAAGTCACCGCAGAGTACGCGAAGACGTTTTATCTAGGAACAAAATTGATGACGCCGGAGAAACAACGGGCAATTTGGGCGATTTACGTCTGGTGCAGACGTACGGACGAGTTAGTAGATGGGCCGAACGCGTCGCACATTACGCCAGAGGCTTTGGATAGATGGGAGGAGCGCTTGGAGAATATTTTTGCCGGGAAACCGATGGACGTTATCGACGCGACGTTGGCGGATACCGTGAGTAAGTTTCCGGTTGATATCCAACCGTTTCGAGATATGGTTGATGGTATGAGAATGGATTTGGTAAAACCACGGTACGAAACGTTCGATGAGTTGTACGAGTATTGCTATCGCGTGGCTGGTACTGTTGGCTTGATGTCCATGCCGATTATGGGCGTGGATGAAAACTATAAAGGCGACTTACAGTCGGTGTATAAAGCGGCGTTATCGTTGGGATTAGCGAACCAGTTGACGAACATTCTCAGAGATGTTGGAGAAGATGCGAGAGAGCGTAATCGCATTTACGTTCCCTTGGAAGATTTGGCTAAGTTTGGCATCACCGAAGGTGAAGTGTTGACGGGATTGGTACAAAACGGGAAAGTGGACGAACGCTGGGTGAAGTTTATGAAGTTTCAAATCGCGAGGGCGCGAGAGTGCTTTGCTTCCGCGGAAGCCGGCGTAAACTGTTTGAATAAAGACGCGAGATGGCCGGTATGGTCCGCGTTGGACGTATACAGAGATATTTTAGATGCCATCGAGGCAAACGGATACGACAACTTCACGCAAAGAGCGTACGTACCAAAGATGCAAAAGTTTGCGATGTTGCCGACGAGTTTCGCAAAGGCGCAACAAGGGCCGACGGAAGAGCAGCAAAAGGGTCGCTGGAACGAGTAATTAACATCTATAAAAGAGAAAGAATGAGAGTGAAATCAATTAGTAAAGCGAGCGTTTTAAGAAAGAATACAAATTACATTTTTTGTGTTTCGAAATTACACAACTATCCTCTAGCTTTTGGCGCCGGTCGTCCAGCTTTGACTTTTGGCTTCCTCGCTTCTAAAAAGTCTTCGATCGAAATCCCTTCGCATTCGTGACACGTGAATCGTTTCGGCGTCTTCGCTTCATCTTCAATGCCCACGCATCTCGTGTGCATCCAAATCTCGCACCGGTCGCACGCAATCATTCGCTCCCCATCGTCGTCGTTCGTTCCACAATGGCAGTTCACGACCCACTGATCGAGTCCGCCTTGGTAACGGTATTCGCTCTCTAAGTCCGCGCCTTCACCCATAACTTCGGCGTGCGCGTACTGCAACGAGTTCTTGTTCAATCTCGTCGAGTCTGGAAGGTTTTCGTACCCTTTAATCGCGGTGACTTTGAATTTTGAGAGGATAACGTATAAATCCGCAAACGCTTTCGTCGCTTCTTTTTTCAACTCGCCCAACGTGCACGGAACCGGAAGTAGAACAATCTCTGGCGGTGGCTTAGACTCGACGCCAAGCTTCCGCCGATTCTTACCCATAATTGCACCACCTAAACCAGAGACTTTTGGTCCTGAATTTGATCTATCGATGATCGCAGTAACGAGTACGCGAGTCGGTTTAAGATTTTTGACATTCGCAGGCACGCTCAAGTGCAACAAGTCGTCGATATCTATGTATGTTTTGACAAATTGTTTCGTATCCAACAATACTCGAGCTGCATTTGTGAGATGTGCACCTTTACACGTAACTCTAATCTTGTTCCCGATCTGAACTCGTGCTGGTTTGTAGCTTTCCAGACAGTCTCGATAAACCGCTCTCAAATCCTTATCGACGTCGTACGCAGTAAGCTCTGAGATGGCTTTCGCGTTTGGATTCGAACGAATTTGTGGCGTCACCGGAGCTATCGTCGGCAGTTTTTGTTGACTTTTTCGTTCCATTTTCATCGAAGATGGAGGCGCTAAAATTGCCGTTGCAGAACGCGTTTCTCTTTGATTTCTTACTGGTTGTTGGCGAGTCGCTCCTCTCGACGTCGTTCCGTTGCGCAGTACGCGAATGTTATTCAATGGAGATTTCCCTACCACAACTGGTTCAACTGGCGCGTTCGCGTATGGGTTCATAAAGTCGAGCGGAGCCGTATAAGTAGGCGAATTTGGCGATATCGTCGAGTTCGGCATCTCCAACTGATACTCTAACTGAGAATTTATCGGGTTATTCCGTCTTCGCACTTTCGCTCTTGCATCCTTCGCTCCGTTTTTACCGTCCATAATGACAGGATGATCCGCAATTGTCTTTAAGACGTGATCCAAAAGTCCCGTATCTCCAACACCTTTCAGACGCGCAAGGTTTCGAACGTCTTGTCTACCTAACCAGAAGCCTTTATTATCCGCCAAAACCATCACGCATGCATTTGCCGCGACATTGACGCGAGCGAGCGTCCATCTCGTCTGCGCCGCCGGATTCGGATTACTCGAGCGACCTCGTTTCCACTCGACCATTGGTTCGGTTGGAAGAGGTGCTTGCTTGACCATAGGCATTTGTTGTTTCTGTTGCTCTTGGTGACCGTTATGCTGTACTATTGAAGTTGGTGATCTGAGCGTTCGCGCAAACGCAGAAGCTAGACCGGTTCCAGCCATTTTTAGTTTCTTCGCCGCCGAAGCAAAGACCGAGTCGTGGTGCACCGTTTCCTCTCGTTTAATTTCTTCTTCTGCTTCTTCTTCTTCTTCTTTTACTGCTACTTCTATGAACTCTTCCTCGTTCTTAATTTCCGGATAAGCGCGTTTCTTGTTGGATCCCGCCCCGCCCGCTGCTCCCTTTTTTGTTTCTTGTTGATGATGATGATGATGATGATGAGAAGAGTGACGACGGGGAGTCGTTTGGTTCGTTTGAGGTCTATTCTCGGCAACATCTGAAATTCCGGCCAACACGGCGCCTACGCCGTGCGTTGCTAACGTTTCGAACGGCCTGATGCCTTCTTTTACTTCTCTGCGAATATTTCTTTGCAATCGGAGCAAAGCTTTGACTAAATCGCCTAAAGTTTTTGGAATCTCGAGTTCATCATCTTCTTCCTCCTCATCCTCGTCGCCCGTCTTCTTTTCTGCTTCGAGCGTAAGAATATTGACGTATTTATCGATTAAGTGCACCATTGGATCGTCCTCGCCTCCAGTCATGACAAAATCGCTTCTTAAGTTTTTCAACGGGAACGTTCGAAAATCAGCACCTGCTCGTTTATGCGAAGTCACCGTATTTCCAAAGCTACCTTTACCAAACACGTACCCGTACGTCCCGTACCACGTGTTCCCACTACTCGCGGGGTTCAACAATCGATACTCAACTCCGTATTTCTGCGAAACGTCCTCCACGGAAACCTCTCTCGCTCTCAACGTGTAGCAAATATTCTCCCACAAACCCATCAATTGCGATCCGCTCAACACCATCGACCCCGCCTCTCGTCCGTTGATACGTTTTAAATGTCCACACCCATTTCCGTGAAGTAATCCGTGCAACAAATGCGTCTGATGATCGACAATCGAACATTCTTTATCGATTTCTCCACACACCGTACACACTCTCTCACCTTTCGGCACGGCGCAGCAACACAACTGACAGACTCTTTTCCCGGCCAACTCTGGTTTTCCTCTCGTTTTAAAATCCGTGTGGACGATAAAGTGCCACTGTTTTTTGTTCACCGGGTGATGATGCCACCCGATACATTTACAGCAATCGCAGTGTATGCATTCTTCGTCTTCTTCGACTTCTGTGGACTCTTCGTATATCCGCAAAACCGTCTCGTGCGCCGGTTGGTCTTTCGAAGTCGAAGGCGTCCTCAACACGAGAGTGTACCCCCAAATCCCATCTTCCGTCGCTCGCGCGTCTGGCGTCGCGAGTTTCAGAAACTGTTTAATGTTTAATCGAAACGGACCAAAATATTCCACCTTTCGTTTAATCCAAGGCGTCGGTTCCGCGATATTCACCTTCTTTTTTCTCTCCTCCTCGTCCTCTGTGGTCGTATTCCTAGGCCCCCCACCGCCAGCAGAACTTTGGGTGGTACTTCTCCCGGACCTCATCGAAGCAGCCATAAATCGCTTCCTCTCTCTCTCTCTCTGTGTCTGTGTGTGTGTCCGTGTGTCTCGCGCTCAACCGAGGGTGGTGGGTTCCCCCAGCGCCGCCGAGAGGCACGTCGAATTATAATATATCGAGTGCGTCTGCTGCCCTTTTTTTTTCTGGGTGGAAGACAAAAGGGAGAAAAGCGCTTGCCTCTAAAACTCAATTGAGGTTAACAAAAACACAAAATTCCCACAATCCTTAAACAGATCGGATATCGATTTTCAATCTTCTGTTGTCTCTTCAAACGGAGCAGTCAGGGAGGAGAAGAGGAGGGTGTGCGCGCGCGTGTGTCTGTGTGTGTATACAACAACAAACAGCTCTCGTCGCTCTCTCTCTTTTGATGATGATGCAAAAAAGGGTGTGCAATTGATAAGAGAGAAGAGGGTTTAGGGATCATCATTTTTCGACGGCTTTTTGTTTCCACACAACAAAAAGAGCAGATATATGTCGTCTTTGCTTTTTAACCCATCTCGGCCGGGAGGACGAGGACGCGCGGTGATGACGATTGGCAACAGCGCCGGTGGTGCTGCTGCTGTTCGAACAACATCTTCTCGCGTTGTTTTTGCGTCCACGTCTTCTGCGTCTTCTGCGTCTTCTTCTTCTCGTCGTCGTCGTCGTTATCATCGGTTGTGGAAAAAAAGTTTAAACGAAAAAGCGTCGACGACGACGGCGGCAAGAAGCGCAAACGGGAAAGGAGAGAGCAATTTATTAAACGCGACGACGAGAGGGTGGATGAGTATTTCTTCAAACGCATTAGAAAGAGGAACTTTTAGAGGAAAGCGACGACATCAACACGCTCCGGTGTCGGCGTCGTCCATCGATGGAGCAGGAGAAGGAGGAGGAAGCAGAGGAGGAAGCAGAAGCAGAGGAGGAGGAAGCAGAGGAGGAGTTGGGAATACACAACAGAACAACAAAAACAGAGGAGGAAAAAGCAGCAAAAGAGAGGTGATGAAGAACAAAACGAAAAAAGGACAACATCGAACACAAGGCGTTTTAATGAGCAGAGGAGGAAAAAATTTTACGAAGAAACGATTACCGGAACCTCTGCGGTTTATGTCTGGGATTTGGGACCGATCGTTCGATGAAGAAAGCGAGGAGGAAGAGAAGGAGGAAAACGGGGACGAGAAGAAAAGAGAAGAGGAGAGAAAGAGGAAACGGTTCGGGTACTTTGGCGCGTTGATATTGCAAATATCCTTGGGCGCGTTTTACTGTTGGTCGTTGTTTTTGGTGCCTTTAGAGTTCTCGTTGAATGTCGGGAGGGCGCAGTTGTCGGCGATATTTTCGTTGGCGACGTTGTTTTTTACGCTGTCTCTGTCGTTTATAGTGCCCTCGTTGATATCGAGGATTCGGCCGAGAACGATGTGTATTTTAGCGACTATATTGGCGACGAGTGGCGTGTTCATGGCGTCGTTTTGTTCGACCGCGATGTCGATTTTTCCTTTATATATCGGGTTTGCCGGTCTATTTGGCATCGCGTGTGGTCTCGGGTACGGGTTATCGCAGCAAATGTCCTCGTTTGCACCGTTTGGACAAGGGTTAGGGACTGGACTAGTCACCTCGGCGAGAGCCTTTGGCGCTTTCGTGTACGCGCCGTTGATTGAAAAGAAGCTGGATTTTTACGGCCCGGACGTTGCGTTGAGGAACTTGACTTACGCGATTGCCGTTTTAGGTACCGTAGCGTCGCTGTGTTTTCACAAAGCATCCATAGATATTCCTCTCGGCTTACGACGAAGAAATAAGTTGGCGGTGACGGATTTAGAAACCTTGCGAAGATTGACCGATTTGCGTCCGCACACGATCAAGATGTGGTTCGTAAACACCCTGGGATGTTTTGCAGGAATCTCAGTCATTTCGCAAGCTGCGGTGTTGTTACTGTCTAGAGGGGACGCCACCGTTTCCGCGAACGTTGCCGCTGGCGTCATGTACGTCTCTTTGGCGACAACTGCCGGAAGAATCATAGGAGGGTCACTTTGCGATCGCTTCAAAGCAAAATCGGTTTTAATATTCGCTCCGTTAATCACCGCAGCAGCTATGTTTTGGGCGAGCAGCACCAGTAGTGCCATCATCGGCTCTGTCATCATGCCAATCTCGGCAATTCGATTCGCGTTACTCGCGACTGGATTATCCTACGGCATTTTACAAACCGCCGTGCCTTGCGAAGTCCGACGGGTCGCCGGCGACGGTGACTTTGCCCGAGCCTACGGTCGCATCTTCACCGGTTTTTGCGTCGCCGGTTTCTTCGGCCCGTACGTCAGCGGGATCTTATTCGATGCGTTCGGAACCTACCGCGTCGCCTTCCAAGTTTCCGGATTGGCCAGTCTTCTCTCCTCCGTAGCCGCGACGACGCTCAAAGGCGAAGCCGCTGTCCTCAGAGAGAAGAGAGCGATGGAGTTGAGAGCGGTCGAAGCCGCGGCGAGAAACGATACGAGGTACGTCGATTGCACGAGAACCAAAGAGAACGAGTGGGGGTCCATCGAAACGTAATATAAGCAGAGAGAGTGTATATACTCCTCTCTGTCACTTCTTCTACTCACTGCGTCGTATGAATCGAGCATCATCATCATCATAATAGTGTATTTGTAACGAGAGTAATAATAATAATATCATGTCGCTTGTCATTATTGTTTTGGTCTGTTTCTTTTTGCAAAAAAGGCACTCAAAGGCACCTCAAAAAAAAAGCATTCTTCGTCGTTCCCACGACTCTAAAGAATACAACTACTCTCGTCTTCTCTCTCATCCTCTCGCCCGTCCTTTTGTCGTAAAAGAAGAAGAAAAAGATCTCATTAAAAGAATATAAGAATGGAGGACGACGACCCGTTCGATTTCAAAATCGGCGTGGAAAAAAACGCGCTGAAATCTGCGAAGAAAACCGCCACCGAGGCGATGATGAATTCGATGATGATGAAACCGTCGTCGACCACGTTGGAATCGTCGTCGTTTACGTCGTTTGGAGAAGAGGAGAAGAAAACGATGACGATGAACGACGGAGTAAAGGGCATCCCCGAATCGAAAGCGTCGTCCACAAAAACGGATGAGGATCAAAAGAAGAAGAAGAACGATGATGATGATGATGCGAAAGTAAACGCAACCATCGAGTCTTTCAGCACGGAAACGAAAGTCATCTTGACAACTTTAGGCAAAATTCTCGAACGCTTGGAGGCGTTAGAGTTAGTTGCGTTGAGAAATGCGAAGGAAGTCGCGCGGGTGGAAAACGCTCTGCACGGATTCATCGTCGGACAAGCGAGGAAAGAAAACGGGAAAGAACCGATAACGAGCGCGAATTTGTTCGCGGTAGCTGATTCGTCAGAAGAGGAGGAAGAAGAGGAGGAAGAAGAAGAGAAGATTGAAGAGGAGATTAAAGAGAATATCGTTCTCAGAGCAGGGAGCGGGCGAAGTAGAAGACCGCCGACGCCTGAAGGCGCGCATCATCCTCCGCATTATCCTCCACATAATCCCCCTCCGCACCATCCTCCTCCTCCTCACGCGCATCATCAGCACCACCAGGATCCTTACGGTCCGCCGTCATTCGCGAGAGGAGGGAGAGGCGGTCCTCCGCATCCTCCTCCTCCTCCTCCTCCGCACGAGAGAAGCGGGTCTCCCTCGGGGGAGTCCGCCGCCCATTACCCGGGCATCGACCATCATCTTCATCCTCATCCTCATCGGTCGCCTCCGCCGCCGCATCACGGCGGTCCTTCATCGCCACCTCCACACCACGGCCATCCACCTCCGCCTTCACACGTGCAGCACGATCCGTACGGAACGTATCACCCATCTCCTCCTCCTCCTCCCCAAGTTCTCGCGAGCTCGTATCCATCTCCTCCGCCTCCGTCGCCGCCTCAAGTCCAAAACGAAGACATCCCTTTGGACGTCATAGTCGGCGAATTCGCGTCCATGGGATTCACGCGCGACGAAGTCATGACAGTGCTTGGAAAAATGGAAGCTAGGAACGAGCAAAAGGAAATGAATTCGATTCTAGACAAACTCATGGCGGGCGAAGGCAAATTGTAAAAGTAATATCAATAAAACAAACACAACGTCATTAAAGTACAATTTTTTGCTAACTTCCACTAATATCCTAACTTTTCCGCATTTGAGCCGAGCTCCTTCTTAACTGCCTCAAAATCTCCAATCTCGTGCTGACGCGTGACCGCGTAACACTTGTGCGTCGTAAACATCCACTCGGCGAATTTATCCGGCGTGTCGTACATTTTCGCATTTTCTCTCAACTGCTTCTCGGATTCGATTTCCCTCTCCTCTCTGGCTATTAAAGTTTCCTTGGACAAACCCGAATCTCTCGTCGAAACGAATCGGATTTGCGTGTCCTCATCACCATTCCCTTCTAAAGGCATCCCCCACACCCACTCAAACGCCGCTTTCACTCGTCTCATGTGAAACTTAGACGTCACCACCTCTACGTTTTTCCATCCCCTCGGAATAGCGTGCACGTACCTGGTAAAATACGCGTTACCGATGGTATCCATGCTCGACGTATCCTTCAAAATCTTCCCGGGATGGACGTCGTGCGTATCGATTAAATATTCTGCCATCATCGTCGATTCGTGATAAATAAATCCTCCTTTTTGTAATGGAGGTGGTTTATGCGGCGTCGCCGATCCGGCTATGCATATGTACGCTTTCTCGTTCGCTTTTTTATGCGCCTCGGCGCAATAGTCCAAACGCTCCAGGACCCACTCGGGAAGCCACAAATTATCTGGAGTAAATCCACCGGCTACGACTACGATTGCATCTAAGGACGACGACGAATTATTGTTCTCGTCGTTGTTGTTCTCCTTGGGTCGTTTACCTCGCATCCATCCTTCCTCCGTCCCGAGAGAAGAATAAGAAGACTTTGAAAGATATCGAAAACGAGAATGATGATGTTTCCCGCAAAAGCTGCTCCTCTTCTTTCCCCCAAAAAACAAAAAGCTTTTCACACCGCCGCTTTTGCTGCTCCTATTCGTAGTATTGGCGCAAAATAACGCCGCCGCTGCTGCTCTCGTCGTCGTCATCGTTCTCGTTCTCGTTCTCGTTCTCCTCGTCTCTACACGCAGAAGGGAAAAAAGAAGAGTCACACACTACTAACGATGTAAAATAAAATCACTCGTCTTTTTTTCTTCGCTTTTTCATTTTTTCGTTTTTTTTTTGTTTCTCGATTTGACTGCTTTTTTTGTTCTTTTTCCCTCTGTTTGTTTTGCCTCCTGGATCGGAAAATTCTCTTCACTCTTTTCTCTCTAACTAAAATCAAATATGTTTGCTGCGAGATTGCTGAGATTGTCTTCTCCTTCTAAAAAGACGACGACGACGACGTTGTGTTCGGCGGCTGTTCGATGCGTGGGAGCAGCAGCGTTTACGAATACTAATAATAGTTTTAGCGGTGGTTTTGCGAGAACAACAACAGCGCTTCTTCAAAATCAATCTCATCATCGGCGTTTTTGGAATTTTGCATTTTTGCCGGCGCATCAGAGGAGTACTTTTTCTTCTTCTTCTTGTAAAACTTCTTCTTCCGCGAGTTTCGAGGAAAAGGGAAACGACGACGACGCGAAACAATACCAATTACGGAAGAATCAAAGAAGAGGAGAGGAGCGTGGTGGTGTTAGTATTGGCGGAGGAAGAAGATTTTTAGGAAGGAGATCGTTCAGTGCTGGTTCGTCGTCGTCCAAGGAAAGTGAAGGCGTCGTAACGACCACCTCTTCTTCGTCTTCTTCGTCTGAGAGCGCACGATTGTCGGCGATTTTGAGAGCGGAGATTAAACACGAGGCAGAATCGTACGAACAGTCGGAAACGGCGAAAGGTGGACCACCGGATGGGTGGACGCTGAGCGAAAGAGAAGGGGATTGCGACGTGTACTTGTCCAAGGAATTTGGCGAAGACGAGGAGATTTTGGTGCACTTTTCCGCCTCGGACGATCCGATGGAAACGGAGTACGGACGAGACGACGATAACGGCGTGGACGATGTCATCGACGAAGGTTTAGGCGACGAGGATATCGAGGAGGAGTTTTCTGTGACTGTTTCGAAGACTGGAAGCGGGAAACAGTTGGAATTTTTTTGCGTAACGGATGGCGAGTTGATTGAGATTCAACACGTTCAATACGAAGGTTTCGAATGGAACGAAGGAGGAGGAGGAGAAGGAGGAACCGGTAGTGGTGATGATGATGCAGAAGGCGAGGGTATTTTATTTGACGAAGAGTTTGACGACAACAACTATCCCGGGCCGCATTTTGAGGACCTGGATAAAGGCGTCCAGGATGCTTTTTTATCGTATTTAGAAGAGAGAGGAATAAACGCGGCGTTGGCGGATTACATCGTCGAGAAGAGAATAGATAAAGAACAGAAAGAGTATACGAGTTGGTTGGAAAAAGTCGCAGACTTTCTCAAATAAGAATAGTAAACGTGTGATGTAATATACTTGTCCTTTTATACAGGCGAGAGGCGCCTCGTTCCGATTCGTTTTCTAAAAGTTGTTTGCTACTCGTATTTTTACAATTTTTCGCGAACCATGGCGGTACCGAATAACTCCCACGTTCGCTTTTCATTACCTCGCGTTCGTTTGCGCGCCGGTAAGTACTGTCGAACACATATTTGGATCCAGTTATCCGTGCCGTTGATCCCATTCAAGAGCGTATGTTTTCTAGTTCTCAGCTGGTGCAACGTCGCCCTATTCGCGCTCAAATCACACGGGGGCAACCCTCTCAAGAAGTACTTACCTTCCTCTGGCGATACCGTCACGCGCAAAACGCCCGTCGCGTCTTCGACTAATATTTTGAAAACGTACTCCCATTCGTTCGTGACTGGATTCTTCACGCACCACTCCTTCTCGTCTTCCGGCCAGAACTTTTGCGCTCGAACGTATAATCTGTGTCTATTCGGTGCCTCTTTTAAAAGCGCGGATCGAATCGTATCCCATTTCACTTGCGGATGCATAATCATGGTAACGTTTGGTGCATCCACGCCTACGTTTGGCGCCCAATTCGCTACGATATTAGCCTTTTGACGAAACTGAACTTGGTCCAACCACGTCGGATGGCCTTTCGCTTCAACCATCCATTTTGAATTTGCGAAGAAAGCGCCGTTTAACTGCGCTCCGTGAACACCCGCGGTAAGATTTCTTAATTTCACCCACTGCCCTTTCTTTGGCATCTCGTCGCTAAAATCAAAGCCTCGAATGTACACCGGAAACGCCGAGCCGTAGGATACGGCGTCTCCCATTTCTTCGAGCATTCGTCTCGTCGACGGCGGAAAATCCTGGCCTCGTTCGATGACATCTTGCGTTGGATTGATGTCTTGATCTATTGGAAGCCAATACATGGGCCCGAGCGCCTCCGCTTGGTTCGTATCGTCCACGAGCTGCGGAAAATCCGGCGTCGATAAATTCATCGGCGCCGCATCAGAACCGTCCCAAACGAAAATCACTTCCGGATACCCGTCTCTGTACCCAACGTCTAATATCTTCACGTGCAAATCGTAATTTCTTTCTCGCTGAATATCTTGAATCCTTCTGTCGTACTTCCCTAAATACGCAATCTTTGGCATTCCCAAACATTCCGGCGTGTTCTTCCACGCGATTAAATTTTCAATCCTTTGTTGATCCTCGTCCGTAAACGTTATATAATTGGACGATCTCTGCTTCGCACTATCTGCATCCACAATCTGCGCCGGTTCGCCGCTAAACAGAACGAAGTGCGTTTTCGAATACGCGTTCCCGTTCGTAAACTGGCCTATTTTCGCGACGAACTGTATCGTCCCTTCCTCTCTTCCTCCACCGTAGTGTTGGTTATTTCTGCTATTCGGTCGGTAAAACGACACCTCCAACCGATGAAATCGAATCACATCTCCAACCTGCGCTAATATCGGTAAATCTTCCTTCTTATTCGCGAAGCACGCGATTTCAATAAACGGTGGATTCACTCGTTTCATCCCTTTCCTCGGCTTCATCTCGTCCCCGTTATAATCCGAGTTCAACGATTCGTCGAACAGTTTGAGTTTTAAATACGTATCACCACTTCTCGTGATTTGAGGTTGATATTTCTCCGCGACGATGCCGTATATGTGCGCGCGTTGCGTTTTCACGTTCGGTTTCTCCTCGATTTGATATAACTCCGCCAGGGAGAGGTACTCGTACTTCCCTCCCGTCGCTCTCTTCGACGCCATTCTTGTATTTGTTTTGATGTGTCTAATGTGTGTTTGAATTTGAGACGAAAAGAAGAGGAAAATTGAGAAAAAAAAAAAAGGACGACGAAAAAAACGAAAAAACGAAAAATCAAAATTTTTTCACATCGCGCTTCTTCACTTCATTCGAGTGCAAACGCAGTGGTGGAAGGGGAACACGTGAACACGGAGAGAAAGAGAGAAGGAGAGAGAGAGACAGACAGAGAGAGGCTTTTATTGCGAGTGGTGGTTTTTGACGCTTTCTTTCTTTCTCTCTGAACAACAACAAGAAGAAGAGACAAAAGAAAAGAATACGAGAGAAATTTTAATAACGTTGGACGTTGGAGAGGCACCCGGAAG
>JACLAA010008122.1_pt1 | contig 23597 bp, 17 predicted proteins | sample 8027891 | NCBI WGS metagenome assembly JACLAA01 (sample SAMN15724900, study PRJNA655200) | protist metagenome | isolation source: fluorescence activated cell sorting (FACS) single amplified genomes of... | place: Spain: Blaines Bay Microbial Observatory, Mediterranean Sea | collected 2016-01-19 | reverse complement strand
GGCCCCGGTGAAGATGATCTGCTTGGCGCCGTCCTTGAGCCCCGCCTCGGCGAGAACGTCCGCAAGAGGAATTCCTGTCCACTCGGAGCAGCCAAAGGAGTCCGGTCCCCAGGGGGCGTGCGTCCAGAACCTCTTGGTCTGCTGGGCCCTTCCGATTCCTGCGCAGGCCATGAGAACGGCTTGGGTGATGGAGGGGCGCTTCTTGGCGTCGGAGAGCGTGAGGGAGAGCTCGTGCTCGACGAGGCCGTGGATCTTGACGGCATGGGTCTCGGCATCCAGGAGTGGGACGTCGTAGTGAATGAGAAGGTAGTGGCTCCCGACTGGCGTAATCGGTTTGGCGAGGACCTCGAGGTGGGCGCCGTGGCAACGCTTCCCGATCTGGACCTCGGCCGAGGTGTAGTTGTCCCTCCCGTCGGTGTGTTTCCAATCCTCGGGATCGAGCTTCATGAACTCCTCGGCAGAGAACCTGTGAGAGCCCAGGTGATCCAGCATCGCGTTGCGATGCACTTTCGCCAGCCTAGCCTCGGATTCCGCGGCTTCGTCCAACCTAAGCATCCTCTTCTCGGTAACGCTCGTCATGCTCGCGTCGTCGTACCGGCTTCTCACGATTCTCGTCTTCGCGTTCTCTGTCAGGTCACACCTTGATGGAATCGCCTCGGGTCGTATCGTCTTCGCTCTCTGTCGGGCGCGCGCGGCTTCGACTCTCTCTGGTGCCCTCCAGTCACGCCTTGCCTGATGCCCAGCTGGGCCGTTACGAGACCAGGGGCGAGAGAACACAAATGAAAAAATGCGGGAAGAGGAGGAGAGAGCGAACGATGGATGATTAGATTACACACAGGGCGAGTTTCTCACGCTCCGACCATGCTCGAGAAGGTGAGGGGGTGGCACGAAAGGTCCCTTAGATTGACGAGAACCGCCGTCTGCTTCTCCGAGAATGCTGGGAGGCAGATGAGCCTGGTTCTCTGCCCCTGGGGTCCCTCCATCACTCCCGTCTCAAACTGGGGCTGGTTGCCCACAAAGTGCACATGAGGACACTCTTTCAGCAAGAAGGGGTCCTGGTCCACAAAGGGAAAGCACGCCACCGTGTCAGGTGCCGTGGGCGTGGTGTGACACCTAAAACCAGGCAGTCAGGAAAGAGACAGAGAGAGACAGAGAGAGAAAGTGAGTCAGACCATGGAGGTGAGCAGAGAGAGAGAGAGGGGGGGAGAGGGAGGAGGACTCACCATTCCAAGGTGCACGCGAGAGCGCCGAGCCTGTCCTCGTGGTCGACGTACTTGAGGATGTCGTCCACGTTCTGCCCGGATGTTCCAGTGACCTTCACACCGTCGATGGAAAAGGCGTGGGGATTCGTAACGCGACCGACGTTGGCGTAGCACGTGGTCGAGGGCAAAAGGCACCTGTGCAAGGGCTGCTGAGGCAGACTCGCGTTCGCGGGGTCGCTCGGGCCTTTGGAAGAGACCAGTTGGGGGGAGTCGGAGTCAGTGAGGAGTCGTCCAAAGACTGGCGAGGTGGCTGAGGAGAGGGGAGGGTTCTTCTTGTGCGGCGGACGGAGGGAGGGAGGGACTGACCTGGCATGATGTCCAAGGGCATGCTCGAGGCGATCTGCGTGAGAAAGATGTCGGCCTCCCGCATCGCTTTGTTGGCCTTGGAGGCCTCGGCCTTGTCCTCGGCGATGGGCACCTCCGGAATCTCTGCCACGACGTTGCCCGCGACCACCATTCTCGCGATCCTCCGCGCGACGCGGTCCGACCGCGGGTCGCCGAGACCCCCCGTGACGTAGTCCACGAGGAGCTGCAGGGGGAGGGAGTCCTGGGTCGGCGCGCCCAGGTTGAGGCCGGACACCAGGCAGAGGAACTTGTCGTCGCCGGAGCCCTGCTGCTGCTGCTGCTGAGGAGGAGGAGGGGGCAGGGGCGTCTGGGGGCCGGGCCCGGCGAAGCAGACGTCCTTGACCTCGAAGTGGCCGCCCTCCTCCTCGACGCCCCTGACCGCGACGCAGACGCCCGAGACGAAGTCCTCCGGGCGGAGGCTCGAGCCCTGGAGCTTCATCCTCGCGCCCTCGTCCTCCAGAACGAGGGTATCGTCCCCCGAGACGAACTTCGTTCCCGCGAGGTGGGGCTGAAGGGACTTGTTCTTGGCGTAGTCGTCCAGAACGCTCGGCTTCAGCTTCATGTCCTTGTACAGCGTCCCGATCACCGCGCACTCCAGCCCGGGCTCCACCTCGAGGATCTTCTTCAGGGGGAGGCCAGGCCACGCCGCCCGAACCTTGGCCGCGATCCGGGGCGAGAGGTTGGCGAGCCTCTGGTAGTAGAGGTGGGCGTACTGCTTGTTGTAGACGCGGTCGCCCACGAGGAAGCCGTCGTCCTCGCACGCGTACTCGGCCGTCTCCCTTTCGACGGCCTCGTCTTTCTCGAGGTCCACAAAGTCGCAGGAGGAGTCGGCCGCGAAGATCGCCGTCGTCGACGTGGGGGACGGGTCCTCCGCGGCGGAGCCCGACTCCCTCAGGACTCGCGAGTGAAAGAGCCGCGCCGTCGCTCCCGTCATGGCGTTGGCGTCGCGTGCCGGTGTCGTGTTTGCCGGCTGGGTTGGTTGTTTTGTTGTGTCTTGGCCGCACCACCTGGCGCCTGCCCGCACTCTCTCCCGACCTGGCTGTTGTTGTTTTGGCGCGAAACTGGGTGAAAAATGTATAAGTGCTACACGAGGCAGGGGGCAGTAGCAGAGTAGCGCGGAATGTCGTAACGGGCGCGAGGGGAAAGTCGTTCGTGGTGGGGAGGGAGGAGAAAGTCGCGGAGAAAGTCGTTTGAAAGAACCGAAGCGACAGACGACGAGAGCCAAGCGCGGATTTGGGCGGGAGATATTTTAGTTGCGCGCGCTGGCGGCGGAGATAAACGTGTTGAGTCGCGCGCGCCGCGTTTTGGTTGTCGCCCCGTCGTCTCTGTTGCGAACCCGTCGAAGCAAGCGCTACGGCCAGCCATGACGTCGTCGTCGAGCAGCGGGCCGGATCGCTGGGTCAGCGGCAAGCACCTCTTCGTGCTCGACGTCTCGCCGTGGGCCGGGATCGCCGACGCCCCAAACAACGAGTCGCGCGTCGAGAATCAGGTCGCGGCCATGAAGCTGATGTGCTGCTCCGACCTCCCCGACAAGGTTGGAGTCGTTCACATGGGGGCCTCGTCCACGCGAGTGGACGTCCCGCTCACGGAGAAGTGGCGCTGCGAGGGCTGCCCCCTCGACCTCTACGCTCCCGCCGTGGAGGTCGGGTCGATCGAGAGCGCCGCCGTCCCCGACCCCAAGCGCATCGCCAGCGCCCTTGACCTTTGCCTCGCCGCCCTCAGGGCCGAGGGCGACCACGACCACTGGTCGGACACCGACCTCTTCGAGGACGACGACGCCGAGGCCGTGATCACCATCCTCCTCTGCAGCCCCCCCGTCGGCATCCACCGCCACGCCACCGCCCTCGCGGCCGCCGCCCGCGCTCTCGGCCGAGCGCGCGTCGAGGTCAACTTCATCCTCCACCCGAACGCCCACAGCCCCTCCTTCGACGACAAGTTCTCGTGGTGGCAGGCGAGCGGGACCAAGTGCTCGGGTCCGAGGTGCTCTGACGCGGACATGGACGTCTTGGACCACGTTTTTCACCACGACTTCAGAAACCTGCTCTTCACCAAGGACTTTGTCACCACCTGCAGCTCCTACAACGACCACTACCTCTCAGGTTGCCTGGAGCAGAGCCAAGTTTACGACTCCTGGTCGAGGTGCTGGCCCTCCCAGGTCGAGGAGAAGTTTCCCAGGCGGTTCTGGGACTGGACTTGGCTTCACTCCCACGCCAGAGTGGATTCCCCAAAGGAATGCACAGAGCGCACAGAGGCCTTGGCAGAGGGGGAGTCCGAGGTGGCGGTGAGCGATGGCACCGGCGCCGCCGCCGAGGATGGGGGTCCCAGGGAAGCGCAGTGAAGGCTCGGGGGAGACGGTGAGAATCCGGCCAGGGACAGTTTTTGAGATTTTGTTTGCATGAGTTCCGGCCGCGCCAAGGAAAATTGTAGCATGTGTAGAAAATCATGTTTGACTAGCAGACCTGATTGTAAGACCTAGATTGTAAGAGTTAAATTGTGAGACCGGGTCGCCCTTGCCCTTTGCCCTTTGCCCTCGTCTCTCACTGGCGCACGAGGCGCCCGCCCGCCTTCATCTCCCAGACGTCGTCCGCAATCTTTGAGAGCATCCCGAGGTCGTGGGAGACGACGAGGACGGCGCTCTTTCTCTTGACGGTCTCCAGGGTGTCGCACAGCGCGTTGATGCTCGGCAGATCCATCCCAGCGGTGGGCTCGTCGAGGAGGAGGACAGAGGGCATGCGGAGGAGCTGGACCGCGATCGCGACTCGCCTCTGGTAGCCGCCGCTGAGCTCGGTGAGGTTCTTGTCGAGGGGCAGGTGGCTCAGGCCCGCGATCTTGAGAACGGACTGAAGCCTCGTGACGAACTCGGACCTCACGTCCAGTCGGTTCGAGTGACGCCAACCGAAGCTCAGCTCGTCCATGATCGTGTTCCCGACGAAGTACCTCTCGGGGAACTGGAAGACGACGCCGAAGTCTCGCACCGGCGGCGATTGCGAGCGTGGCGACGACGACTGCAGGACTATCTCTCCGTCGTAAGAGGTCGAGAACCCCGCGAGAACGTTGAGGAGCGTGGACTTTCCGGAGCCGCTCGGGCCATAGATCAGTCCAATGCGACCGGGCGAGAGGTCGAAGCTCACGTCGTTCAGCAGAGGCCTAGACGCGCTCGCTGGCCTGTACGTGAGGTCTCGAACCTCCAGTACCGAGGCGCGCCCGCGAACGCTTCGACGACGCCCCGTGGACGGGGAGGGAGAACAGCTCTTCCCGGACAGCAAGCGTGTTGTGTGTGCTGGTGGTGCCCTCTGAACGTGCTCCGCACTGCGGGAGACGGAGGTCCCCCGGGACTCCGGCAGGGATCGCGCTCGCATGCTGTGCCGCCTCGTCTCGCACGCTGTCGCGGATGGACTCGATCGCCGACGCCCCGACCCCTCCGAGAAAGCGCGCCTCTCAGCGTCCTGCACTCTCCCTCACCAGAGTTTTGGATCAGGCCTTGAAGCAAACGGATGAGCCTTTGCTGGTGAGATCCTAGCAAGACAACATGTGGAGAGAGGAGGGGATGGACTTTGTGGGAGCAGAGCGTGGTGGCACCGAGCGTTGAAGAGCCCGCGAGGTAGCGAGCGAACGAAGAAAGCGACGGAGAGAGGGGAGGCTTCGTTCCAGCAGAGTTGAGAACTCAGGCTGTGTGTGGGTTTCGGTATCAAGAACGCCCGGGAAGATTACTAATAGAATACTATTGGCTTACGACGATGCTCACGCAAAGAGGTTCTGGGCACGCAAAGGAGAATTCGCGTGCGTTTGACTTCCATCCCGGCCCCAGTGCTTTTGCGTACGTATGTGGATCGGCTCGACATCAAGGCCGCGGCACGAAAGGCATCTAGAGCTGCTCAAGAACAATCTTTGACAATGCGTTGCAAACAGACAAGGAAAGAAGGCCGTGTGAGACAAGAAAGCCAATGCGAGAAGAATCCGCGCGCGAGAATGAATCGATGGATGCTTACCTGAGAGCAGAACCCGCAGAGCCTCACTTCGCTGTACAAGTGCGTTGGCTTGTAGTCCCTGAGCTTTCTCTTCGCTGCCTCCACTCCAAACCTGCGGGGCAAGAGAGTCGATAAGAAATGGAAACCGAGGCTTTGTCAGAAAGATGTCGCGGTCGAAACCCGAAGAACGAGGCGAAGTTCCGCTCTTACCCAGCCAAGATGGACAGAACGCACTTCCTCGTGGCAACCCCGGGAAGGTTCTCCGTCAGGAACCACAGCTGGATTTTTCGTTTGCGGGAGGAGCGTGAACGACAAGAGAGAGTCGGGTCAGCGAGCGCGAGGGGCGAGCGGAGCGAGGGGGAATCGAGTCTTGTCTTACCCCGCAGAGCTCGCACTGCTTGACTGGTTTCGAGGTGTGTAGCCTTTTTTCAAACCATGGGCCTTTCTCTTTCGAAGATGTCATCAAGTTTCTTTTCTGGTTGCCCCCGCGCACACCAACAACTTCGTCTCGTTCCTTAAAGAGCCATCAATTGACGCAAAGGCTCCGGCGTTTGACAGGAAGTCGGAGATCCTCCCTCTCTCGTCTCTCTCTCTCTCTGTTTTGCTCGACTTCCTACTCCCTTGAGAGAGGGGAGGGAGACTTCCGACAATCCGATTTGATATTACTCTATTCAACTCCATTGTGACTTCCTCTCCTTAAATTCCCTACTAATCACCTACTAATCACCATGTGTCTTCTTCCTAGAGACTTTTCCTTTCCGTCTGTGATTTTTCTTCCTTCTTCGCGTTGACTCGTTGCAACAAGGGCAAGGTGAGGGCAAGGTGGAAAGTGTGTTTGACTTCGAAGACACTTTTTTATCTCCCGCACAATTTGGTTTTCATTCCGGTCATCATGCTTTGCATGGCGTTTACAATTCCACCGACCACCTTTCGGCTGCAGATCGTCCTCGTCATCTTTTCTGCTGGAATTGTCTTAATAGGTTTGCCAATTTGTCGCCCCTCCCTCCGAGGCACTCTCCCTCCCGAAACGGTCAGACAGAGAAAACTACACAGGAAGGAGTCGTTTCTCCAATATCTTCGTGTTCTACATCACATCACATAACCATCATGTACGAAAACAGAACAGAGTTAGGGAATCCGACTTGGTCGAGGTTCGATTTTTTCCCTTAACTTTCCCCCTCTTTTTCCAGGAGGAGGAGATCTGAGGGTTTTGGTGAGTGCCAAGGTACAAAGGGAAAATAAAGAAGAAAAGTATGCTCGGAAAAACGAAGGCATCCGACAAGAAGAAAATCGTACAGCGGAGCCCGTTCTGGTTCCTAGGGCGTCAAAATGCGAGTCCGAAGAGTGCTAATGACGATGAAAACGGATTCACTTTGAGACTGCCAAGTCGACACCTTTTCACGAGAGTCTGAGTGCAAGTAGAATGGTTTTCTGTAGATTTCGCCGATCCATCCTCCCTCTCCCTTTTTTTCTAGGTCGAGGGACAAGGTCCAACCAAGTACAAATCCCATCTAAGGAGGTTCGTTCGCTGGTCGTACTTTGTGTTTTCTGATGGAGACTGAGGTCGTCGCTAACACTGGATTTGTGCACTCGCACGCTAAAATTAGGTTTCCCTATAAAACTCACAGTCATCGAGGGAAAGACCATCGTAATTCCTTTCTTTCTCTTCGTTTTCCTCGTTTCGTCGCGAGCTAGGGCCTGCCGCAGTGGAGGCTGCGTTTGAGGAACCTCAAGTCAGGCGGAACTCGGAAGTCGTCTAGACGAGCTCCGCAGTGCAATCGGGGCCTTCCAGTCTCCGCATTGCGTGCTCACGAGGAAGCCTTGTTAGAAGTGAGACAGCCGACACCGGGGAGTAGACCGACGTGCCGACAGAGAGGCTCACGCATTTTGCACACGAGGAGCAAAGGTTTTATCTTCTGTGCTTGCGGAGACGCCAGGTGTGGCGGAGCTCAATTGTGTACGCTTCGAAAGGATAGCGGAGGAGAGAAAGAGGCTGGAGAGGCTAGTGCTCGCGCTGCAGCTGCCAAACGCCGTGCATTGATTTCGTGCGCACACGGTGGAAGAATATGCTGTAAGGGGGTCCTCGTTTTGGAGTCGAAAGGAAGACCGAGAGTCCTACAGTACAAGCCGCGTTTGCCGCAGAGCACGAGGGTAGCTTGGAATTATCGGAGCGACGCGCGGAGCGCTTTTTCACTCAAGCCGGGTAGAACGCTGAGTCCGACCTCGTTCTTGACCGCCCAAGCCTAGATATTTCGTAGCGCTTAACGCGGAGAGAGAGAGAGAGAAAGAGGCGGGCAAGAACACACACACATAGAGACAACATGGGTTGCGGAACGTCAAAGACTGCGGAGGAGGGGGGTGAGAACCCCAAGGAGGTCATCGCATCGCTGGACGGACAGGGCAAGAGCAAGGGCAGTGTAATCGCCAAGCCGGACCGAATGTCCATGATGTCCCAGGAGATGGTCAAGCCAGGGCAGGTGAACAACGATGCCAGAAGGCTCGCCATCCCTCTGGAGCAGCAAAGCATCGAGGACGAATTCGGGGAGCAGGACATCGACATAGAATCCATGGAAGGATACAAAGCTACTACGCCCGAGGAAGAGGCCGAGTATGAGACTGTTGAGAAGGCCATGCACACGCATTACCTCTTCAACGACCTCGCCATTGAGTCTTTGCAGAAGGTGATTGGAGCCATGGACAAGGTCGAGGTGGGAGCAGGGAAGACCGTGATTGAGCAGGGAGACTCGGATGCGAACTACTTTTACGTGGTCTCCAAGGGAGAGCTTATGATCTCCATAGGAAAACCGGCGGCGGCAAAGAGGAAGAAGTACTCTGTCCAAACAGGAACCGCGACTCCAAATAAGAGCTACGGCGTGGGAGCTTGCTTTGGAGAGCTAGCACTGCTGTACAACACTGTCAGAAACGCCTCGATCATATCTAAGACCGAGTGCTCTCTCTGGCGACTGGACCGATCCACCTTTAGAAAGCTCCTCTTGAACTACTCTTCCGAGAGCAAGAAGATGAATTTCTTGAGAATTGTCCCATTGTTCAGAGATTTGTCTGACCACACGCTGAGTCAGTGGGGCCAGAGCCTGGCCCAGAGCTCGTACAAGGCAGGAGAGAGGATCTTCACCGCAGGAGACGCGGCGAGGTTCTGCGTGGTCTACAAAGGAGAGGTCTTCTACAAGAAGGACGAACACGACGTTAGGTGAGTGAAGCGAAGAATGAATTTCGGGCCCACTTAGGATCGCATCCCATCTCTCAATACAAGCGCGCATCAGGGCTGGACTTGCCTGGCAAAAAAAAAAGAGTGGGATTTGATATTTTTGAGTGAATCGAACGACTGACCCGACTCTGATTCTTTTCCCTTTTCTTTGCGAACGCAGGCTTCACGCCACGCACTTTTTCGGCGACAGAGAGATCCTGTTCAACTCTCCCTTTGAGCTCGACTGCACCGCCTGCGAGGATGGCGCCACCATTGTCTCCATGGCCGCGGAAGAGTTCCTTCGCATGTACAAATTCCTTGACTCTGCCTTGGACGACAACATCAAGTTCACTGCGCTGAGGAACATTCCACTGCTCGAGCACTTGACTGAGGAGCAAGTGATTCAGATTGTGGATTCGTTCGCGGAGGAGAACTTCATTGAAGGGGACGAGATCATCAAAAAGGGGGACTTGGGTCACAAGGTCTACATCGTTAAGAGGGGCAAGCTCAGGATCCCCCTTCCCAATGGAGTCGAGGTCTACTGCAAGCCCTACGACTATGTCGGAGAGAGAGCACTGTTGTATGAGGAGCCGAGGGCGGCCTCTGTCTTTTCAGGGTCGGAGGACTGCTGTGTCCTTTCCCTCGAGAGGAGCGACTTTGAGCAGCTCCTGGGGCCCCTCAACCTCATCACGAAGCAGAAGAACGCTCTGAACGTGCTCAGAGAGGTCGACTTTTTGAAAAACACCGAGGAGGACGACTTGGTCGCGCTCGCCGAGGCCATGGAGATCAGCAGGTACGAAGAGGGAGACATGATAGTGAAACAGGGTGAGATTGGACACACCTTTTACGTCATGAAGGAGGGCCGGGCGGTGGTCACCAGGAACGATGACAAGAGCAAGGTCCTGGCCCAGTACGAGAGGGGGGGATTCTTCGGTGAGAGAGCGCTTTTGGACGACGAGCCCCGCGCCGCCAACATCAAGGCCTACGGCGGCCCCGTCATTTGCTTTGAGATCACCAGGGAGGTCTTCAACGATCACTTCAAGGCCATGGCCAACGTGATCAGGCTCCAGGCGCGCTCCTTGAGGCAGTTTGAGGAGGAGAAGGGAATGCACTTTAATGGTCTCAAGGACATTGCTGTGGTGGGTCACGGTACCTACGGTAGGGTCAAGATGATGCAGTGCAAGAAGACTGGTAGGGTCTACGCGCTCAAGTCATTGATCAAGGAGAACATTAAGAACGCAGGTATTCAGTATCAGGTGCTGAACGAGGTTCGGTGCATGGCTGCCCTCGACCATCCCTTCATCACGAGGCTGGTCAAGACGTACACGGACATCAAGCGTGTCCACATTTTGATGGACTTTGCTATTGGGGGAGAGGTCTTTAGTTATCTGGGAACGCCATTCCCGGTGGCGTATGTTCGCTTTTACTCTGCCTGCGTTGTGTGCATGCTTGCCCACATGCACAAGAGGTCGATCATTTACCGAGATTTGAAGTCTGAGAACCTGATGCTGAACAAGGACGGGTACTTGGTCCTCGTCGACTTTAGTTTTGCCAAGACCATTATGAAGGGGGAGAGGACCTACACCATTTGCGGCACGCCAGATTTCCTTGCGCCCGAGATTATTAAACAGAGCGGCCACGACCGCGGCGTGGACTACTGGGCTCTCGGGGTCCTCATCTACGAGTTTTTGACCTGCCAAACGCCCTTCAAGGGCGAGAGCCACCACGAGACGTACACAAACATCGTCAAGGGCAAGATCAACTTCCCCAGAAACATGAATAAGAATGCCAAGGACCTCATCAAGCGGTTGTGCGCTTTGAACTCGAAGGACAGGCTTGGTATGGGGCCAACCGGCATCAAGGAGATCACGTCTCACTCCTTCTTCCAGGGCATTGACTGGCAGAAGCTTGAATCAAAGCGCTACCACGCGCCGCTTATACCTGAGGTCAAGAACGCTACTGATACCTCGTGCTTCTGCATCCAGCCTCCAGAGATGGAAGAGCCAAACGATGTGAACGACAACGTATTAGACAGCTTCTTTGGTTCTGAGTTTTAAGTATAATATTAACACATGTTATATTAACACCAGCAGGATGATCATTCACAAGCCCAGACCACCCCGACTAGCACCCCCCAGCGAGCGAGGGATCCTCGAATCCTCAAATTGTTGGCCAATTCAATCGCTGATCTGCAGCCTCTGCACGAAGAGGGCATTCCTAGCCTCCTTGTTCCTGTCCCACCTCCCGAGCCTGGGCTCCTGTCCCACGCCCGCGACGAGAATCGTGGCGTCCTCGTTGAAGCAGAGGGCGTTGACGTACCCCTCGACATTTCCAATATTTCCGATCGGCTTGAAGCGCTCCGCGGCCTCCTGCGCCTCGGCGCTCGCCCGGTAGAGGTTTATTTGCCCGTCACCGCTGCCGCTGGCGACGAGATCCGTGTTGGGACAGGCCGCCAGGGCGTGGATCCAGCTGCGGCAGGGGTTGCCGATCGCCGCCTGCTGGTGGGCATCCCTCACGGTGAAGACTGGGCGCTTTTTGAACATGGTCCACAGTGAGACAGAGTTGTCCTGGGATCCGGTCACAAAGGTGGTTCCGTTGACAAAGCAGCACGAGTCCACGTTCCCCGAATTCGCGTTCGACTTGAAGAGGAGCTGCGTCTCGTCCTGGATCTTCCAAAGGCGGCAGGTTCGATCCTCGCCCACGCTGATGACGCGCTCCTTTCGGAGGCAGTCGATCTGCGTGCACCCCTGCACGTGACCAAAGAGCGTGTCGACGTACGCCATGTCGTCCAGGGACCAGATTTTGACGGTCCGGTCGCGGCCGCAGCTGAAGAGCTGGGAGGTGCCGCTCTGGAAGGTCAGGCCGGTGACGGCGGTCTTGTGGCCATTGTCAAAGGTCTTGACGGCCTCCCCGGTTCTAGCGTCCCAAACGGTGATGGCGCCAGAGTGACCGCCCGTCACCACGAGCCGACCGTCGTCCGAGGCGCAGACGGCGTAGAGGGCGTCCAAGCCGTCGTCTGGGGAGGACGTCGACGCCGCTCCGCTCGAGATCGCGCGCTGAGCGTCCCTGGCGCTCAAGGTGAAGGCGTTGTCCCTCCTCATCTTCGCGAGGTCCCAGCCCACGAGCTGCCCGCACTTGCTTACGGAGTAGCACTTTGTGTCCTCGCCGGCGGGGATGCAGACGCCAGTGAGGGGCTTGCGGTGGAATCCCCCGCCGCCCCTGCGGGACATCGGGCGGCAGATCAGCCTGTGGCAGCCCTCGCTCGACAGGGCAATGCGGTCCGCGACCTTCCTCTGGTAGTGCCCCCTCTGCGCCAGGGCGTCGACCTTGAGCCTCTCCGCGAGGGGATCGGACGGCGCGGCCCCGAGGTCGTCGCCGTCTCCCTCCCCGTCCTCTCCCTCCCCGCCCCGACTCGCGGGGTCGACCTCCATGGACTTGAGATAGGCCTTGGCCAACCGCAGCCTTTTCTGCTCCGGGGTCTCCCCCCTCCTGGCCGTCCCTCCGTTGGGCTGGCCCTGGTCGTCCACATCGTCCTCCTCCTCGCCGCTCGACGTCGTGGGGTCCTCTTCGGACTCGCTCGTCACCTCGTCCTCGTCCTCCTCGACGGGACGGGGCTTCCTCTTTCGCGTCGTCGCGGGCATCCTCGTCCTCTCTCTGTCCCTCCCAGCAGCAGACCTTTCCTCCAGGCTTTCTGTGAGGCTGGAAGACAAAGCCGCCGCGGGAATGTTGGGGATTCGAGCGGGAATGTTGGGGATCCTGCCTCTCGTTTTGGCGCGGAACGGAACTGAGAGCAGAGAGAGACAGAGCATCATGGGCGCGGTGACCCGAGTCCTGAACGCCCTCGTCGGAGGGGGCGGGAAGAGAAGAAGGTCCTCGAGGGGGGGCAAGGCCGCGGAGGACCCCGTCGTGGTGGTGGAGGAGAAGGGAACGCCGGCGGGGAAATCGCCGAAAGGTTTGGCGGTGGTCTTGGACGATGGGATCCAGGTCGTGGACCTCTCGACGGGGGGAAAGAGAAAGAGGGCGAGCGACCTTCGCACGGACTGCCTGAACCTCCAGAATCACGCGCTCCTGCACGCCCTTCTCGAGCGCAAGTTCATGACGGTGGACGAGGCGCGAGAGCTCTGCGAGTCGATCACGGGGGACGACTCGCTCTTCAACCACATCGGCACCCTGAACAGGGAGCTCCAGCTCGTTCAGCTGAAGATCAAGGTCGGGGCGGTGCCGAAGGCCGGGGGCGAGACTGGAGTCCAGTCGTACGTCTCCGTCGTCAACCTGGCCAAGGACGAGTCCGTGACGCAGTCCACGAAACTTTCCTTCGGCCAGATGACGTACTTCAAGCAGATCATCGAGCACATTGCGGCAGCCAAGGGCACCCACGCCTCGATGATCGACCTCCTCCTCATCGAGCAGGCTCTCCCCGAGAAGCTGGAGGCGGCGGGACCGTCGTCCTCGGCCGCGGCTGCTGAGGGAGGGGCGCCTGCGTTCCAGAAGGACCAAATGACGAAGAAGGAGAAGGAGGCCTTCATCGTGGGCCTGCGGGACCAGGGCTGGCTGAGACAAACGAGGACGGAGGCGGGGAAGGCCGCCATTACGATCGGCCCGCGAACCTACCTCGAGCTCAAGTCCCTCCTCCTCGAGATGGACATGCCAGAAGCTCTCGTGGATGCGCTCAAAGACTTGTAGACTGAACTCTTCTGCGTGAAATGGAACAAGGGAAGAAGGATCGATGCGTTCTTGGTTCACTGTAGTATATATTACGATGTGCTCAACACTGGGACGCGCGCGCATGTGCCTCTGAAGATTGCTGCTCTTTTTTTTGTTTTTCAGGAATTGAAGTCGATGTGCGGGCCGTAGAGTGCGGCCCTCTTTGGCTGCACCACCATGGTGGGGTGGGCCCCCCTGAGGGCGTTCGCGTCTCTCCCGCCCCCCAGGGAATCGCTCCCGGCGACGCTCTTGCGCCAGAAGAGCGCGGCAGATTCTCTCTCCCTTTTCTCCGCAGACACCGCAGAGGCGTCGTTGTAGACGCCGAGGCCACCGCTTGGCGGCAGGACCACGACGCTGACGGGACCAGCGGGCTCCTCGGGGTAGTCGGCCGCGCTCGCGACCAGGCGGTCCTCCCTCTCGATCTCCTCCGCCTCCCTCTTCTCCTCCTGCTCCTTGGCGAGCTGCTCGAGAAGATCCTGTGGCGCGAGAGATGTTGTTTCGAGGAACGAAGAGAAATCAGTTCAGAGATCCCTGGAGATTGGTGTGATCGAACGAGGGAGAGGAGTCGGATTCGTACCTGCGGAAGGGTCACAGCTTCCCTGTCCTGCTTCTGCTGCGCCCTCTTCTCGTGAACTCGCCTTCGCTTCGCCTTCTCCGCCTTCCTCGCGCCGTCCCTCGCCGCGGTTTCCCTCTTCCTCCTCTGCCTCGCTTGGTCGCGCACGGAGCTCAGGGGAACCTCCTCCGGCGCGGCGTCGTCGTCGCCGTCATCATCGTCACTCTGATCGTCGTCGTCGCGAGATTCGTCCCGGCCCGAGACGCCCCTCTCCCTGGATGGCGAGGCGTCGTTAAAGACACTCAGGACGCCGGCCTCCTCTTCCCCTTCCGAGTCTTCGTTTCGCGGTTCGGCGTCATTCCGCACCCCCTCTTCGGCTTCGACGACTTCATCGTCGTCACCAAACTTGACGTGCTTTCCCTTCTTCCCCTCGCTCTCTCTCCTCGTGGACTTTGCGCTCCGAGTCCTCGCCATCTTGGTCTGCCGCTCTTCCTGGGTCTGCAGCCGCTCTTCCTTTGTTCACTGATCCTGGCTTTCCGGCTCCCGCGCGAAAGCTCGCGATCGGGAGCGAGGCAGAAGACAGAATCGACGAAGAGAGCCCATAGAGAGCCCAGAAGAGACGAAACGAGACGCCATGGATCGAGCAGTCAAGCAGCCATGGTCGTTGGAGCAGCTGCGGCAGTATGCTGACAAGCAGTCCGAGCTGGGCGGGGTTGAGGACGATGTTGCCAGAGAAAAGGCAGAGAAATCGAGCGAGAGAAAGGGAGGAAGGAAGGTCGCCAGGCTCCCGACGGAAGTTTGGACGATGATTGCGGCGAAACTCAACAAGAACGACGTCATGGCCTTCGCGCTGACCTCGAAGCAGCACCGTGAGGCGCAGCAGCAGGCCGGGAGAAAGCTCGTGACGAGGCCATACTATCGAAAGAGTATTAGAGTTGAGTACTTCACCAGGGACTGGTGCGCTTGGTGGAGCAGGCGATTCAACATGACCGAAACTGCGCCCCAGTGCATGAATCGCATTATCCTGGTTACAGCGTATCATGGCTACTTTATCGTGCTGAAGACGTACTGGAGCGACATACCAAAGGACAAGATACCGCTCTTGATGGATACGTGGACTTGTGCGTGGGCAGCTTCTGGTGGTCACTACTACACGATGATGTGGCTGAGGAGGCAGGGGTGCGCTTGGGATGAAAAGACATGTGGATGGGCAGCTTATAACGGTCACTTTCAATGCTTGTGGTCGGCCAGAATCGGCGGGTGCCCGTGGGATGCGAATACATGTATCTGGGCAGTCCAACGCGGTCACTTGCAATGCTTGCAGTGGGCGAGACAGAGCGGCTGTCCTTGGAATGCGAACACGATGTGCGATCACGCGGCTCAATTTGGCCAATTGGCTGTCTTGAAGTGGGTGAGGGAGCAAGGATGTCCTTGGGGTGAGACGACCACTTTGTTCGCAGCGAAATGTGGCCACCTCAAGTGCTTTCGATGGCTGATCTACAGTGGCTGCCCCTGGAACCGTGAGTCTTGTCGCTCTAGAGGCTCCAGAAACATCCAGCAATGGATGCGCGAGCAAGAGAACCTGTGAAGTAGTCTAATCTCATGATCTTTTCATCACAGAAATAATTACTGCACTTTGTCATTCCGAGTAGGCTGCCCTCGCGGGGACCCTGAAGCTGATGAGAACCATTCTCTTGTTCGGCGCGACGTCCCTGACCTCTCTCACCACGGGCCCTCGGTCCTCCCCCTCGAACTTCGTTCCCAAAAGAGTCTCCACCCTCCTCACCACCCCCTTGAAAAGGGCCTCCTTCACTTCTCTCTCATCCACCTTGAGCTCCCTCAGGCTGGACTCCGCGTCAAGCAAATCCTTTCCGACAAATGTGTAGCAGTGCACCATCGGGAGCGCCCTGTCTTGCCAGACTTTGCGAGGAAAGAGGCCCTTGAAGACATCGACAAAGTCCAGGCCGGTAGCTGGGAGGTTGATCACGGCGTGATCGAAGACCACTGGACCAAAGGGAGCCTCCTCCTCCTCGCTCCCCATCTTTCTCTTCCTGTCCGACCCTCTCACCACGTGCCTGTGGTGTTCAGTCCCGGTCCAAATAGAGCGAATTGAGATCGAGTTCCAGAGCGCACAGATAGAAGATGAAAATGGAGATGGAGATGGGGCGTGTGAGCAAGAATGGATGAGATGGATGGGTTCGAAAGAGGAGAGTGAGGAGGGGAGACGGAGGAGAGCAATGGGGGCTTACCTGACGAATGCTCTGGCGTCCATGCAGTAGACTCGGGGCGCATCGGCCTCCGGGATCTTGTTCAGCTTGCAGTTGATTCTGGTGTACTCGGCGCACTTTGGGTTGAGGTCGTTGGCGTAGACCTTGCACCCCATTTTTGCCGCTGGTATCGCGAAGGGTCCAACGCCGCAGGTCATGTCCAAGATGCAGTCGCCCCTTCTGAAGGTCTCCGTGATCAGCCTGTGGTGCTCCCTCTCCAAGCGGCTGTTCCAGTAGACTTGCGCAAAATTGAGCTTGAATCTGACGCCGTGCTGAATCACGACAGTCTCCATCTCCTGAGATCCCGCGATGACCTCCATTGGGAGGACCCGGAATTCGTTCTCGATTTTGTGGGTTTTGTTGACGACCGTTTTTATCCGCTCGTTCTTGTCGAGAATGACCCGCCCGATCAGCTTTTTGTACGGAAGCTGCTCCTCCCGCAGATTCAAGTGAGCAATGTGACCAATTGTCTCAAAGCTCGTCGGCACATCCCCGACAATGTCTTTGGGAAGGAGGGCCCGCAGAACCTGGTCGACGCCGAGGTAGTCGTAGCCCAGGATCCGAGTGTAGGGCACGGGGGCGCCCAGCTGGAGGTCTCGCACCAGCGTCTCCAGGGCCTCGGGGAAGGCCGAGGTGGTCACGGCCTCGCTGAGGAGGACGAGCTTCTCGCCGGGCGAGTCGTCAGGCGCCGAGACGATGGTCTTGACCCTCGGCAGGCGAAGCAGGAGCTTGAGCTTCTCGAGCTTGGACCTCACCGACCCGATCTTGCTGAGCGGCACTCTCAGCGCGAGGAGGTTTAGCTCTCGCTTGAACTGGTTCCTGTCAAAGTCGTCCCGAAGTTCGCCGACCGAAGCTAGGGCGCTCTCGCCTCCCGAGACGGCCATGTCGCTCCCCTCGTCTACGTGGCCCCTACCGCCCTGCCGTCCCGAAGCAGCGAGCCTCGTCGGCAGCACCAGGCCAAACGGAAGGCGAGTCGGAGAGAGTCCTCTTCCCCTCTCTCCCAGGGCACCCACCAGACCCAAGTGCTGCGAGAGAGCCCTCCTCGAGCTAGAGACCCACTGCAGGAAGGGAAAGCGCGATCCTCCGCAGCTCTTGAAGATGAGGTCCTTGCGCGTCGACGCCCGGAGCATCACATAGGCGGGCGAGGTCCCGCTACAGTGCGCCCTCCTTCTGGTGGTGTGGGCTGCTGAGAAACTCTGGCTTCTTTTCCCGGCAAGATTTCTGGCGCGAATATTCGCTGGGTGCGAAGAGGTTTCTGCCAGGTGGAGCGCTTTCCCCATCGACGACGACGACGACGACGACGGCTCCCGGACGAGGCCAAGAGCAAGGATGGTCAAGTCGCAGCAAAAGTCCCCGGCCGAGTTCTTCGCGGAGAACAAGACGATCGCGGGGTTCGACACGCCCGCGAAGAGTCTGTACACGAGCGTTCGCGAGCTCGTTGAGAACTCCCTCGATGCCGCCGAGCGCGTGGGCGTGCTCCCGGAAGTCCAGGTGACCCTCGAGGAAATCTCTCTGGAGAGGTTCCAGAAGCTCTACGGCGTCGAGGCGAGCGAGAGGGTGGACACCGAGCTCTACAAGGACCAGGAGACCAAAAAGGAGAAGAAGGACAGGGAGCGGAAGGAGAAGAAGGATCGGGCCAAGGAGAAGAAGGAGGCGGAGAAGATGCACAAAAAGACGGGGGAGGACGTCAACGCCATCCTAAAGAGGAAGGAGGCTGGGAAAAAGGCCGCCGCGACGCGGTCGAAGAGGGTCTTCTACCGCCTCACCTGCAGCGACAACGGAAGCGGCATGCCCAGCGACGACATCCCGAACATGCTTGGCCGGGTCCTCAGCAGCACCAAGTACAACTCCGTTCAGCAGACTCGGGGTAAGTTCGGCCTGGGCGCGAAGATGGTTCTGATCTGGTCCCAGATGCGGGTGGCCCAGCCCATGGAAGTCAAGAGTTGCCTGCAGGGGCAGGAATTCATCTCCTTTTACAGATTCAACATCGATTTGCACAAGAACGCGCCGCTCGTGAGAGAGCACAAGAAGCTGAAGAACCCGGGGAACTGGAGGGGGACCGAGATCAGTGTCGTGATCGAGGGAAACTTCGCGAGCTACAAGTCCAAGCTCCTCCGTTACCTCAAGCTGATCGCCATCATCACGCCCTACGCCACGTTTGACTTTAGATTCGTGGCCGAGGACGACCGAAACTCGATGCACCATATCTTCAGCAGGCGAACGGATAAGATGCCCGATCCTCCCAAGGAGGCCAAGCACCACCCCTCTGACGTGGACTTGGAGCTTTTGAAGAAGATCATCTCAGAATCCAAGCAGAGGAAGCTGAACCAGTTCCTGTGCAAAGAATTCAGCAACATCAATTCTAAGCTGGGTAACCGCCTCGTCAAGGAGCTGGGTGTCGACATCGCCCCGAAGAAAATGAACGACACCATGCTCCTCCGCCTCCACCAGTTCATGCACCAGGTCAGATTCAAGGATCCGGACGGAAACTGCCTGTCGCCCGCTGGCGAGTACAACCTCAGGCTTGGTGTGATGAAGGAGCTGAATCCTGACATGGTGGCCACTTATCAGGGAGACGCAAAGGCTCTGGAGGGACACGCATTCATTGTCGAGGTAAGCCCCTCCCACGCTCGAAATTAGATGACCCGTGCCCGTTCTCCCTCTCCATCGAGCAAACTTATGATGAATTGATTGATTGAGTGACTGACTGACATCATTCTTGCCGCAGGCTGCCGTGAGCATTGGGGGCAAGGACTCGACTATTGAGGAGAATCAGCTGAACGTCTTCAGGTTTGCCAACCGCATTCCTTTGCTTTTTGAGCAGGGAAACGATGTGATCACGCGGACAGCTCAGGCCATCAAGTGGAAAAATTACAAAATCAGTCTTGAGGAGGGCGTGGGCGTCTTTGTCAGCATCGTTAGCACCAAAATCCCATTCAAGGGAACCAGCAAGGAGTACATTGGCGAGAATGGTGAGTTCTCCTTCGAGCATCGATTCTCTCACTCCCCTGCTTCCCTGAACCAAATTCTGCAAGCCATGATCCAATCAAACTGACGGCTGATTTCTCTGCGCACTCGTTCGTTCATTCGTTCGTTCATTTTGTTGGATATCTTCGCAGAGGTGATCTCTGAGGCAGTGAAGAAGGCTCTGGAGCAGTGCGCAAACCAGCTCAAGACCAAGCTTCAGAAGAAGGACGATGCCAAGCAAGTCGAGAGCAGAAAGAAGAGTCTCGAAAGGTACATTCCAGACGTATCCAGAGCAGTTTACGGGGTTCTGAGCGGTTTGAAGGACTTTGAGGCTTGCAAGAAGCGTTGCATCACCGATATGCAGGAGAGCGTGTTGGACAGAGTCAGCAAGAAGCAGCTGCTGGTGTCTCACTTCACGGCCGGGCTATCAAAGTACGTGGAGAGGCTCAACCAGGAGGAGGGGCTCGAGTACCAAATGCAAACAAAGGAGGCGCAAGTTGAGGACATACTCATCGGGTGCGTCACCAAAACGAACAACACCTTCACGGAACCCATGAAAAACGACACCTGCACCATCACCTTTCTCCAATAATTCACCTTCACACACACAGAGAGAGGGGGGGAGAGAGGGAGAGGGGGGGAGATCTTCACTTGTAATCCTATCGCTACTTGTAAATCTTAAGTGTAAAGATGAGTCCCACGAGGGGTGAAGAAGTAATCATGTCTCTTTGCTTGACGGACGAAATCAGGCTCGTCTGGCTCGACCCGAAGACCTTCGAGGCTCGTTGACCTTTTCGTTTCGCTTGATCTTAGAGAAAAACAATTAATCGCAGGTGTGTAGGCTCCCGGCAGCCTCTTCGTTCTCCCTGATTCGAAAGCTCCCCCCCTGTGGCGAGCCGTCCAGCTCCAGGCATTTGTGTGTTAATACTGAGGAAGGTCGCTGGCTCACGCACTGAGCTTGCTCCTGCTGGCCCTCTCTTCTCTGTAGGCCTCGTCGGTCGACCACGAGTGGTAATCGCTCTTCAATTCCACCAAGAAGGACTTGAGCAAGGTGTTCAGAGTCGTTCGCAGAACGGCGTTGCACGACTTTTCGAGAAAAGCCTTGGGCAGGAGGTTGAAGGGAGGGACAATCTCGCACCAGACCTCCAGGTTGGTGGCTGCCTTGAGGGTCTGGGCGTGGTCGTCCGTGGAACCCTCTCTGAGGGACGTCTTGACCTTGATGCTAAGCTTGTCGTTGAGCTTCATCTTCTCGATGAAGTCGGAGCCCTGGACGACGCACTTGTTCGCCCGGATGTTCACCACGGTTTGCGGGTCCCCCTCCAATTGAACCGACATGGTCACCTGAGGCGCGACCCAAACGTTGAAGAAACGGAGCCTCGGGAGCTGGAAGAGGAACTCGTTGTCCGAGACCTTGGTCATGCGATCAGGGTCCGCTATGAAGTACTGCTCTATGGGCAGATTGAGGTAGTTCTCGACCTCGATTCCCGCGCCGGTCGCGCCCTCCACGGGCACCTCGCACGCCGACACCGCGTTGAGGTAGGCCACCTTCGCCTTCCCCTCGATGGCTTCTCCGGTGGCGTCCTCGTGCTCCGTGGCCGCGGCCTTGACGAGGACCTTGCCCTCCCCCTGGGGCCGAGCGCAACGCCGAACGGGCCGCCTCGGAGCCGGGCACCTGCAAAGGCAGGCCGCTCGCTGATGCGTCGTCGTCCTGTCCGCTGCCGCCGACCTGAGCCGGCGCTGCGCCGGCGGTGACCCCAGAGCGCGCATGGTGTGCCGACGTTTCTCTCTCGCGTCCCTCGCTCTCCGTCTCTGTCTCTGTCCCTTGTCGTCGTCGTCGTCGCGGGCGCGACCTTCCTCCCCTCTCCGCGATGGATGACGTATCGCTCTGCCCAATCAAGGGCCTCATGAATCAGATCTTCTCTTTATCTTTCGAAAAGGAGGGAGAGTCTTTTGAGGAAGGGTGTGTCGAGTCGGAGAGTCTTTTGAATCGGTTTCAACAATCGTATAAGTTAGTCCTCTAGCCTGACGAGGCGAGCCTGACGACCTCGTCCGCGCACCCAAAGCACAGGGTGAACCCCGACCCCCCGTGACCGTAATTGTTCACCACGACCCTTCCGTCCCCCAGCGTCCTTCGCTCCACGCTCACCAGCTCCTCCCTGAAGGGCCTCAGCCCCACCCAGTGCCCGACGATGTCCATCCTGTCGGTGTACGCCTCCGGCAGGAGCCTCTTGCACCGGCGAATGATGTCCTGGATCGCGTCTTCCGAGACTGAGAGATCCCACGCGTCCACGTCCGAGGTGCCGCCATAAACGATGACATCTCCCCTGGGGATGACGTAGGCGCTCTCGTCTCCGGCGACGATGGTGGCGGCTTGCGTGATCTCGCTCCGAGACTTGCAGTGAATGATCTGACCCCGAACCGGCTTCATCAGGGGATCCTGCTCCAGACCCTCGTAGTAAGTCGCGTTTCCAATGCCCGCGCAGTTCACCAAGAGATCCGCTTCGAGGGACTCGATGGGGTCGTTGATTCGCTTCTGGACGAGGTCCCCGCCCATGGCCGCGATCTTCCCGCGCAGGTACCGGAGGAAGAGGTCGACCTGGACGATCGGGGCCTGGAACTTGTAGGCGAGGAAGTCCTCGGGATCGATGAGGTACTGGGGCCCTGCGGGGGAGTACTTCTTCTCGACCTCGCCGATGGACATGAGCTCGAAGGACGGGCAGTCCCCGGTCCAGGGCGGCAGCGGCTCGCCAGGGGCGTAGCACTGCCACACGTCCTTCACGGCGACGCCGCTCTCCTCGAAGGGGATCCCGCTCGCCAGCATGTCCTCGTAGACCGCCCTGGTCTCGTTCGCCCACCGCCCGGTCCTCTCGGTCGACTCGCAGAGGTACGGGAACCACAGGCCGCCGGCGCCTCCCGAGGCGACGCCCCTGTTCGGGTCGCCGTCCACATTCTCGGCCACGCACGTGACGTCGTACCCGTGCTCGAGCAAGCGGAGGGTCGTGCAGAGCCCGTTTATCCCGGCGCCCACCACGATGGCCGAAGCGTTCGCCTTGGTGAGCGCGCGCTTTGGTCGCGCGTGGCTCGGGGAGGGCCTGACGCCGCTCGAGGGCGCGGACCCCACGTTGATCGTGCGCCTCGGCGGTGCACCGAGACCTCTCATCACCTTGATCGAGCTTGAAGATGAGGTTTATCTTTCGCAGGGCTGCCAGGGCTGCTGATGCGAAGCTGCGATGAAGGAAAAACAGCTCAGGACGGACAAACAGACAAAGGCGATCGAGGGTCTCTCTTCTTCTTCGGCGAGGGGCCGAGAAGGGTTGAAGACGCGGTCGAATCGCCGAGATGGAGATGGAGATGGACGAGAGCGAGGAGTCGCTGACGCGCTCCCAGGACCTGGACGAGGCCGAGGAGGGCGAGGAGGTGACGACGAGCTTTAGCGACGCGGGAGACACCGTCCTCCTCCCGCGGAGCTTCTTCGACCTCTCCTCGCTCAGCGCCGTCCTGAACCTCTCGTCCTGGGAGTCCCTGGACGAGAGGGAGCGCCAGGCTCTGAGGGCTCTCCTCCCCCCCGGGTCTGGACGAGTCCTCGGGGGGATTCCTGGACAAGCTCCTCAGCGGCGATGCCGTGGACCTCAGCGGGTCCCCATCTCTCAACTTCTTCCGCGACATCCTGGCCGGCCTCCACCACCCCAAGGTCGTGAGGATGCGGTCGATCTTGACCGACCTCGACTTTTCCATCTTCTTCCACGACCTGAGGGTCCACCACAACACCATGGTCGATGGGTGGAAGAAGCAAAGCGTGGATTAGCGACTCGCAATTTGTGCGATTTTAATCATCCTTTTCATCATCGTGTACACTACAATCATCACCAACACGAGCCCTCTTCTTTGTTGGCTCCAGGTCGCTCCTCCAGCGCAGCGCGCGGCCTACCTCATCCTCTTTGCGACAAAGATGCTTCCCTTGTCGCCTCTCCCCACGCGAATGCACTCGGTGGCATCAGCGGACTCCGGGTCGATGTAGGTGGTGAGGAGCCACCCCCTCGGCAGGGGCTTGCCCAGGAACCCCAAGATCTTGTCCACCGGCAGAGTCAAGATCCTCTTGTTCTCCACTTCGATGGAGAAGGAGGAGAAGGTAACGTACGCTTTTCTGCTCTCCTCATCCCCATTGCCTTCGCCCAGGTCGCCCAGAACGACCTGGCCGCTGATGGTCAGCCTGCCTCTGACGCGGTTCGCGACCCGGAACTCCGCGATGTTGTCGATGCATTGGTTGGGAACGTCGATGCGTTGCGTGTTTGAGAGCGTCTTGAAAAGGTCCTTGGTGACGGGTTT
>JACLAA010000152.1_pt1 | contig 23602 bp, 29 predicted proteins | sample 8027891 | NCBI WGS metagenome assembly JACLAA01 (sample SAMN15724900, study PRJNA655200) | protist metagenome | isolation source: fluorescence activated cell sorting (FACS) single amplified genomes of... | place: Spain: Blaines Bay Microbial Observatory, Mediterranean Sea | collected 2016-01-19 | reverse complement strand
TCAGCTAACCCAATTACATGTGCATTTTCTAATGAACCATTAGCAGCACTAGCTTTACCTACTTGTCCATCTGAAGCTCTCATATATAAAGCCTCACCTTCAGTCACATTTTCAAAAGCAGTTGCATCAAAACTCAAACGTGTAGGAGCATACGTAGGAAAACCTTCTTTTAAATCTATTAATGCATCAACTAAACCACGATAATTTGGTTCATAGGGAATTCGTGTCTTAGTAAAAGAATTTGCATCTAACAAGTCAACTAAGACTGTTATCGCACCTTCTACATTGGGTTCGTATCCTGTAGCCATAATCTTTATCTATTAAATATCATTTTAATTTGTAAACTCCCTTAGAATAGAAATATAGGGAATTAAAATGTCAACAGAAGTACTTGCCGCCATTATTTCAGGAAGCATTGGTGCTTTTGCTGGTATAACCAAGGCATTAACTAATTTCAATAAAAATTTAGATAAACGTTTTGAAGTAGTTGAACGTGATCTAGATAACCTACAAAACCGCGTCGTTTGTGATTACGTGTTAAAAGAAGATTTTTTAAGAGAAATGCAATCCGTCCACAATAAGTTGGATCGCATTCTTGACCACCTATTAGCTCAACGCTAAGGACCGATAACAACCCAAGAGGTACTTGCAAGTAAGTAAATAGCTAACTTGTTGGTAGAAGTGTTGTAATGTAATTGACCATCTATAGGATTAGCAGGATAACCAGCACTTACTGACGCAACAGCTTTTGCTGTTTGCCAATTAGAGCCATCATATATTTTATATATTTGAGTACTAGCGGTATCTAACCAAGACTCACCTTTACTAAGCGAACTAAAACCTGCTGCAGAAGTATTAGGAGCAGTTGAACCAACAGAGATAGGTCCTACTTTAATTAAGCCTGTTGAAGGAGAAGCTGTATTATCAGCGAAAAAGAGTCCGGGGTCGCCTGCATTATTATTAACAGCCAACTCAGCAGTACCAAGACGAATAGGATAAGGCCGGTCATGAAGAGTACTGGAACGACGAGAAAGGATTTGTACAGCCATAGCTAACTATTAATATAAAGATCAGAATCAACAACTACATCCTGATCAGTAATAGGATTATAAGTATCGCTATCTATTGTACTTGTAGAAGCCGTAGTACTAGTAGGAATACCATTAATAAAGGCACCTCCATCAATCACACCTGCTTCATAATCAGAAGCAAACTCATTAATAGGTTTATCAACTATGCCGAGTTTTGTATCTTCTAATAAAGCTGGAGCTCTATTAAATAATTTATTAATTAACGTTATCATTCGATTAGTAGTATTAACAGCTTTTCCATCTCGACTCAAATTCCCATCTGCATCTCGTTTTAAACCATCAGTAAGAGTCATTCCAATTACAGACGGATCAAAATCAGAAATAGATTGGGGTTGATTTCTATTACCAATAACAGTTTTAGCTCCACTCCATTTTGTATTCTGTTGCGCTAATTTTAATAATTCATAATTATCTTGTACTTTCAATTTTTCTTTACTAAAATTCTTTTCAAACTTTTCTAAACCAGCTCCTATAGGTTTATCACTTGGTTCTAATAACCAAGAACGTACATAATCATGTTTTTTTAAATTACTAACAGTGCAGTAACCACTATCGGTATCACTGAAAGGATAGACAACAGTAAAACTATTTGGATTAGGTACCGAACTAATGGTGTATTCACCAGAAACAGCATTGCCACTTGTAAAGGTAAGTTCTATCTTAGTATTAGCTTGTAGATTATGATTGTCAATATTAATAGTTATACTTGGACCATCCTGAACGTACTTAGCAGCTAAATCAATAGGTTCATTTCCTTCATCATGTGTAAGAGCAAACATTGCTGCATAAATATGCTTGCACCAACGCATTTGATAATACATTAAGCTTTGAAAATCAACTGACTTTGTATCTTCATATTCTGGTAATTCATAAAAATTATTAATAACAGTAAAGCCTAAATCTCTAAAGGTACCTGGAATATCTCTTTCTTCACTAACTGTTCCATCTGGTTGTAAAACACCACCTGGTTTAGTTGATCTAACAGTTGTTCTAGGAAATCTTTTACTTGTTAATTGACACTTCAAATCGTAACTATCTCTTCTAGAAAAATCTTGACAAGAACATTGCCATCGCAACTCAGTTGTTAAATATCTACCTACAAGAAAACCACGATGAGCAGGTACAACAGTTGAAGTTACCTCATCAGTAGTTGTAGCACCATAGCTTTCATTTCTCTGAAATATGATTTCTTTTGTTACAGCATCTAAACCAGTAACCGTATAACCAACATAATTTTTATAATTCCTACCTCTAAGTAGACGACTAACAGTTACATTACCTGAAGTAGTACCACTAAGAAGAGTACTTAATGTGAACTGAGTAGCACTAGTAACAGTAACTGTATATCTACCAGAGGTAACAGTACCACTAGTGACATCAATAAATACCTTGTTTCCTGAAGATAAACCATGGGCAGAGGGACATGTAATCGTAACTGTAGAGCCACTTCTTGAGTAAGTGGAGGCAAGACCTGGATCTTTTTCTATAATCCGATCAGCTAACCGTTCGCCTGAAAAGAAAGAAAGCTCTGTAGGCAGATAACGAAGACGAACTCTTGTAGTAGTCCAACGCGAATCCCCAAAAGTAGTTGATAAATAATAGTTAACATTGCCGTTGTTAGTCGCTGATGCTGAAGTAGTTACAGTAAATGTATTTTGTGTAGTACTAACAATTGAAAGAGTTTCGTCAACACCTCCTCCAGTTGAAATATCTAACCAAACATTTTCTCCTGGATATAAACCATGGTCTAGTTTAGTAACAACTAATGTCGTTCCAGATTGACTATAGGTAGCACTTACCGAATTACCTAAATAACGTACACCAAGAATAGGTAAACCATAATCATAAAAACTAAATGCATCTGTATCACGCATGCCAACAATATGTTCTCCTAATTCTTGATTAGCAGAAGGAAAAGTATAAAGTCTTGCAGGAATAAATACACCTGGAAATTGCTGAAAAGTAAAATATAAACGATAATCACCACGGCGTTGCCTTTCACCCGCAGTAGAACCTAACATACTTTGAGTTAATGTATATAATTCAAATCCTTTACGCCATCTACTCCATAATGAATCAGTATTATAAAATCTAATTTCACTATTTCTATAACTCCTTCCACCACTTTCAGTTATGGAAAAAGCACCATCATCTAGATTCTTTGAAAACCCTTTATCAAAATTTGTCTTGGGTGAAGTATTAAATTTACCTATACCAAAAGGCATCTTTCAATTTAGTAATATCCACCTTGTATATTACAATAAAAACCATTCGTCAAAGCCGATGTACCACTAACAGAGACGTATAAAGCCTGTCCACGCTTAAGCATTAAGCCACGTTGTTTTGGCGCTATTTCGTTATTAGCAGAACCGAAATTAGAACCAGCTTGGACGACAGGATGATTAATAAGAGGAAGAATTTCTTTTAAAGTTAAACTACAATACTGTGTAGCAGCTACAGCATCAATACTGGCGACAAATAAAGGGAAGAACTGGTTAATATTCGTAACCGTTCCTGTACTTACTAAATAAAAACAAAAATCAATTGGATCATAAACATCTACATTACCTGTAATTGTTCCACTAGCAATATTGGGAATAGTAACAGTAAATGTTGTCGGAGTAATAGTAACAATGGTAAATGTTCCATCAATAGGAACAGCTCCAGAGTTATAACTAGTGAAATTTAAAAATACTGCTTGACCAATTTCTAAGTTATGTCCTCCACTAATAGTTATAGTTGCTGTTGTAGAAGCTGCTGAATAAGTACCAGAAGTTGCTGTTCTAGCATCAATCTTTTCAATTACTCTTTTGCTATAACGAAACCATATTTCATCAATATATGCTCCACTAATAGAAGTATCTGTTAAAGCTGAATCACAATCAAATACCTTTGTAGAGTTACCAACAGCAGTTGGAATAAGACTGGTAGAAAAAGCCTGTCCTGATGCAACAGTTAATAATGTAGACGTCGTTGCTGGACGATCAACCATCAATGGTTGCTTATTTGAACTACTGCTTGACACGTTTATTTACAAGTAGACTTAAAAATCATTATAGCCGAAGGTTTTTTACCAAGCTTTTAAATTATCATCAAAAGTTTTCCAAGGATCTTGCTGTGCGTAAGCATCGTCACCAGTATCTACGTCCCAGCTATCTCTGTCCTCAGGCACGAAATTTCGACCTACTCCGTAAGGTGCATCTTTTTGACCAAGTTGTATCCCTAAAATATTTTTTTGTCCAGCCATGCGTTGTGGTCTTCCTTGTTGAAAACGTCTACTAGTATCTGCTCCTTCAGATTCCCAAGGTATCTCTTCTCTTCTTGCTCCAAACATATACCCATTCCTAGTTGTTGGATTGACAGCAGGAAGAGTCATTTTAAGCAGCCGCTACATTAAAAGTAACAGTAGCAGCAGTACCACCAGCCTCACTTACCCAGTTTGTCCTTATCCATTTAACTGGTCTTCCAGAAACACTATAAACAGTTGTCCCATTAGCAGTTATTGTTTGATTAGCTATTATTGGAGCATAATTAGTTCCATCAACACTTCCTTCTAACCTGACAATTACGTTTGTATCTACACTTGCAACAGTAACGATAAAGGTATAGTCACTTGTAGAGAAAGTATTATTAACAGCTACTTGTAAAGCGGTGCCAACAGCTGGTGCTGATAACGTACTCTCTGTACTGAAAATAGTATCTTGAAAATAATGTATAGCCATAAAACTAAAACTGACTTATTACCTAGAATAACAGGGGGAAATGCTGTTCTTAATCTCTAAACTTATCTTTAAATTTGTCTTCAAATAGACTTAGAAATTTCCTACCTTTACTAGCTCTATTGGTAGCAGTTTGAGAAGAAGGATTACTCCACCTTCTAAATCCACCTAATGATTTAGAAGAGATCCCAGCTACTTTATGTTTCTGTCCATAATCACTACCTTTTGATTTCCAATCAAGATCATCAAAAAAAGACATCTAATTTCTCCTATCTTTGTGTTTAGATGCATAATCTTTTGCAAACTTTTTATTGTCTTCAGCTGGTTGCTCTCTATTTGTTCTATTAGTCACTGTTTCAGAACTGACTTTTGATTGAGGTCTATGACCTTCACGTTCATTAGATGAATGTAATTTAGTCTCGACTTCTGTAGTTTCACTTAGAGGAGGTCGATCTACTCGTTTAGTCTGTCTATCCATACTTCCAATACTCATCCTTTCACCAGCTTCAGTAACAGTTCCTCTCTTTTGCTCACCCCTAGCCCTATCTTGATTATCCCGTTCTCTCTGAGAAGCAGAATAATCAGTCGCCAATCTTTTAGCTCTTTCCCTTTTATCAGAAGTATCTGTAGTCATCTATCTACCTTGTATACCTACTTGTATACCTATCCAACTGGGTCTGACCTGGATCAGATTTACCAGTTAACATTTCATACCTTCTAGCTGCATCATCGTCATCATCGCTATATGAACTTTGACCGCTTCCAGTTAACATTGCATATCTAGCTTCGTCATCAGAAAGCCCAGACTGGTTACCCTTATTATATTTTATATAGTCTCTATTAATTGTTTCAGGTATAGAATATGAAGGTGTCTCTGGTACCTGATAATTAGGTTGGCTGTCGTCTTTCTTAGGATTATCTACACCACTAAGATCAGTAGTCGCTCCTGTATTCATTCCTCCTTTAGGAGGAGCAGCTTGAGGAGGTGGAGTCTGATCATGGCGGGACCGATATGAAGGAATAGTCGTAGTAGGTTCAGCTTGTGGAGGAGCAGTTTGACTTGGTGGAGTCTGAGGTGGAGCAGATTCTGGAGGTGCAGTTTGACTTGGTGGATCTTGAGTTACAGGAGGAGATTGTGGAGGTGCAGTTTGACTTGGTGGAGTCTGAGGTGGAGCAGATTCTGAAGGCTTTTGTTCATCTACTTTATTATCTAGAAACTCTTTTCCTTTACTCTGCTTTCCCTCTTTTTTCCATGCATTCTTTGCATTTATACCTTGTTGATATCCTTTACCAGCATCCATTTGTTGGTTAACCCAATCACTTCTCATTCCTGCTAAGTATTCACCTTCATCCTGTCCTTTCTGCATAGGTGACTTAGCAATATAAGCATAAGCATGGCTCATATCTTTGGTAACATGCTTAGATTGATCTCCACCTGGATCTTTATGGAAAATTTCTTTATCATATTTATCTCCGGCGAGCTGTCGTCCTACCCAGTTATCTTTCATACCTTGCATATATTCACCTTCATCCTGTCCTTCCTTCATAGGATTTGAACCAGCATATCCATAGACATAGGACATACCTCCAGTAACGTGATTATCTCCACTAGGATTTTTATGGAAAATTTCTTTATCATATTTGTTTTCTAATTCTTGCTTTCTAGTTAAAGGTGTCTGTTGAGCATCAGTCTGCATCCCCTTATTAAGATCTTTAGTGCCACCAGTATTAATCATTTTTCCAGTAGCCGAAGCTTCAGCTGCAGCGGAGCTCTCGAAACCTTTACCAGCTCCGAATCTACCTGCTTTTTTATTATGTGACTCTTGCTCTCCCGTAACCCGTGCATTATTCTGTGCAGCTGCACTTTCAGCCTCTCTATTTGCTTTGCTTTGTTTTGCTCTGTTAAGGGCAGTCTCTCTATTAGCATCCTCTTGATTATATGCCATTTTTTTTGAATAGTTTTCTCAATTCTATCTGTAGGAAGCTTTATGTTTATTTGGAAAGCACTATCAATACAGCCGCATTCCTCCTCCTCTAGATGGTCTATCTGCCTGGGCCAAGTTGATGACGATCGTCTACTCCATCACCATCTCTATCTTTAAAGTCCATTGTAAATATTGACCCTGGAGGTGCTCCTATTCTTCCTCCATAACCTGGTGTACGTTCTGGCTTTTGAGGTCTTCCACCTCCTCTCATAGGTGGTCTTGGTCTTCCTCCTCCAAACATTGGAGGTCTTCCTCCTCCTCTCATAGGTGGTCTTGGTCTTCCTCCTCCAAACATTGGAGGTCTTGGTCTTCCACCCATTGGAGGTCTTGGTCTTCCACCCATTGGAGGTCTACCTCCCCTCATAGGTGGTCTTCTTCCTCCTATTAATAGAGCGTGTCTTTCCTTATCACTAGATAATCCATCTGATCTTCTAGGTGGCATTGGTCCTCTCATTGGAGGTCTTGGACTTGGCATTGGTGGTCTTGGCCTTGAACCTTTAACAGTTCCTCTTCTAGGTGACCTTCTCCTAGATTGACCTTTAGGTAAACCAGTCAGAGTATCAATTCCACTTAAATCAGTACCAGGCGCAAATCTTGTCATCCCTATCTTAAATATCTAGTTCTCTTATTTTATATCAAGGACTTATAGAAGAATATTAGCGATAAGTTGTCTCTAATAAAAGACGAGTACCAACAGCAACGTCAGCTGGTCCAGGTAATGCTTGAATAAATTCAGCACCTTCTCTATTAAAACGATAACGGGCTTGTTCTGGATTTCTATAATTAGGAACATATAAATGAAGAGCTAAGCGATCTGTTTCATATAAATAAATCTGTGTCCAAGTTTTAAGCGTATCTTTAAAATCAGAAGTTGAAATCGTTCTATCAACGTCACCTAAGATGCTCTCTATACGACTCTTTGGTACTGCATCATTATTAACACTACCAGTCATATCTGTACGCTTCTCGGCCTCGTCACAACGACCAATCTGCTCAACAATTTTGTCATACCAAAAAGAGTCCTGAACATTATTCATTGCCTCTTCAAGACGCGCTTGGTCACCAGCTGGTACTGAAGTTAAGTTATAACCTAAGTGCCAACGCACTTTAGATTGTACAAATGTATCAAGCTTCATTAATCAACATTAAAATTAGCCTAGTGTCAGTCTACTCGGACTAAGTTCTCCTTAAAAATTTCATCCCAATCTACTCTTTTAATATTTCTTAGTTGTTCTAACTTTTGAAATCTTTCTCCAGATTGAGAGGTTTGTAGATCTTTAATATCACGAGCTGTTTTAAGACCAACTCCAGGTAATGCATCAGCAATTTGACGTGCAGAAGCTGTATTGATATTGACACGAGTATCTATTGGAAAAGTCTCTTTTGTAGTTAATTTGGCAGGCTTAACTCCTTCAGATTCTAACTCTGCAGTTAAACGTTCTTCTGTACGTATCTTTTCGTTAGTAGCATCTAAATGAGGAGTTAAATCACACTCCTCTACATAAAGAACTTCATCTTGTGCATCCAAGCACATCATTATGCCTTCGCCATGCTTAGAGATAACTTCAACAAGACCTCCAGTGACTTTGTATTGATACAACATAAACAGACTAGTTTGATACGTTACGACAATAACCCTACTAAACCTTAGCTTTTAAAGCGGATGGTTAGGATGAGAGTTGTCCATCAATACTCCAATTAAAGCTAAAGTGATACCTACAATAAATATCACAGTGATTAATTGCATAATGAATTTGTCAGTACACAAATTATAGACAAGAAAAAAGCGAGCCACAAGGACTCGCCTAATTCTCTTAATCTAAAAAGATTATTACTCGTCGTTACCGCCTAACTGAGAGGCGAAGTCGATGTAGCCTTGGATATCGTTCCAAGAAACATTAGCAGCAGGACGTAGATAGTTCACGCGGCAAAGAATGTAGCCAGCGCGACCAGCAGTTGAATCGTCAGCACTAATATAAACACCGTCACCAGACACAGAAGTGTTAGTAATTGCGTTTACATTGTATACCTTAAATGTGGTATCTGCTACAACCTTATACATCATGGAATCAGCAGCGTCAGCAGCAGCAATTGTGCTAGTTACGCTTGACCAGAATGGTAGGTTGCCTGTTGTTGTGTCAGCAGCTCCTTGAGCAAAAGCACTAGAAGCAGCAGTAAGTGATGAACTAGCTGCAGATAGACCAGTTAACTGAGTAGCTGGAACACCGAGTGGTGCGCCACTGTTGTCAGGGCCTAGAAGTAGTAGCTCAGTACTTGTAGCTCCTAAATCAGCTGTTACAGGTGCAGCAGGGAATCCTGCGCGATCTGCAGCGGCTGAAGGAACATCCTGTCCGATAGCTATTGAAGCTCCGTAGACATAAGCTGGACGCGCAGCACTAGCTTGTACAACAAGGCTAGTACGATCATCACGAACTCTGTCTCCAGAACGTCTATCAGGAGAAGGTACTGTAATGCTGAAACTCTTGTAAGAGGCTTTGTCAGCAGCTACGTTAGTAACTTTTGCATAACCAACAAGTTCGAATGCTTCAACACCTGGAAGGCCGAAAACGCCTTCGTCGTTATAACCAGAAAGTCTATTAATCTGGTTACCTGGCTGGAGAATGGCTCCAGCGCTAGATTTGTAAGATGCCATTAGATAATACCTCCTTACTCAGTTACAGTGAAAGCTGTAGTGATGAAGTCCTTATTCAAGTTCGCAAAGCCGGCATAAAGTTGCCATATGAGAATAATGAATCTACTGAAGTCGTCATTATTATTAATAAGGACTTGAGCGTTTGGACCACCAATACCAACACCGATTGCTTGAGGGCCAAAGAATAGGCCAGCAGGAGTTGTTCTTGAAGAAGCTCCGTTACCATCACCGATATCAATCGTGAGGGTCTTATCTGGGAAGTTTGTAGATTCGAAGAATCTTACGCCTTCAAAGACGAAGCCGGATGGCATAACTGGTTCCCCAGCTACAAATTGAGCTTGACCGTACTGTCCGCCACCGTAGATAGCTTGGTTAGGACCCATTGCACCCATAAGAGGGTTAGGTTGTCCCATGCCTGGGTAACGTGCAATTTCACGGAAGCCCTGATCAGCACGTAGATCTTTCATTAGAGAAGGATCAGCTATGCAACGATAGTAGCCATCTGCGAAAACTGGAACGTGACGCTTACGGAGACTCTTAACAACTTCTAAAAGGTCAGTTTTTACGTTGAACTTAAAGCGCTCAGAAGCATATTCTGTAGCTGTGTAAGCAGTAAGAGTAGTCGAGTTTGTCTTAGCTTTATTGTTAGGGTAGTAGTAACCACCTTGTGAATCAGAAGACTGACCGCGTGATTCAGATTTAAATAACTCGTCAAGGAAGACGCGATCACGCCACCTTCTGTAGTCATCTAGAAGCGTAAGGCTACCTATTGACTGATGGAACATATTAAGGTTCCCAGTATCAAGCAGCAAACGCTGAGCGGTCATCAATGTCTCACGAGCAATTTTGAATGTGCTTGGGAGTGCATTGTTATTTGGGTCGGCAGGACCTGTATACTCACGGAGAGATACAAGTACTTTGTCCTTAACGATAGACCTGCTGTTAGCTGTACCGATGGTTTGATCCTGAGTACGCTCACGTTGTGTCTTCGTGCCAGGGTTACCGAAGAAACGGTAACGATCTAGCTGAACAGTTTGACCCGGTTGTTTTGTAAAGTCGTGTACAACGACTGGCTCTGTAGCCATTTCCACTATATAAGCTGGATGAGGACGGTATAATTCCGCTCCTAACAGCTTCGGGAAATCATTATCAATAAACATTGGGTTTTTTCAGCGTTATTTAGTTTGCTGATATCTGAGAACAAAAACCCCTTGCGGGGTGAAAGTCTCTGTATCTGGAAAAAATTCCATTGAGATAATTATAATATGAGTTTATCAACCGCCTTATGTAAGTTTAACGTCTACTAGACCATGTTGTACTGAGAATAACCAGTAGGAGCGATGACTGTTTGCCCGTCAGGCTTTGGATTTGGATTAATATCTTGAGGTTGTAAAGCAGAAAGTCCCGCCATTACTTCTTTATAGTCGTTTGACTTTTTAACGGCTTCAGCAGCTCTTTCTTTACTCATTTTTTCTTAGCAGGGGGGTAGCCAACAGGAAGTTGCTGGTTAGCAGCAGGTGGCATCATCTTTGACAGAGTCATTTGGTACTGTGCAATAAACATTTTCTGATTATTAATACTTGCCCTTAAATTTTGAACAGAAGACATAGCATTAAGAGGTAATGGAGACCCTGGAAGATTTAATTTCAAGTAACTCGCATCTAAATCGGCAGGCATAGCAGAACCATCTATAACACCAGGTCCTCTTAAAGCTGAATTGTTATCTGTCATCCCGTAGATAACCTGTCTTTGAGCATCTCCTGCACCAAACATAGTTAAACCAGGGGCACCTACTCCTCCTCCAGCTGTACCAAAGCCTGAAAGAAAGGATTCTGTTTTATCTTGTGCGCTAGGTTTCTTTTTTGCCATTAGTAAAAAAAATAAAATGGGGTGGAGGTTTTTATTCCACTCACCCCCTTTTTCTATTACTCCATTACAAGGAGCTTCTGACGGAAGATCTCAGGACTTTGCTGAGCTGCATTTAAGTACTTCCAAGCTTCCTGAGGATTACGGTCAGCTGCATTTCCGAAGTTATTCCAGAAATCAGTTGGATTAGCCGCTCTCTGAGGCTGTGGAGGAACTGGCATTTCAGGGCGACCTGGAGCTTGACCAGTAACGTTAGCTTGTCCAGTTACTTGAGGAGCATTTGCAAACTGTTGTCCCACAGATTGTCTCTGAGGTGCAGTCGCCTGAGTCTCAGGAACAGGATAAGGACCGTTCTTACCAAAGAACTCACATGTGTAGTCAGCAAGAACATCTGGATCAGTAAGGATTCTTTCGTAAACCTTATGCTCTGAAGATAATTCTTTAAGTAATCCTGCTGCTTCATGAAGCTGACCATTAGTAGCTACTACAGCATCCTCTAATTGACAAGAATAATCATTTAATATTCCAGCAGTGTCAGGACCAAAATGATCAATTACATTTATACTCTCAGGACTAACTCCGTTTGCGAGAAGCTGGTCTGTTGTTATCTCCTGCAACGAGGTTTGGGAATAGTTGTCCGAGTATCCCTGGTTGCTGTTGATCCCAGGCATAGAGGTCTGAAGACCCTGATTGGCGAATTGGGTCGTTTGTTGGGAAGCGTAGCTGGCCGGGTCTATTGCTTGCGTCTGAGGAGACTGTTGACCCTGGAACGGGAATTGGACTGGTGAACTCAGGAGTCCCACTACCTTGTTGAACGCCTCCTTGTAGGGGCTGTCCTGCTGTTGAGGCGCCTGGGATACCTGGGGGCTGTATGGTGTAGGGGCTGAATTCTGGTAAGGTACCGCCGTCTGGGCTGGCGCTTGTGACATTGGTGCCGCCATCGGCTGGGAGTTCGCCACCCATTGGGGAGACGTTCCCACTACGGGTGCCTGGGCTGCTGACTGAGCCGCTGGAGCCACGTAGCTGGTCGGCTGGGTCTGGGATGGTTGGGGTGCCGATTGGGTCGGCGCTACGGTAGCGTCCTGCATAAGTTACTTCCTTCTGTAATGATTCGAGGGTTCTATATAAAAATGGGGTGAGATCAAGTCTCGGATCGGCAGCCATCGGTAAATTCGGTTGCTGCGGATGTGGTGTCCTCATCTGTTGATTGACTAAATCAATCAGTTGAGAATACGCCCTTTGTACTTCTCCTACCATTCTAAACGGATAACCAGAAAGCATACCTGCAATCTCGTCATCAGTTTTGGAAGGAAATAAATACTTCAGTGCTTCTATACTATCAACACCCAATTCTTGAAGGTTTCTTGTGAAGATAGATTGGTTCAATTTATCTTGTGCAGTATCCTCATAAACTGGTCCCATCCAACGCCAACTGACTGTTCTATCACCATCAGGAGCTAGTCCTACAACTCCATCGGGTATCTCTTTAGTCTCAACTGCCATATCAATGGCCTGCTGCAATTTCTTCTCATATCTAGCTTTTTGCTTAACATATTTCTCGTATAAAACTTCGTCGTCAGGATCTTCTGGGGGAATAGGATATTTAATACCTGAGTTATAAGCAAGAGATTTACGGAAGATTTGTTCCTCCTGAAAGATCATTAGCTCAAAACACTTACATACGCCGTATGTATAGAGCTGTAGGCATTTCTTCTTAGCTGTTGCACTAACACGTCCATACGCCGATTTGATCTCCGTTGCAGTCACGTTTGTGATGCTTAGATCATCAATACCACCTAAAGCAAGTCTTATTTCACTTCTGAGTTGCTCTGCATAACGAGCTTGGTCGGTACCTACAGCATTAGGAGTAATAAAACCAACACGATCCGTTGGCTCCAAGTTTGCAATAACTCTTGGAACTCGATAACCACTACCAGGTTTACCTATATAACCTGGCTGTTGTCTAGTTGTAGGATCTTGTTTAAAAGTAGAACTAGAGAGATCAAAGTTTGAATTAAAACCAGATTGGCTAGAAATACTAGGTCTTTGAACAGCGTCATCTGAATTCTGCTCGATAATATCCTGCTTCGGACGAGAAGAAAGTAAAGTTGGATTACCAAAGAATGATAAGTTTGCACGAATATTCTTCACCATCTCATCATGAGCAACTATCTGACTAGATAACCACTCAAATTCACCCGCTCCATCCGTACCAAAAGCATCTGGATTATTAAATACCTCAACACATGGAATAAACTCCATACTGTTTTCATATACCTTCTTATCAAAGGTGGCATAATCCATATTTTCATTCTCAAAAGTTATCTCTTGTTCACTATGAAATTCTTCAATCTCTTCAGGAGTAATACGTAAACGCATATAACGTTTATCAGTATTTAAACCTGTACCTTTAAATCCTTTAGAAGCTTTAACTTTATAAGGATAGATGATGATTACTTCTTCTAAATCACCTTCTGGCGAATAATATGTACGATAAGAATCTTTATCAAACCAATAGAGACGATAAGTTTTTTGTGTTGGTCGAATATAAAAAAGACCTTTTCCATATGCTAGAAATCTATCCCATATCGAATCAAGTCTTGCATCCAGTTTATTGAACTTTATAACCTGTTGAACAAAATCAAATCTCTGTGTTCCAAAGTTATCTTGATCAGGATAAAACTCAACTCCTTGACGTATCCCAAACATTTTCATCTGAGATAGATGAGCATTAATCAGCATCGTGTCAGCTGATCCGCTACCGTCTCGATTTACTACCGACTTAATAATAGGATCGAGTGCGGATTTAGTAGCAGTATCACTCATGAGTTTTTAACGAATTGTCTATTGGTCAATGGTATAACCAGCATGCAAACGTTTTAAAGTAATCATGTCACCTTCTACTTCTACGTCAAATCTTTCACTTGGCTGGAGAGCCATATCGTGACAAAGTTCGTCTGGTAGAGGAATGACAACAGAACCATATGCGTCCTGTTCGATTTCTACGTTGTAATAGCTGTTTGACATTGGTAGGTGTCTTTCCAGTTTAAATCGTCAATACTCTAACTCTAGTTTTCCTTTGGTCATTAATCCATTACACAGCCATACCAATGCGTCCACACAATCATCATGGGAACTTACGCCAAAATTAACTATCTCATCTTTTAAATTAGTGAATTTCCTATATTTATTAAATATAATTTTTCTTTGTTCAAATAAACCCATAATCCCCCTGAAACGTGCAACTTTGTCCCCGCGAAATCCTTTGACTGCATGCCATATCATATTGTATAAACCCTGCTCGGCTAAGCATATACGTTTAAAATCAGCTTCTAAAGATGCTTGATATGCCACGGCTTCTGACCAAATATGAATAGCACTTCCAGTAGGAAAATAATTTTTATTATCTTTATGTATTACACCCCATTCTTCCATCATTTCCATTAAACTTTCTAATTTTTCTAAGTTACCCATAAGACGTATTCTTTTACAATCAATAATATGAATTTTTCCTCCAATACGACCACCCATTACAAAAACTGTATAATCATTTTGTTCTCGAACACCAGCTGATAAGTCCACTCCTACTCCCATTGCATCAAATTGAGTAGCAATAGCACCTTTAACAATTAAGTCTGGTGACAAAGATAATTCACTTGTCTGTACAATTTGATTTTGATACTGAAAACTATAAGCAACTGGTGCTTGTCTTCGACGATCACGAAGATAATCTAATGACCACATCTCAGGCCAATAAGATACTTCATCTCCATTCTTATCTACCGTTATTGCAGATTGAATGATCTGAACCCAATCGTTAGCTGGAGTAAAAGTAGTTTTATGAATATCATCATGACGAAAACGAGTACCTAGACAAACGGCTCTTCCACCTTCAAACATAGTTGGAACAATAACAGCATTCCAGTTATCCTCCATAGCTTGGCGAATATCTCTATTTTTAATGTCATCAGCACTCTTAATTGCGTCATCAATAATACAAAGATGAGAACGTTTAGATGTCACAGCACCCTTTAGACCTGCACAACAAACAGTAAATTCTTCTTCACCAGTAGATTTAATACCAGCAAATTTCCAATCAATACTCCAATACTCGTTTGAATTTATACCTTTAGCAATTTTCACCGTTGGAAAAACTTCTTTGTATGTCTTACTTTCTTCAATAATTCTCTTAATAGCTGCACTCTTAGGTCTTGCTACATCAACCGTATAAGAAATATATAAAATTTTCAAAGGCATACGCTTTAAAGCATGTACACCAATTGACCAAGCGGTAAATAAACCAAGAACAGTTGACTTAGCTGAACCTCGCGGAGCAAGAATATCGATATTTGGCCCAGCAATACCAACTAAACATTCACTACTATCTCCCGTACATAGATATTTATGCCATTGTTTGTGATGACTTGCAGGAGGTTTATCACCTACAACATCACAGAAATATGCAAAATCTACTCTTGCACGTTCGACATCAATATTAGATGTCTTTCTGACTACTTGCTGCTTAGCGGCTGCTCTCGCAGTGCGTCGGTAGACGCTATAAATACTTGTACCTGCCATGCACGTAGCATAGCTTAAGAATCTCTAACTTTCTTCTTGTAATATTTTTGTCCAAACTCCCATTGATGCTTCTGTTAATGGACCTTCAATTGGATCGTCTCTAAAAATAGACAACATCTCTCTTAAAGCTCTATCTGCACCAGCAAGAATTAAACCTTGTTTATCTAGTAATACCCTTTCATCTCCTAGTTGTTTGATTGTTCCCCTTAACTCTTTTTGAAGCATGGCAATTCTGGCGGTACCCATATCTTGTTTCACCATACCTTGTTCAATACCAATTCTTAAATTAGAAATATCTTGCTGCATTGAATCAATTTCAGTTTCCAATACTTCATTAAAGTTACGCCTTTTAAATTTACGTTGAGCCCATTTATCGCATTGAACGATTGTACCTGTAAACCCAAGAAATCGGGCATATAAATACATTTGAATAGAACTTCTAGTTTGTTTACAAAAGGCTATGTAGGCTTCCCTTTCTTTCTCGGTAAGTCCTTTAACCCATTCGATCATGCTCTAGCCGCTGTGCGAGCTTGACTATAATCCCTATCTTCCTTATAGCGACGGAAAGATTCTCTTTGAAGGTCTGTACGACGTGTCTCAGATCCACGAGTTCTCTCTAACGCTCTTGCTTGTTCTCCTTCAGTCTGTCTAGTCTTCCTTGTCTCAGAACCACCTTCTCTTACTAATCCTCTCTCACCTGTATATCTCTCTGCTTGTGTCTGTCTAGCCTGAGCCCCTCCTTCCCCTAATAATCCCCTTTCACCCGCATATCTTTCTGCTTGAGTCTGACGTTCTTCTGCACCCTTAGAACTTACTAGTCCTCTTTCACCGGCATATTTTTCAGCCTGTGTTTCTCGTTGCTCTTGACCTGTCTTACCAATAGATGCTCTTTCACCTGCAAATTTCTCTGCCTGTGTTTCCCTCTGTTGTTTACCACCAGTTTCAACCAATCCCCGTTCTCCAGCGTATCTCTCAGCTTGAGTTTCTCGTGTCTGCTCACCTGTCGCAGCAGCTAGACCCCTTTCCCCTGCATACCTTTCTGCCTGAGTTTCTCGTGTCTGCTTTCCTGTTGATTCAACTAGTCCTCTTTCACCGGCATACTTCTCAGCTTGAGTTTCCCTTTGTTGTTTACCACCAGTTTCAACTAGGCCCCTCTCACCAGCAAAACGTTCAGCTTGAGTTTGTCTTCCTTCAGATGCTGTCTTACCGGCTAATGCACGAGCCTCTTCTCCCTTAACTGCTTCTAAACCTCTTTGACCCATAAAGCTTTCTGCCTGAGTCTGACGTTGTTGCTTTCCACTTTCTTGTAATCCTTCTGCCTGAGTCTTACGTTCTTGGGCTCCTTTCTCTACTTCAGTTAACCTCGTTTGTGCGCCAACAGTTTTAGCAGTATCTCGTTGCTCCGCTCCTTCAGTTTCTAACCTTGCTCTACTTTCAACTCCTTTAACTCCTTCCGTTAATCGATCCTGTACACCCATCGTTGCATATTCATCCTGTTTCAACAACGAAGCAGACTCAGCGGCTTTCATCTCCTCAGCTGTGAAATGAGTCTTCAGATATTTATCTTCATCTGCAGCCGTCATCATATTGAGACGAGTCTGTGCTGCTGCAGCCTCATCTAGTACTAATTGATTAGTCGTCTCTTGGTCAACCGTATATAGATTACCGGCAATTGTATAGCTTGCATCATTACCTTCAGCATCTTTTCTATATACTGTCTGAGAAGTATCTATAGGTGTTGATGCAGTTATATTTTTAGCTTGTTGTTTTTTTAATGCGTCTTCAGCCATTTTTCTAAATACTTTTTAAATGAGCAGTACCTAGATTCTACCAATGGTTAAGTTATCTAAGTATTAAACATGCTTCTATTTAAACCTGCGATAGCACCACGAGTGGCAGCATCTCTCTGTGCAGCTACTGCTAACTTCCTCCTAGAACCAGCATCTTTTGCAGTAGCAAAAGCATCTGCTAATTGACCTTGAGTCTTAGCTATCCAATAAGGAGTATTCATAGCATCAAGCATCGAAGCTTTATCCACGCCATAACCAAATAGAGTGGCGTCCTTTAATGCATTGCCATACATATCGAGATTACCTGCCATCCTTCTTGGATCACGCCATCCTGTATAAGCATCCTGAGCAAACTGATTAAGCCATCCTCCAGTTTGATTTACTGCTGGTACTGCGCCAGTTTGTTGTTGTAATTGAAATGCTCTCGCCTTGGCAGCATCAAAATTAGGATTATTCATTTGACGATTTATTTGCACCCTCTGACCACCTAAAGTACCTGCCTCTGGTAAATTTCCATATTTATCTTTGCCTGTCCCTGCTTTATCCCAATCGGAATAATTTAAGTTTGCCCAATCAAGAATACCAAGAGCACCTCCTAGTAATCCTGTAGGTGATCCTTGCTTAACGTAATGACCTCTATTAGCATCCCAAACAAGTCCTTCAGGCGCAGCCTCATATTGCTCACCTCCTTTTGCGACGTCATAACGAGGGTCAGCAATGAGAGGATCAACATAATTAATCTTGTCAGTGTAACCATTACCTAAAACAGTTCCACCTTGACCTCCGCCTAAATACCGATTTAGTCGATTAGTTATGTCTTGTAACATTTAGAAATACCTAAAGTTTTGTCTGTTTTGCATAGCTTGTGCCATGTTCTGTCCAGCATCTATACCCATTCGTAAACCAGCTTCTTGAGAATTAAGAGCCATTTGTCTAGCCTGTTGAATATTAGATGCTAACTGTGTTGCAGCTGCTTGACGTTCAAATTCCGCTTTACCAATTCTCTCAGTTTGACCGAACATAGCGTTACCAAGAGTGTTTATGTTTGAAGCGTTGACTTGTGAATCTAATAATCTACCCATTCTATTTCCTTGTGCCACGCCACTTGGGTCCATCTGATACCACCAGTTACCTTCAGGTCCACGCACCATAGAGTTTACGTCAGGTTGATAACCTTGAGGTAATGCACTCATTGGAACAAGGTTACCTTCTCTAGCTAACTGAGATGCACCTGCACCAAGCACACCTCCTCCTGCTGACTTAGCTGCACCACCAACTCCTGCAACGGTTCTACCTGAGAGTAAACCAGCTCCAAGACCTAATCCACCTGCCGCGACTGCAGAACCAAGTTGCTGTCTTGCTAAATTTCCAGAAAGACTTAAACCTTGTTGAGCACCTATTCCTGAACGACCTATTGCACCTGCTACCGAACCAGCTCCTTTAGTTGCTAATCCTGATAAAGGACCAGTTACACCTAAAGAACCTAAACCACCTAAAGCTCCTCCTTGAAATGCTTGACCTAAATCACCTCTCATCAAACCTGGAGCGGCACCTCCAGCAACCATTCCTCCTCTTATCATCCAAGGTAATGCTTTAGCAGAACCTGCTTTAGCTAAAAAAGGTAGTAGTTTACCGGCTAATGGCATTGCAGCTGCAGCAACTGGCATGATCTTTAATCTAATTACTTATATTTAATTATTTTAGAGTCTCTAATTATTGCAATTAATTAAAAGGAACCTCCAATGGAACCACCTATTGATCCTCCAATCTTTCCTCCAATCCCTGGTGCAATTGTATTACCTAGAAAATAACCTAGACCACTTCCAATTATTCCGCCTAAACCACCACCACCTGAACTTTGCTGTGCAGGAATAATAGTAGGTGTTGGATGTTGCCATTGAGCAATGTGTTTACCTTTACTAAGAGGATTTATAGCAAGACCGCCACTTGGACCAAGGGTCACAGGCTTATATGGATCATCTTCCTCCTTCTTCTCTTTTCCGGTGTATGACTTAAGAAAATTTAAAGCACCACCAAAGTTTTTAGAAAAACCTCCACTGAAGCCATCATCATCACTTGGAGAATAAAATGGTTTATCTAACATGCCAGAGTTATACATATTAGACCAAGATGTAGAAGGGCTGCTAAATGAGTTATCGTATGCATTTCCACCAGAGAAGCCAGTATTCATGTCCATAGCCCCATATGGAAGACCTATACCTAGATCAACATCAGAATTAAAATAATTCATCAATTCCACCCATTGCTAACTCTCTTTTTATTCATTATACGTTTACTTATTTAAAGTAATTTCTAGTACTGCCATATTCATTTTGAAGTAAATTAACAATAGCTCCACTATCCATTAACCCATCTCCACCTACTCCATAATTTTGAACACCTGGAGTATGAGATTCACCTCTCATTCTCATTAACTCTATTTTATGACGTTGTTTCTGCTCTTCTAACTCATGTTTAAATTGAGCAGATGCTCTAGCAGATTCAACACTTGGATTATATGCATTAGAAGATGCTGATACTCCTCCGGTTTCATCATAACTACCTCGTGTTGGCTCCACTGGGTAGGCATAGTCAGAACGAGGTTTTTGACCTTGAGCAAATGACGTTAAAAATGCACCAGCGGCTAAAGGAAGTCCAGCTGCAACAGTGGTGCCTATAACTTGTGATGCAGTATCAGGATGTTCTACAAGAGGTGCTGCCCATTTAGGATAAGTACCTGGTTTTGCTGGAACTACAGAATCAAACCGACCAGCCATTGGATCTTGTCTACTTTCTGATCTCCACCCACCACCAGGACGCATGTTTCTTTCTTTAAATTCAGCAATATCAGTAGCCGGAGCCCTATCGGTAAGAGCTTCATATGTAGCTTTACGTGTTCCTTTAGCTGTTTTATCCCAATAGCCTTTCATCACATTACCTAAATAGTCCTTTCCTTTAGCTAAAGCAGCATCAGTACTTGGACCCATTATGTGCATTCCTATATCAGCAATGATGGGCCAATTACCAGGCAACTTACCAAGTAAACCTCTTATTGCAACGTCTCTTAATTCACTAGAAGTTCTGTTTTCCTCAGTCATCCTACTGCTATCCCCTTACTTGGTGAGACGTTCGCCTCATTAGGATTATTCTCAGTACTTCCTTCATTAGCAGGCATTTCAAACATATATGCAAGGTTAGATGAACCTACGTAAGTCTCGTCGTCTATTAAACGCGAGTTCGTATATGTATCATAAAACGCCTGTACATCTGGAGTATCAATTCGGTCAGCTAAAGCCCCTACTTTGTTACCTGGTTGGAAAGGAACAAAAGCAAAATTTTCCCATTTTTGATAAGCATCATCAGCCTCTCTAAACCCTTTCTCATCTGGTCTAATAAATGACCTTGCGGAGCGATGAAAATCATCATCTATTGGGTTCTCATCTTTTAATTTCTGAGCCCATTGGTAACTTCCAGACTTTGGATCAAAAGAAGTAGATTTATCCTGACTAAGAGTTCCAGAATACGCAAAAGGGTTTACTGCAAGATTCTTATCTTGTTTCCTTAACTTCTTTTGCTTCTTTAATGCTTGATCAGCAAAAGGTCTTAGATCTGTTAATTGAACTCCAGCAGCCATAACTAAGTAGCGTTAACGTTTTTGATAATAGATTTAGTAACTATATCTTGTTCTTCAGTTGTACCCATAGCTTCAACAATACGTACCTTATCTGCAGCTGCAGCAGGTAACCAAGCATCAGCCATATAAACAGCTATCTTCTTAATTTCATCTTCCGTTAGCTCGCCATCGGCTGCAGACTTGATCGCTAATTCAAAAGCTTGATCAACTTGACCACCATTCCAATTCGTTAAATTCTTATCTAAAATTGGGTCAATAATGTCATATGCCTTCTTCACTAACGAGCCATATTTTAAGACCATTTGTGCAGCTATATTTTTCTTAAAGAAAACAGCAAGTGCAGTTACACCAGCACCTAAGAAAGCAGCAATAACTGGTTCGAGAAAAATCATTAAACTTTTGTCAGTACGATAAATCTAGCATTGGAAAATCACTAGATATCCCACCATGCAGGAGTTTCTTCCTCCCAGCTAGGAACCTTTTGATCATAAGCAGAAAGAGGTAAATCTTCATCTCTTAAACCATCAATACCCCCTACTGGCACTACAATCTTTTCGTTTTCTCCCAACATCATTTTATCGCTAGGTAGCTTTGGACTGTTACCTATGATTTCCATGGATCATCAATTTTTTTCCTTCTTAATTTACCATCTGGAGATCTTACCCATTCAGTACTTCCTTGCTCTTCCCTTTCTGCAATCCTTCTTCCTACTTCTTCAGCAGCATTATCTGATAAATCAGGTTCTTCCATTACGCCTCTTGCAAACTGTTTAAGCCCATGTAAAGGATCTTTAGAATCTCTATCTTCCCAGTCAGCAACACCAGCCATACTTCCAGCTACTCCCATACTTTCCATCTTTCCTTTTCCTCCTTCTTTTCTTTTTGGCAATCTAGATACCTGACCCTTTCTTGAACCTTTAGTAGGAATATGTAAGTCAGATCCAAAATTAACTTCATGGAAGGGCTGAAAACGTTTTTCAGTATCAGAAGATCTTCCCCTTCTCATTCCTGTAGCACCTTCACCACTGTAAACATCTTCATTCCTATCTTGTAAACCAGCAATAAACTTATCCTTTTCTCCTTTACCAACACGCTTACCAAAAAGCTGTGTAAAGTTAACAGGATCATCAACACCTACATCTGTACGGATCTCTATATCATCTGGAGTTAAAGAACCTTCTCCTAAAATACGTCTATCAGAGAATTGTTGAATTGCACGAGATGGAACCTGAAGTGTTGTATCACTTGGCTGTAATTTTGGTGTACGAGTTAACTGATGATCTTCACCTATAGATACTTGACCTGTAGGTACCGTTGTAGGTAAAGCAGCTTGAATGTTTCTCTGTAATGAACTAATAGCTTCATCATGTCTACCCCAACCCTGATCTACCTGATTCTGCATACCATACAACAGTGGCGATCCACTGACTGAGAAATCTCCGCCTAAAACTTTTCCTCCCCCTACGCCCATACTTGATCTACGTATCTGATCACTTAAAGCAATATCTTTTGCTCTCTCATAACCCTGTCTAACAGTATCAGCGTAATCTCCCATAAACTCCTTACCATAACCATATAAACCTTGAGCTGTTTGACCTGCGTTAAGTAAACCCTGCTTACCAAGAGCAGGTACTATTACACCAGCTGCTTGTGCTGCTCCAGCTAAAGGATTTTCATTTTCCAGTGCTCCCTGAATCTGATACCCTATTTTTTCATTATCTAAGTGGTACCAATTCTTTACATGTGCTTCAATATTGTTTCCTAATTCTTCTGCCTTTTGTCTAATTCCACCCTCATTAACTGGTGCTAAAGCAGAATTACCTGCTAAATCCCTAACATCTCTTTCATCATCCAAGGCAATAGCAGTTTCAAATGCATTATCTAAAGGCTTACCCCATACTTCGTCATAAACATCAGCTCTAGCCTCTTCTCGACGCATTAATTTTTCCATCCTCGACATTCCACCAGTAGGAGGATTAGGTGGAGCCGCTGCAGCTACTGCTACCACTTGAGTTGGTTGATTATCTTCATAAATATCATCAGCCTCATAATAATCACTAGTTGGGGGTGAATCTGTGTCAGAAAAATAAGGATTTCCTTTATTTAACTGTTTTTCACCTGTAGAAGGTGGAATATCTCCTCCAAAGTTGTCAAGACTGTCTAAATCACTACCTGGTCTATTCAATATCCTATCTGCAAGAGCATTTCCCTTATCTGAAAGAGATATTTGAGCACTTCCTTCTGGTTTAGCAGGTAAAACAGTGTCTTGAACTACTTTTCCCCCTTT
>JACLAA010000028.1_pt1 | contig 23610 bp, 21 predicted proteins | sample 8027891 | NCBI WGS metagenome assembly JACLAA01 (sample SAMN15724900, study PRJNA655200) | protist metagenome | isolation source: fluorescence activated cell sorting (FACS) single amplified genomes of... | place: Spain: Blaines Bay Microbial Observatory, Mediterranean Sea | collected 2016-01-19 | reverse complement strand
CGCGAGAACGGGCGCTCGCGCTGCGAGGACGCGGCGCGGGAGCGGGCGCTCGATTGGATGCAGGAATACGTGGCGGGCTTGTGCGTTTTGGAGGGCGTGAGTTCTGTCAGGGAGCTCGGGCAGCAGGTGTTTCGCGCTTTCCTCGTTGCGTTCTATAAATTCCTCGCAAGGGACCAGGGGCGTCTCTTTCCGTACCTTCCGGACGGCCGACGAATACCCAAGGGTCGCTGGCCGAAGTGGCGCCACGGCTTCCAGGGATGGTTCCACACCCTGGATGCCCTCGAAGCAGGTCCGGTGGCCGCGTATGCCGCCGCTGGAACTTTGCAAGGGTTGGCTATGGCCGTCACCGGCGGCAGCCCTCCACGGGCTGTGCTCGACGCCGCCAGCGAGGCCATGGACAGGGCTCTCCTCGCTAGGCCGGGCGAGTTCAAGGTCTGCGTAGCCACAACTCGGTCCCTCCCGCATGACGACGAGCGAATCGCGGCGCTCGTGGCGGGCCAGGGCGGGAGGTGGGAGCGGAAGTACGATTCCTCGGACGACTCGGATGATTCGTTCGGGACAATGCCGTTAGGGACCGCTACCTTCCCGAGTCTGCGGCACGCCGTCGACGCGAAGCTCCACGCGGAGGAGGCCGTGGAGTACCTGCGCCCGAATCCCCTGAATTACTTCCACAGATACTAGTAAGTATGATGTTTGTGAACGTATAAATTACCAACCCCCTACTTCGCCCGGAAGCCCTGGACCGTGTCGACGAAGAACTTCGCGTGCGGCTCCGGCGTGTCGGCCTCGATGCCGTGGCCGAGGTTCATGACGTGGCCGTTATGTCCTCCAGCTTGCAGGATTTTCTCCGTTTCTTCTTTAATTTTCTCGAGGGGCCCGTCCCGCAGCAGTTTCGGGTCGAGGTTGCCCTGCAAGGCCAAGTGCGACGGCATCTTCGCTCTCACATCCGCAAAGTCCACCGTGTAGTCCAGACTGACGCAGTTCACGCCCGTAGTAGCCAACAGATCCAGGAACTGGCCGTCCTTCGAATGGACGTCGGGCGCCATGTAGATGATGACCGGAGTAGAAGGATGCTTCGCCTTGATCGCTTCCACCACCCTCTTCTGGTAGGGCATCGCGAACGTTTCATACTGGTCCTTCGGTAAATGCCCGGCCCAGGAGTCAAACACTTGAATCACCTGGGCGCCCTGGTCGACCTGGTAGCAGGCGTAGTCGCCGATGTTGTCCGCGAGTTTGGAGAGGATGCCGTGTAAAAGTTCCGGGTTTTCTTCCCTCATTTTCTTCACCTCGGCGAAGCCGGACGTCGTGCCCGTCTTGCCTTCTACTAGATACGACGCTAAAGTGAACGGTAAACCCACAAACCCAAGGACAGTAGCCTTGTTGCCGACCTCTTCCCGGAGTTTACCTAATACCTCCCCAACAAAGGGGCAGGCCGTCGTCGCGTCGAACTCGCCCTTGCCCTTGAACTTGGCGAGGTCCGCCTCCGTGCGGATCGGCGGGATCGAGATGGCGCCGCCCTCGGAGATCTGGAACTCGACGCCCATGGCCGGCAGCGGCGTGAGGATGTCGGAGAATAAGATCACACCATCAACGCCGTACGCGCGGAAGGGCTGGAGGGAGATCTCGAGCGCGGCTTCCGGGATCTCGGACCGCTCGCGGAAGGTCGGGTACTTCGCGACCAGATCTCTGTACACCTTCATGTGCCGCCCGGCTTGTCTCATCATCCATACGGGCGTGCGCTCGACCTTCTCGCCGCGCGCCGCGCGCAGCAAGAGCGGTTCCTGCTCCGTGCTGGCCGCGGCGGCTTGCCGCACCGTCGCCGGGCGCGGCTTGCTGGCCGGACCCGCCAGGGCTGCAGTACAACTCACACAGGCGAGCGCGCAGAGCGCTATCCTTTGCACAGCCATCGTCTCGCGATGAAAACTGGTCGCGTGCGCCAGATATCCAGCAACGCGCGCTTCGATTTGAGCCGCAGCGGGCCAATCGATCTACTGCTTGTCACTACTTCGAGGCGGAGGGCAGCAAATTCGCCGAACACGCATAGCATTTCTCAGGGTGGTTTTGTAGGTTTACAATTGGCGCTACAGAAGGTGGGGGGCTTTTTCGGTCTTAGCGTTACGGGTACTAGCCCGTAAGCAAGCCCGGCTTGCCAGCGCGCTCATTGTGCTGCATCCATCATCACCAAGCGGTCGAACACGTGCGCATTGCTAAAATACTCGTTTAAAGCAGTGCAACCGCGTGCCGCGACAGATAACAGCTCAGAGAGCTCAAACCAGCTCGGAGAGCATTTGTGTCAGAGAGAGGACAAATCGAAGATGTGGCAAGTGCGAGCAGCAGGCCTCCTCGGAGGCAGCAGCGTCGCCGCGGGCGCCTACGGCGCGCACGGTCTGAAGGTTTCCGAGGAGTACAAGACGATCTGGCGGACCGCGGTCCAGTATCATCAGTTCGCAGCGGTCTCGCTGCTCGCGGCGGCCGCCGTGCCGTCGGCGCGGGCCCGCCTGGTCTCGGGAGCCGGGATCTGTCTCGGTGCCGCCGGCTTCAGCGGCTCCAATTACGCCGTGGCGTTCTACCAAGATAGATCACTCGCGAAGTTCGGGCCGTACGGAGGCATGAGCCTGATCGGTGGGTGGCTGGCGCTTACCGTCCTGTAGGGGTCGCGTCGACGGCGTGGCGAGGCGTAGCTCCGCCTCCACGCCGTCGAGCCAGCACCAGAAGTGTATAAGAAACATGTAATTACTTCAGCTGGTAGTGCCGGATCCCCACAGCCGCGGCGAACACCTGGTTGAGTGCCTTTTCGACAGTCTCGACGTCGCGCCCCCGGGGAACCAATTTCTTCAACCTTTTGTCCCGGAAAACGTTCGCCTCCATATCGTTTTCCGGAAAGGAATACGCCGAGGTCTTCATCTTCAGCGCCGAGCAGACCTCCTCGACGCGGTCAAGCCTGTAGGGTGGTCCTGGCTCCGAGAACGCGTCGGACTGCGCGTCGACGAGTCGCACGACGCACGAGGCGCCCGGCACGGCCTCGCACTTGCTCTGCACGATGGCCTCGTATGCATCGGCCGCGTCCATAACGGCGCGAGGGCACCGCCCCCGGAACAAGGGCAGGACGTGGCTTCCGGAGTCGATGTAGGATTTCCGCGCCAGGAACGATGTAGGCCGCGTCGGCTTCTGCAGGATCGGCAGGATAGCAAAAAAGACGTCGTCGGCGTCGAGTTTTGGCGTTTTCCCCCCCTCCAAGGGATCAAACCTTCGGACTTCGAACACAGCCGTCAGATGACCCGAGGGCTTGTCCCGGAACCGTCTAAAGCCATCCTTGAAAGTAGGAGCATCATACGGCTTTTCCCAGTCATGCTGCAGTGTATATTGCGCGTCGTCGGCGACAGATGGGTCCTGGAAGAACAATCCGGGCGGCGTTACCACGGTAATCACCTTGTAGACGCTCGGCGGGTCCTTGCCGCTGTTGAACAATCCTTTCCTCTTCGACGGTATGTTCCTCAAGCCGTCGACAGCTATCTGGAAGCCCAAATCAGGCGCATAGGATGCTATGCGCCTCATATCCATAAAGTGTTGGACGCCCTTATCGAACAACTCAATCATAGCCTGCTCCACGACTCCGCCGGCATCCTTCACATGCCCCGAGTTCAGCCCCGGGTCGCGCCGCCGCCGCCGCCGCTTGAACAGCTCGCGGTCGAGAGCCCCGACAGAGCATCTCGAAGAGTCGTAGGCGCCGCTGTTGTAAGGAGGTGCTGGCGAATCTAGACCCAGCGCGGCCCACCTCGGCTTCGGAACGGTCTGTCGCGACAACACCTCCAATCCATCATTAGACGTCGGCGCCGGCTGCACCCGCACGAGCACCGAGCACCCGAGCCACTTCTTATTGTTGTTGAGGTCGTCCCACCTCAAACGAGTCACGTGGGGGTGCGGTCTTGTATATATGGGAAGTTGCCAGCCGCCCTGGTTGAGACAATACCCTTGCGACTGTTCATCAGAAGGTTGGGCCTTGTTGTCGCCGGGGGCGTGGAAGAGGTTTAACAGAGTATAACCCAAACATCGGGCTTTCCTTCCGGAAGGTAAGTCTTCGTCCAAAGCGTCGATGCGAATCAAGAGAGTAGACGTGGGGTCGAAGGTCGGCCGTCGAAATTCGGCCACCAGATCAAATTTCGGCGTAAAGCGCTTGCCGTCGGCATCACAAAGCTTGACCACGTCATCTTGTATTTTCTCACCTTGGGCGTAGAGTCTTACTGTAACTCGGGACGCGCCAGCTGAATCAGGCAGCCCTCTGATACCATCGACGAACACATCGACGCCAGAACCGTCTGAGAAGGGCTCCGTACCCGCAGGTCTTTTCGTATCCAGAAAGCCGTGCTCGTCCGTGATCGCGTCGTCGTTCTCGTCTTGATGAGGGGCCTCGTCCTCGTCTTCTGAAGACTGGACGATGTTCCGCGTCCATGCGTCGTCCGGAATCTGGACGCCGGGGTCGTCGGAGTCATCGGAGGAGGAGGATGATGATGATGATGACGAGGAGGACGACGATGAGGCCGCCCGCACCGACGACGGCCGCGGGAGTCGCGGAGGAGGCGCCGGCGCGGCCCGTTGCGCCGGAGGCACGTGCACGTCCTTAGCGGTACCGCCCCAGACCGCATACCTATCACCCCGCCGGATGCAGTCGACTTTGTGAGGAGGTAGAGGCGCGAGCGCGTGGAAGATGCGCACGCGCACGTCGCTCTTGTATTTTGCGGGCGGCCAAGCGTCCTCGCTCTTCCAGGGCCCCTTCTGCAGAGGCAGCTTCCAGGCGCCCGATCGTAAATTGCCGGAAGAGAAGGGTTCTGGTGAACAGCAGCCGATGCACGTAAAGTCCTCTCCGTCCAATTCGCGCGACGCCTGCACCTCCATTACCAACCGCAATCGTTTCGACGCGCCACACACGTACAACGATGGTTGATCAGCAAATGAACAACAGCCCTCATCAGCGGTCCGCGCACATCTAGTTGCTCGCGACCGACCCAACGCACCTCCACATGGATTCTTGCCGTCGTACAACGCGTATATAATGCGAATGCGTCGATATTCCTCTGAACCGACGAAGCCGTCGAGCACGACGCCAAAGCCCGTACTCGGATCGTAGGGCAATTTCTGCGGCGCATACGGATCTAAGGCGACGTCGGCCGTGTCTACTTCCCTCTGCAAAGCCTTTTCGACGCGCAACGCCTGGATTCGTCTTCTTTGAGCCTCGAGCCAGTAGTCGTGCTCCCGTTTTTGCCTCGCCTCGTGAGATTCGCGATCGAGCCGATCTCTCAGCTCCAACAACTGCTCCCTCCTCCTACACTTCTCGAGCTCGAAATCTAAGGCCACTAGTTCCTTCCTTTGTGACGCGTCGAGGGGGTCCTCGTCCTTTGGCTGCGGCGCGGGGGCTTGCGCGACCTGTGGTGTCTTCGGCCGCCGCGACGATTTGGGCGTCACGTGCCGCTCCTTGAGGCGTTGCACTTCCGTGAGTAACTGGGCGTTCTCCCTTCGCAGCGTCTCGACGGCCTCGCGCGACTGTCTAGCCGTCTCCTCCTTAAAGATTCGTAATTGCTCGTCAAATCTTTGTTGTTGCTGCTGCTGCTGCAGTTGCATCATCTGGAACTGCAACAGGCTTGAGGAATCCTGTTGTGGCACGGGCTGGGGCGGCGGCGGCGCCGCGTAGAACGGTTGTGGGGGGTAGCCGTAGGGCATCCCCGGGAACGTCTGGTGGGCGGGGAACTGTTGGGCCCACGGCGGCGGTTGTTGTTGCTGCACTGGCGTCGGTTGTCTGGGAGTCGGTGCCTTCGGCGTCGGTACCCGCGGCGTCGGTGCCTTTGGTGTTGGCACGCGCGGCGTCGGCGTCGCTGCAGCGGGCGTCCGCGGCCGCCCGGCGCCCTGCAACAAGCCGCGAGGGTCGCCCTCCAGCCACGCATCTAATAATTCGGACGGCGACCAGTCCTCGCTGGCGCGCGACGGCGGCGGCCGCGGCTCAGCTTCGGCTCGGAGCTCCGCTATACGTCTTTCTTGAGCAGCGATCCCCGCCGGCGACGCGAGCTCCCCTATTAAAGTTTGGAGCGCCTCGCCCGAGGACGGGCGTTGCGTTTCCAGTGGCGCCGTGCGCACGCGCAGCGACGCGTCGCGCGACTGGAGGTCGCGCTTCGCGTCGGACAGCGTCCGCCGCTGACTGCGCGTCGACCGCACACTACGAGACGACCGCGCCGTCGCCAGCGGTTCCTCCTCGACGTGGGCCGCTCTTTCGAGGGCAGCGACCTCCTCGGCCAGGGCGGCGCGCTCCGCGGCCCGAGCCGCGGTTTCTCGGTCCAGTCGCGCGAGGTCCTCGGATTGGGCTTTGCGCAGCTCATCCAATCTTTCACGACCGACGCCGGCCAGCTCCCGCCTCAGTCGATCCCGCTCGGCAGCAATCGCGAGCTCGCGCTGGTGGCGCGCGACGAGCTCCTCCTCCAAAGCAGTGAGCGCTTCGGAGGGCGGCGCCCGGCGGTCCTCGTCTCTGGCCTGCAGCTCGAGGGTCGCCTGGTGCGAGGCGAGGACTTCCGGCGACAGCATGGTTTGGGTTATGGGTCCATCGCTGGGCAGCGTTTTGCGTTGGGCAGCGTCGTTGGCCGCACGAAGCTGCCCCCAACGTTGGTTCCCCGAGGCCTCCGTGGAGCCGCTCCTGGGCCTCCGGAGGGCTCTTCGGTGTGGAGAAGCGAGTGCGGGGACGGGTGCGCAGCTAGCGGCATGTAAGACACTAGGAAGTCGGTGGCTTTTGCCGACTTTGTCGAGGGCCCCACGCCCCGGGAAGCGCGCAGCGGCGTCGCCAACCCACTTCTTGAGACCGCTACGATACGGGAGACCGCGGCTGGCGCAACGTTGGGGCCGCGCGGGCCGATTTACGAAGAGAACGCTGCGTGCCGCTGAGCGCTGTTGCAGCGCCGCGCGCCGCGCGGGCGGCCCCAACGGCCGCAGCGGACGACGATACACACCCACGCCGCCGCCGCCGCCGCAAGCGCGCCGAAATTCGCCGCGCGCCGCAAGACCACCGCGCACGCCCACCGCAGGTCGCGCGACGATGGCCTCCTTCGCCGGAAGCTCAAAGGACACGGTCGCCGACTTGCTCGTCGACAAGTCCGCCAGCCCGCCGCCCGGCGCCAAGCCCGCCAAGGCGCCGGACACGGAGAAGAAGCACTACTCCAACAACAACGACGGCGAGACGATGGAGGCTTTGCTGGAAGGCGCGTCGCGGCGTCCCGTCGTTTTACTTCATTCACACGTGTCGTCTCCAGGAGAGGAGGTCGGGGGTGGTCTCGATTCCGATTTTGACCGCGCAGGCTCGGGCGGCCCCGACACTCCTAGAGTCGAGTCGAAGAAGCACCTGCCGCCGCCGCCCGACGCCATGGTCGGTGGTGAAGTGGGATTGACGACCGACTCGCAAGCGCCCTTCGTACCCAGCATCGCGATGGTCACCGAAAAACCGGCCGACAATGGTAATCTGACCAACCAAGACATCGAGCCGAGCGACGTCAGCCCGCAGCACATCTCGACGAAGCGCATGTTCGACGACAAGCCGTGTGGGGTCGAGTCCGAGCCGTCCGACGGCCACCCGCCGAAAAGATCTAGAGCTGATTTGGACGATTCTCGAGTCAAGGCCGCGTTGGACGAGACGGCGCCCTCGAACGACGTCCAGCAGCCGCCGTCGAAGAAACAAGTGCTAGATGCCGCCAACAAGCAGAGCCACGTCCTGCAGGACGCTTCATCTCCACCGCAGCAGAAGTTCGCCCGAAAGCATTTTGATCCTACGGACAACGCGTTGAAGGACTCGGTTATTCTAGAACACCCGCTGAGCGGTGAAAAAGCCCCTAGGCCCGAGAAGCCCATCCCGACGATCGCGCCGTCGACGGCGCCGATCGCCGGCGTGGCATCGGAAACGACGAACCGCGTCAAGAAGCTCCAGAACGCGACGAACGCGCCGAGCGGCGCGGGCATGGCGTCCACCGACATCAACAAGCCCGTCGCGTCGCACGTCGCGCGGGCGGCGCCGGCCGTCGGCGCGGGGTTGGATTCGCAAACGCAGCACCACGTCAAGAAGGGCGTCGCCGACACGTCCGTGACGGCGTCGGCGCACCGCGCGGCGATGGGCGGGACCGACGCGTCGGCGTGCATGAAGTGGGACTAGCTCTCGAACTGCCGCCGCCTTCCCTCCCCCCCGTTCTAAGGCACGCGGTTCGATGTAGCTAGTAGTTTCCTTACGTCTCGCGGGCGGCGAGCGCTTCTCGCGCGAATCTCAGACGGCCCTCAATCCCCACTGTGACCGGGTGCGCGGCGCCGAGCACGCGTCGCGCGGTCCGTTCCGTGTCCTCGAGCGTCGCCACGGCCTCACGCAGATCGTCGAGCGTGGCGTTATTGTCCGCGTAGAGCGTCATCACATAAAGCACCCTCGTCTTGAGCGTCTGTTCATGACTCTCTCCGAGAACCCGTCGCGCCACGGGTATCGTCTTGCGCAACAGCGTCTTGGCTTCTTCGAAGCGCTCTAGACTGATAAAGGACGACGCATAGTTGCTGGCTGATCGGAGGGTATATTCATGTTCCTCGCCATGGAGCCTCAAACGCCCGAAGTATACGCCTCGCTCCATGCTTAGGGCTTCCTCAAACCGTCCGAGGCTGCTATACGTGTTCGCAAGATTGCTCTGCACGACGAGGATGCTTGCTTCTGGTGCGCCAAGGCGCCCCATCATAGCCAACTCGGCCTCTCCCACGGACAAAGCGTCATCGTCGTGTCCTGCCTCGGATAAACCGTTCCCGAGCACGTTTATCGCCAAGCGCCGAGGCCAGTCCGCCTCCAACCGCCCCACGTACGTCCTCCAGCACGCCCACCCGAGCGCGCACTGCACGACGCCGTGGTATCTTTGCTCGCACAGGCCGCACGTGTGCCACCGCGCAAAGCCTGGTCCATCGGCGTCGCGCTCGACCGCGACCTCCGCCTGCCGCGCCAAGCACGACACGTGCGCAACTCCGGCCGCCCCGCGACAGGCGCACCCACGCACGAGGCCCTCCTCGGCCGCGCCGTCCATGCAGATGTAGCACGTCTGGCCCGTCGTGTCGTCCGCACACGCCGCGACCGCGGTCTGAAGAGCCTCGAGATACCTCGGTTCGGCTTGGTCAACCCTCAGCAGCAGCGGTTCTGCAGCGACGAGCTCGGCCATGGTCTTGCCACCACCGCTGCAATCGATGGTGTTCGATGGGCAGCTGTACGATGGGCCGGCGCGGCCTGTTCAGAGATCATCTCGCATGCATGCCATGGCGCCAGGGGTCGGGTTCGAGTCGATCTACGCGCTTCCGCTCCCCCGGGACCCGTCCGCCGGGCGAGGACTGCTCAGGATGGTCGGCACCGCTCCCTGGTAGATACGTATCTATAACTTTACTAACGTGGGGAGGACGGCGCGTGGGGGAGGACACCTATAACTAGCGGAAGCACCCTACTTCCAGAGCTCGTGCTCCTCGGCGAAGGCCTCCTCGTCGTCGTCGAGCTCCGCACCACTCTTGATCTTGGCCTTGATCTCCTTCGTCATCTTTTTTATTTCCTTCTTCGTGAGCCTGCGCGAATCGCAGTCTCGACGCGGTCCGAAAGGGCTCAAAATCAACAAAGAAACCACTCACGACCTCGTCTGATGGACACGAGTCGCCTCGATGGCGTGAAGGCACCTCTACACTTCAAAACGCCGAGATCATGCGTCTTCTTCGCCTTGATCTCCGTGACGTTCCCGTAGGCGTCGGTCACCTCCGTGATGGCCTGCTGGTCGTCGCACTTCGTGGCGAGGGCGTTCTTCATCCACTCGGGGTCGCCGCGGCAATTGGGTCTCGAAATTTCATCTTCGTCCTGTGTGGAACGGACGCTGTCGCGAAACCGCCGCGGCTCTCTCGCGAGACGCGTGGACTCTCATGCGGCCGCATCGACGCCGTCGAGGCGACACGGCATCGCGTCGACGCCGTCGCGCCGACCACGTCAAGTTCAAGTTCATTTTTCACGCTGAGTCACTGACCTTCTCCACCACCCACGTCTCCGGGCACAGCGCCGTCGTGAAGTCGTTGTTGTGGGAGATGATCACGACGCCGCCCTCGAACTCCCTAATGGCGTCCGCTAACGCTCCCAACGATTCTCTGTCTAGATAATTCGTCGGCTCATCGAGAATAACTAAATGGGGCTGCATCCACATGGCCGCGCCGAGCACGACCTTGACCTTCTGGCCGCCGCTGAGAGCAGAAATTCTATGATGAGTGGCGAACTCGGCGTCTAATCCAACATTCTTCAGGTGCGACTCGACGTTCGACGAAGTTAAGGGCCGGAACATGCCCGACGCGGCCTGGGCGACCTTGACGTCGACCTTCTTGCAGGCCTTGTCCCTGCGTGGGGCGACGCGTCACGTAACGGCCCCGAAATCCAAAAAAAGACCACCCACGGCCCGCTCTCCCCCAGACGCCATCGACGCGACGCGAACGAAGCTCAAGAGACGCCGCGATACGCACCAGCCCCACTTGACGAGCTTCTTGTACCCATAAAAGTGCTTGCAGTCGTCGCCGTCGTGCGGCGCCTTGAACTGGACCTCGTAGTCGTTCTCCTTGGTGGACTTGTTCGTCTTGCGCTCGCCGGTCAATCTTTTAATCACTCGTTTCGTTTTCGTCGTCTTGGCCGTGTCGGGGTCCGTGTAGACGAAGTCGATGACCTGCGCGCGTCGCAGCGTGGTGGCATGCCATTGATGTGATTCGTCTCCGTCAGACGCGGCCTCCGGTCGAAATTCGGGCCGATTCGGACCGCGTCGCGCGACCTCGCCCGAAACGCGCTGGAAATCCAAAACAAAACCACCCACGACCTCGTCTCATCCACACGAGTCGCATCGATGGCGTGAAGGCGCCTCTACACGACGGGACGCCGAGATCGGACCGTCTTCTGCAACTCCAATTCCGCGTCGGAGATCTTCATCGTGTCCTTGGCGATGGCCTCGCGGTCCTCGCCGCCGGCGTAGCGCCAGCGGATGTACTCGTTCGGCGTCTTGTCCATGTGCCTGCGTGTCGTATGGTATGTATATGTATATGTATACATATGTATGTGTATATGTATACATGTATATACATGTGTGTATATGTACATGCCGTCAACCTCCACGCCATCGACGCAATGAGGAAGTAACATCGCGTCGATAGCTTGAATGTAGACGCTCCGTCGCGGTGCAAAAGACGCGGGACACGCGCTGCTCGATGTGGTGGAACGCGTGCTGCGCGATGTAGCCGATGCGCGCGTTCGGGTGCTGCCAGACGGTCCCCGTCGTCGGCTGGACCTCGCCCGTCAGGCACTTGATGAGCGTCGACTTGCCCGCACCGTTCGGACCGATGCAAGCCACACGAGAACTGAGGGACACCTGGACCGTGGCCTTCTCGATCGTTACTTTATCATTTCTAGGGTACTTGAAGGAGACGTCCACCACTTTAATGAGGGCCTTGCCCTTGGATTTCACACCTGCGGAAACGACGCGTCGCGAGAGCGCGAAACCGCCGCGAAACCGCCACAGCTCCCTCAAATGATGCGTAGAGTCTCTCACGGGCGCATTGATGGCGTCTCGACGAAGAAACGCCATGTTGAAGTTCGAAATTGACGCTGACTCACCTTCGATCGGCCCCGGCTTCGGGAAGTGGAACTTGAGCTTGTTCGACTTCAGTTCGAAGTAGGCTCTAGCTTCCGGCCGCACCTTGACGAAGGCGGCCAAATTGCCCTTGAAGCAGGCCAGCTTGAGGTCCGCAATTTCCAGGATGTGGTTGCAGACGTCGTTCAAGAGACCCGAGTCGTGCGACACCATGATGCACGTCACGTTCGTCAGCGACTTGATGTAGTCCTTGACCCACTTGACGTTCATCACATCCAAGTGGTTCGTGGGCTCGTCCATGAGGAGGATGTCGGCGTTCTGGAGCCTGTGTGGCACCGACATTGTCGCGAAACTGCCGCGGCTCCCTCATACACTCTCTGCCGGCCGCGGCGACGGCGTCACGGTGCCATCGCGTCGCGCCGACGCCGTCGACGCGTACTTGAAGTTCGGAAACGGTCGGAAACGGACGCTGAGTCACGCACATCGCGCGCGAGAGCGCCAATTTCATGCGCCAGCCGCCGCTCAGCGTCGTCACGGGGTCCGCCATCATCTTCTTGGAGAAGCCGACCTTCAGCATCATCTCGGCGACCTCGTCCTTGGTGGAGCCGCAGGCCTGGATGCGCCTGCGTGCGATAGTGTGACGCGGTGCGCTCGCGCGACGCGTAGGCTCTCGGCGGCCGCGGCGACGGCGTGGCAGCGACCCGACGACGCCATCGATGCGCCGCGTCGACGTGACGGGCGCCGGGCCGCGACACCGGCCCCGACGCGGGCCGAACGGCCCCGAAGTCGATAACGAGACCACCCACGGCCTCCTCTCGTGGAGACGACACGCGTCGATGGCGTGAGGCCACCGGAAGGTCACAGGACGCCGCAAGCAGACGGGTCGTTGAAGATGTAGTCGATGCACGCGTAGTGCGACAGTTCGCCCAAAATGTCCGCCTCGACGAACACCGTCTTGACCTCGTCCGCCGGCGGGAAGCCCTCGAGCTGGCCGTTCGAGATCGACCGCATGAGCGTCGTCTTGCCGCAGTCGTTGCCTCCCAATAAGCCGTACTTGTGGCCCCGCTTCAGCTTCATCTGCGTGTTGTGGAGGAGGATCTTCGTGCCGTAGGCGAGCGTGAACGTGCAGTCGCAGAGCTGCTCGGCGTCGTCGTCCTCGTCCTCCTCCTCCTCGACGACACTGAGGGAGCGCGCGGCTTCGAGCGCCGCGGCGCCGGCGCTCTCGTCGCCGGCGAAGGCGCAGGCCTTGGCCCAGTCCTTGCTCATGAACGAGCGTCTAGCGGCGAGCGCCGAGCACACGCCAATGGCGTACGCGACCGCAGTGGCGTCCTTGCCCTTCAGTTTTTCAGTGAGAGTCTTCTCGACGGCGTCCTGGACCTCGGTGGAGGACGCCATCTCGGAGATCTTCTTCTCGAGGCGCTCCATGAGCTGCACGGACTTCTCGCAGACCTCGCGGGCCTCGGGGTCGGACATCTCGTCGGCGAGCTTGACCAGGCCCGGTAGGAGCTTCGGGAGGAAGGGCGCGGCGTCGCGCGCGTCGTCGACCAACTTGGACATGTTGCAGATGATGAGCGCGGCCTGGCGCTTCAACGCCGTGGCCTTCGGGCCGCGCTCGCCCAAGGCTCGCGACAGTAGAGGTACCACAACTGCAAGAGTCGGGCTATCGACGGACTGGACGAACGTGGTAGCAGCTAAAGCATGAACAGTAGCTTCCACTTCTTTGGGGTTGGAAGCGGAGGAGACGAGCTTCGGGATCACGGGCTCGACGTCGCGGTTGCCGGAGAGGCCGAAGGCCGCCGTGACCGCCGCCTTGGCCGCGGCCTTCACTTCCTTCTTCGTGTCCCAGAGCGACGGCGTCAGTTCGGGCACGAGCGTAGGCAAGCAGGCCGCGGTCTGCTTCGGCGCGGACGCGCACAAAGCGGCCACGCGCTCGAGCGCCGTGACGCGGGTGGGCCACTGCTTCTCGACGCCCATCGCGCCGTAGAGGGCCTTCATCTCCAAAGGAGCGGCTTCGGGCTGGAGCGTCGGGACGACCTTGGCCCACGCGGCCTTGGCCGCGGCCTTGATGGGCCCTTTCTTGGACCCGAGGCCGTCGAGGACCTTGCCGTAGTAGGTCATGGACCAGGGCGCCGTCGCATCGCTCGCGACGAGCGAGAGGAGCCAGCAGCCGTCGGCGTCGGACGTGCCGAAGGCCTTCTCGAGCGCCTTCGCGGTCGATGCGGCGTCTTTGCCTGCGTGCATGAAGGTGTTTGTGGCGCGGGCGGGCGGCGCGGCGCGGCGGCGCGGCGGCGGGGTCGTGGCGCGGCGCTTCCGATACGCGCGCCGCGCGGCGCGGCGGCGGCGCGGCGTGTTCCGTAGGCGCGGCGCGGCATCAATGAAGCGGTGAAGACTAGTAAGGTGCCGCGTTCTCGCCTGACGCCGGGTCGCCACATCCCGCGGCGGCATTCACAACAGCTTCGGGGGGTCCGGCGGGCTTCTTGTCCGCCATGGTGACTGGTGCTGTTGTTTTTTGAGTTTAGGCCTGCGCGCGCGCGCGAATCCGTGCCGGCTGCGAGCTCTTCTCTGCTCTATCTCTATCGTCCTCGGCGAGGCGACGGCGAGGGGGGCTCGCGGCTGGGTTTCTTGCCCTGATTCGCGCGCGCACAGCGATTTGTGCTTTCGGACGCTGGATAATGACTCTGTATGGCACGCTTTGCTCCGTGCTCCGGCGCGGCCTCCAGGTGAGCGCAAAGATGCGACGTAATTGCGCGCCTGATTCAGGCCGTTTGAGTCGGGCCGGCCTATCAACGGTCGTCGGGGCGCTGCAAGGCGTCGAAAGAGCCCCCGTTTGACGCCTGCGAAAAAATTTTGCCTTGGGGAGTTCTGCCAATCAGGTTGGGACCCTGGACCAGACCGCGACCCGACCGCGCAAAAACGCCCGCGTCCGGACGACGGCGGCCGGGGCGGGCCCGCGCCGACGTTTCTTGCGGGGCGCGCGACGTTTGAGTGCACGCGCGGGCCGCGGAACGGCGGCGCCATCGCGGGATTGTCATCTAGGTATTGTCCTAAAGTTTGACGACCCCGTTGCTAGCGAGCGAACACGGCCGCCACGGGCAAGGGCGATACCGAGGGATTATAGAAGGACAGCTATACTCGGGGACGCACGAAACGACTAGAGCCCGCGCAGCCCCCCCCCGCGCCTCGCGCTGGCGCACCCGCAGCGCTCGCACGGCCTCGCGCAGCGACGTCGTCGTGCGCTCGTCGACGTGACAGTCGGCGTCGGCCAAGACAAGCGTGTCGCTCACAAGACGCCGCATGAGCGCGCGGCGGAAGCCCTCGACGTCCGCCGGCGCATCCATGGACTCCGGAGCTTCCATGGACTCCGGCGCTGCGTGTATTCGCGTCGTACCCTTCACAGGATGCCGCGCCGGTGGCCTAATCTGGGGGCAGAAACCAACTCCAAGCCACATTGTGCAAGCCACTGCAAGCCACGTTCGTAATTGCGTCATGGCGGGCCCGCGACGCTCCTTTTCAGCTGCCGTCGCCCAAGAAAAAAGCGTGGGGCAGCCCCTAGCTGCCGATGTTCCGCACAAGCGGGTTAAATCTTCCGAAGACCTAGGCGCTCTCGCTCTAGCCGAAGTCGAAAAACTTCACAAGATGCTTACGACACAGCAGGAATGGGAAGCGTCCGCGAATAGCGCCGCGACGTGCGCCGCTTGGCAGCCAACGCCGCTTGCCGTTCCCGCTCATGAGAGAAAAAAGCCTCGTCGCCGCCCGCCGCGAAGGCCACCGCCATATTCAGGTAAGCTGCCCACTTGACCAGCTCCTCATACGACGCCGTTACGACCAATCGTTCCGAGCCGCGTTCGACCGTCAAGACGTCGTCTACAGCTATAGAACAGCCATCTATGCACATGGAACCTTTCTCGACACCGCCCTCCTTCTCGTAGTACACGAGCTCCCCACCGGACAGTTCAAAGAACCTCGTCTTCCAGCCGCCCAATGAACGATGGCCGTCCTTCGCCGAAGACTCGCGCGGCTTCTTCCGCAGCCACCCGCGACAACAAGGTGCCCGTCGAAACGTCAGCGTGTAGGGCAACCCCGACGTCTTCGCTTTGAGAATGCGACCGAACATGTCCTCGTAGCTGCCCAGCAAAACGTCTTCCCCATCGACGGCACTCAAAACATCGCCTACCTGCACCTTGGCGTGGATCGGCGCTCTTCTAACGACGGCCCACTCCCGGACGCATTCGACGTCTATCCCTAACTCGGTCCCTGGCCTAAAGCCGACGTCGACGCTGTCCACTGCCTCTGGCAACAACGCTTTGATCTCGGTGGCGACGTCGTGGGCGGCCATGGCTGCCCTCGGGCGTCGGTGCCTCGAGCGTCGGTGCGGTCGCGGCGGCAGCGATTGCGTCGCGTGTGCTGCGAGAGGCCCTTGCGAGGCCCACAGAGGCTGCAGGAACTTTTGCGGCAGGCGCCTGGCCGGTCTCGCGGGACGCGTCGCGGCGGCGGCGCGAGCGGTCGTGGAGTCGTTCCAGGTCTCCCGAGGCGGTCCGTGAGTTTTTACGCCCCCCGGGCTTCGCCTCAGAAGTGCGTCGACGCGCGTGGAATTCCCAGAAGCATGAGTAGGCACATGGACCGTCTTAGGCACCCCTCGGAGTCATCGCGGCGACCCCGTCGCAGACGGAGCTCACGTCGTCGCCTTCGCGGGCGGCGAGCGCCGCTCGCGCTTCTCGCAAGCACGTCTCAACATCCACCGCGAGCGGGTGCGCGCCGCCAAGCACGCGCCGCGCGGTCCGTTGCGCGTCCTCGAGCGTTGTCACGGCCTCGCGCAGATCACCGAGCGTGGCACCGGCGTCCTTGTAGAGCGCGATCGCATAATTCCACTTCATCCTGAGCACATTATCATGGCTCTCTCCGAGGACGCGTCGCGCCACCGGAATCACTTTGCGTAATAGTGACTTGGTTTCACCTAAGCGCCCGAGATTCACAAAAGACGCCGCGTAATTAAGGCCTGCTGTGAGGGTTCGTGGATCCTCCTCGCCATGTAACTTCAAGCGCCCGGAGTATAGATCCCGTTCGATCTGCATTGCCCGCTCATACCGTCCCAGGCTTGCATACGTTGTCGCGAGATTAGCGTGGGCGGCGAGTAAGTGCCCTTCTGGTGCGCCGGTGCGCCGCAGCATAGACAACTCGGTCTCTTGCATGGACAACGTGTCCTCATAGTGGCCTACCGCGTATAAACCGCCTGCGAGCAGCGACATCGCCGTCCGCCGAAGTCGGTCCGTCTCCGGCCGCCCCACGTACGTCTTCCAGCAAGCCCACCCGAGCGCGCACCGCACGACGCCGTGGTATTTTTGCTCACACAAGCTGCACGCGTACCACCGATTAAACCTCTCAATCACCGCCTTGAGGTCCAAATTGTTCTCCTCGGCCTCCGCAACCAAAATCTTGGCCTGCTCCGCTAGGCAAGACACGTGTGCGAAGCCCGCCGTCCCGCGACACGCACACATTCGCACGAGACCCTCCTTCGTTTTCCAATGCAAGGCCTGCGTGCAGATGTAGCACGTCTGGCCCTTCGTGTCTGCGGCGCACGCCTCCGCCGCGACCGAAACAGCCTCCGCGTACTTGTTATTTGCGTTGTATTGCTCGGCGCCGCCTGCCTTCTTTATCTTCTTGCAGAGCTGGTCATGGCCTCCTACCTGCCAGTGCTGCACCTGGCATTCAGGCCCACAGTAGCGCGTGCTGCAGCGGCCGCATTTCTTGCCCAAGGATAAGCCAAGGTCGGTGGCGCAGACGGCGCACTGTGTGAGGATCATCTTGTCGCTCGGGGGCAGCCCTACGATGCAAAGCCCTCCGGAGGCGCCTGTCGATCGAGAGCTTGAGCCCGCACGAACCGCGCGCGCGAGGGAATCAGTATGGGTCCTAGCTCCGCGAGGTCTAGTAGTACCCATGACGAGGCCTGGCAGTCAGGCGCCGGCCGGCGGAGCCACCGCGCGGCGCGCGGGAGGCCGGGAACGGGCAAAATGACGCCGCCGCCGCGACCCCCACGCAACGACTATATGGACGCCATTGTTAGGGCGCGGGCAATTTGAGGAAGGAGGGGAGGTGTGTCTAAGGGGAGTGAGGTCAGCTGGTGGAAGGCGGCACGGCCCCCGCGATCAGCATGAGGCCGTCGACGACGGACTGGAGCTCGGCTGGCGACGTGTTCGTGTCGGCGCAGAGGTCCTCGACGCGCGGCGGCGACCGCGGCGGCTGCCGCGCGCTGCGGATGGCCTCGGACACGGCCGAGCGGACCGTCGCCGCGGCGCCGGGCGGCGCTTGCGTGGGTTGCCCGACCGTGAGCGAGCCCAACCAAGCAGAAGCGTCGTCGTACTCGTAGGCCGGCCGCAAGGACAAGACCGTCTCGCGCGGGTCGGACGGCCCGGGCGGCGGCGGCACCGTCGTCGCCGTCGCCAAGCTATCGTGGCTCTCGCCGCGCGCCAGCGGTCTGGATGGAGACGACGGCTGCCGCGCGAACGGCGACGTCGGTGGGGAGCGGACGCCTCGCCGCGGCCGGTCGTCTTCCACGACCGGCGCGGCCCGGTTCGACGCGAAGGCGCCGCCCTTAGCAGCATCAACAGACACGACTCTGCCATCTCTACAGACCAGCTCCAGCCGACACACGTCGAGGTCGGGGTGCTCGTCGTCGCTCTGCGTCGACCCGTCCCGCGACGAGTTCGAGTTCACGTTCGTGTCGCTGTTGGAGGGAGACGCGCCGCGCTCGGTGGAGGAGCCGGAGCGACTCGCGTCGGCCATCTCCGTATCTTCCTCATACTTTTTCGCGGGAGGCGGCGCGCGCGGCACTTGCGTGTCGACGCGCTCCTTCGAGTCGTCGTCGGAGCCGTCGTGGGAGCCTCCACTGGAACCGTTGTTGCTGCTCGACTCGCCGCGTCGATCGGAGTTCGAGCCGCCCGAGTCGCCCGACGAGTTACTCACAGCGTGTCGGACGTCGGACCACTCCTGGGGCGGCCAGTTCGCGTCGCGGCGCGGTGAGCTAGATGAGGACGGCGGACTCGCGTCGCGCTTCTGCTCGGCACACCCAGCGGCCTGCGCGAGCCACTGCGCCTGTCTCGGTCTATCGGGACCGTCCGCCAGCAGACTTCTCAGATCGACGTCCTCCGCCGACGTGATGCCCAGCAAGTCCTTGGCCGCTTGGCTCGCAAATCGTAATCTACAATTTTGGTCCACAGTCACCGTCGGCGGCGCCCGCGCTAATATTTCAGAATACAACTGCAATTGGGCGTTCGCCGCCGTCATCTCCTCGACGAACTGCTTCTTTCGCACGCGCGACGTGCAGGCGGAGCGGCGGTTCGCGGCGCGCTTGAGGCGTTTTTTCTCTTCCGCGCGGGCGCGCTCCTGGCGCTGCTGCTCGCTCAGCGGCGGCGAGGGCGGGCGGTCGGCGGTCTTCATCGTGGCTGGCGTGTCTGGTGTGTGTCAAGAGCAGCGTCGACGTCCAAGAGCAGCGGCGACGGACTCGGCCTTCGTACGACCCACCCAAAACTCGCGAGTTGCGGCTGTTTTGCGGTTGTCGTGGACTCCACTTAACGTGTAAGGACTGCTGTGGCCGGTAGACGCTGTTGCGCGCACCGCGTGCAGACCTTCCACGCGCAGAGCGGGCCACCTGCCCTCCCGCCTATCTCGCTGGATACGCGCGCGTTCTTTGGATTTCGACCTATCACAGGGTCCTCAGGGATGCCTGGGCTTGATGCGCTGCCGTTCGAGACGTGAGCAGCCTTGATAACGGCACCAGCAGTGTTTTAACCCACGTCTTCTGTCTGGTAGAATTTCACCCCGCACGAAAAAAAAATCAGAGGGCTCAATGGTGGAAGAAAGGAAAAATATGGGTAAGGAAGAGTAGCTAGAAGGCTAGAAGAAGAGGACTTGGGGGAAAGAGTGAGGAATGAAGCTCAAGGGTTACTGAAAGTCGACATTTGACTCGCAGATGGGACAGCAAAGCGACGCACGTCGATTTGAGTACCGTTCGGTTCGATACTGGTCCAAAAAGACCAATGGGACACTTACTAGGGGCCAAAAACAGTAATTTTTTTACTCGCGTCGTTGACGGTCGCAAGTGGCCGGCCCTGCCCAGCGGAATCCAGCCCATCCGCGACCCAGAGGCCTCCCCGGGGGCGCATAGGGTCGGTACTAGTCACGCGCGAGCGCCTAAACCGCACACGTCGCCGCTTCAAGCATTTTTGGTCGATTTCTCTCAGCACTCCGCGCCACTTTAGCAGTAATAGGCCAAGGTTTGCTTCCAGGGCTCTCGGAGAGCACTAGGCCGCCGCATCGATGGCGTATGCGGTGCAGGCGCTTACCCACTACCAGACCTACCCCGAGAGACGTCCAGGAGCCGATCAGCCCCCGAAAAAAGTATGTAATTTGGGCCCGATGGCGCCCCGTTCCCGTCAAAAACGTCAATTTCTCTAGGGCCCCATGGATTTGCTAGTATGTCGATATACGCTAGCTCGGTTTTGGCTCTTTTTTGTATGCGTTGGGGCCTAGCAAGCTTCCCGAGCCTTCGATTACACTTGCTGCCATGCTTAGACAGGGAGGGAATCTAGTAAGATTGGGAAAGGACCGGAGTCTCAGCAACAACGTCGTTGGACCGGTCGCCCAGCGCCCGCGGCCCGCGCACGTCGACGCCGTGCGCCTGCAGCGCCGCGAGCAACGGATCGGCCCGCACGCGGCCCTTGCCCGGCGTCTGCGGCTGTACGGGGCCCCGCGCTTCCTGGACGGCGTCGACGAAGTCCTCCAATCGTTCGCCTCGGGACAAGGCCCGGACCGCCCTATTCGCGCCGTCGCTATCATGCTCGAGCCACCTTGATAACGCACAAGCTAGCGGGCCGTCGGCGTCACCGGACAATTCCCCGCGCAACCGCAGCGCGACGGCCAACGACGCCACGGCCTCCAGACATGGAGGTTCGGCGAGCCACGCCTCACACGCAGTAGCCAGCACCCTTGTAGTGGCCGGCGCCCCGGACGACGCCACCACTGATGTAGCGACGGCACAGCAAGCTCTAAAAGGAGCGTCACTCTTGCCCCCATCATCCTCGGTGACGTCATCGGTCCTCTGTCGGGCGTTCTCGGGAGAAAGAATTTCCTCGCCGCTCTCGACCAACGCGACAGCCGTATCAAGGGCCCGTTTGAGGTCCTTGGCCAGGACCTTGTCGGCCTCGGCAGACGCCTCCCTTGCGGAATACTTGAGAACAGCCAACCGAGCCTCCAAAGTGCTCATCAACGCCGCGTCGCGACAAGACGCCGCCCTGCACGCGGCATGTAACGCGTCGACGGCCTTCGCGTCGCGCATGAGTTGTTTCCTCGCGTCCCTAGCCGTCGGGTCGTTCCTCAACACAATTCTAGCGATGGCACAAGCGGCAGCTTCCGAGGAGGAACTTGGAGCCTTCTCCTTCACGCGGCCGCGCTTCCGCGTGCCGGGCTTCTCCTTCGCCGTCGTCGTGTTCAGGGCGAAGAGCGTCTCCGCCAACGTCCTAGCGACGTCGCCGGCCTGCTTCATACCGCGACCCGCGAGGCGGCACGCGGCATCGGCCGCGGCCGCGACGGACTCCGCATCGTTCAGCGACGAGGGAGCCACGACCCTCTGGATACCATCTCTCCTTTGGGCCTTCGACCGCGCGGCGCCGGCCTCGGCCTCGTCTTGACCTCGTAACCCGCCTAGAGCCACGGCTGTTCTCAAACCACGTAAGTCCTCGCTCTGCAGGCCGCCGTCGACGAGCGCCTGGACGCACGTCGCAACACCATCACCGACATAAGCAGCGAGTTTCCGGGCCCCTTCGGTGTTCGCGGACAGAGGCCCGCGCGCCAGCGACGCGTAGGCCGTGGCCGCGACCGCAACTAACGCCGACGAGGAAGGCGCCTCGTACTCTTCGCCGGACTTGCGCTTCTTCGTCGGCGTCTTGGATACCTCGGAGGCCGCTCTCGAAGCCATGACCACGAAGCGCGCCACGTCTTCCGCCGGCGCGAGCTCCGCGAGCCTTCCATAGAACGCTCTAGCAGCTAAAGGTTTCTTGCTGTACAGCGCCGCGGCCAGAGCGACTTGTCTTGAACCATCTTCGAGGGGAAAGTAGGCCGTGACGAGCAATTTGGCGATCGCTTGCGACGAGCCTCTCCTCGAAGAGTCGTCCTCAGCGATGCGTTGGAGTAGGTTCTCGCTACCCACAGCCGCAAAGGCCGCGTCGATGGACGTCGACTGGGCGTACGCTCCGATGAGGTGCGCGCAGGCGTTCCGGACCACGGGTGATTTATCGTGTAAATGTCTTGACGCGTCCCTTAAAGCTTTTCGTAAAGTCTTCTCGCCAGCTCCCGCTGATGTAATGTGTTTGGACGACGCGCAAGCTGTTAATGCCTTGAGGGCGGCTTCTCGGACCGCTGGAGAGGTAGAATCGCGGCAACAAGTAGCCCCGAGCGTCCGTAACATGTGCGTGGCAGGCCCCTTGGGCAGCTTCGGCCAGCAGGAAGCCAACGCCCGGCCCGACGCGTGGCAGGCCGCCGCGCGGCAACTCGGGTCGGGGTCGTCCGTTAGAGCGTTCTTCAGTAGCGTGAGCTGTCTTTCAATGGCCGAGGTGGCGACGTCCTTGGACCTGCGCGGGACCGACGCCGTCGCGTCGATGGCGTGGAAGCGCTCGACGCTACCGCCGCGACGACGCGGTCCGAAACGGCCCAAAATCGAAAAAGAGACCACCCACGCCATCGGAAGACGGAGACGACGCGCGGTGAGGCTAGGACGCCGCTTCAAACGCGTCGGGGTCGGCGATCGGGAAACAGGTTCCCAGAACTTCAAACGCTCGTCTTCGACACTCGTTGTTCGGTGCCGTGATATGTCTCCAAAGTAACGGCGCGTAGACGCGCTCCACGCAGGCTCGCTTGACTTTGCTGCCTGTCACGGAGCAGTGTAAGGCGCTATCCAACAGTGATTTGAGCTGCGAAGCGAGTTTCTTCGACTTGCTGAAGAGGAACGCCCGTGCCAAATCCTGGAGGTAGTCCTCTTCAAAGCTCTCCGTGTCGCCCTCCTTCGCTAACGCGTCAAAGGCTCTCTTATAACAATCGCCGGCGGCGCGCGCTCTAGCTTGGGTCCAAGAAGGTAAAGCTTTCTTCACGGACGCGTGGGCGGCACTCGACGCTAAAGTATTGCCCCGCAGCACGCCCGCGACGAAGTCCTTGCCCTTGGCACTTCGCAGGAAGGCTGGACTTGATGCCGTCGACGCGAGCAGACCTCGCAATCCCGCCGCCGACGCGTCGTCCAAGTCTACCGGTGCTAACATAGATGCAGAAGTGGCACACCTAGCGACGTCTTCACTTGTGGCGCCGTCGGACAGCGCTCTTACTAATAAATACGGCAAGACGCGAGGCGCCGCGAACGGCGCCTGCTCCCGCGCCCACCAGGCCTCGCCGCACCGCGCGATCGAATCCCGCAGCGCGTCGTCGTGCTCCGCCTGCCACAGATCTAAAAGAGCGTCGAGTAGCGCTTCGGCCGTACTTGAGAGGTCGTCTTCGGCCTTTTTGCCCATCTTCGGCTTCGCGAAGGCCTCCCTACAAACTTGGGCGGCTTTCTTTAATGATTGAGAAGCCTGGCGGCCGCGCGCGCCACCCGCTAGTACATTTTCAACAGCTGTCGAGACGCCGTGGCCGAAGGGTGCCTCGTGCGCGTCGAGGAGCCGCTGGAGGTCCGCCGCCGACTCGGCGTTGGGGCTGTCCGGCTCCTCTTCGATTGAAGACGCACCGTCGTCGTCGGACTCGACGTAGCCGTCTGATTGTTCGGCCTCGGCCTCGGCAGGGTCGATTGTCGCCGGTCCCGGCCGGCGGATGGCCCCGTCGGGCGCCTCGGCGGCGTCGGCCATGGCTGTGGGCTCCTCGGTGGCGCCGTCCATGACCTGGACGCGCCGCGAGCGGCTGATTCTTGGCTGTTGCGTTTGAGTCAACGAAACCGCCGCGA
>JACLAA010007028.1_pt1 | contig 23617 bp, 15 predicted proteins | sample 8027891 | NCBI WGS metagenome assembly JACLAA01 (sample SAMN15724900, study PRJNA655200) | protist metagenome | isolation source: fluorescence activated cell sorting (FACS) single amplified genomes of... | place: Spain: Blaines Bay Microbial Observatory, Mediterranean Sea | collected 2016-01-19 | reverse complement strand
TGAAAAACTCGTCCATTAGTAAAACAAACTTGTTTGTTGTCGTTGTGTGGCTTTGAGTGAAAAGACAGATGAAAAAGAGGAAAATGATTGGTTTTGAGTTACATTTATCCCGCGCTATTGGTGACGGTTGCGGTATTCATCATCGCCTCCATGTTCGTCCCGTGTAGCTGCTTTCGACTGTCCGGCCACGATTTTTGCTTATCGCCGTCGAACGAGACTTTGGTTATGCTCCCTAACCCTCTCGTTCTTCCCTCTCGAAATATAACGCGGAAGCCTTCCTCGACAAACTCCGGGCGATAGAGCCATTGGAAGACGACTTTAGCGCGGTCGCCGGCGCGTAAGACATCCTTGCCTTCGATTTTACATATCCGGGCGCACTGTCGAACGGACATGCAGTGTAAGACGGGCGCGTAACCGACGGTTAACGTCGTCGGAGAGACGAATATTAAAATCTCGGCTTCGAAACTCCACGTCGCGCGAGGATGCAAGGATTTGCAAATCAGCACCATGCCTTTGCGCACGTCCGCTTTGTGCACGGGTTCTTTGCTGTTTTTAGCTTTTATCGCAAAACTTGCGGATTGGCCACACACGGCTTTAAGGACGGACGTTCGATGGGTCATTGTCGATTTGACGACAACCTCTTTGAAGTGGCCGAGAGAATCTGGTCCGAGAAGAAGTTGCTGATTCGTCGAAATTGACCCTTTAGTTACGACTCCCGAGACTACTGTACCTACACCGTTTACCGTAAACGCATCATCTAGATGCACCAGTGCACCACACTCGTCTTTCCCGTGTTTATTCGTCGTTTCCTCTAATTCTTCTTCTTCTTCTCCGTTTTGTGTCTTTTTCTTTTGCACGTCGAACTGTCGCCGAGACGGTAGATGGTTTAATAATAATCGCAATAAATCCAAGTTTGTGTTTTCTACGCACGATATTTGAAAGATGGGCGTGACGTCCGAATCGCCAGCCATGGTCTTTATGCACGTCGAGACATCATTTCTCTCTCGGACTATAATTGGTTTCTTGTGTACCCCGGGTCGCTTTAGCAATCGCAAAACACTCTCCATGGTCGACTGTAATAAATGGTCGGCGCACATGTCGATTTTCGTCACGCACACGAGGAACGGAATCTTCAAACCTAGAACAATACCTAGATGTTCTTTCAACATGCCTACGACACCGCCTCTGTTCGAGTCGACGACTAACATGGCGTAATCGGGACACACCGAGGTTAAGCCGCACAACGTCGTCTTCAAATAACGCTCGTGACCGCACAAATCGGAGAAGCTAATGACTTTGCTCGATTTCTCGACAATCTCCGACCATCTCAACGAGTGTGTTTCCCTCGTTCTCTCGTCTTGATAGTTCGCAACTTTCCCGTCCGGCGTGAATCCCATGATTTGCGTCGAAATCGAGCTCGTTCTCCCGGTTTCCATCTCGTGTTTGTGTCGAAACACGTTCGCTCTCGCGCTCCCTCTCCCGTTATCCAACACGCCCTTCGTCAACACGCCTAGGAGAGTTGATTTCCCGGAATCGACGTTTCCAACCGTCGTTATCCGTAACTCTAAATGATTCGCCTCTTTCGGAAAGATTTTCCTCACCAACGCGCACTTTGCGAAGCGCTCCTTCTCGCTCGTCTTCCTCTCGAACGCCTCGGAAACTTTCGCCGATAACTGTTTCGCCATTTTCTCTAACGTCTCCACGGAGAATTTCATCTCCTCCTCGCTGATTCCTCGAACGAACCCATCGTCGTCCACCCCGATTTCGTACAAACACTCCCCCCCTCCTTCGTTCAATCGCCACAACAGTTGCGTCGTCAGCTTCTCGAAATTTCTCGCCGATGGGTTCACCAGGTGCCGTTTATATTCCACCGAACCTTCGTCGGATTCAGGTTTGAGGAGGAAATCATCGTACGAAGACTCCAAGTCAAACGGCGACGTCGGCGACGCTTTGTTCTCGTTATCATCGTTATTGCTGCTGCTGCTGCTCCTGGATTCCTCTTTGTCTTCTCCTCCTTTCTCGTCCTCGTCGAGAAGCTTCAGCGTTCGCTCCAGCTTCTCTTCGAGCATCTTCATGTAACGGTAGTGTTCGTATTTATTCTTTTCTTGTAACGAACTGCTTTGTAACAAATTTTCGTTTAAAATTAAAATTACGAAAAACAAGGAAAAAAAGGTAGAAAATCTCTTTACAACCCTAAACAGAAACTTTCCAAGCAGCTTCCTTGAGAAAAATTGGAAATATCGCACTACTTTCGCACGCGTTTCATCTACACCCTTTGGTTTTATATACACACATCACACACACACATCTTTTTTAGCGCGAGAATGATGCAAAGCGCATCAAAATCATCACACTCGACCAAGAGTTCGATCTTCTGCGCGGGCTCGTTTGAAGGAAAAGGAAAGAAATTGAGGAGGAATGTGTTTGCCGCTCAGACGAAAAAAACGAGCAGGAAAACTGCGGTGCACATCGAAGCCATCCAAACGCCGAAGAAACCGTCCTCTTCCTCTTCCTCTTCCTCCGTTGAATCGTCGTCCGTCCCTATGCATAAAAGAGGAGAAGAAGACGATGTGAAAGAAGCGTATCCGTTCGAAAAGGAGTATAAAGATTGTGCGTTTTGATCGTTCGTAGTCGTAGTATCATCGGTGCTTTTGTTGCAGCCGAAAAGCGTATCGTTTTCCCATATCTTTCTCTTTGTGATAAGCGAAAAATTTCTCTGCCTTTTTCAAAAAAAAAAACTGACTGACTCTTTTACTCTTTATTCGATGAAAACAGACCAAACCGGGTACGCCTCTGTCCCAGGCCTGGCGTACGAAAACCAAGGGTGGGTGACAGAAGTGGAAGGCGAAATCCCAAACGAGATGGAAGGGACGTTGTTACGCAACGGGCCCGCCTTGTACGAGAGAGAAGGCTTTATCAAATCGTACTTGGACGGGGACGGCATGGTGACGTCCGTCGCCGTGAAGGACGGGAAAGCGTATTTTCGGAATAAATTTGTCGTGACGGAGGATTTTGACGAGGAAGAGAGAACGGGGAAGTATATTAAGAGTTCTATTTTCACGGCGGAGGATCCGAGACCGTTTGCGTTTGGGCAGAGATTGTTCAAAGACTTGTTGGGAGGCGATATTTCCAAAAAACAAAACGGGGCGTATAACGTCATCAATTGGGGTGGATCTTTGTGCGCGGTGGATTATAAGAAACCGTACGCGTTGAATCCGGACACTTTGGAAACGATTGGTCACGGGAACTGTCCGTTGAGTTCGACGACGCATACGAGTCACTACAGAACGGTGACGGAGCCGGACGGTTCGAGACGACTCGTGGCGTTTATTAACGAAGTGAACTGGAGAGTGAACCATAAGAATGAAGACGGATCGGGGCATCTTGGGACTACAAATGCGGTGTTTTATGAGTTTGATGAAGACGGGAAGGAAGTGGCCAGACGCTCGTACCCATATCCGTCCTCGTACGTTCACGATTTGATCGTCACGGAAAACTATTACGTTTTGTTCGATTGCCCGATTAAAATTGATTTCAAGAAGACCTTTACTGACTACTTGACACAAAACGCGTGCTTATCCGAACTCATTTGCGAAGACACCGAGCGACAGCCGTTATTTCGAATCTTCCCGAGGCGTGGGACGGATATGACGGTCCGAACGGCTCCGGCGGATTATTGGTGCTACGCGTACCACCACGTGAACGGTTTCGAAAACGACGACGGAGATATCGTGTTTGATACGTGCACTTGGGATAAGTTTACGTTGTATTTCACCGATATCACTAACCCAAACGGGAAAGATAACTTTCCAAGAATGAAGTTGAGTCGATTTATCATCGACATGAAGAAGTATGAAGCGAAACATTATTTATTATCCGATGTTCCTTGCGAGTTGCCCATCACGTCTTGGGATTACACCGGGGAAAAGTACGAGCACATGTACTTGTCCACCTCGGTTGGTCGCAAAGATGGTGTCAACGGCCCGATGCAAGCGTTGACGAAGTGCTCGCTAAAAACGGACGAGACGAAGCTGTACACGGAGGAACAGTGGATCCCCGGGGAGCACAAGTTTGCCATGGAACCGTTTTTCGTCCCGAGACCGGGGAAAGATTTGGATGAAGACGATGGATGGGTCGTTGCGTTAGTGCACGATGCGAGGTACGAAGACTCTGACTTTGGCGGCAGAGGGACGGAGATGGTTATTATCGACGCGAAGAAGTTCTCGGAAGGACCGGTCGCGCGTTTGCGATTACCGAAATACGTTCCTTATGGCGTCCACGGCTCGTGGTCGCCAGAATACATCGCTGGTCCGCCGAAAGCGGACGAGTTGGCGCGTTTGGAGGAGTTGAGAAAGAATAGCGATGGAAAGGTCCCGATTTCGTTGGGGCATAAAGACATCATCCAAACGACGAGTAAGAAAGAGGTGGAGGAATTAGATTTGCGAAAGGTTGGCGCAGGCATTGGCGGCGCTTTGTTGGGTATCACCGCTTTGAGCGAAATGGTTGGACAAATGGGTTTCTTCCAGTAAAGGAAGAAAAATGCCCGCTTGTATACGCATAGCGCGTGCGTTAGCATCTACCATCGCCGCCGCTCTTTTATATTGTAAAAGCTTAAGTCTTAATAGCCAACCGTGTAATCTAATACTAAAAATATAGAATCATAAGAAAATATTAAAAACTATATTACTATTTGTATTCGCTAAATGACATCTACTAACTACAGTATACAATTACGGATTAATAAATAGCTTCTTCTTGTCGCATAGTCGCTTCGAGAGAGAAGACATCATCGATGTCCTCATCCGAAGGCGGTGCAGGTGCAGGTGTCGGCGTTTTTCTTCCGAATTCGCTCGCCGATAACACATCGCCCGCTACTAAATTATCACTACCGTGACTATCCGGCGACGCTTTGCGCTGGCAAAACGATTCTATTCTATCCCACGCTTCAGAGAGCGTTTCCGTTGGGCACGTTAAAACAACTCTCGCGTATCCAAACGCTCCAAAACATTGCCCGGGAAGCACTAAAACGCTCTCTTCGCTAAACAAGGCGCTCGTAAAAGCGACGTCGTCCGTCATCCCTGCCGCTCTGAACCGCTCGCAATCGATTTTTACCAACGCATACATCGCCCCGTCTGGCAACGACTCCATACTCAAACCAACACACCTTTCGCATTTTTCAATACACACGTCCCTGGCCTCTCTTAAAGTTTGCAACGTTTCGTTTAACCACGCAGAGTCGTCGTTTTGCAAAATAAACGGCAACGCCGCCTGTAACGGCGTCGGCGGGCCTAGCGTCACCTGTGAAAGCTTTTCCAACGCGTCGTGTATCCCCCCATTCTTCATGACATCGTTTCTATCGTGCACTAACAACCATCCTAGCCTCCAACCGGGTACCAACCATCTCTTTGACAAAGATCCGACGGCTAAAATAGGCACCGTCTCCGACACGCTCGCCAAAGGCAAATAGTTACACCTATCGCCAAAGGAAATATCCTCGTACACTTCGTCCGCTATGATCGGTAACTTCAACTCCTCGCACGTTTCGCAAATTTCCACCAAGTGCCTCTCCGCAAACAACGCCCCGCACGGATTACTCGGATTATTCACCAAAATAGCCGATATCTTCCTCTTCGTTCCGTCTCTCTTCCTTTCCTCTACCAACCGTCTCACGTGCTCTAAATCAATCTCCCAATCCTTCTTCCCGTCTAAATCGTAAAAAACACACTCCACCCCGTGCACCTCGCACAACGTTTGGTACAACGCAAACCCAGGTTTCGGCAACAACATCGCCATCTCCCTGTCCCCGCCTTTCGCCAAAACCTGAATCGCGTGCGAAAGCGCTTGCGAACATCCGTGCGTCAAAAACGCGTCGTGCGCGCTCAGTTTCGCTCGGGAGTTCGGGTAGACCACGACCGCGGAATTGTCCGTGCTTTTGCGAGGTTGGTTTTTTATGCGACGATGCGTCTCTGTACCCCCTTGCGCGAGAGAGATGGTGTTCGTTTTCGTTTTCAAAAAGTCAACTTCTTTATTTTTTGAGGTATTTTTTTGGTCGTCGTTTTCGAGGAATTTTTTCTCCTCCTCCGCCTCCGATCTCCTCCTCGTCACGTCGAAACTCTTCCGTGCCATCCTGGGCCCGTATCTCAGCGCTAAACTCGCCCTGCTTTCGTGTAAACCAGAACTCGGGGCGTATCCGTTATTTTTCTTCTCCTTGAACATGTCTCGGACGTGTTCGACGACGCCGGGGGGGGGGTTGTAAGTGCCCGAAAACGGAAGGATCGCCCAACGCGCAACTGATGACGGTTTTTCCCGGGTTGGGTGTCGCGTTGAAATTGTCCATGATTTCTCGGATCGGATTCCGAGTTTGCGACGCCGACGTGGAGGCAGTTATCGACCAAGTGTTTTCGTCGTCGCAAAGAGGACGCGCGTCATCGTTCGAGGAGGATGTGCGAGGCATTTCGCGCGCTTCGCCTTTCTCGAGAAGTCTTTCGGGGAGAAATTTATTGTGATGCGTTGAGACTGGATGTGAGCTGAAAAAGGACTCGATCGAGCTGCCGCGCTGGATGCTGCTGCTGCTGCTGTTTTAGTGCTGTTCAACTGTTGCTAATGCGAGACCTATCTATCTACAATCTACTCCTTCCTATTCTGGTTACAGTATTTTCGCTTTCTTTTTCTTTTTCTTCCTCTTCGTCGTCGTCGGCGTCGGCGTAAATACCCAACACGTTCTGGTAGACTGCGTTGGCGAAGACTTCCGGAGCCGATAACGGACCGAAATGTCCGAGCAAACCAAGCTCTAACAAACGCGCACCTCTGATCCTCTCCGCGACAGTTTTACCCACGCCGTACGCGTACGCTTTTTTGGTCGCACCACCGATGGCAATTGTGATTGGACATTTCGTGGTATCGATTCTCTCTTCGATAAACTGCAACGCGTTCACGTCTTCCTCGCCGCTTTCGTAAATCCTCGCTTCGATTTCCGGCTCGCACGTCAAAGCGACTTCTTCGCCAGACGAATCATCCACCTTCCGAAACCCGCCGTCGAACACGTACCCTCGCAAACTCCTCTCGTCCATGACTTTCCCTAAAAATCCTTTTCGATAGGACGCGAACGCGTCTTCGAAACTTTTAAACGTCCTCTTCCTTTTCCTCGCGTTGACTTGCAAACTCGCGTCCGGCGCGGCGTACGTACGCATCCCCGGATATTTCGTACTCTCCAACGCAAATATCGGTTCGTACGTTAAAATCGACGCAAACGTCCCCGGTTGCGTTGCTTCTAACCAAAGTAAAGCGAACCCGCCTAAGCTGTGTCCAACCGCGTGCCACTTCTGGGCAGACGACGAAGACCAACCGCCTGCTCTTTTTCCATCTTCACGCTGCACAGATTCCAAAACCATTTTCGCGTCTCTCGCGAACGTTTTCCAGGACCACATCTTCTCGTCGTCGTCGTTTAAAACCTCTGTCTCTTTTCTTTTAGTAACCTTGCTCATCCCGTGTCCGCGTTGGTCGAACGTGACCACTCGGCAGTTGCAGGATACGACCAACTGTTCGACGAACGCTTTATAGGCGAGACAGTTGATGCCGTTGCAATGGAGGAGCAAGATGTTCTGCACGGGAGGGGAATTGTTCTTCTTTAGGGTAAAGTCGTAGCACTGCAACTGAACCTCCTGATAAGGGTCGTCGTTCTCGTCGTCCGAGGTGATGAAAACCGAGAATGGTTTCATCATTATCGTTTGAATCGTCGTTTATGTGTACATTTGTGCGGGGAAAAAAGAGTTCCAACACCCAAAAGGTCTCACTTTTAAAGCGCGAGAAGAAGACGAAGAAGAAGACAAAGAAGAAGACTCAAAAATGGGAGGAGGTAGCAACAATAACAACTCAGAAGAAGAGGCCGAGTTAAAGAATTATACCTCGACGAATCCAATCTACGACCAAGCGGTCGAAAACGCGAAGAAAACTGAAACGGAGATGGAAATTTGGATCGCCAACGCGACGAACTCGTCGGTGAAATTCATCGACGAAGTCGTTTCCGCGATCGAGGATGTCGCGACGTCGGGGCATTTTAACGTCTCTTCTTCGTCGAGTTCCGAGGAAACGAACGAGGACTCGACCACCACGGTTGTTCCAGTCGTCCAGGAACTCCAAAACGACGAGGAAACGGAAAAGAAGTTTGAGACTTTACGAAACGTCCCGGAGTTCAGATACCGGAGTTCTGGAGCGCTCGGAGGAGCGAGCACTTCAGATTTCTCGAAAAGTAGCATTCCGAGCGCGAGCAAGTCCGCGATGCTCTTACAGAACGTCAACGAATACGACCGGAAAGATTTTTTCGTCTTTGGGACGCTCTCGATGGCGTTTTGCGTCGCGTTCTTCGTCGCCGTGGTGTTGAGGAAACACGCGCAGAAGTTCAAAGTCGTCGCGACGGGGGAGGAAACGACGAGCGAAGAAGAAAAAGAAGAAGAGGAAGAGGCATTGATGAGGAACGAATACGGTAAGATCAAATACGGCTCGGTCGTGTAGTAATAGCAACGTCATGGATTCGAGGAATCATCCATCCCGTGTATTTATAGTAGCCTGACCCGCGTCGTGTGTAATACTATCCATCGCCTCTGTGTAACCACCTTCAAATGTTGTCATTTTTGTGCACATCAATCACGACAGAAAAGATGCCGTCCCAAGCGGCGGAGAGGAACAAAAAGCGTAGGATGGAAAAGAAGAGCAGGAATCTCAACGCGGGGAAAGAAACGACGACGACGATAACTGTTGCTGGTGATGGTGGAGTCACTTTGAGCGGGGAAAAAGAAGAAGAAGTGGAAAACGACAAAATCGAGAGAACTGGCGCGTACGGAAGCTACGGCGCGAACAACAATAGATTCTCGATCGAAGACGACGAGTGGGCGACCAGCCAAAGAGCCTGGAACGCGCTCGCGAAACACTTGGAAAAGTTCAAAGGGAAGAAAATCTGGGCGCCGTTCTATTACGACGGGAAAGTCAAGTCAAGATTGAAACAGGCTGGGTTTCGAGGCAAAGTCACGCACGAGAAGCGAGACTTCTTCAAACTCATGAACGACTCGAAATTTCTCGCCAACGTGGACGCGATCATCGACAACCCTCCGTACACCGGAAAAGGCATGAAAGAGAAAATCTTAACGAAGTTAATCGCGAAAGATGTCCCGTTTTGTTTGCTCTTTCCGTTGGGCGTGTTGCACTCGAAGTTCTTGCGAGACTTGACCGCGGCGAAAGAGCGGAGGAAAAAAGTGCAAGCCATCGTCCCGAGAAGAGTGTTCGTGCATAAAGAATTCGGGGAGGAAATGCCGTTTAAGTATTTAGTCTGGTTGTGTTACGGGTTAGAGTTGGAGAGGGATTTAGTTTTGATGGATGAAGAGTAGAATATAGTAGCGGTAGTCGTTTAGTCATAGAGAAGAAGTATTTTGCGAAATTCGCCACCACATGGACTCGCAAAAATTCAAAAAACCTTCCCACACAGACGTCAAAAAAAACTCATCTTTCACGCATCAATATCGCAAGCGAGTGTTTCCTCTTTCACTCGTGAATCGACATCATCTCTCCACGCGCGAGAGGTATCAGTCTTTTTCGTCGGGTTTGCATCGCCGAGTACTCGCACCCGGTTCTTTCTTACGTATTTTATCGATACGTTTTGTAAGGGGAAAATTCAAAAATTTGAACCCCCCTCCAAAACAACGGCAACCTTCTTGGTGGATATATTCAATAGTAATAATGTCCTCCGCTTCGACGCTCGAATCGACCATCTACGTTCGCGATGATGACGAGGAGGATACGAATTTTAACGGCAAAATTGAGCTGATTTTTGGTCCGATGTTTAGCGGGAAATCCACGGAACTGCACCGAAGAATTCGTCGACACAAAATTGCCGGTCGGTCCGTCCTGCTCATCAAATACAAAGACGATACGCGATACGCGCACATTTGCGGATCGAACGCGAACGTCACGCACGACCACCAAACGTTACCCGCGCATTCCGCGAAGGAGTTAATGGGGAATATGGATAACATCGCGCACAATTACGACGTGATTGGTATCGATGAAGGACAGTTTTTTGGAGACGTCGTTGCGTTTTGCGACCGGTGGGCGAATAAAGGGAAGGTTGTTATTTGCGCCGCGTTGGACGGAACGTACGAGAGGGAGATGTTTAACGATATTTTGAAGTTGGTACCGATGGCGGAGAGCGTGGATAAGTTGACGAGCGTGTGCGCGATGTGCTCGAAAGACGCCTCGTTTACGTTGAGGTGTTTTGATAGTAGTAAGAATAGCAGCCGAGAGAAGGAAGAAGAGGACGGACCGGTGGAGCTCATCGGCGGGGCGGAGATGTATAAAGCAGCGTGCAGAAAGTGCTATTTTGCGGCGATGAAAGGTAGAAGAGGGGACAAGAGAGAAAGTGTAGGCGAAATGGCGACGACGGAGATGACAAAAACGGGAAAAAAGAAAGCGACGACGCCTTTGGCGACGAGACCTGCCATCGGCTCGCCGACAAACGCGAAACGCGTCGCGGAGGCGTTGGCGGAAACGGTAGATTCACTCTCGTTGCAAACGCCGTCATTGAATGCGATGACCAGAAGTAAAGTGACGCCTACGAAATATAACGAAGACGTAGGTGATGCGTTTACGTTTGCCACGCCAAGTGGCGGGAACGCCCTATTGGATGATATCGGCTTCGCCACGGGCAAGTTGGGCGAACAAGTGAAAAAGGCGAAGAAAACGGCGACGAAGAAAAGTAGAGGATTCGGTGGACCAGGGAGAAGTCCTTTGACGGATTTCATGAACACGTCTAGAAGTCCAATCACGACGTTGCGTTAAGTTACTGATGAGGAAGAGAGAAAGGAAGAGAGGCATCATATGTAGAGCACACTATAAAAAATATATACGCCCGCGAGGTAGGCGAAGAGCCTGCTTGCTCATGTTATAATAATACAAAGAAAATACTTGAATTTAGATTTGAATCATTGAAGACCACCACCGCCAAACCTTGTAGACAACCCTCCACCGGCACGTTTCATCGCCTCTCTTGGATCCATTTCGCCTACTTTGGATATTCTGAGATCTTTTTCGCGATCAAAAGGTCTGTACGTCCAACCGGTGCCGTCGTCGTCTTCATCCTTCCTAGCCTTTTTCTTCCTCTGCTTCTTTCTGTTTAATTTTCTATCGTCCTCGTCCTCGTCGTTCGACTCGTCGCTACCACTACTCTCTTCTACCTTCTTCTTCTTCGTCTTCTTCTTATTTTTGTTATTGCCTAAATTCTCTCTGTGTTGCTCTAAAAGCGATTTCGTTCTCCCGGCGCCTTCGTTGTATTCGTCGATCATCTTCCTCTTCTCGTCTTCTTTCTTCGCCTGAGCGGCGGCGTTTGGAAGCGCGTACATCTTTTCTTGCTGCTCTAAGAATAACATCGTCTCGCTTTTCCCTTCCTTTGGATTTCGGGTCCACTCGTCGATTGTTTTTTGATCTCGAACCATCAATCCGTCTTTAGCGAACGCAGTCACGCTGGCGGAAAGTGGGCTTTGCGCCGCTTTTCGTTCCGGCGGAAGCTCCGTCATCCACTCTTCTCTCGGTTTATCGTCGTCCGCGCTTCCGGGTGCTTTATCAAACGCGTTGAGTAAATCTTCGTCGCCTGGAAGCGACTCGTTCCTTTTCTTCCGCCAGATGGCTTTCTCTCGTTCATTCTTCAACCATGCTTGAAACTCCTCGCGATCCTTCGCACTCTTTCTTTTTTCGTCCAAAACTTTTCGTTGCGTCTCATCTTTGAGCGTTTCGTACGCTTTCTTCACCGCGTCAAACGCAGCAGCAGCACACGGATCGTCACACTTATCCGGGTGAATGACTAATGATAATTTCCAGTACACTTTCTTCAACTCGGCGTTGGAATGTTCCGGCGAAGCGGAGAGCACGTCGTAGGCGTCGCCATCGTTTTTGAGTATAGAAATGACGCGTCTCGCGGTAGCCGCACGACTTTCGGACGACTTTGAGTCCAGAAACTCCACAATATCCGGCGGAGGCGGTCCAAACCCGAATCCTTCGTCCGCTAATTCTCGCTGTTGTCTTTGCATTTCCTCGAGCATTTCTTTTGGCGGCGCCATCGGTCCGAGCTGTTTTTTCGGCCTCTCTCCTTCTATTGCAGCAGCCGGCGCGACTCCAACGGTATCGTTATCCGTTCCTTGCTCTTTAAATTTAAGCGTACCTTGCTTCTTCTCCGACTGTTTTTCGCCTTTGTCTTTCTCCGTATCATCGTCGGTATCTTCGTCAATCTCTTGCCCGTGTTCCTTCAGCCTCGCCGCAGCCTCTTCCCCGGTCAACACCTCCGCCTCCTCCCGTCCACAATTTCTCTCCATCGTTTCTCTCATCATCTCCTCTTTTTTCTTCTCCATCCTCTTTCTTGCAAACTCCTCACTCTCCCAAGGCAGCATGCACGTCCGAAGAGTTTTCAACCGTTCCTCTTCAGCCTCAAACGCCAACGCGACTTTCGCAAACGCAAACTCCTTCCTCGTCAACCGTTTCTTCGTCAACGTCCACGCGCCGGTACTCGGTAATTTCACCATCCCAACGTTTTTAAACACAATTTCTAACAATCTCTTCATAATTTCATCCGGAATACCGTCGATCGGTACCGCGTTCCCATCGTCCACGTTCTTTAACAAAACTCTCAAATCCTGGCGTTGGTTCGGGAATCGCGCGAGGATGTGCAGCACGGCTTCGATGGCATTTGAACCTCTCTCCAAAAGCGTTTTCCGCGACACTTTGACATCATCATCGCTCTCAGAATGTGTGCTCTCCGAATCATTTTCATCCTCGTCGTCGTCATCAGATGATGATGACGACGAGGAAGAACGCTTGCTCTTCTTCGCTTTCTTCTTCTCCTTCTTTTCCTTTTTCTTCAGCTTTTTCTTCTCCTTTTTTTCCTTCTTCTTTGCTCGTTTCTTCTTCTTCTTCTCCTCGAGGTCCTTCTTTTTACTCGATGATTCAGACTTTGTCTCTTTCGTCGCTCGAAAACTCTTGTAAACTTCGTTCAAATCGTTCACGTTTCGCAACGCGGCGCTCATTTGCGGGTGGTTGGACATTGTTTACCGAATTTGGATTTTAGGGAAGATGGAAGCGAATTTGGGGGGGGAGTGTTCTCTCTCTGTCTCTCTCTCTGTGTCTCTCTCTCTCTCTCTCTCTCTCTCTCTCTCGCTCAGCAGAGTGCAACGAGAGAAGCAAACGAACAACGACAAAGGCAACAACAACAACAACAACAACAACGGCAACAATAACAAGAGAGAAAGAGTTACGACAAAGAGTTTGTTTTTTCTGACGTCTGTCTGTTTTCTGAACTTTTTCCCAAATCCCCCAAAAGGAGACACGCAGCACTCTTAATCATCATCGCCCTTCTGCCTTGTTTCTGATCTTCTTCTTCTCTTCCTCCTCGTCCTCCTCCTCTTAAAGAAGAGAGCGTTTCTGAGGCGTATTCTTCTTTGCGCGTGCGTACTGTATCCTTTTATCAAAAGTTCAGGAAACATCTGCGAAAGCGCACCGGCTGTTAGGGGATTTGATTACGTGGCCGACGAACACTTTCTGAGTGAGAGTACGCGCAACGCAACAACGAGAGTAAGAGCATTAATAACAACAATGGCGACACCGTCCACGGCGAAAAACTTAGCGGACGTTCTCTCTCGAATCACGGTCGCGTCTTCGCAGAGAGCGTCGACCTCTGCTGCGACTCGATTAGTCGCGGTTTCGAAAACGAAACCCGTGGAGCAACTCCGGGAAGTGTACGACGCGGGACACAAAATATTCGGCGAAAATTACGTCCAAGAGATTCTGGAAAAAGCGCCGAAACTCCCGAACGATATCAGCTGGCATTTCGTCGGGCACATTCAATCGAACAAAGCGAAAGCTCTGGTGCAAGGCGTGCCGAATTTGAAAGTGGTGGAAACCGTGGATTCGAAAAAATTGGCGGATAAATTAAACGTCGCGGTGGAGCAGTGCAAAGCGCTTCGCGAGGAACGGCTGTTGGACGTGATGGTGCAAGTGAACACGAGCGGCGAGGAGAGCAAGTACGGCGTCGCCCCTGGTGAAAACGTCGTCGATTTAGCCAAACACATTCGCGATAACTGTAAAGAGCTGAAATTAATCGGGTTGATGACGATTGGTATGCCGGACTACACGTCCAAACCGGAAAATTTCGACCGCTTGAAAGAAGAGAGGAAACGCGTGTGCGACGCGCTCGGTCTCGGCGAGGATTACGAGCGCGCGTTAGAGTTGTCCATGGGCATGAGTGGGGATTTTGAAAACGCAATCGCGATGGGGAGCACGAACGTCCGAGTCGGATCCACTATCTTCGGTGCCCGAGATTACTCCAAATAAGTATAGCAGAGAGAGAGAGACGGAGAGAGAAAAGAAAACGTATAGTTTTGTATAGACGAAAATACTTCCAATTCGTGCTTGCGTCACTCTTTTCTCGCGCGATATATATATGTGTACTTCAATGTATCTTATTAAAGTTCTTTCGAAGTGAAATGCGTATTATTCGATTCGGGTTTCATAAACAGAAACAACAGAAACAGAAACACGAAAACACCGGTGATTCTTCGCGTGATTTTATTCATCGTCTCGTCTATCGTGTCTTGCCAACAGCACCCTTTGTTTATCTGTAGAAAATAAACGAGCGTATATCTTAACCCGCTCGTGACTTTTGCGCCTTCGTGATCGATCTGTCCACCGTGCACGAGCACGTCACCAATCTTTTCTAACTTGACGTTTGTTTTCGCCCTTTCTTTCGCGCTCTTCTCCTCGAACTGCGTCCACCTTCGCTTCGCTTCGTAAAAGTTCGTCCCTCCGCCTTCGTATTCGTCCGCGTCTGATAAGCTCACCTGGAAAGAAATCGGCCCGTCATCTTGGTGCATGCGCAAATGCGAGTCCCTTTCCGACTTCCCATCGTACCTTATCACGAACGCATCTTCGATCGATACGTTCCAATACGACGATGACCTAGACGACTCCCCCTTTACCTCGCCACACTGCCTTTCAATCTTCCCTACCATGGTTTCCCAAATCTCTTCAAAAGCCAATATCTTCGCCCTCGATCCGAGCATCTGTATCGGAACGTCTTTGGTCGGGTAAAAGTCGTGTCTGTCCGACGTCCAAATGTTCTTGGAAATCGCAATCTCTCGTAGCTCTTTCGCTTGCGATGGGAACACGTGCGGGTAGATTTGCGGCACGCACGTGCTTTTCCGAACGCATTTGCATTCGTCTTCTTTGTCTTCTTTGTCTTCTTCCTTTTTGTGCTCGGATTCAGCTCTGACTGCCAAGAGAAGGAGGAAGGACGAGAGCAGAAACAGAAACGGTATGCTTCGAACCGCCTGATTCTTCTTTGACGATCGCAAAGTCATCGCATCGTCGGTGTTCAAAACGGTAGATATATCTTAGTAAACATGGGGAAAAAGTGATGTCATTTGGAAGAATTTACGTCATAAACACGCGCACATATAGTACACACACACGCACGACGCGAGACATACATGAACCTCCCGAAACCAAAAAAGTCCTCATCGAACGTACCACTCGCGTTCGCGTTAACTTTTTTCGCCTCTCTCACCTTCGCCTTCCCTTTATACGTGTCGCACAACCCGTCCAATCCTCTTTCCACGAGCGAAAAAGCCTTGTCCTCGGCGGCGATACGAAGAGGCGTGTTCATGAACAGCGGGAGCAAAGACGTCGGGTACGATCCGACCACGGACGTGGACACGATGCATTCAAAAAAGAAAAAGAAATGAAGAAAAGGATGGAGTACGAGCGTTTGTACGAGGAGCGGATGGAACGGCTTCGTGAGATTTCGGAAACCACTGGGGACGAGGTGTTGTTTTTGCTCTATTTGCGGGCAAATATAGTGCCGTTGCGGAGGATGTTTTCGTGGGCAGTGCCGAACAAAGAAGCGCTGGAGACCGTGCGGAAGTATTCACCTCGTGGTGTTTGCGAAATCGGTGCGGGATTAGGATTGTGGGCGAAGATGTTGCGAGACGAAGGCGTCGACGTTTGGGCCTACGACGTGTTCGCGAATGAAGGAGAAGGAAACGGATACGTGGCTGGAGGATTTAACGCGTCAAAAGAGGAAGGAGCGCCGCCGCCATTTTGTACAGTAGAGCAAGGAGGCGTAGAGAAAGCGACATTACACGAGCAGCAATCCTTATTTCTTTGTTGGCCACCGCCGGAAGCCGCGAGCGGCAACGCGTCAGATATCGCTCGGTACCTCGCGCTAAAGGCGTTGACGCATTACAAAGGCGACTGCGTGTTGCACATAGGGGAAGGCGCGAATGGAGAAACAGATGGAGAGAAATTTCGCGAGAAGTTACGCGAGCAGTTTGAAATGAAAGATGCGGTATCCATTCCGAATTGGCCAAACGCGTTTGATCGTTTGACCGTGTACGAGAGAAGGAACAAAGCGCAAAGAACTCTCGACGAAAAATTGTCGCCTTCGTTGCAAATGAAAGCATCAAACGCGGAGCGAGAAAAGTGGAACGAGGAGCGCGCGGCTCGTTTGAGCGCTCAGAACGAAAGATGGGAGGAGCTGTGTGTTGAGCACGTCGAACGCAAGAAACGCAACTCGTCGTCGTCGTCTCTTTTGCTTTCCTCCATCGAAAGAGAAGCAATCGAGGCGGCTAAAAATAGAAGCGGCTTCTTCCGACGACTCGTCCTTTCTCGTCTGTTATTATGAAAGTAGTATTAGTAGAAATAGGTTTCAATAGCTATTAGTAGGTGTAGAATGTATTATTGTAAATTAGCGACTAGTTTTCTAATGACTGCTCTCAACGCCGCTTTCGACTTCCCGGTTGCCATCGACGCGTCTCCAAACACCGAATCCCCAACTTCACCCGCTCTCCCGATTCCGGTATCTATCGGAACCTTCCCTAGAAAAGGAATTCCTTTCTCTTTACACATGTGCTCCGCTCCACCTCTCGTCGCCGCAAATACCGGACAATCAATCGTTAAACGACTCGAATCTATCCCTTTCGCGTCTAACGCTTCTCTCACCAACGCAGTCACATCCTCTGTCCCGTCGTCTAAACTAAACGTCACCTCCCCTAACCTCAAATCTGACCCACTCATATTCTCAACCACCCCTAAAACCTTCACCCCAGTCTTTTCGCAAAAATTCACCTCTTTTCTCACGTCTGCCATGGCCACCTCTTGCGGCGTCGTGACTATCAGAGCACCATCAATCTTTGCCCCTCCTTTTAAATACTGCACGATGCTCAAGTGTTCGTCGCTCGTTCCCGGCGGCGCGTCGACGATTAAATAATCCAACTCCCCCCACTCCGTGTCGCACAAAAACTGCTTAATCAACCCATTCTTCCTCGGACCTCTCCACACGACCGAATCGTCTTTATTCGGCAGCAAGAATCCAATCGACATGACGCTCAAATTCTCCGTCACGTACACCGGTTGCCACCCGCCGTTGCTTCTGTGGACGTCGGCACCTTCTTTTTTCGTCATCGTCGGCACCGACGGCCCGCATATATCGATATCCAAAAGCCCAACTTTGCTCGCTTCCGATAACTCTCTCGCCATCGCTTGCGCCATGGTTGATTTCCCAACCCCTCCTTTCCCGGAGAGCACTAACAAAACGCGTTTACACTCCGCGAGTCGACTCGCAATCGCGAGTTCCTCTTCCGTCTTTTCCCCGTTGTTCACGTTTTGAAATTTCCCACTCGCGCACTCTTTTTGGTTCGGGCATCCGTCGCACGCCGACGCTTTCCCCGCAGTTGTCGCGGATGGGCCCACGCAGTTCGTGTTCTTCTTCGTCTCGTCGAACTCGTTTTTTTCCTCTTCTTCCATGATGTGTGCGTGCCCTCCTGGTACACTATAACGATGCGTGTTTTTTGCGTGTGTTTGTTTCTCGCGTCTCTCTCGCTCTTTTCCTCTCATCACTCTGCACAAACAAACAAACGAACAGCTTTTTGTTCAACAAAAACACGTGTTTCGTCAAAATCGGTTAAATCGCTTATCAGTACCAAATCTGGTCGCAGTGTTGTTTTAGAAGGAAAAACAAGACTTTTTGCGACGCACTGATTTTGGCTCTCATCTCTTCTTCTTTGTCTTCTTTCTTTCTTTCTTTCTTTCTTTCTTTCTTTTCGAGCGTTTCCTTTTCGAGAGAGAGAGGGAAAGAGAGAGAGGACACTTCTTCGTTTCCGCGCGCGAGAGAGCAAAAGCGCTCAGAAGAACAGAGAGAGAGAGAGAGATTTGTTTTTAATACGAAAATGTCCTCCTCCTCGGAACAAAAATGGGAACAAAATGAAGCGCCTCTTTTAGGAGAAGAAGAACGAGAAGAACAACAAAGACAACACAGAGAGTCGATGGAGGAAACGACGCAACACCTCATCGAGGATTTACAGATGGAGAGGCGGCAGTCGATGAGCTTGGAGAGGACGACACTAATTACTGCTGATACTACTGCGAACGCGGGGGAGGATGATGCGAAGAAGAATACCGCGGGCACCATTTCCTCTCTTGATGGTGGGGAAAAAGAATTGCCGAATCAACAACCTCTCGCGCCTCCGTTTAGATCGGCGGAGACGTTTTTGTCCACGGCGTCGTCGCCGAGAGGTCGCGCGCAAGCGTTTTTGAGGAATAAGCTCGGGCCGTTTGCCGGTGGTGGTGGAGGAGGGAGTCCCCGAAGCGGCGCGGCGTCGTCGACGCCGGGAACGGAACAGACGTTGCACACGGCGAGGGAGTCCTCGGTGCCGCTTCGGCCTTTGTTGGATCAGTGCGAAAAGTTACACAGAGAAGGAAGGTTGAGAGATAAGGCGATCATCGACAATTTGCCGCCGTACATGAGCTTGACCGAACTTTTACCGCAAACGAATAAAGTCGCGCTGAGTGGCGGGCACATGGACCAGAGACAGGCTTTGACGCACGAGGAGTTGAAGAAATTTATCGCGCGCTGTCAGAAGGATTTCGAGAGGTGCGGCGCGACGGCACATTCGTTGCGTATCGCGGTGTGCGTTCCAAACGGACCAACGCTGGTGACGAGCTTGTTGGCGACTATGCACAAGCACTGTTGCGTACCTATCAACCCGCAAACGACGGTGGAGGAGACCGTGGCGGAGTGTTTGTCCACAAACGTGAGCGTGATTTTGTACCAAAGAGATACGGGAGATAGCGAGAAGAGAATTAAAAGCGTGGTGGATCAGTTAGGGTTGATTCCGATTTTAATCGTTCCAGATGAGAAGAAATCGGGCATGTTCGAGATGGAAGGCGATCCGTTTCGGGTGGACGCGACGCGAATTAAACGGAAAGTGTTCAGTCGAAGGCAGTTGAAGTCGACGTTTATGGAAGATCCCAGAGCGCGCGTCGGTTTGGTGTTGCATACGAGCGGGTCGAGTGGGAAGAAAAAGGTAGTACCGATCACGATATCACAGCTAGCAGTCGGTGCAATTGCGATTGCATCTTCGTGCGAGCTGAACGATACGGATAAGTGTTGTAACTTTATGCCTTTGTTTCACGTCGGAGGGATTTGTCGGAACGTGTTGGCGCCAATCTTTTCTGGTGGCTCGTTAGCGGCGATGGCGTTTTTCGACGCCAGAGATTTCTGGATGACGCTGAAAGCGAGAGAATCGACGTGGTATTACGGCGCACCGACCATGCACGCGTTGATTCAAAAGTCCGGCGAAGAGAACCCCAAGTTTTTGGAGTACTCGAAGATTCGCCTGGTCGCCGCGGCGGCGGGGCCGTTGCCGCACACGCTTTCCACACAGTTAAGAAAGACGTTCAACGGAGCCGTGGTGTTGCCTTCGTACGGTATGACAGAATGTATGCCTATTTCGTGCCCTCCGGCGAATTACGCTTTGGAGAAACCAGGATGTTCCGGTCGAGCGATGTGTCCGGATATCGCCATTTACGATCCAAACACCGGCGAGGAGTGTGAAACGGACGCAATTGGCGCGGTATGCGTCCGAGGCGAGATTGTCATGAGCGAATATGAAGTAGATAAAGCCGATGCATCGTCTTCTGCCAGAGAAGGATCCGTGTCGGGAAAATCGTCACCGGCGTTGAGCGGCGCGCAACCGACGCTTGCGAAGTTCTTTGACGGTAATTGGTTCGATACCGGCGATATCGGTCGTTTAGATAGCGATGGATTTTTGTTCATCACTGGTCGTTCGAAAGAAGTAATCAATCGCGGCGGTGAGATTATTTCGCCGATTGAAATCGAAGACGCTATTCAATCGCACGCGGGCGTTTCTGAATGCGCCTGTATTTCTGTGGCGCACGAGACGTTGCAAGAGTGCGTCGGGATTGTTGTGGTACCAACGCAAGACGCTCCTGCGCAGGCATCTTTTGCGGCTGGTTTGAAGTATTTGTGTGAGCACGTCCAAGATAGATTACCACCGTCAAAATGGCCGAGTATTTTGGTCATCGCCGATTCCATCCCGAAAGGATTCACCGGGAAAGTCTCTCGCGCAAAAATTGCCAAGGCATTATCCATTCCAGAAGTGATAGAAAACGATAACGAGTTAGATCGAACGTATTTTGCCGTAGATATGAACCATGGAACGGATGATACCCCTGGATCTCCGAAAGACGTTGAAGTTATCCGTGCGAGCGATATTGCAAAAGATCGCGTGACAACGGCGATGTTAGCGTTGGCCAACGTTGAAGAGGCGGAAACCATGGTAGATTCTTCCGGTGTTGTCGTTGGCGTAGTGAAAGTGTCCAACCGAACTGTTGGCGAAGATGAAAACGAAGACACGGAGCTTTTAAAGCTCATTAAACCGAAACTAGCTGGATGCTTCCACCCGAAAGTTATCGTTCCGACGAACGTGATTCCGAGGAACGCCGAAACGGGAGAAGTCGATTACGATTATATCTTAGGTTTGACAACGAAAGCGCGAGCCGGGAGAAAAAAATCTGACACAGAGGCGTTGATTATTCCGTACTGGGCGGCGACCTTGCACGGCGTCGATCCAGAAATGGTCAACGTAAAGGACGATTACTTCGCGGTCGGAGGCACGTCTATTTCCGCCGGTCAGCTGGCGTTCAAGCTTCGAAAAGCGTTTGGGATGAAAGCGATGACTGGAGCGGATATGTTTGAGCTACGAACCATCGAAGCGATTGCAAAGAAGATTGATGCGAAAAAATCCGGTGGAAACTCCAAAGGCGGCTCTGCTGCCGACGATAAGAGTAAGAAAGTTCCGGTCGGTCCCGTGAATTGGGTGGAGCCGCATTCCTCCATCGCGCAGTCGACTTTGCTCATCCAGTTAATTCCGTTGTTCATCATCCGACCAAGTTTGACCTTGTTTCGATGGACGGTGTTTTTGACGACTTGGAGTACAATTTTTCACGCGTTAGCACCGAGCGTTCACTGGTTGCGTCACACGTTGCACTTGATGGTGACGAGTACTTCCTACGAAGGCACGGCGAGCGTTTTGAAATTACGACACTATGGTTCCGTGCAGCTCTTCTCCTTTTTCTTGGCGTTAATTTGCGTCGAGCTTTTTTGCTCGATTGCGTTTCCGATGTTTGCCATTATTTTCAAGTGGCTTTGCGTCGGAAGGTTACGACCAGGGACGTATAGATTATGGGGTTCGTATTACTTGAGGTGGTGGCTCGCCGATCTTGTTCGCGAAATGTGCGGCTTGGGCGTCTTCAAAACAAACTCGCAAACGTTTACCTTGTACATGCGTTTAATGGGAGCGAATATTGGTAGGAACGTTTCTGTTTCACCGTCAACAGATATTGCAGAGTTTGATTTGATCACCATCAATAACGGTGCGACAATTGATGAGATTGCCAAAGTGCGCGCGTTTGAAGCGCGACGCGGGGGCATGCGCTTGTCGCCAGTGTACATCGGCGAAAATGCAACCGTGTGCGTTCACGCCATTATTGGCCCAGGTGGCATTGTTCCCGCGAATGCCACTTTACCACCATACACAAGTTGGAGAGAGCGCGATCCGAATGTGAACGTGCACACGCACAAAGTTTGCGCCAGAGAACGTCTCCCGGGACCGTCGATGATTTTCAAGCTTTTTCTAGGCTATCCGGCAATCATGTTTGTACACACCGTACGTTGGGCACCATGGGCGCTTCTATTGAAGCTTTTGTACTCTTCTGCGGCCAAAGACGATAACATCTTAGCAAACGCCGGCATGGTCAACTGGCAAAAACAGCTGGAACGCATCGGCGACGATACGGACGCCATGGAAGTGTTCGTCATGCTCTTAGCTCGACTCTCGTGGCAAGACTGCATCGTGTGGTTTATGGATCCATTCCGTTTGACGTGTATTGTCATGGCGCGTTTGTTACACGAGACCATTGGTCCTTTGCTTCAAATCACCGCTGTCATTTTAGTCAAACGCGTGTACGTTGGTAAATTTAAGCCCGGAGCGAATCCAACCGGGTATTTCGCTCGAGAGTGGGAATACACACGTCGTTTCTTAATGTCGCGCTTGCTACCGGATGGTAAATTTTGTGGCGCCGGGGAAATTCTTGGCAAACATTACAAGTACACGACTTTCATTTGGCGTGCGTTAGGTTCGAAGATTGGCGAACGTATCTTCTGGCCGGGAAGCGGCGTTCACGTGGCGGACGGGATGTACGATTTAATCGAAATCGGTGACGACGTCGTGTTCGGATCGCGGTCTCGTTTGTACCCGAGCGATGCTTTAGGTTCTTTGCCCATCCACATTGCCAGAGGTGCAAACGTTGCGGATCGGTGCATCATTTACGGTGGCGTGACGTTACACCCGGAAGCTTTGTTAGGATCTGGTGGCGTCGCTCCGAGACGAACGACGTTGAACGCGGGCAGTATCCACGTCGGGTCCAGAGACGGACGCGCAGTCATGCTCAACCCGGGTAAATCGAGTCACTTGGACGACGAGGTATCATTGCGCGTGGTCGAGGCGAAACCTTTTGGTCGTGCAACATATCTAGGCTTAGCGACGTACGCAGTGATTCCGTGGCAAGTCATGCCGGTCATCGGGATCTCCGCGAGAGTATTGAAAACTGCATTTAACATTTTGCCGGTGTATTTTTCGTGGTACGTTACCGCGTTTTTCACAGCGTCCGTGATGGACGTCGAGTGGAAGGATATACCAGCTTGGCAATACTTTTCGTTGTTGTACGTGCTATTTCTCGCGATCAAAGCGGTACACACGACGCTTTCGATTGGGTTAGGTTTGATGAACAAATGGTTGCTCATCGGGAAACGTCAACCTGGAATGTACGCCTGGGATAAGTCTAGCTATTGCTTCAGATGGAAACTTGCCGATCAGCTGAGTTGGAACGACTATCCGAAGCTACTTCGAGGCTCTGCGCACTTGTGTGCGTACTATCGCTTTAAAGGGTGCCAGATTGGAAACAACGTGTGCTTGTATCCAACCGGCGCGGATCCTCCGATGCCGGAACCTGATTTGATTTCCATCGGCGACGGTGCTTGCGTGAATTTTGCACATGTTATCGCACATACGAATACATTGGGCACTTTTTCGTTGAACACGGTTATCATTCGCGAACGCGCAACGTTATGCTCGGAGTCTCGAGTTATGGGCGGATCTGTCATTGGTCCAGACGCAATTTTGCTCGACCACACGTTGGCGATGGTTGGCGACGACGTCGCCGCGGAAGC
>JACLAA010003956.1_pt1 | contig 23653 bp, 17 predicted proteins | sample 8027891 | NCBI WGS metagenome assembly JACLAA01 (sample SAMN15724900, study PRJNA655200) | protist metagenome | isolation source: fluorescence activated cell sorting (FACS) single amplified genomes of... | place: Spain: Blaines Bay Microbial Observatory, Mediterranean Sea | collected 2016-01-19 | reverse complement strand
AGTCACAGGTTTGCTTGCTAGTGTCTGCATGCAGCTAGCTTGAAAAATTAATTCTGCTCTCTCGCGCGCCGAGCGCCGAGCCTGGGCTGCCCACCAGACGGATTGCACTTGCATTCACCATCCGACCGACCACTTGCACGAGGGGGCAGCCATGCTGTACCCCCAGCTCACGCCGACGCGCTGCGTCGTGTCCTTGAATGGCATGTGGGAGCTGGCGCGCGAGCACGAGCCGGGCAACCAGCACGAAGGCTTCAAGGCGGAAAAGCACGTCGCCGTGCCGGCGTCCTACAACGACCTGTACGCCGAAGAAGGCTTCCGCATGTGGAAGGACGGCATGTGGTACCAGCGGACCTTCGTGGTGCCGAAAACGCTGGAAGACGAGCGCCTCGTGCTGCGGTTCGGCGCCGTCGCGTACCGAGCGCGCGTCTTCGTGAACGGCAAGGAGGTGGGCGGCCACGAGGGCGGCCACCTGCCCTTCGAGTGCGAGGTCACGGACGTCGTCGAGTGGAACAAACCAAATTTGGTCTGCGTGCGCTGCGAGAACCGGCTGAGCGCCACGACGGTGCCCATGGGAGAACTGCGCAACGCCGGCGAGAACGGGCAGTTCGCGGGCCAGTACCCCGACGTGCCCTTCGACTTCTTCCCCTACGCGGGCATCCAGCGCGACGTGTGCCTGTACACGACGCCAAGGGCTGCGTGGTTGGAGAGCGTCCGGGTGACGACGGCGGTAAGTGCCGATGGTGTCGCGACAGTTACCGTCGCCGGGCGCGTCGTCGGCGTCAGCGAAAATTTGACCGTTGACGTCGGGTGCGCGTCGCGCCAGACGCACAAGGAATACCTTGGCGACCCGCAATGCACCGTCGATGGTAATTTCGGCGTGGGCATCCGGATTCCCGACGCCGAGCTGTGGGGCGTCTTCCAGCCGAACCTCTACGACGCCGAGATACAGCTCTACTATAGAGACGACGTCGTGGACACCTACAAACAGCGCTTCGGCATCCGCACGATACGCGTGACCGGGAATAGGCTCCTCCTGAACGGCAAGCCCGTCTACCTCCAGGGCTTCGGGCGCCACGAGGACTTCCCCATCATAGGAAGGGGTTTGTGCCACGCGGCGAACGTCCGCGACCACGAGTTACTGCGATGGGTCAACGCCAACAGCTATAGGACGACGCACTACCCCTACTCCGAGGAGCTGGTCCGGCTCGCCGACGAGCAGGGCATTCTGTTAATTGCGGAGGCGCCGGCCGTGAGTGTGAACTTCGACCACCTCCAGGACGAAAGCGTGAGACAAGAGCTTTACGACCGCCACGCGACGGCGCTGACGGAGCTCATTGACCGAGACTTCAATGCACCGTCAGTTATCGCGTGGAGCGTGGCCAACGAGGCGACGACGAATAGACCCGCGGCCCGGGACTACTTCGCGGCCTTGGCAGGACTCGTGCGACGGTTGGACGACACGCGGCCCGTGACGATGGTCACCTGCAAGGTGGAAGACGACCTGGTGATGGACGCCTTCGACATGGTGGGCGTGAACTTCTACCCCGGCTGGTACCACGAGCCCGGCTTAGGCCTGGGCGAGCCCTTCGCCAACGCGAAGGCGTCGATGCGGCACGCGCTGGAGACGCTCCACCAAAAATTCAACAAGCCCATATTAGTGGCCGAGTTCGGCGCCGACTGTCTCGCCGGCTTGCATTCATTGCCAGCCGAGCAGTGGAGCGAGGAGTACCAAGCCGATTTAATAATGACGCTGATCGACGTGATCCGGGAGTGCGATTTTGTGATTGGGGAGCACGTCTGGAACTTCGCGGACTTCCGGACGGCCCAGAACTTTGCCAGAGCCGGCGGGAATAAGAAGGGCGCGTTCACGCGCGACCGCCAGCCGAAGATGGTCGCGCACTTCCTGCGGCGGCGGTGGGCGGTGCCTCGTTACCCCGTTACAGAGCCCGTTACCGATCTCGAATCGATGATGCGGGTGTTTTTGGACCCGGCAGCGCGGGGGAACCGGCATCTCGCGCCGCAGCCGGGAGATCCCGACTTCGGCGAAAGCGGCGGGCTGGGGGCGTTACACGCGCGCTGGCGCGCGGAGCTCGACGCCCAGGGCCCACCGCCGCCGCCTCGATAGCGTCCGTAGTATCGCCTAATTCCGTGTGGTGGTTACTTGTCACGGTTCCGACTTCCGAGTGGTCACCTACCTGTCACGGTAATGGCCGGGGGCGGCGGGGCGTGGTGTTCGTCGCTGACGTGAGGCGCGGCGATAGCGTTCGTATCGCCTATATAACTCCGGTCACTCCTACTTGCGTTCCTTCGAGGCCTGCGGGGTCCCGCGTCGGGGCCGAGCTCTCCAAGCGCAACGCCAGAGGCTCTCCGTGCCGCGCAAACGCAAAAGCAGGGCGCGGGCAGCGCCAAAACGCCGGAGCAGACGCTTGGGCATCACCCGTGACGCGGGGCAGCCCAAACAACAACAAAAAAGCACGCCGCCGGCATGAGGCCGGAACCGGGGACTAACCCTGAATGGGACGCCCGCGTGCTGTCCTGGCAGCAGAAGCGCGACGACATCACGCAGCGGTTCCGGTGGAGAAGGCACCACAACCAGCGCCAGGCGACGCGGTACGGCCAGGCGAATGGCTGGCATAGCTCGGGGCGGCCGCCACGAGAAGAGGCACCGAGGCCCCTGCCGCACGCCGTGGGCGCGATCAAGGACTGGCGCTACTATAGGAGAGCGGCGTCGGGCCTCCAGACGGGCGGCGCCATCTGGACGGATTTGTATAATGCGCCCCTGCGCAACGTCAAAAAGCTCGGGCTCGTGAATAAAAAAGTCCTCCAGGAGGACATTAATGGGTTGGAGCACATCTGTGCTATTGTAGCGAAAGAGCAGGACGCGCAGCAGGCCTACCAAGATAGGATTAAAGCGCAAGCGGAAGAAATACGAGCCGACTTCGTCGAGACCTTGAGAACGAACCGAGACAAGCCCGGCGGCGTCGATTATACAAGAAGGATCATGGGGAAGGAGGTCCTGCCTCCCACGCTACTGGGACCGCCCCGCGTGACGGCGCGCACCGAACGATTGTCGCACGGCCACAAGGGCGTCGCGGCGCGGCGCGAGCTTTTTGAGCGACTGGGCTGCCAGGACATGAAGGGCCTGCTTGTCACCGATAGGGGCCTGGCGGAGCACATGCACACGCTCGCGGCGTTGGTTGATGTTGAGCTGCCCAAGAACAAGTTCATCCCCAAGAAGGATTCCTCTTTCCAAGGGCCGCGCGTGAAGACGTGAAGACTAAGTAAGTACGATACGAACGACCTTACACAGATAAGCACTACTTCTTCTCCTGGGGCCACTTGTTGCCGTCGGGCCAGACGATGGCCGTCGCGCCGGGCCGGCCGGGCGTCGGCAGCGTGAGGACGCCCGTCAGGTTCGGCGGGCCACCCTTGGGCGGCACGGAGAAGTCGACGGTGATGCGGTTCGCGTCGACGAGGCCGGGGAGGACGTATTTCTCGGGCTCTCCCCTGCCTCCACCGCCCACGACCTTGACCAGTCGGTACTCCCCGATGAACGTATCCGTGAGCGTAATGTCGCGGATGCCGCCGGGGTGATTAATCGGATCCGTGTAGCGGCCGACGAAGGCGTCCTCGGCCCAAGCCTCAGGCGGCGGTTCGCCCGCTTTGCTCCGGTAGGTGAGCTTGGCCGTCTTCGCGGCCTTGTAGAGCGGTTTCAGCGACGCCTGGAAGTCCTCGGCGACCGCTGGCGCTGCGATGAGGCCTGCCACCGCGGGGGCTGCATGCAGCAGTTGTCGCCGTGACGCTGGCTTCAGGGCCCAGCAGGCGGTCCCAGAGAACAGAATCGCTGCTCGCAGCATCGCGCTATGCATCTGTAGCGTCGTTGCAGCCCCGAGCACGGCTGCTGAGTCTCAGCCTCATGCATTCCTAGTGCCTTACAAGCCGCTAGCTAATTAGCTGCGTCGCGGCGCCTTGGGAATCTCTTACGCTCGCAAGGGCAGAGAGCTGAGAAATTAGTGTAGTAGCGGCCCATCGCAGCCGCTCAACGATTGCGCGATCAATTTGGCCGGCCAAGCACAGCTATTTTAATTGGCCACCGTCAGCTGCTCGTCGCGCATACGAGCGCAACAGTGTGGAGCGCATAGAAATCAACGAGTAGAGCGTAGAAATGGAGCGCGTCGAACCTGTACCGGCAGGAATAATAGAGGACGCCGTCGTCGTGGGCTGCGCCGCGTTCCGCGAGGACGCGGACACGGACCCGCCGGCGCGGCGGCCCGCGGAGATCCTGGAACGATTACCAAACCGCGCGCCCGTGAACGGCGGGATTGAAGGCGGGCCGCGGCCGCCGCTGCCGAACCGGCTGGAGTGGTTTTGTTTTCCCGACGGCGACGTCGCGCCCGTTTTACGAAGACGTCGCCCGCCCGACAGCGTGCACTGGTTCACGCTGCACGACGAGCGGACGCGGCCGTTAAGAGGATGCGTGCTGACGTCGTGGCGGCGGTGTGCCACTCGGACCGGCCAGGACAAGGCGCTCTGGGTGCCGACGGCGCTCTGCGTGCTGAGCAGGGTGGGCGTGGGGCCCGCGCTGGAGCTCTGGCTCCGCCAGGCCGCCGTCGTGTTGCGAGAGGACGTGCGGCGAGAAGACGTGTCGCTGAGGAGAAGGCTCGTCCAGCTCGCCGACGAGGCGCCGAAGCCGGCGCGCGGCATTTTATCGATAGACGTGACGGGTCCATTGGGAAGGGTGATTTCGGTGAGGGAGCACCGCTGCGGCACGCGCGGTAATGTGGGCGGTGAGGGCGCGTGCCCGCCGCCGCGCGGCGGCGGCGGATCGATCCGATTGGCGGTGCTGCTGCTGGGCGTGGACGGTTTGAATGCGGCGCTCGCGGCCGTGCTTCTGGAAAGGCCGTTGGTGCTGCACTCGGTAGCTTGCGATTCCTTGACGAGGGTCGCCGAAGCTTTGGTATCGCTCATCGCGCCCCTGGAGGTGGCCGGCGCTTACGTGCCGGTCCTGCCGAAGCCCCTGCTGGATTTGTTAGATGCGCCGCAGGCGTACGTGCTCGGCGCGAAGAGCGCGTGGCTGCCGCGCGACGAGAATCGGAAAATGGCGCTGGCCAAGGGCGTTGTTTGTGTCGATTTGGATTCCCAACGAATAGACACGGCGTATCCGGCGTTACCGCCGGCGATGCGTGCTGGGGTGGAGGCGGCGACGCGGCGCGTCCGCGCGCTGGCCCACGAGGCGCTCGGCGAAATCGTCGACGAGGACGCGGCGTCGCGCGACATGGCGCTCGTCGCGGCCGAAGCTAGGTTGCAGGCGACGGTCGCGCGGCACATCGTGGCTTTGCTCGATCCGCCGCGGCGGCCGGGCGAGCCCAAGGGGAGCGCCCTGGACCCGCGGACGCGGGGCGTGGCCGCGGTCGCGCGGTGCGCGCCGGAAGCGCGGCCGTTTGCGAGGCAACTGGTGGATACGCAGCACGTGCAGCGTCGCGCGCTGCGTAGAAATCAATTGCGACGCGCTACACGCCATCGACGCGATGTTGCTCACTGGTTTATTTGCGCACAGAACTCTTCGAGACGCGGCCGAACGCGCTGGTCAAGGCGCGCGATGCGCTCTTCGAGGATGCAGACGAGCTCGAGTGCTGCGACGTCGTTTTGCGGTGCCACGGTCCGCGCGCCGACGCGTACACCTACCGCGTGCCGCCTCCGTTAACGGGCGGCGACGCGACCGACGACGAGTCGACCGACGAGGAGACGGCCGACGACGGCTTCGCCTGGCGGCCGCGGCGCCTCTTCGGTTCCTCGACGACTCCGCCGCCGACGCGAGTCTACCGCTACGGCGTTCTGGCGGATTTATTGGGCGCAACGGTGGGCGACCTGCGGTGCGCGCTAGAGCCGCCCATTGAGCCGCCGGTGTTGGTCGAGACGCCTCGAGCCCCTGCGGTGCCCCCGCCGCCGGGCGCCGCCGGGACGCGTGACGCGGCGCCGACGAAGCCGCTGCGGGAGTTTACGCCTCCTAAGGCTCCGCGGGAGAATGGGAAAGGTGGCAAGGGGCGTAAGACGAGGTAGTGGTCTTTTGTCCTTCAGGTGAGCGTGACTGATATGCATATGCTACTTAGCTTAATCCGCGTCCTCGATTTCCTCCAGTTCGTCCGGAGGCGTCTCGCGGGACCGGGGCTCAGGCTCAGGCGCGGGCGCGCTTAATTGGGTGACCTTCGCGCGGGCCAGAGGAATCAAATCATCTCGAACGTAATCCAATAGCGTCGAGAACGCGCGGCAGGTCCGGCCTCCCAAGGCGCCGGCGCGCCTCGCGGGCTTCGATTTTGCGGCGCTGCACGACCAGGTGCGGCCTTCTTCCTCCTCCTCTCGACCGCCGCCGGCGGCGCTCGCGCGCGGTGTGTCGCTCTTAGACCTCGAGGTCGAGCCGTCGGCTGCACCGCCGGCGGTCCTGGCGCGCGGCGTGTCGCAGCTCGACCTCGAGCCGCACTCGGGCGGCTCCGTGTCGTTCGACGTGTCGATCACGCCGACGACGCCCTCGCCGCGCGCCAGCGCCGCTCTTCTTTTCCCGACGGTGGACAGCTCCGATGATGCGGGGTCGTCCTCGGAGAACCTCCTGGACCTCGAGGGGCGGCCGACGAGTCCCGCCGACTTGTCGCTCTTTGATTTGGCCGGCGAGGCGCGGCCGCCGCCGCCGCCCCTGCCTCCGCGCCGACGGCCGCCACCTCCGCCTCCGCCGCCGCTCAATCGAGTCGTCGAGGTGTTGCCGCCGCTTACGAGGCCGCCGCCGCCTCCGCCGCCTGCCAGGCGTCCGCCGCCGCCTTCCGGTGCTCGCGCGCCGCCGCCTCCTCCTCCTCAGCTCGTGGAGGAGGGTTTGGAGGAAGGTATGGTGTAAGGTCATTTTAGTTCCCGCGCGCGAACTTTTTTTTTTGTTTCTGTTGCCCTCACGTAGCACTCCGTGCAGCAGCTCCAATGCCGTCCTTTTATCGCTCTCCACACCGGTTCGCCCAACCGACTGCAAGTTGGAATCAGACGGCCTGCGTGGCAAAACAGAGAGACACACAACACGTTTGATCGACACATCTCGTCGCACCCGTCGCAACAGCGTCCGCACACCTTCACATCTGGCTCAAAATGCTGTGCAGCGCATTCGTGCAAAGCAGCATTGCATTTTGCAATGCGCGCGGCGCGCATACGATGCGACACCAGCCCAAGCCGCTTCGGCAGCAATACAATACGCGCAGCGCAATCCGCCGCGCGCTCGCGCTTTGCGCATCGCGTCGCGCAGCACATGCGCGTGCGTTGCACAACTTTGCGCGGCGTTGCGACACGCGTCGCTCGACCGCGGCCGCGCGCGTGTCGGGCGCAAGTTGCAGCCACCACACAAACGTCGTCGTCGCGGGTGCTGACCAAGCACAAGCACAGACGTCGCCGCCTCGTCGTCGCCGCGTGTGCTGACCCGCGCCTCCGCCCGCAGACAACTCACAACAATGGCTCTCTCCAAGCTCGCCCTCGCCCTCGCCGTCGCGCCCTCGGCCGCGCTCGTCGCGCCGTCGGCCAAGGCCGCCTCCACGAAGCTCGCCGCGGAGGGCAAGCTCGACGAGATCCCCGAGGCGGAGAACCGCTTCACGTCCCGCCTGGCCACCCAGGAGGGCTTCTGCCTCGACCTGCCCGGCGCGCTCGCGCCGATGGGCCAGTGGGATCCGGCCGGCTTCACTTCCCAGGCGTCGGACAACGACATCCGCCGCTACCGCGAGGCCGAGACGCAGCACGGCCGCGTGGCCATGCTCGCCGTCATCGGCTTCCTCGTCGCCGAGTCGTGGCACCCGCTCTTCGCCGACGTGACGGGCCCGGCCATCGACCACCTCACGCAAGTCCGCCAGGAGTACCCGGCATTCTTCGAGATCGGCGCCCTCGTCATCGGCGGCCTCGAGGTCAACCGCGCGCTCGTCGGCTGGGCGTTCCCGGACTCGCGCGAGAAGGTGCGCGCGCCGCGTCCTTTGTCAATTCGACGGCGTCGCGTCGAAAGCGTCGATGCGCGGAACGCGGAAGCTCACGTGCCTCTCTCAACGCAGGCGGGCGTCCTCAACGAGGACTACTACCCCGGCGACGTCGGCTTCGACCCGCTCGGCCTCAAGCCCACGGACCCGGCCGAGTTCGCCGAGATGCAGACGAAGGAGCTCCAGAACGGGAGATTAGCCATGCTCGCGGCCGCGGGCTTCCTGGCCCAGGAGCTCGTGAACCACAAGCCGATCCTCGAGACCCTCAAGCTCCTCATCCTCCTCGACGACTCGGAGATCTCCAAAAACCTCGGTATCAATCTGTGTGGAAATCAAATGACGCGACGCATCGCATCGATGCGACGTCAGCTCGATGTCGTGGTGGTGTGGGTCTCTCGCGGCTCGACTTGGTCAGCACGGCCGGAGCAGCCGACTCACCGGTTGATTTGCGCACAGGCATCAACCTCCCGACGGGCGACATCCCGACGCTGGAGCTCGAGCTCGAGACTTCGGCGAAGGACACGTTCTTCTAAGCGCGCGAACACACGGTACCCGCGCTCGTAGACTCCGTGAACGTCGCTGCCCCGACGGGTGGCGGCCAGCACGCGTCCTGTTTATCGTCTCGTTTAAGAAAAGATTGTCATTACTAGATATGTTCAGTTGAGCTCCCCGCTCTGTTCGGCGACGAAGCGATGCCAGCCCTCCTCGACGTCGTCGTCGCGCGCCTGCTTTCTTCCCCTAGCTTCTGCGGCGACGAGCGACTCGATGCCTTCCTTCGTCTCCTCGCTCCCATCCACGCTCCAGCCGGCGAAGTCCTCCTTGGTCTCCTCGTCGCGCGCGGCAACGGGCGCCTGGTCGTCGTCCTTCCAGCGTCGGGAGTCCCACAACGGTCAATCTCGGCTCACCCCAACAAATTCAACCTCGACGAATACAAGGAATGGCGGGGCGGGGACAAGGACAAGTGGGTCGGCTTCCAGTGGCGGCTGCTAGGGGACTGATTCGTAAGTTGCATTTACAAGACCCCGCCCCGGTTGCCCGCCGTGAGCTCGAGCTGTGCCGACGCCTTGTAGCGCGGCAGCTCGACGAAGTACACGTAGCTGAACGCCGCACCGAGCGCCAATATGATAATGATGAGCAAGGATAAAGTCGCGGCCTCCACGGGGTCCTCAAACTCGCCGTCGTCGTCGTCGCCCGGCGCCGCGCCGGGCCGCGGCAGGACGTAGACCGTGACCCTCTGGCCGTTCTGACAGTGATCCCCGACCTGGCAGACGAAATGGATGTTCACCGCGCCGCTCAGGGCCGTGTGAGCCTCGAAAAGTTCGTCTGCGCCCGAGTTGCCGTCGCCGACCCACGACTGCGTCGGCTGGTCGCGTACCAAGACGGCGTCCGGATCCTCGAGCGAGAGCACGTATTCATAACCTGAGGAGTCCTTGATGCACGTGTCACCGACCCAGGCGTCTCCAGACGGTTTCTCGTACTGAACTATTCCGCAGACCGCCTTATCCCCGTTTTTGTCATGCACGACCACGACCCGGCCGACGGCGTCCGCCAAGCTCAAGCCGAATTCCGGTGGGACCTCGACGTCGATCGGCGCCATGCCTCCGCTCGCCGTCCAAGTGGTGCCCGTCACCCCGCCGTCCTTCCATATGTCCCGGGGCGCCGGCCTGTGTGGAAATCAATCAGTGAATCGCTATCATTCAAGCAGACATCGCGTCGATGGCGTGGAGGCGCCAGGGGTGAAATATAATTTCCGCGCGGGCGCCGGCGTCGGCGACGGCGTCAGCCACGACGCCCACGCCGGCGGGGTGACGGCGAAGTCCTTGGCATAGTGGTCGCCCGGGTCGGCGCACGAGCGGCCCTCGTGCAGGTGGATTTCGCCATTTTCGATGGCGTCCGTCAGGTCGCCGCGGATCCGCAGCGCCCCGTCGTCCTCGCTCAGCGTCAGGCCAGCGCCTCCGCCCGTACTATCGTCTATCCCCTTGATATTCGCAGCATCGCCGTTGTAGCCGCTGATCGGCGCAAAGTTGACCCAGGCCCGGCCCGCTCGGCTCCCCCACGGCCCCAAGGAATCATCCTTGCCGCAGCCGCCACCTTGATCCCGCCCGGAGACCTCCGTCATTTTGTCCATTTCGCAGTGGCGCGACGTCGCGTAGTCGGGCGCCCGCCAGACGTTGTGGTGCGAACTGTACTTCCACATCAAACTATCGCCCTCGAAGGCCCAGATCGACGTCAGGCCATGGGGCCGGTGTACGCCGTCGTCGAAGCGGGCTCCCAGACTTGAGCAGAACCCGAAGTCGTCCGTCCAGGCGGGCACCACGATCTTCCGCGCGCCGGACGCGCGCTCCGCGACGCGTTCCGTAACAATATTCACGGCGAGCTTGACGCCGCCCAGACAGTGCGACCGGGAACACGCCAGCCACAGACCGCCCGCGGCCCTGTCCGCTTCGGTGACCTCGATCTGCTTGCCCGGCGTCGAGGCCAGGCAGAAGAAGTCATGACTCGTCGCGCAGCCGCCGCCGTCCTCCTCGGCGGACGTGAGCAGCGTGGACTTGCTCTCATCACAGGCCAACCACGACTCCTCGTCCGGGTATTTACGCACGTCGTGGCCGCTCATGGCACCCGCGGCGGCGTACCTTACATCAATGATGTCGCCGACCTCGGCAGAGACGGGCTCGAGCTGCTCCCGCCGCAGCCACGGCGCCGCCGCCTTGCAGTAGCCATAGTCCAGGCTCCAGTCCATGATGGGAATCACACTCTTGCCGGCCGCCAGGGCCGGGAGGATGCCAAAGACAGCCCGCATGGTCGGTGGGCGGTTCCTTTGCGCTGCCCGGGTCCCGCCCCCGCCGGCCCAGCCCTTGGAAACAGCAAAATCTGGTGTGAGAGCATGGAGTTTGAGCTCCGTACGGGGCTTCGCACGTGCCCGGCGGGGCCGTCGACGACCGGGTCCGGGACGTGTACTACGCAAACAGACCGGTCGTCGTGGGGGGACCGAGCTCTGATGATGAGCGCGGTCGCGCGGGGCAAGGCCAATGGCCCTGGCAAAGCAGCGTGACTGAATTCCTCTCTGCGGACACATATTCACGGACCATGAGACACGGTTCTTATCGCACGGATTCGTGCTCGTGACTATAAGGAGCTAGTGTACACGGACACTAGGCCACAACATCTCGGGAGCCAAGGCCAGGAGCCAAGGCCAGCATCCAGCATTCGTGCGTGTGTGCGCTGGTATTACGATTCGCTCCTTCGCAGCAATCCGCTCCCTCGCGGCCATCATCGCTGCGGCAGCCGTACGCCGCATGGCGGCGCTCAGCGGCGCGGCCACCCCACCGCAAAAGGTGCGCGTCGCGGTCTTCGGCGGCGCCTTCGACCCGCCGACGGTCGACCACGTGCGCTGCTGCGCGCAGATTTTGAGGAGTCGGCGCGTCGACGAGGTCTGGCTGACGCCCTGCGGGCCGCGGCCCGACAAGCCCAATCTCGAGACGCCGACGCTCAAAAGATGGGCCATGTGCGAGATCGCCGTCAATTCCGCATTGCCACCGACGGCAAAGGTGCGCGTCTGCGACGTCGACGTCAATAGGGAGCGGGCCTACTTTACGTATGACTTGCTCACGCACTTGAACAAAACCAGAGGAGACACGCACGAGTTCTCGTTCGTGATCGGCACGGACTGGCTCACAAAGGAGACGAACATAAGGGAGTGGGAGTCGGACGTGAGTGGCAAGAGGGTCGTCACGGGCCATAAGCTCATCGAGGAGTTCGACTTTTTGGTCCTCAAGCGGCCGGGGCACCCGGCCTACGGCGAACTTTCTGATTATGGGCCGCGATTTTCCTATCTAGATGTGGACGGCGACGATACGAAGTTCATCGAGGGCGCCGGGAGTAGTACGGACGTGCGCAACTGCCTCAAGGACACGCACGACTACGACGCCGTCGCCGGTTTGGTCCCTGCCGCCGTTTTAGCGTTTATGCGGCGGCACCGGCTGTACATCGGGCCCGCGGAGACGCGCATCGCGCGGGCGTCGTCGGGGCTCTAGCATCGATCGCTCGTGTTGCCCCGGGCGTTAGCTCGGAGGCCGTCTTTTTTCGTCGGACGTCTAAAACATAGTTCTCAAACAAATAGGTTTTATCATGCGAACAGGTCCTCCAATTCGTCCGCATGTGGTGCGGCAGGAGCGACGGCCTCGCCACCGGTCTCGACCGCCGGTGCTGACGCTCCCGAAGGCGCCTCCCCGTTGGCGTCCTCGGCCGCAGCGAGTCGCTCCGAGAGCGCGGCGGCCTCCTCGAGCCGTTTTTCTAGCTGAGCAGCGGCGGCCTCCGTCCGCTTGACGGCGTCGGCGCCGTCGTCCGCTATCCGTCGCGTCGTGTCCCGTTCGGACGACGCCGCGTCGAGCTCGTCAAAAATTTCACCCTCTACGGCGGCGGGCGGCTCCGCCGCGAGCTCGGCGAGGCCCGAGGCAAACTCCTCGGGCGTGATGAGGCCGTCGCCGTCTTTATCGAAGCGTCTGAAGGTGTCCTCCACAAAAAATTCACCGTCTTTCTCGATAACGTCGGCGTCGGTGCGCCACGCCTGGACGTCGGGCAGCGCGGCCGTCGCCTTCTCGGCTGCTTCAGCTAAAGCAGCGAGCTCGCGTGCGCGCTTCGCATCAGCGCCGGCCGCGCCGGACGCCGGCCCGCGCCACTGGTCGCGCTCCTCCGCCGCTAGAGCTCTAGCTTTCTGCGCCAAATCTCTTTGAGCTGTAATACGCTGCTCGGCCGCTCTAGCGAGCTGCTCGAGCCGCAACGAGCGCTGTTCTGACGATTCGGCGCGCTGCTGCGTCGCCGTGAGTTTGGAGGTGAGCGAGTCCGCCCGCGACCGTTCGTAGGTGAGCTGGCTCCGAGCTTCGGACGACGCCTCGGCGAGCTCCCGGAAGTCGCCCTCTAATTTAGCGCGAGCGGCTTCGAACTCGTCCGACCGCTGTTTCATCGAAGCCTCGTACTCCGCGGTTAATTCTCGACGAGTATTGTCCACCGCTAATCTCTTAGCGACGGCGCCCTTCTCCTTCTCCGCTTGCTTGACCTGGTCCAGCTTCCTCTCGAGATCGGACTGGAACTGCTCGTTCATGGCCTGCGAACTTTGCTCGAACTCGACATCGAGGTTGAAAATTTCATCTTGTAACGCTTCCGAGGCCCTTTCAAACTTCTCGGCCTCTTCCGTAGCCTTGTCGCGTTCCGCCTCGGCCTCGGCGACGCGCGCTTCGAGAGTGGTCACTTCGCTTTCAAACCGTTCCGCGAGCGACCTTACGTCTAGCTCTAATTGAGTCGCGGCCTCCGTCGCTTCGACGGCCTTGATGCGGTTCGCTTCTCTCTCTGAAGTCGCCGTCTGTAAGGCTTTCCTGATGGTACTAAGCTCCTCGCTATACGACGCCTGGACCTCTTCCACAACTTGTCTTCGTTGCGCGGCGGCGTCGGCCTGGGCCTGCACGATTTCCGCTCGTTGTAAAGCTAAGGCTTCGGCCTGGGCCTCGCGTCTAGCTTCCTCGACGCGCTGGTCAGCTTCTCTTTTAGCTTCGGCTTTCGCCTCGGCCACGGCCTGTCTTAATTCTTCTTCTTGTTTCGCTTTTCTCCGTTTGAGCACTTTCTTTGTCCTCCTCACGCCGAACGCGGCGCTGACGCCCAAGGCTAAACCGACGACGCCGGCGGGCAGGATCTCGACCTGGACTTCCCGTCGTGGTGGTGCTTTCAGCGGTGGCACGGCTTGGAAGGTCGTACAGCGCTGCGCCAGCGCGAGCAGCAGCAGTTTCGCTGGCGCCATATTACGTGGCTGCCTACTCCGCTGTTGCGGCGTGGCTTCGCGCGCTATTGCAACAGATGGCTCGAATGTGACAGCTGAGCAGTACTACGCTTGAGGCGGCCGCGTCAAGTGCGCAAGGACAGCGTTTGAGCTGTGCCGCGCCTGTTTTTTGGGCTTGCTAGAGTCTTACGGCCGCTAGCCTGGCAGGACGGCTTCAAACTCCAACGATGCCTAAATGGGGTTCTGGTGGGGGTGTGAGCCGGTGCAAGTGGCTGGGGCAGCCGGTGTTAGGCTAGTGTGTTACGAGTGCGAAAAGTTGGTCCAGTGCCCACAGCGCCGGAGGCCAGTGCAGGCCAGTGCTGGCGAGAACGCGTCGGTCGAACCTCGCGCGCGCGAGCTGGCCAAGGGCAGCATCCACTCGCCGACGCGAACCGTGCGTCAGGAACACAGCAGTCCCCCCTTCACTCTACCCCCCATCCCTTGACGAATCTCTGACGACGATGCGTTACACGACGCACGCGCATGAAATCATGGTGATCAGCTCAGTCTGAGAAACGCACAATGGAAGTAGTACGCAAGCTGCGCAACGCCCTCGGCAACCGCCCCAGCGACGCCACGGCGTCGAGCGGCGGCCTCGCGGACGCCGACGCCGACGACGTCGAGTCGCTCGAGCGGTTGAGAGACGAGGCGCGGCGCGCGTGCCTCGAGCAGATGGACTCGCACCTCACGCAGTACTTGTTCGAAGAACAAGACCGGCTGCCGCCGCCGCACTACGAGGAGTGGATCGCGGCGCTGCATCCCGAGAACGCGACCGTGACCGCGGGCGTCGTGACGAAGCTCGACGCGCGGTTCTACAAGGACCAGAGCGACCATCGGCGCCTCTGGAACAAGTACCGGCCGGACGCGCGCGTCGACGCCGTCGAGACGATCGACGCGCCGCTCTCGCCGAAGGATCTGATGAGTGCGGAGGACTTGTCCGGGCTCCAGAGCGAGCTCGAGGAGCTCGAAGAATTGCGGCAGCTGCTCGTCCACGTCCAGGGCGTGCGGCAGCGGCAACAGTCGCCCCACGGCTCGAAACGTCAGTCGTTCACGCCGCACCCGACGCCGCGCGTGAGCGACAACACCGAGGCGCCGCGCCTGAGCGAGGAGGAAATCGCCGTCTTCGACCCGTTCGCTTCGACCCGATGACACGCTGTGTAAAGACTATGATAGTACTCGTGCCGTCGCTAGCCCGAGGAACGTCGCCAGCGCGTAGCCGATCGTCCCGACGGCCACGGCTGGAGCCGTCGCGCCGTCCCACCCCTTGCCCGCGCACAACGCGGCAGCCGTCGCGGGGCCGCCGATGGCAGCATTTGACGAGATACAAAGAATCGATCGTGGCAGCCTCAGAATCCGCGCGCCGACGGTGTAGACGACCAGCGTGTGCCCGGCGTACAGGAAGCCGAGGAACGCGAGGAGCGCCGGTCCCGCGTCGACCAAGCATGCCCCCGCGGCGCCGCCGGCCGCGCCCGCGCCCGCGAAGAAGAGGTAGAGCAGCGTCTCGGACAGCACGTTCGCCGCGCGGTCCAGGCGCCGGCGGTTCCGGCTCTCCTTCGCGGAGGGCAACACCGCCGCGAGAAGGAGGGCACACAACGTCGCGGCCGGCAGCGGCGCGCGCGGGCTCAGGCGCGCCGCCACTGCGAGGATGCCGAGCGCGGTCCCCAGCGCCTGTGTGGACCTTCGTGAGCCTCCACGCCATCGAGCCGACGCGGCCACGGGGACAACATCGCGTCGATGGCGTGGGGCGCCCGAAATTTGATTTCCACACAGACCAGCGCGGCGAGCAAGGAGCCCGCGTCGACGACGGCAGCCGTTTCGTCCCCCGATTCCCCAGATGCCGCATCGGGCGACGGGTCGCGGTCGCCGGCCAGCCAGTTACAGAGCGGGAAATAGACGAGGGCCATGACGTTGTCCGCGGCGAGCGCGACGGACTGCGCGACGGCCGAGATGCGCAGCGTCGCCGCGACGGCGCAGAAATTCACCCCTCCGCCGATGTTCTTCGCGGAGAGCGACGCTATCGATCCGACGGCGTCGGCGCGGCCCAGCGCCGACGCGAGCGCCGGCAGGACGAAACGCGCGCCAATAGCCGTCGCACAGAGCGTGCCCACCACGGCGACGGCGAAGGCCTTCACGTAGGGCTTCGACGTCTCGAGCAGCGCGCGCGGGTCCGCGTCGAGGAGCAGGAGAGGCGTCGCGAGCTGCACCGCGGCGTCGCGGATGCCGCTCACGGCGCGCGCGTTCGCGGGGAGCGCTCCGACCGACGAAGCCGCAAACGTGAGAGCCATGGCTGAGACGGGTCCGCCCAACGCACGACCGAGCCTGGTCCGCGTGCCGAGGCTGCGTCCGGCTAAAGCGGCGCCGACGAGCGCGCAGGCGTTGCCGACGTCGTCCGTGGGTGCAACGATTGCTGCTCGCGGTGTTAGTCGGCGATGCTGCATCGGTGGTTGTTGCAGTGCTCCGACCGCTGCTGCGACGAATATTAGGCGTGCGCGTGGCATTGTTGCAGCAATGTGCTCTAGAGCAAGTACAGCTTGACTCTGAGAGCAAGTGGTGCAGCTTGACCAAGGCTTTGTTTTTTGTCTTTTTGTATCGCAGCGCTCCAAACTATGTCAGTACAAGCTCCGACAGGTCAAGAACCGATCCGTAGACGCCAAACGCGTCGAGCGCTTGCTCGCTAGTGTCTTACAGGCCGCTAGCTAACAAAAGGTCGAGCGCAGCTGAGTTGACGAGACTAGACGGGGCTCGTCGATAGAAGTCGCTTGCGTGACTCTTGACTCGAGTGTTCACTGCGCGCATCGCTCCCGCGACTCAAGAAAGCGCTTGACTGGGCCTGTCGACCCATCCGCTTTCACGCGACAAAGGGACGCGCGCCGTCGCCGCGACGTGAAGACGAAGGGGACGTCCCCAATGACTCAGGAGCCCCTCGACGCGGAGGATCTCGTCCCACAGCATATCGTGCGCAAGCTGATAGATTCGTTCCTCGACAGCAAGCGGCGGCGGCGGGAGTCGTAAGTACCGAGTTATATAGTGCTAGTGTCTTACAGGCCGCTAGCTCACGGCTTGAGCTCATGAGGCCCTCTGCCTCGAGACGACTGGACGGCGCGCGGTGATAGAGTCACTCGCGCGACTCGCCGACATCGAGTTCACTCGCGCAATCGCTCTCCGCCTTAAACAAAGCGCTCGAAGCCTCGCGGCAGGCGTTCGGGGCTGGCCATGAACAGACCGCGCGCGTGCGGCAGGAGCTCGACGCGGTGCGCGCCGCGCGTCGCGGTGACGCCGTCGACGGCTCGAAACTGGAGCGGGGGCCCATTGTCCTGGACAAGCCCGACGAGGGTGATGAGAAGACGATAGACAGCATAGACTAGGACTCTTGTCTAAGGTACTCGTGAATTTACCCACAAGCACTTGCCTTGCCGCGCGGCGCAAAAGCGCTCGCTGTGCAGAGCAGAGACAAGCGCGAGACAGCGTGAAGGCGCGACAGAAGGTGTAGAAGATCGATTGGGCGTGTCGACACGCTCAGTAAAACACGCCCGTGAAGGCTTGTCCGAAGAGCTCGGCGGCGGCCGGCTCGGCGGCGAGGAAGTCCGTAACGTACTTTTTGATGCGCTCCGGGGCTTCAAACCCAGTCTTTTCCTTGACCTTCGGCGACACAGCCACGTACAGGATAGAACAGGCGCAATAGTCCGCGATCGTCAGCGCGTCGCCGCAGACGAACGTTCCCTGGAGGTACAGGCCCGCCCACTTATTGAGCGCATCGACGAAGCCCGCATTGGCCGCCGGCTGGTCCTTGGGGTAGGGCCACATCGGTATTCCAAAGAGGTCGCCGAGGACGCAGTACGAGACGCCGACGTAGCCGTCCGATGAGTCTTTACCCAGGTGCCAAGGCTCATATACGAATTCCTTGAATTGCGCGATCGCCATGTCGATGCGGGCCCGCTCGGCAATCGAGCCAGGATACAACGACGGCTTGTACTGCTGCGCGAGGTACCGCAAGATCGCCGTCGACTCGCCGAGGTTGAGCCCGTTGCTCTCGTCGGTCATGCCGGGGACCTGGCCTGTGTGGAATCGACCGGTGACCGCCACGCCATCGCGCAGACGCATTCCGACGCCGCGTGTTACCATATGGGTTCACTGCTACGAACGCCTCGCCCTTCTGCTCGCCCGTCAGCTGGATGACTTTCAGCTCGGCGCAGCCGATCGACGAGCCCATGATGGCACAGCTCAGCGAATTGCTGCTGCCCGGGTTGTAGAACACCGTCACCGGCTTCTTGTCCAGGGATGCGAGGTGCGCTGCGATGTCCGCCTCGGAGACGCCGGCCGCGAGGGCGGCCGTGGCACTCTCATGTGATGCACCGGAGCCCATCTTTTACTGTAGCGATGCCGGGCAGCCGCACGCGCTTCGTATAGGCAACCTGCGCTGCAGACCGTGCTAAATCGACAGCTCGGGCAGCTGAGAGCGCGCGCAGAGCTGCAACAGCGCCGGAGAATTTGGATCGCAGCGCCGGCGCGCCGCGCATCCGTAGAGCAGGCGCAGCAGGTAGATCACCCCCACACCATCGCGGCGGCGACGGGCAAGAGACAGATACCCGATGCTTACGATATGGGAACACGGCCTAGTCGAACGCCCCCGTGCAGCCCCAGATGTTCGGCTCGGAGTAGTCGAACTGGTGGATCCAGGCGTTCGCCGCGAACTTCGTGCCTTTGATGACTGGGAGAGCAGCATGTCTTGTACGAGGATCTTGCGCGGTGGGGTCGTCGTTCTTGACCGAGGGCCAGACTAATGCGGTTCCTCTTGTAGGTTTGACCTTGATGGTCGTGCCCGACGGCCGCTTGATGAGGGGAAACTCCGTCTCGCCCCCCTCCTCGACGTCGCTCAGGTAGAGGAAGAAGGTGTAGACGCGCGGCCCGCACGCCAATCTGTTATCTGTTCTAGACATGTCGTGATGGGCTCGGTACTCCTGGCCGAGCTGATAGCGCAACACTTGAAATGATTCATAATTCTCGGTGGGAATGCCCGTAACTTTCTCGATCCGAGACATGACTTCGACGGTCGAAGGATGGGACTCGCAGTGGCCCGTGCACCACGCGTTCTCCGACGTCCTACTCTTAGAAACGATCTTCGACTGCTCGCCGTATTTATCGACGGAGCCTTGGTCCGTCGACCGCGCGAACTGCGAGGACACCGTCGCGAGGATGTTCCTACCGTCTTCTTCGGTCACGAAGTTGGCGAGCGTCGCGACCCAGGGCCCGTCCGCCACGTCCTTTGTTACATCAGGATCACCGCCCGGCCTACTGTGAATAGTAACATTGTACTCCTGTGAGACAAGTAACGACTGGAAGAAGGCCTCGACGCCGCCCGGAGTCAAAGCAGGCGTCTGCTTCACGTTCAGGAGGTCTCTTCGACACCGCACTTGAGGATCGCGCAAATGGCACGCCTCGCAACTTCGCGAGCACTTCATGACCATCCAGCCTGGGGCATTTACGCAATCATTTCTCCCAGCTCTATCTGGGCAAGATGGATCGGAGTCGCGGCACATCTCCTCATCATTATACGCTTCTATCGTTTCGTCCGTGAGATCGAAGCGCGGTCGGTGGGGCATGACCCTGAAGGAAGCGAGCGTCTTGCCACTTGTATCAGCTAGTCGGAACACGTGTCCTAAAAAGGTGCCCACCCTTCTACTTTCGCCCGCGTTCAAGCGGAACATCAATGAACCCACTGCTCCTTCGTCCCTCGTGGAACCGTCCGACAACCAGTACACGTCCACCGGTCCGACGGACGCCGCGTGATACAAGTCCACGCTGACACCATCACTCTCGGTCCGCTCCATCGCCGCCAGAGGATTCCGAATCAACGACGTCCACTTCCGCTGCGGGTCCGGCACGTCGCCGTGCAGGGCGTCCGTCTCCTCCATAACAGCAGTCCCGTCGACGCCGACCTCCAGGGTCGCGTTGCGGCTGCACTGCGAACAGGTCAGGGGGCAGCTCTTGGCCATGTACGGCGCGTTGCGCTCGCACTCGCCCTTCCAGCCCCACTCCAGGCACTGGTTGTGCGTGTCGACGCAGTCGTGGCCGTCGCTCGCGGCGGCGAGCGTCGCGAGGACCAGGGCCGCGCGGAGCGGCTGGCGCGCTATCCTGAGCATGGTTTCACGGCCGCGTCGGCTAGCGTTCTGCTGCCGGTTTCACTGGCGCGTGCTGCCGGCCAGCTCGAGGCCGATACGATGGACTGGGGGGTTTCCGCAGCGTCGGCCAGCGTTCCACTTCTTTGATGACCCAGACCAATGCTTTGAAAGGTTCCTAGGTCGCTAATCCAGCTCACCGCGTCCGATTAGCTGAAAATGCTAGTTTGCCGACAAATTTTCATGAAAGGAATAATGAACTAGCGGAATGAAAGACACTAGAAAGCAGACGAGTCGCTGAGGGGTCCAAACTACCGTTTGGCCAATGATTGCTTAGCTAGGCAAGCCCCAGCGCTCCCAGAAACCGTCACCGTGACGCCATCGCCGCGACCACCGTGACGCCATCGCCGCGACAAAACAATATACTAGTATGGTCGAATTTATCACGCGTCCCCTTCCAAGAACATCGCCTTGTAGACGTCGTCGCGCGCAGAATGCCGGATGCAGACGATGCGGTAGCCGTCGCCCGCGCGACTCTGATCTAACGTCGACGCCTCCGCGTCGCCCCGCAGCGCCCTCCCCTCCTCGTACTGCGACAGGAAGGCGTCGATCACGAACGCGGAAAAAACATTCACCGCCACCAAACACCCGACGACATAAAAGGATACGAAGTAGATACAACCAAGGCCGGAAACACCAGTGACGGCATAACTCATCTCGATGAACTCCGTAAAGGGCCCGCCCGTCGCGATCATGGCGAAGAGGGGCACGTAGCCGTTCGCGAAGTCGTTGAAATTCAATACGTCGTAGTGCGCGTCGACGTACGTCGTCTCGGCCAGTCGCGGGTTGTCCTCGTAGACCTTTCCCCCGTACAGCTGGACGCCGGCGGCGTTCCACAAAGAAGCGGAGCAATATAAAAGGCCGACGGCGCCCGCCGACGCGGGGATGATCCGTGTTATGGACGCCGTCACTAACTTGAACCGCTGGACCTCCCGCAGCCGAGCTACGAGTCGGAGCAACCGTAGGATGGTCAGCCGGTGCAAGGTAGCTCTAGACACAGACACAAAAGGCAGGCACCAGAAGAACGCCACGCAGAATAAGATGGAAGTCACGAAGGCGTCGAACCTATTGGTCGGTTCGAGCCAAAACTCGTCGAAGGGAATCACGGCCAATTGCGCCACCAACAAACCCATGTAGACTATACTAAAAAGGCACTCGCAGACCGCGAAGGCCTCTTCTCCTGTAGGTGAGAGCGTGTCGCTCAGGTCGAGCCACGACTCGGCGAAGACCAATAGAGTGTTGGCGGCCAGTACTAGAGTTGTTGTATGAGCGAAGGCGTCGGAATGCACGAAATCTGATAACTGATGATACCTATCCGAGGCCGCCCAGGCCGGCTTATGTCGCTCAAGCCAAGTCGTCGTCCTTATCTTCACGAAGGAGTACTGCAATATGTCAACAAAGTCGAAAAATTCACTCTTGGAGATCGTGCCGCTCCGATCATCATCTAGGACGTCAAAGAAGAAGTCGACCTCGTCCTTTTTTATCTGCGGTAATTTTTCCACCCTATTCGTCTCTGCCACAAGGTCCTCGAACGTTTTACGCGAGATGCAATCATCTTGAGCGAGTAGGGCGAAGGCCGCTTTCAAACCTTCTACACGTTGTTCGTTCTTCCGCCGGATCTCGTTCTTGATCGAGGCCGAGTACCTGCGTGCGTAAAGCGGTGAGCCTCCACGCCAGCGAGCAGCATGTGTGAGGGGGACAACGTCGCGTCGATGGCGTAGAACCTCTACGCTATCGAGCAGACGCAGTTACAGAGATAACATCGCGTCGATGGCATGGAGCTGATATTTCCACGCGGCCCGGCGCTCATTATACACGACCGCGAGAATCAAGTTGAGGAAGATGAAGCACGCTAACAGTACATAGAAGGCGAAGAACAGTCCAAAGCTTCGCGACGACGCGTACGACGCGAGCATCTGGTCGGGAAAGTTGGCAGTTGTAGAAACGAAGAACATCGTATAGATGCCTTCCCCCAAACTCGTGAAGCCCTCGTTCACCGGCAGGCCGTCCTTGACCGTTTCCACATCATCGAGAGTTATCGCCGCGAGCCAGCCGAAGAATAGTATACATAATGTCAGTAGTAATGATACGTCCAGGAAGGATGGTATCATCGTCAGACAAGCTCTGCCCGCCGCCCAGACTTCTTTGGTGTTTGCCGCTAATAATATAACTCGGAGGTAGGGTCCTAACCTGAATGAAGGTGGGTAGTCTAGAGCTAGTCGTAGGGCGAAGATGACAAGATCCAAGGCGGCTAAACCAGTAGTGAAAAGACGCGTCTGCAATTTAATGTCTCTAGGTCTTCCAAAGCCGACTTCCAGACCGCACAGCGTCGATAAATAACCCAGCGCGCAGGCCTCCACAAGTAACGTGGCTATATATGGTACGTATTCAATACCCGACAAGTAGAGGTCGTGCTTCCGACAGACCTCGGACCCGCCCACCCAGAATAAATTATTTCGTCCTTGAAGACACCAGAGCGGCACCTCGATCAACGAAACCAGCGCCAGCGCGACGACGCAGACCAGTCGCTCGGGGTGCACCAGACTCTCGTATCTGACATAAGCGTCGCGCTGCGCGTTTGTTCTTGAATCCATGTCCTCCTCGAAGTTGCCGCTGAAGGCGTCTTCGACGTACCACGCCGCCCGCGCTATGGGACTCAATTGGTCGCTGTCGCGCTCGCGCGTCGGCGCGCTGCCGTAACGTGCGGATTGCGCTCTTATATGTTCCATGCCGGCGTGGTAGTAGGAGGTCATTTCTTTGCGCTTGTTTTAGATGCGCTCTTCGCGCTTGTTTTAGATGCGCGCCGACGGCGTCCGGGCAGCCCTATTTGTACTCCTCTGTGTGCCGAGAATCTCTTGAGTATTGCCCACACAGATGCTCGGCGGCTGCCCAACTTTTTGCTTATTTTATGCGTTGCCCGGAGACGCCTTCTGCAAGTGCACGAGTACTTCCCGCGGACGCGCGCGGCGCAGCGAGTTGCTCTCTTTGGTCAATCTCAGTCTAACTCAGGGCCTGTGTCTCGTCGGAAATCTCGCGCCGAGGCCTCGGAGGCGTGTGCTAGCGCTGCTTGCTGTCTCGTTTTGCTGCCCGGCTAGCGTCTCGACACACTAGCTGCTCTCAGAGCCTGGATTTGCAGGACCTGCTGTGTCCCCGGGAGGCAAGAACAGCCGCTGCCAAATCACTGACAGCACATTCTTGATTGGTGCATTCATCGACCCAAAGCTAGCGCGATGCCGCGCGCCGTATTCCTCTCCCTGGCAGCCTGTGCCACAGCCCTGCATGTGCAGCGGCGCGCACTGATCGGGCCAGCCGTCGCCAGCGCCATCGTTGCGCCGCCCGCACACGCGAGCCTCATCGACTTCGACCCCGAGGCGGCCAAGGCCGCGGGCCGCGCGCGCGCCGAGGAACGCCGCGCCGCGCAGAAGGAGTTCACGGATAAATTGGGCACGCTCGGTGGAGTGGAGGGCCAAGTGTCGACGGTCGGTGGGGCCGCAGCTCAGGACTCGCGCGAGAAGGGCTCGGGCGGCATCATCAAGATGAAGCGCGAGCCGGACCGGAAGGGCGAGGGCCTCCCCGAGCCGGAGCTGGGGCTCAAGGAGGCCCTGTCGGACGTCGGCATCGAGGTGCCTACGGTGAAATATCAGCAGAAGCGCAATTTCAACGGCAAAGAGGACGACGAT